>Ga0209444_10000744_pt1 | contig 18125 bp, 16 predicted proteins | sample LauGreFaBDMM15DN_2_FD_188215 | JGI IMG/M metagenome (GOLD analysis project Ga0209444, IMG submission 188215) | Freshwater lake microbial communities from Lake Michigan, USA - Fa13.BD.MM15.DN (SPAdes) (version 2) | ecosystem: Environmental > Aquatic > Freshwater > Lake | place: Lake Michigan...
AGAGTGCGACAAAGAAGGCGAAGCTGAAGAAGGCACACTTGCTGGCAAATGCAAAAAAGAGTGCGACAAAGAAGGCGAAGCTGAAGAAGGCACACTTGCCTAATTCCTACTCCAATCAATTTCACAAAGCTGCCGGGCTTCCTGGCAGCTTTTTTTGTGCATCTATTTCTATACTGAAGAACGCGATTCTAGCAGCGGCGGTTTGACAGATGCCAAAACCCCATTACAATCAGCATCTCACGAGAATGACAGACGAGGAAACATACGAAGCTCTTACCCAATTCGACAATGTAGAACCCACACTGTGGCCGGACGTAAGCCCCGAGCAATGGAATGACTACCGTTGGCAGCTCAAAAATCGCGTTTCTTCACTGGCTGCTCTAGAAAGCAAGATGGAGCTATGCGCCGAAGAACGCGCAGGTGTATTGCTGGCTGGTCACAAACTTGCGATGTCGATCACGCCGCATTTTTTCCAACTCATCGATCGCAACGATCCCGATTGTCCGATTCGGCGGCAGGTCATTCCCCGCATGGAAGAAGGCTGGACTGCCCCCGATGAAATGGCTGACCCGTGCGGCGAAGATAGCCACATGCCCGTTCCCGGCCTCGTTCATCGCTACCCAGATCGCGTGCTGTTTCTCGTCACCGACCGCTGCGCATCCTATTGCCGCTACTGCACACGCTCGCGCGTAGTTTCTGGCGTCGGCGACCAACAACTCGAAATCCAATGGGAAGCCGCGTTTCAGTATTTGGAAAAACACCAAGAAGTCCGCGATGTTTTACTCTCCGGTGGTGATCCACTTTTGCTCTCGGATGACAAGCTCGACCGCATACTCACCCGCTTGCGTGCCATTCCGCACATTCAATTTGTCCGTATCGGCTCACGCATTCCCATTTTCCTACCGCAACGCATAACGCCCGAACTCTGCGCCATTCTGCAAAAACATCACCCGCTTTTCGTCTCCATCCACACCAATCATCCGCGCGAATTGACCACCGAGGTCCGCGATGCTCTAGGCCGCCTCGCCAACGCGGGCATCCCGCTCGGCAACCAATCCGTGTTGCTTCGCGGCATCAATGATCAACCCAACATTCAGCGCGCGCTCGTCCACAAATTGCTGATGTGCCGCGTGAGACCCTACTACTTGTATCAGTGCGACCTGATCAATGGCTCATCACACCTGCGCACTTCCGTGGCAACCGGGCTCGATATCATCGAAAAATTGCGCGGTCACACCACGGGCTACGGCATCCCACAATACGTCATTGATGGTCCAGGAGGCGGCGGAAAAATCCCGCTCAACCCCGAATACATTCTCAATCGCCAACCGGGTCGAGTGATGCTTCGCAACTACGAAAACGCAGTGTTCGAGTATCCCGATCCTCAGCCGATGCCTAATCACGTGCGCGATGAACTCCTTTCTCAAACCAACCAACTCAACACAATTCATGTGGGATAACGATTTTCTTGCTCTTTTCGAACGCTGCAGACAACTCCATGCTGCTGGCAATCACGATTTCGCCTCGTATTACCATGACAAAGATCGCGCCTTTCTGCGTTCGATCGGCTGCCAAGAGCGCGAATTTTACGACTTTGTCGAAGACGCCAACGACTTTCACGAGCCGTCTGCCAGCACCGCCTTGCTGATCGCAGCTGTGCGGCGTGATTATTTTCTCACGGTTCAAAAAGGCGAAGCTTCCAACAAGCGCTTGACACCTGCTGAACTGCCGACCTTTGGAGATACCATCGCTGATATTGCCTACCTGCCAAGGATTCTCGCCAAAGCCCGCGCCAAGCTGCGTGGTGAACTCGATCCCGATGTTATGTTTGGCTGCGGTGGCGACCGCAACTTCCTGCGCCAACAGGGTGACAAACATCTCGCTGATTTTCTGCGCCACGTCTGGGCTGCAGGTGATAATGACGAAAAAATCGTCGCCTACTTGCTCAGTCGCTAATTACCACAGATCAATCTGCTAGAGTAAAAGCGATGCGATAGAATGCCTTTCCATCGGCGGCTTGTGCATTCGAGGCCTCAATGGTAGTGAGCGTCGCTGTGCCATTGATTGACGATGCCACTACACTGTGCGGAATCGTTGTCCAGCTATTGTCGGCCAAATTGCTGCTGCGTTGAAGAGCATACGAAACGCCAGCCATAGCATTGGCGATGGGAAATCGGAATCGTGGCTTACGTGCGCTACCGCCTTGGAAACCAAGAAATTCCACGGGGCGCTTGGCCAAGCTCCCCCGATCTAAACCGTGGAAAAACAGTTCGAGATTGCTCGTGCCATCTGCTTCAGGATCAGCCAGAGGGCCCGATACCGCAGAATTCGCCAACTCAGGGCTCGAAAATTTGCTATTTTTCCAGGTCGTATACGATGGCTGCACCGTGATGCTAAATGTATCGTCCACCGTATTACCGACCGAGTCTGTGGCTCTGATGGTGATGCTGGCTGTGCCGATTTGTGCTGGTGCATAGGCAAGTTGAAGTTGATTTCCGCTAACAACCGTGGGAGTGACCACCCCCGCGTTGGTATTTTGTAGAATCGTATACGTGAGCGTCGTCGAAGTTCCAGCTTGCCCAGAAGGAAGTGCTTGTAAAGTGACGGAGGGAAAATTGATGAGGAAATTTCGCCAGTCTTGTGTCGCAGGATTCGAGAATTGAACAAACAAGGGCAGATCTGTAAATGCAGGATGAATACCACTCGCATCCCATGTTACAAAAGTATCAGGATCATTGAAAATCATTACATTTCCCATCGTCCCCTTGGTCACTCTCGCAAATACCGTAAAGCCTCCATTCTGCGGATCAAGAATATCGGAGTTAGCACCCGTGCTCACAAAAAACTGATTGGTTGCACTATGGGGATCCCCGCCAAGTTTTGCCATCGATACGGTGCCTAGTGTGTTTGACACCCCAAATTCGTTCACGATCGGAGCATTCTGCGGCACTGCCTCGTAGTTGCCAGCACCCAAGCGGAATCCCCCACCCTGAACGACAAAACCATCGACCGAACGATGAAAAAACGTATTGTTGTATGCGCCACTAGTGACGTAACTCAGAAAATTTGTGCGCGCCACTGGCGTGCGATTGCTGAACATCGCGAAGTCCATCACGATCGGATTTCCGCCGCTATTGTATTGGGAAGTAAACCGCACCACTTGGTTATCGATCAACTCGGTGCCAAAAACATTGTTGAGAGCAATCGTGCGCGGCCCTCGACTAGCGGGCTCTGTGAGATTGGCCATTGGTGCGTTAAGCACGGGCAAAACTTCCGCGCGCAGGGCAGGAATAAGGAAAATCAGCAACAAGGACAATACTCGACATTTCATAGAGTTTCAGAAGTCAAATTCGACCACACCATCCAGGAATTGGCCGAAAATTCAAGAAAGAATCGTCGCAAAATGCAGCCTCAAGGATTCTATGACAGCTCCTGATCTGTTTCCACGTATGGTATTAAATGAATCGACGCCAACTGTTGCAATCGCTAGCAGCACTGCCTTTGACCTGCATGGGACAAGAACTTTTGGCGGAAAATCCGATCATTTTACCAGCCCCAACGCTCGGAGATCCAGCTAAAGGCTGCCAAGAAGGCTGGACCATAGCGGTCATACCCGATACCCAAAACTACGCGAAGTTTGGCAAAAATCAGCAGCACTTCGAGAGCATGACCGATTGGCTCGTCGAGCATCTCGAAGCTTGGAACATTAAGCTTGTGATGCACGAGGGCGACTTCGTCGAGCAAAACAACATTGCTGAGGGCGGTGGCCAAGGATGGGGTGATCAAAACTCGACCCAGCAATGGAAAAGCGCGCAACAAGCGCTACACAAGCTCTACGGCAAAGTGCCAACGGTTTTCGCAACTGGCAATCACGACTACGGCATTCGCAATGCCGAAACGCGTGAATCGCAATTCCCCGCTTATTTTCCGGTCACGGCAAATCCCCTTGTGTCAGATGGCAAAGGCGGCGGCATATTGATCGAATGTGCGCCCAACGCGCTTGGTGAGAAAACCCTCGAAAACGCGGCTTACGAAATGAATGCACCAGATGGCCGCAAACTCTTGATCATCGCGCTCGAATGGGGTCCACGCAAGGCGGTGGTCGAGTGGGCCTTGCAGCTTTGTCAGCAAGAAAAATATCGTAAACACTTCGGTATCTTGCTCACGCACGATTTCATCATCCCCGGCGACAAGCGCGATGGCCAAGATGGTAATCGCAAACGCTCGGGCAATCCGCACACCTATCGCACCGGTAAGGCGGGAGACACCCACGATGGCGAGGATCTCTGGCAACAACTGGTCGCGCGCACGCCGCAGATCAAATTGGTGCTCAATGGCCATGAAATGGGCGCGCACGTGGGCCGCCGCAGCGACAAAAACCTCACCGGAAATCAGGTGCATCAGATGCTTTTCAACGCGCAAGGATTCGGCGGTGGCTCGGATGAAAAAGGCAATGGCGGCGATGGATGGCTGCGTTTGCTGACATTTTCCGCTGATGGAAAATCACTCGCCGTGCGGACATTCTCTCCGCTCAAACTCGACGCTGGAGTATCCCCCTGGTGGGATCATCCGCAGTGGAATTTCACACTTGCTCTGGCTTGATCTTCTCGTGCGTTCGATTCACTTTCCAGTTGGTATTTTTTCCTGAAATGCTAGTTTTTCCCCGATGACAGCCCCAGAGTGCCCCGATTGCCCGAAAGTAACCGATGAACACGGAGTGAATCCGGCATCGATCGAAGAACAACTCCGCTACGAACTCGAATTCAGCGAGCGCTCTTTCCTCTCCGGCCCTCGCTCGCGGATGTCAGACTTGGCAACTTTGTTCAAGGTTTCTTGGGACTTCATTCGCGCCTTTCGCGTGCTGCATTTCGTCGGTCCCTGCGTGACGATTTTCGGTTCGGCGCGAACACCTGATGGCACGACCTATTACGAGTTGGCTCGTAAAATGGGCGCTCGCATGGCGAAGATGGGCTTTACGGTCATGACCGGTGGCGGCCCAGGAATCATGGAGGCGGGCAATCGCGGAGCCTTCGAGAGCGGCGGCCGCAGCGTCGGCGTTAACATTCAGTTACCCTTTGAGCAAAAAGGCAATCCTTACGTGGACCGTGAGGTCACCATGCGCTACTTTTTCACCCGCAAAACCGTGCTGATCAAGTATTCCTATGCATTTGTGGTCATGCCTGGCGGCGCGGGAACGCTCGATGAAATGTTTGAGACCATGACATTGATCCAGACCGGAAAACTGCGCAATTTCCCCATCGTGTTGATGGGCAAGGAGTATTGGAAGCCGTTGATGGATATGATCGATCGCATGGTTGAAGAAGGCATGATCAGCCCTGAAGATCCCGATTTGATTTTCTTCACCGATGATGTCGAAGATGCCGCTGACCACATCGAACGCCACGCCGTACGACAATTTGCCCTGCGCCGCAAAATCATCCCGAGCAGCATGAGCGTGCTCGGTGAGAAAACTTTGGTCAAATAATCACTCATCCATGAAACGTAGAAATTTCCTCACCAGTTCCCTCGCCATCAGCGCTCTAAGAGTACAGGCTCAGGACACCCAAGCTACCACCGAAAAAGCGGCCGAATCCGTCTTGCGCGGTGCCCCCGTGATCTCTGGCCCTGATCCCGCATCTCTCGCGATTTTGCAAGCTGTGCGCGGTCCCGCTTCGGGTTATGCCGAAATTTCACTCAATGATGGCGCATGGCAAAAAGTCTTGCCCGAGCAAAATGGTTTAGTGGCGTTGGAGGAACATGTGTTGAAGTTCTATCTGCCAAACATCGCCCCAAGCACCGAACTGCGCTATCGCGTGACCGCGTCCACTGCCACCTACAAAAATGCTTATCAAATCATTCGCGGCAAAGCAGAAACATCAGATACCTATCAACTCACCACTCTTGATCCGCAGAAAAAAACGACTAGCTTTATTATCTGGAATGATACTCACGAAAACCTCGAAACGATTCGGTCGCTTCACGAGATGACACTTGAGGCCAAGCCCGATTTCCTCGTTTGGAATGGCGACCAAACCAATGATGTCTATGCTGCCGAAAGGATGGCAGAGCAATACCTATCGCCCGGTTCCTTGCCCATCGCCAGCCACTATCCCCTCGCCTACTTGCGTGGCAACCACGACCTTCGCGGGCCTGCCGCGCGCCTCGTCGAACGTTTTACTCATGCCCCTGGCGAAGACTTTACTTATGCCTTCCGCAGCGGTCCGGTCGCTTGCCTTGCCATGGATACGGGTGAGGACAAAGCCGACGATCATCCAGTTTTTGCTGGAATGGTTGGATGCGCGGCGATGCGTTCCAGACAGTCCAAGTGGCTCGAAAAGATCATCGCGGAACCTTGGTTCCAGAGTGCCCCCTACAAGATTATGTTTTGCCATATCCCCCTGTGGTGGGAAGATGAAGTCACCGACCATGGCTACTATTGGTTCCAAAAACCATGCCGCGAGGCCTGGCTCGATCTTCTCATCAAAGCTGGTATCCAATTGGTCATTTCGGGACACACCCACCAAACGAGTTTGTTGCCCAAAACCGCTGAGCGCCCCATCCCGCAATTGATTGGCGGAGGACCTAAAAAGGAATCCGCCACCATCACACAGATTGTCGCCGATGAGAAAAAACTATTGGTCACCATGAAAAAACTCAATGGCGAACTCGTCCATGAACTCAGTCTAGATCCGACATGAGACCAGTGATCGAAGTTTGTGTTGACCGCATTGATTCCGTCGTCACTTGTTCGAAAGCAGGTGTCGATCGCATCGAACTTTGCGCGGCACTCAGTGAAGGTGGCCTCACACCATCCTTCGGATTTCTTCGCCAAGCACGACAAATTTTTCGCGGCAAAATCATGATGATGATACGCCCGCGAGCGGGAGATTTCCTCTACCAAAGCGATGAAATCGAGATCATGAAAGAGGACATCGCACTTGCCAAATCGAACGGTGCCGACGGCATCGTATTCGGTTGCTTGCTCGCCGATGGCAGCATCGATGCGCCCTTGTGCCGCGAGCTAATCGAAGATGCAGGTTCACTCGATATCACCTTTCACCGAGCCTTCGATGCCAGCGCCGACCTCGATGTTTCGCTCGAAACTTTGATCGAGCTCGGAATTCCACGAGTTCTCACCAGCGGTGGACAGCCCGATGTTTGGCGCGGTCGCGATGCTCTGCAATCGCTCGTTCGTCAAGCCAACAGTCGTATTGCCATTCTGGCCGGAGGCGGTATTACCGCGGATCGTATTGCCGAACTCATCGGAGCCACTGGTTTGCGCGAAGTCCATCTTTCCGCACGCACCACGCGAGCCAGCGCTATGCAATTTCGCCGCGATGACATTCCCATGGGGGCCAGCCAGGTCATGCCCGAGTATGAACATCGCATCGCTGATCTCGATCTTTTGAAAAACCTCTGCCAATCCTGACGTTTCTGCTTGTATGAAAATTTCCTTCCATGCCCGATTGCTCACCTACGCGGCTGTACTTGCCTACGTGGCGCTCGATCTATTCGCCTTTCGCGGTCCACTGCGCCATTCCATCGATAGTCGCAAAATCGATAGTCCAGAGTCTGTCGAGCGCGCCAAACAATCTGGACTCGTCGCCCTCGTTCTCGGGCGCCCAATTCACCGGCCCCAATTGGAGCGCGTCGCTCAAGAACGGGCATGGATGGAAGGGAAATCATGGAGCGATGTGCCTACCGACCAGCGTAAGTTCATTCGCAAAGCTTGCCTCGGTGACCTCATCGATCACCAACTGATTCGCTCTAAAATCGCGGCAAATAAAGACGCTCTACGCGCCTCTGAAGAAGAAATCAACCAACGCTATGCTCAGCTGCTCGCCCGTTTTTCCTCCGCGGACGATTTAGAAAAATCCATGAATCAGCAAGGCATTGTCTCCGAGCAGGAACTACGCCTCAGACTTGCCGCACAGATCGAAATGGAAAAATACATCGACCGCCAACTGCAACCACTCATTGCGGTGAGTGATGATGAAGTCGCCGGTTTCTATCACAAACACGAAAAAGACTTACAAAACCCTGCAATGGCCAAGGTGCGACACATTTTTTTCGCAACTCTCGACAAAGATTTCACAGCCGTGAAAACCACCGCAGAGCAAGCGATGGCAGCACTCACTGGTAAACAAAAAACCTTCGAGCAACTCGCTGGCGAGCTCAGCGATGATCCCAAAAGCAAAGTAGCAGGTGGCTTGTTAGGGTGGATCGAGCCATCACGCATGCCCGCAGATTTTGCCATCCCCGTCATGGCCATAACTATCAATCAGCCAGTGCTTCTTCAAACCAAACTCGGCTGGCATGTGGTAGAAGTATTAGAAAAACGCGAGGCCACAAGTCGCAGTCTCGAGCAATGTCGCGAGGAAATCATCACCGCTTTGCAAAACAGTAAACGCCAGCCGGCACTTGAAAACCTGCGTCAAGCCATACGCAAAGACCACCGCCTCCACACTCATATCTACGACGAAGTTCTCGATAGCATGCCGTGAGCGATTTTTCCCAACTCAAAATGGTTCGATATAACTCCATCACCCATATGCAAAGTCAAGCCTTCATCAATGAGACGGGTATTTAAAAACACCGGGCCATGTGCGTCGGCAACTTCGACTTAGCAAAATTTTTCGCTACGTTCATGGCTCCGGACCGTGCCAGTTTTGCCAATCAATGGTATGCAGTGAGATTACTGCAAGCCGAGGATAGATCAGAGACGCGAGAAATGCACCACCCGTGAGTAACCAAGCAAAGCATTCCCCCGAAGAAGATCCATCTCCATCGCCTGAATCCCCCATACCACCATCATTCCATCCGAACAATCCTACGATCCCCTAGAGCATGACCCGTATCAGCAACAAAGTTGCAGGTAATGCTGACGGATCGTAGCAGTTTGTCATAGTTTTTATATATTGCGTAGTTTAGCGATTATTCTTCGCCAATGCCACTGCAAACTCGCAAAACTTTGGGAATCGCGTTAGATCATACGAATCCAGTTACCGCGACGAACCATCTGCATGCCGAGCCACCCGTTGAATCGACTTGACACTGAATCGCTTCCGCAAACAACATGTCTCCGCAATGCCTTCGAACACACCTGCCCTCGAAACCATCATCCAAGGGATACCAGTGTCCCCAGGCATCGCCATCGCCCCGATTCATGTCACCGCCCGCGGATTTTCCGCTCCAGAGGTGTATGAAGTCAGCGAGGCCAATCTGCCCCAAGAGCATCAACGATTCGAAGACGCTGTCACCAGAGCAAAATCGGATTTGGCAGAAATACAAACCCGCCTCGCCGAACTGTCATCTGATGAAGAATCGCGCATTTTTGAAGCACATATCATGGTGCTTGAAGACCAGGCCTTACTCAAACGCGTGCATCATGCCATTGATGAACGCCAACAAAATGCCGAGTTTGCCTTCTATGCGGTCATGCAGAATTTCCTCGAAGCCATGCGCCGCATTCCCGATCCCTATCTCCGTGAACGCACTGCCGACATCGAGGACGTCTGTGAGCGTGTGCTCGATGCCTTCGAATCGAGCCTCACGAGAAAAAACATCCGCCCAGAAGATCGGCACATCCTCATCGCCTATGACCTGAATCCCTCAGATACGGCCACCATGGATCGCAGTCTGGTCCTCGGATTTGCGACGGAAATGGGCAGCGTCAACTCGCATACAGCGATCATTGCGCGATCCCTCGGCATCCCCGCCATCGTCGGACTCGAAGAGGCTATCATCGACATCACCGCGCTCACCCATGCGATCCTCGATGGCTACACTGGCAAGCTGATCCTCCATCCCACCGAGGCCACGCTGAACGCCTACCGGATGATCGAGCAGAAAAAGCTCCGCGCGCGCACAGCTCTCGACTCCTTGCGCGATGCCGAATCCATCACCCGCGATGGCCGAAAAATCACGCTCTCCGCCAACATCGGGCTCCTCGAAGAATTGCCCGCGGTCAAAAAATCCGGAGCCACCGGCATCGGACTCTACCGCACAGAATTTCTTCTCCTCAACGAGGAACATGACGCAATCCCCAATGAGAGTGAGCAAACAAACGCCTACACTCAGATCGCCAAAGCAGTCGCACCTCACCCTGTCATCATCCGAACCCTTGACTCCGGCGGTGATAAGTTACCCGCCGAGCCGCTCAGCGAACCAGAGCCAAACCCTTTCCTCGGCTGGCGCGGCATCCGCGTTTCGTTAGATCGACCCGAGATCTTCAAACCCCAGCTGCGCGCTGCCCTCCGCGCCTCCGCATTCGGCAAAGTCGCCCTGATGTTTCCACTCGTTTCCGGACTCAGTGAAGTCCGCCTCGCCAAGGAAATGCTGCGCATCTGCATGGATGAACTTCACAAAGAAAATGTCCCCTTTGATGAATCGATCCAAACTGGTGCGATGATCGAGGTTCCCTCAGCAGCCATGATCGCCGATGTGCTCGCCAAAGAAGTCGATTTCTTTTCCATCGGCACCAACGACCTAATCCAGTACACCGTCGCCGTTGACCGGGTAAACCCCTACGTTGCCGATCTATACAAGCCAACACACCCCGCCGTGATCCGTTTGATTCACCGCACCATCAATGCCGGTGCGCAAGCAGGTATCTGGACTGGCGTCTGCGGCGAAATGGCTGGCGATATCAGCCTCACCCCCTTGCTCATCGGTCTCGGTGTCGAGGAATTGTCTGTCGGTCCCCAACAGGTGCCCAGCATCCGCAAAGCCATTCGCTCACTATCACATGCCGAGTGTGCATGCATGGCTGACGATGCACTCAAGGCCTCGCTCAGCGCAGACATCCTCAAACTGACCTCAACTCTCGCGAAAAAATATTACTCTGAGCTTTTCGAGTAATCAATCCGCACGTTCATCGCAACAACATGAAACCGAACATTTTTTTGAAAAAAATCATCACGGCAGGACTCATCACGTTGCATCTCCCCACCCTGCTGTTAGGCCAGGACAAGCCCACCAAGCCAAAGATTTCTGTGCCTCCCGATGCTGAAGAGGCCGCCTATCCGGCGATCGAACGCTTCATCACCGTCATGGAAAAGATCCGAGCCGAACACCCTGATGTGGACAAGCTCACTTATGATCGACTCGTCAATCATGCGCTAGAAGGCATGCTCACTTCGTTAGATCCGCACTCCTCCTACATTCATCCGGAGATGGCTGCATTCATGAAAAGCAACAGCCAGATTGATCCCGTCATCACCTCGCTAGGCATCACCGTTAGTCTGCGTGATTCTGGTCCTTACATCAGTGAGGTCACTCCGTTCAGCCCCGCTGCCAAGGCCAAACTCGATGTCAATTCTTCCATCCTGCGCATCGGCGATCAAGATGCCAGCAGCATGCCTTTTCCCACGTTGCTGCAACTCCTCCGCCGCCCCGCTGGCGAAATTTCACGCATCACTGTGAAAATGCCCACCGAACCCAAACCCAGTGATCTCTCCCTCACCCACGTTCAAGTTCTCGAAAAAGCCGTCACCCACGCGATCTTACTCAAAAAACATCCTGGCATCGGCTACATCCGCCTTGCCCAATTCACCGCGGGCTGTGCGGATGAAATGGAAGCTGCCCTCGATGATCTCGAAGACCTAGGGATGAAACAACTCATCCTCGACCTCCGTGGCAATCCCGGCGGCGACCTCAATGCCACCGTCAAACTTCTCGGATTTTTTCTCCCCGCCAAAACTGCCGTCGTCACCGTGCGCACTCGCAATCCCGCCGATTGGGAAACACTAGCGACACCGGAGAACCAACGCCGCAAGCGTGATTACCCCATCAGCGTGCTCATCGACCGCATGTCAGCTTCCGCCTCCGAGCTTGTCGCCGCCTGCCTGCAAGACTTGAAGCGCGCCACCATCGTCGGCGAGACCAGCTTCGGCAAAGGCTCCGTGCAACACATCATCCCGATGGAAAATGGCACCGCACTGCGCATGACCGTAGCCACCTACCACAGCCCCTCTGGCCGTACGCCGCATGGTGTCGGCGTCAGCCCTGATATCATCATTGAGCCAACGAACAAAACTCCCGGGATCTTTTCTCCGCCAGACCAGAATTTGTTAGAAAACTGGCAAGACGCCGGCCTTGAAGCCAGCCTCAAGCTTTTTACCGAAAGCAAAAAATAACCGCATTGATCAAAACGAGCCACCCAGCGCGAGGTGTAGATCAATCCTCGACTGCAAGCGCTCATTCTTGAGCCGAATCAACGAAGATCGAGCGTTATTCGCCCGGCGTTGCGACTCTAATACGGAAAGAATGTCAGCACCCTCGATGCCCTCCGAGTAATCGCGCTCCGCTTGCTTTTCCGCCAGTGCTGCCTGCTCCACTTCTTTTTGCAAAAAGCCTTCCTGCACTTGCAACGAAGTCTCCGCCGCAATCGCCGCCTCTACCTCACGGAATGCCTCTAACGAACTCTGAGCATAGTCATAGATCGCCGCCTCATTGCGCGCCAGCGCCGCACGGGCTTCCGCTTGATCAGCACCAGCCGTATACAAGTTCTGAGACAAGTTCGCTGCAATTGTCGAAACCAACTGATCGACTTGAAACAAGCGCGAAAATGAAGCGCCCGAGGCCGCACTACCTGCCGACAGAGAAAGATTAGGCAAGAGATTTTTCCTCGCGGCATCCGCACGATTGGCCGTAGCAAAGATCCTCGCGCGCGATGCTGCGAGATCTGGACGCCGCTCCACTAGCGATGCTGGCACACCCACAGGAATCGCTCCGCGCAGACTCGGCAATTGCCGAGCCGCCTGCGTCGCCGCCGCTGGATATCTGCCTAACAAAACCTCCAAACCACGGGCCGCGTCATCGCGCTCGAGTTGTCGTGATTTCACCAAGCGTTGCGCCGAGGATACGTTCGTTCGGCCAAGCTGCACATCCAGAGCTCTCACATTGGGAATCCCCGCTTTGTAGTTGCGCTCAATGATCCGCAGATTTTTTTCAAAAGAATCCAAGGTGGTCTGCGCGAGCACGAGTTGCTGTTGTGCGCTGATTAAATTACAATAACTTTTCGCCGTCGTCGCCGCCAAGGATAAGCGAGCATTGCGGAACTCTGCCACCGCTGCATCGAAGTCCGCTGCCGTAGCACGATCAAGATCCTTCAATCGGCCCCACAAGTCCGCCTCCCATGAGGCCGAAAGAGATAAGCCGTAGCGCTCAGACGCGCCTGCATCCGTATCGGTGACTGCCGCAGAGCTTCCCGTTCTCAGTTGCGGCAACAGGGCCGCGCGCGATTGGATGGTCTGCTCACGTGCCGCACGCAATCGTGCCGCAGCAGCTTGCAAATTTTGATTGTGGTTCAATGCCTCCTTCACCGTGCTGCGCAATCCAGCATCAGAAAAGCCCTCGAGCCATTGCTGCGAAATGGCCTGATTGCTACCGCTCGTCGCGGCACTCCATACCGCAGGCGTATTGAATTTGAGCGATTGCTTCGGCTTGGCCAGCATGCCCACGCCGCAGCTCGAAACCACAAACGCCAGCAAAGCGCATAACAAACATTTCAACGACATCGCCATGAAACTGTCAGAACGCCACGAATCTTTCAACTGAAACCCGATGCGCTGACACCAAAACATCAAGATTTCTCCTCGATCTTTGCAGCCTGCCATTCCGCTTCCATCTCCTCCAAACTCGCCTCCTCCAAGCTGAGACGTTTCCCCAACAAACGCTGCTCCATTTTCGCAAAACGCTGCTCGAATTTTTGATTCGCCTGCGCCATGATCACCTCGGGATCGAGCTTCCGAAAGCGTGCGAGATTGACCATGCTAAAAAACACATCGCCGAGCTCCTCGGCAAACTTCTCGTCATCACCAGCATCCATCTCGGCTTGCAATTCATCGATTTCCTCGCGAATTTTCCCCAGCACACCCTCTTGATCTGGCCAATCAAAACCAACCTTCGCCGCTTTTTTCTGCAACTTCGCCGCCCGCACCAGCGCTGGCAAGCCCTTGCCGACCCCATGCAAATAGGGTTTCGTCTGCTCACCTTTTTCCGCACGTTTGATGGCATCCCACTGCGCCAATACCCCATCGGTATCACTCACCGCTGAGTCACCATACACATGCGGATGACGATGCACCAATTTATCCGCTACGCCCTGCGCCACGTCATCGAAGCTGAAGTCACCACGCTCATGAGCCAGCTCGGCATGAAATACCACCTGCAACAACAAATCGCCCAACTCCTCGCGCAAATGCAGCATATCCCCCGAACGGATCGCATCCACGCATTCATACGCCTCTTCGATCAAGTTGCTCACCAACGATTCATGCGTCTGCTCGGCATCCCACGGACATCCTCCCGGCGCCCGCAGCCGATGCATGATCGCCCGCAGGCGTTCCATTTGTCGCACAGGCTCCTTACATGACATCATCTCCGAATCGTCCATGAAAAAAATCCTGTCGTAAGCCATCCGAAAATGCAAGGTGAACCGTGACTTATGGCAATGAACTCATACAAGCCGTCACCTGCCGCAATCCCGCTTCCCAGCCCTCGGGCGGAGCATCCAACGCGACCCAACTACGGCATCCTCCATAACGAGCCTCATACGGGAAAACCCAAGGCTGAGCCAATGCATAAACCTGAACTTTCGCCACATGAATGCTACCCTTGCTCATCCCCTTACCCTCCCAATCAAATCGATCACGTACCGTCTGCTCACTATAGACATGCTGCGAATCCCATTGCTTCACTTCATCCCAATCGGTCAGGGTGCGTGCCCACTCGGCTTTGACAAAATGCGTAATCGCAATCGGATCGCCCTTTTGCCACTCGGGCAGGACTTCTACCACGGGAGCATCTGCTTTGACTTGATCACCCGTTGCATGGAACCGCGTCGGGAACAGGAAAAAACTCTGATGCGCAAAGGAAAATCCCTCACGCCCCTCATGGATGCCACCCTTGCGCAGAATCACCGTCTGTTGACCACTCGCCAGGGCCTCACACACGGACTGCCATTCCTTAAATCCCATCGATGATTCCATGCCCACAGCTACCCAAGCTCACGAGTGCATGCAAGCGTTTTCTGACTGCGCTTGTGCTTCCACTCCGCTTGTCAGAGCTAGCCTGATCGATTCCGTCAAGCCCCAACGCTCGGATCAAAATCCTTCGGCGCGCGAACGATTTTCTCCACGGCATGCTTGGTGACGAGATTCCCCCCGCTCGCCCGACCTTTGATCGCGACTTCAGCAAAGTGGAATGGACGACTCACATTGCGCAGTCTCAATTGCGGTTTCAAATGCACTAACAACATCTGCGCCGCGCTGTCTTCTTCCGTCTTGTGTATGGCGAAGTATAAAATGCGCGTGCCAGCTTTTCCTTTCGCCAGATCGTATTCCTTGTCACGCGTCACGCCACCCACTTGGAAGCGCTTCGCATAGACGGCTCCCTCTTTGCCATCGCGATAGATGATGGAGTAATACAAAGGATCGTCCTTGCGGAAAATCGCACAGTGAATCGGCTTTTGTCCGATGAATCCCTTGTCGGCAATCTTCATCACCTTCATCTTGCCATCTTGCGTGAAAGCAATGATATCATCGATGGTCGAGCATTTTTCCACGGCCTCATCTTTCTTAAGACCATAGCCCGCAAAGCCGTTTTTCCAATCGACATAGAGCGTCTCGGTGGCAGCGACCACTTGCGTGCGGTCCACCCGATCAAAAGTCGCAATCTCCGTGCGACGCTCACGCCCTGTGCCATACTTTTTCTTGAGATCTTCAAACCACTTGATCGTGTATTGATTCAATCGCTTGAGATTTTTCTCCGTCGCATCGATGTCTTTTTCGAGTGCCTTGATTTCTTCATCCGCTTTGAATGAATCGAACTTCGAGATGCGTTTGATTTTGATCTCCGTGAGGCGCACGATGTCTTCCTCCGTCACCTCCCGCTTGAGCAACTTCTTGAACGGCGCAAGGCCATCGTCGATCGCTTTGATCACCGCTTCCCAGGTCTCGCATTCCTCGATGTCGCGGTAAATGCGGTTCTCGATGAAAATTTTCTCCAGCGAGCTGAAATGCCATTTCTCGGCGAGCTCACCAAGCCTGATCTGCAGTTCCATGCCGAGCAGATCTTTGGTATGCTGCGTATTGCGGCGCAGAATTTCCGAGACTCCCAAGAACTGCGGCTTGCCATCGAGGATGACGCAGGCATTCGGCGAAATCGAGAGTTCGCAATCAGTGAAGGCATACAGCGCATCGCGCGTGGTTTCGGCATCGGCACCAGCAGGAAGATGCACGAGGATATCGACATGTTCCGCGGTGTTGTCCTCGATCTTTTGGATCTTGATTTTCCCTTTGTCCGCTGCCGCGACGATGCTTTCCATCAAGTTCCCCGTGGTTGTGCCAAATGGGATTTCCAGAACGCGTAGCAGCCCTTTTTTCTCTGTGGAAATTCTCGCCCGCACCCGCAAGCGCCCGCCGCGCAGGCCATCGCGATACTCGGAAGCATCCATGATACCAGCCGTCGGGAAATCGGGCACCAAGGTGAATGGTTCACCGCGCAGAATGGCAATGCTCGCATCAATCAGCTCATTGAAATTGTGTGGCAACACCTTGCAAGCAAGACCCACCGCGATCCCCTCCACGCCCTGAGCCAAGAGCAGCGGAAATTTGACGGGTAAGGTGACGGGCTCCTTGTTCCGACCATCATAACTCGGCGTCCAGTCGGTCGTCTTCGGATTGAAGGCAACTTCTAGCGCAAATTTGGTGAGGCGAGCCTCGATGTATCGAGAGGCCGCCGCGCTGTCGCCCGTGAGAATGTTTCCCCAGTTTCCCTGGGTATCGATCAGCAGATCCTTCTGACCGAGCTGCACCATCGCATCGCCAATGGAAGCATCGCCGTGCGGGTGATACTTCATCGTATTGCCGACAATGTTGGCGACCTTATTGTAGCGACCATCGTCCAACTCCTTCGTCGAGTGCATGATGCGGCGCTGCACAGGCTTGAGGCCATCGTTCAAGTGCGGCACGGCACGCTCCAGAATTACGTAACTTGCGTAATCGAGAAAGTAATTGGAATACATCGCCCCGAGGGAGGTAGGGAGCTCAGAGTCAGTCGTCATCGGCGAAAATGATTAAGCCCTCCAAAGGAACTACGCAAGCCCTTTTTGTCCACAAACATCGCAGAGCCCTTGGTCATGAGCGAGAACTACGCCAATCAGCGGGAACTACCACAAAAGACACAGAGCACAGCCCCCCCGTCGCCACGCGACGACTCAACCCCGAGCCCACGATTTCAATCGTGGGACGCTCCCCACAAAAATCATTCCACGCGTCGCAACGCGACGCTTCAAAATAGAGCAGCGTTGGGAAAATACTCGTTTCCAAGAACCGACACCATTCACTCTAGACTGCATCGATCTTGTTAGAAATGATCAGTCCATGGACATTTTCCCCGACTTATTTCCGATCTCAGGTAATGGGCAAGGTGGGAAGCCCTAATTCTTCCAGAAACGCATTGTGCTTCATCGTTGCTGTTTGAATGGATTTCTCAATTTCCACCAACTCGCCATGCGTCGCCCCTAGATCAATCTCTACCTCACTCACCGCCGTGCTGATATAGCGGGAGATGTTCAGGTTGAAGTCGTTCTTCTCGATCTCGGCCATTTCTACGCGGCGGGAATTTGCTCTAGTAGGACGCGCACTACCAGAGCAAATGCGGGAAATTTGCTCGGTAGGATGCACCCTACCAAGCGTAGGACGCGTCCTACCAAGCATAAAACTCGTCGAGGAAGGCCAAGCACGCGACGCAACGGGCATGGAAGAAGTGCGCAAAGGCATGAAACGCGCAGGGAAACGCGAGATTCGGGCATTTTGCGACGAAGAATGCACCAGAGAGGCCCAAGATCGTCCCCGTAAGGCGCAAGCGGCGGGTGCTGAACGCCAAGGCAAGGAATTTCAGAGGCAAGCCTGCAACGCCGTCATCGAGGGCGCGGCGCTCAATGGTCATTTCCCCATCGGCAGTTTCCCCCGCCTCACTTCTTCAGAGAATTCTTAGCGTTGGGGAACTTGGGATCTCCAGCATCTGCGGGAAGGCTGGCGTTCCAGGCCAAGAGAGCTTTTTTCAAATCTTGGGCGACCTCGGGGTGTTGCTCGATGAGATTTTTTGACTCGGTGGCA
>Ga0209444_10000749_pt1 | contig 18049 bp, 13 predicted proteins | sample LauGreFaBDMM15DN_2_FD_188215 | JGI IMG/M metagenome (GOLD analysis project Ga0209444, IMG submission 188215) | Freshwater lake microbial communities from Lake Michigan, USA - Fa13.BD.MM15.DN (SPAdes) (version 2) | ecosystem: Environmental > Aquatic > Freshwater > Lake | place: Lake Michigan...
CCATATTTCAGGTTGTGGAAATTGCTCTATTTGTAGAAAAGGTTGGGATATGCATTGCGCCCAAAAACGTACCTACGGTGGTGATATTCAAGGAGCTTTTGCAGAGTTCATGCCGGCAAGAGCTAAAGATTGTGTCTTACTTCCGGAGAATATTTCTTATTTAGATGGTGCTTTTTATACCTGCGGTGCATCAACTGGGTACTACTCACTTAAGCGGGCAAATCTTTTAGGTGGGGAGACAATTCTTTGCGTGGGGTTGGGGCCAGTTGGTTTGGCTGGTGCCTACTTTGCCTCCATGTTAGGAGCAAGAGTAATTGGAGTTGATCTATTACAGGAACGGTGTGATCACTCACTTAATTTTGGTGTTGAGGTTGCAATAAATGCTTCCACAGAAAATGTCCAAGAGCGTATCAAGGAAATTACAAAGGGTGAAGGTTGCAATGTTGCAATTGATTACACCGGTGCACCTGCTGGACGTATTACTGCAATTGAGGCGGCTGGTTTATGGGGCCGGGTTGTTTTAATAGGTTTTGGTAAGGGCTATACAAATATAGAGACTGAACTTCACATTATCGAGAAGCAACTAACAGTGGTTGGGGCTTGGGTTTTTAGCTTTCCTGAGTTACAAGATTTAGTGGCCTTTTCTTCAAATCGAGGAATTGACCTTTCAAATTTTACTAGCACTCAATCAACGATAGGCGATGGCAGCAAGCTCTTTGCTGATTTTGACAAAGGCTCAACTGGTAAAACTTTTATTACAAGGAAGGGATAAAATCTTATGAAAGCAGTAGTTTTAGATGGTCTAAATGAGATCTCACTTAAGAGTGTGGATCAGGATAAATTGAAGAGTAATGAGCTTTTGATAAGGGTTGAGGCTGCAGGTATTTGTGGCAGTGATCGCCATATTTTGCATGGCACTTACCCAGCAAATTATCCAGTGATTCTAGGACATGAGTTTTCAGGAATTATTGAAGATGTTGGTAGCTCAAGTAAATTCAAGGTGGGTGAGCGAGTAAATGTCAATCCAAATATTGCTTGTGGTAATTGCTTGCCTTGTAAAACCAATTTAATAAATCTCTGTCGAAACAATATTGCCCATGGTGTAAATAGAAATGGTGGCTTGGCCGATTTTGTAGCAGTACCCGAGACACAATTGTTTAAACTTCCTCTCTCACTTCCGGCGGAGGTTGGCGCATTTTGTGAACCAATCGCATGTTGCATTCAAGGCTTGGACCTGGCAAATGTGAAGCCAGGTGATTCAGTAGCAATTATTGGTGGTGGTGTTATTGGACAGTTAATGGTGCAGTTGGTGAAGAGAGCTGGCGCAGATGTGATCTTATTGTCCACCCGTCAAAAGATTAGGCGCGAAATGGCGGAAAGTTTAGGTGCCTCACACACGATCGATCCGCAAAACTTAAGTTCAAATGATTCATTCATTGGAGTAGAGGGTGTGGCACCAGGTGGCTTTGATGTAGTACTTGAGTGCGCAGGTACAAAAGAAACCTTGCAACAATCCTTAGATATAGTTCGCCTTGGCGGCACAGTCATACTCTTTGGCGTTATGCCTCAAAATGAAGTCTTTGAAATAAAGCCCTTTGATATTTTTGTAAGGCAAATCCGCCTGCAAGGCTCATTTACTGGTTCAGCAGTCCACAGCAAAGCTGTTGATATGGTGGCAAAGCAAAGCCTGACTTTGCTTCCGTTAATTACTCATCTAGTGGGATTTGAAGAGGTTCCAAAATTGCTTCTGGGCAATCCATTATCTGGTGAAGTTAAAACTATCGCAAAACCAGCATAGGCGGGTTACTGGGTAAGAGGATTTGATAAGAAACTTGTCCTACAAGGGCTACCAAGTAATTAATCAAGGATTAGTAACTCTTGATTTTTGACTAGTCGCGTCCTAGGGTTTTCATTGTGGGTAACAAGATAAATACTATTTATTTAGCAAATCATAGTCACACTGATCTAGGTTTTACCGACCATCAAGATGTTGTAATGCGTCAGCATGTTGAGTTTATAGATCGCGCAATTGAGTTATGTGAATACACAAAAGATTTCCCAGATGAATCAAAGTATCGCTGGACCTGTGAAGTAACTGGCATCACGGAGCGATGGTTTAATCAAGCTAGTAAAGAGGATATAAAGCGATTCATGGCTTGCCACAATCGTGGCCAAATTGATGTTGCTGGAATGCAATGGAACTTCACACCCATGCTTGGACCAGAGCAAATGGCGCGCAGTCTTTATCCAATTAGAAATATGCGCGATAAATATGGTGTAAATATTTCAAGTGCAATGCAATCTGACTCTAACGGAGTGAGTTGGATGTTTGCCGATTTACTTCCTGAGGCAGGGATAGATTTCTTAACCATGTCAGTTAATCCATTACGAGGTGGATTGCCAAAACCTTGCCCACAGGCATTTTGGTGGGAAGGCCCATCGGGCAAGAAAGTTTTAGCTTGGAATGGATTCCACTATTTGTTTGGTCGATCCAATGCAAAACTTGGCGATTGGCGATATGTAGAAAGATTCTTACCAAAGTTTTTAAATATGCTGGAAGAGGATGATGGTTATCCTTGGGATTTCTTGTATTGCCAATCTACCCATCCAATTCGAGTCGACAATGGACCGCCAGATATTCGCATGGTGGATTTTGTGCGAGAGTGGAACTCACAGGGCAGAATGCCAAAAATGGTTTTCTCAACCCCAACACTGTTCCGGCAAGTTTTGCGTAAGGAAGAGTCAAAACTGCCAACACTAAAGGGTGATTGGCTGGATTGGTGGTGTGATGGAGTTGCATCCAGCGCCTATGAGACTGGGTTGAATAGAACTAACCATGTCATTATGAGTACTGCTGAAACCATCGGTTCATGGGGTGGTAAACAAGCTCGACCTGCAATTGATTCAACAAGATTGGCTCATGTATATGAATTAATGAGTCTTTATGATGAACATACCTGGGGAGCATTTGCCAGCGTTTCAGCTCCTGATTCACTTTGGACTAAGGGTCAGTGGAATTACAAAGCCTCATTTGCATATCGCTCATCAGGTGAGGTGCATGACATGTTGGCAAGAACTGGTCGAAGATTTGCCGATGAGTTAGCCGAACGTGGACCTGAGGGAAGATTTAATCTGGGAGATTTAACTCCAGAGGAGGCATTCCCACCATCTGACACAAATGATTTATTAATTTATAACACCCTTCCCTGGGAGCGAACAGTAATTGTTAAAGAGCCAGAGATTAGAGCAGGCGGTGCACCAGTTGGAATGCTGGAAACTTTTGTCCCGCGCGGAATTCCATGGGGTGGCGACAAACCATCTGTGCAAGAGCGAAGAATTAAGGTAAAAATCCCGGCCTACGGTTACATCTTTGCGGATATGGATTCAGTTATTGATGAGAGTGATTTATCAACAGGTGAAAATACGATTGAAAATAAATTTTACAAAGTTGTTATCGATCCAACCACCGGCGGTATCAAATCTTTGTTTGATAAGGAGCTAAACAAGGAGTTTGCTGGCGATTACAACGGCTGGAAAATTGGTCAAATTGTTTACCAGCAGGTGGATGAAAAATCCAAAGGATACAATCCAGTTTCACCATCTCCAGGTAGAGATCTCATCAATGTTGGGTGGGATTTTTCACAAGTGCCTGATTTCGGTGCTTGGAATACCGATTTGATGTTTCATCGCGAGGTACCAAACTCAATTAAAGTTTCAAAGCCAATAATTGAAAAAGGTCGAGTTGCAATTTCAGTTGAGTGTAAAATAAAAGGAGTAAAGCAAGCGACCTGCATTTACTGGCTAGATGCTGCGATGAAGGAATTAGGAATTGAGTGGGAAATTGATAAAGAGCATGTTCGCGAAGCAGAGGAACTTTTCATCGCATTCCCATATAACTTAGGCAAGCCAGAATTTAGAGCTGATGTGAATGGCGTGGCTTTTTCCCCTGATTCAGATCAATTACCGGGAACTGTTAAAGATTGGTTCCCAATTCGTAATTGGGTAGATGTTTCAGATGACTCTTATGGCGTAACCATGGCGCCAATCGATGCGCCACTTACTCAATTTGGTGGAATCACCACATCAAAGGCTGCTGCCAAACTTGATCCTGAGGGCGCCAATCTGATGTCATGGGCACTTAATAACCATTGGATTGTAAATTTTAAAGCGAGTCAGGGTGGATTAATTCCATTGCGTTATCGCTTAACTACACACGCAGGCAAAGTTAATGATGCCACTGCTGCAAAGTTTGCCAATGAGGTTCACAACCCAGCAGTAGTGATGCGAGATTACGTCCGTAAAACCCCTGAGGTTTCAAAATCATTCATTTCTATTCGAAAAGGTGATGGCGCAACTATCACTACTAAAGAGTCAACCTTTGATGATGGAATTGTTTTGCGTGTTCATAGCAGTATCAGAAAAGCTCAGAGCTTAGAGTTAGATCTGACTGGATTTGACACTAAGAAAGTTGAACCAATAACAGTTCTGGAAGAGTCAAGTAACAAAAAAGTTGTATTTAAGGATGGAATTCTGATTTTTGAATTACTCGCAGGTGAGTATGCTTCATTTAAGTTGATCAAGTAATTCAAAACCTAATAGATCGGATCAAAACATGACCACTCGTGCTTTATTGTTCTCACCAGAGGGGCATCGAGATTGGGATATAACCCGGGAGAGTCTTCGTAAGCGAGCAATTCAACAGGAGTTCACCGTTGATGGTGAAGTATTTTATCTAGTAGTAGAGCCGTTAATTAAAAAGAGTAGTGATGGCAAGTTGATGCAAACAATCAGGGTGCGATCAGCGTCAAATAAAAATGTTAAGGATTTACTAGGCAAGCCGGTAGTTACAGCGACAAGTGGTGGTGTGCTTACCCAAGGTGGGGAAGAGGCACCTAAGGGCAGCTATCGAGTTTTTGTGCCAGAGGTTGAAAGTGAACAGATGGTCAGTGTTAGTTTTGAGAAAAAGGCAGAGATAAAGTTAAATCTTTCGGTCAAGCCACAGCGTCATTGGACCATTCATTTAGTGCATCAAACCCACCTAGATATTGGTTACACCGATCCACAAGGGCGAGTCCTAGCTGAGCATTTAGCATTTTTAGATTCATGTTTAGATTTAATTGATAGAACTGATGAGTGGCCTGATGATGCAAAATTTAGATGGAGCGTTGAGGCGTTGTGGTCATTTGATGAATGGACCAAAGTTAGGTCAAAAGAGAAAATTGATGAATTTATTCGCCGAGTTAAAGAGGGGCGAATTGAGTTGACTGCGATGCCCTACAACTTGCATACAGAGACCTGTTCAACCGATGAGTTGCATGAGCTTCTTCGCTTGGCTCGTAATGTTAGTAAGCAGTATGGGGTGGAAATACCTGCTGCAATGCAAACCGATGTACCAGGTGCAGTTGTTGGACTAACTGATGTACTAGCTGAGAATAAGGTCAAGTATCTTTCTGTGGCACACAATTGGGCGGGTAGATCTGTTCCACATCTAGTTGGCGGGCAAGACCAACCCCGTTTATTCCGATGGGTTGGGCCAAGTGGAAAAGGTGTATTGGTTTGGGTAACAGATACTCCACATGGTTTGGCTTATATGGAAGGGCCAATGATTGGATTTAATGATGGCTATGAGTGGGTAGATGATCTGCTTCCAGCATATTTACAATCACATGCTGAACACCCTTATCCATACCCTGGCGGAGTCTTTGGGTGGGCGGTAGATAATGCTGAAATTCATCGCAAACCTTACCCATGGGATATTTTGCATTTAAGAATTCAAGGGCAATTTGCTGATAACGCTCCACCACGGTACATAATGGCTGAGACTGTGAAACGATGGAATGAATCTTGGGCATATCCAAAATTAAGACTTTCTACCAATAAAGATTTTTTTGAAGAGGCTGAATCTCGACTTGGAAATAAGATCCAAACAATTGAGGGAGATTGGACAGATTGGTGGGTAGAGGGAGTTGGATCAGGCGCTCGCCCAAATTCCATGGTGAGAAATGCCCAAATTAGTGCTGCCGATGCTCAAACAGTTGGGGCAGTAGCTAGCTTTTACGGTTCAAATGAAGGTGCGGCAATTACAAAAAGTTCAGAGAGTGTTTACTCAAATGCATCTTTATTTGACGAACACACATGGGGTGCGGCAAATCCTTGGACTATTGGTGATGAAGGTATGGACTCTGGTGATCAGCAATGGCACTGGAAGTATGCCAAAGCTTTAGCAGCCGATGATGAAGGCGAGGTCTTGTTAGATCGAGCCTGCTCTCATTTAGGTAACATGCTAGCGACTGCGCCAGGGGCATTGGCCTCGTTTTATATTACAAACACAGCGGTATGGGGTCGAAGCGATGAGGCAGTGCTTTTCTTGCCAGAGAGTCGAGTGCCTCTAGAAACACCTATCAAGATTATTGATGGTCGAGATAACAAAGAGCTAAGTTTTTATGAAAGTGGTCAAGTAAATCCAAAGCATCGAAATGCCGGTAGGTTTTTGCATGTAGCAGTAAATGATGTGCCATCTATTGGAGTTATTAGAATAGACATTCTAAGTGGGGGAAATCCTGCCCAACAGAAAGTGCTACCTAAGTCGGAGCTAGTTCTTGAGAATGAATTTCTTAAGGTGACAGTTGATCCTAAGAGCTCCTCAGTAAGCTCCATATTTTCCAAAGCCATAAATCGCGAAATAGTCCGCCAAGATAGTGTTGTTGGCTTTAATGCATATATCTATGATGAATATGCCAGCGCTGGTGGCTTTAACCATCAATCAGGCCGGATGGAAGGCAATCCTGCATTGGATTTGTTAGCTACTCGTAGCCTGACACGACCTGGAGTAGTTATAGATAGTGGCGTTAACGCCGTTAAGCAGTGGGTATCAATTGAATCACAAGCTCCTGGCAGCTCTTGGATTCGAACAACCTACAGCCTAAACAAAAATGCAGATCGCTTAGATATTAATAACCGTATTTATAAAGAGGCAACAATGACCAAAGAGAGCGGCTACTTTGCCTTTCCATTTGCGTTAGAAGATCCGGTAACAAGAGTTGAGATTTCAGGTGGAATGAGCGGCAGCGACCTGCCACTAGTTCCGGGGTCAGCTCTTCACATGAGAGCTGCTCGTCGCTGGGTTTCCTTTGAAGATAAAGAGATTGCGGTAGCAGTTGCATTACAAGATGCGCCATTAATTCAATTAGGTGGGATAGCACTTCCTTATGCACCATTCCCACCAACAATGGGTGAACCAGAGCCAGCAACTGTTTACTCTTGGGTTTATAACAATATCTGGGATACCAACTTTCCTTCCCAACAAGGGTTTGAAATGAATTTTAGATACAGCGTAGGTGCTGCTAAATCCTCCGGCGCTGGTTCAGGTCCGGCACTTGGTGCTCGAGTGGCTGTTGGTCAAAGCCGCAGATTACGAGCTGCGATGGCAACTGGTGATACCAACAAGTTATTTGCTGAAGAAAGTTTATTTAGCATTGAAGATAAACGAGTTCGAGTAATTGGCTTAACCTCACCTAGTAAAGGACAAGTTTTACTGCGACTGCAATCGTTTGCTGAAGAGAAAATTACTCTAAAACTTAGAGTTAACTTAAAACTGTCCCAGCCAGTGCTGGCGACAATACTCGGTGAAGAAATCAAGCAATTAAAACTTGATAACGCAGTGGTAGAGGTGCCAATAGATAAGATCGGTGTCGCTGGCGTCCTATTTAAACTTGCCTGATCTTACTTCTTGTCGGACAAGTTATCAGAACGTTATAAAGATCGAGGATTTGGCCATTATTCACACACTTTTTCTCTTGACTAGGCCCTGATAACTATCTATTTTTACTCTCATGGTTCATGGCTTCCGTGTTCCATACCTAGGGAGGACAATTAATGAAGTTAGCTAATAAAAAGATGGCAGTGTTAACAGCTGCATCTTTGGTAATTAGTTCTGCAGTAGTTGTTGGTGCCACATCAACAGCTAATGCTTCAAAGCACGTTAAAGTGCTGAATTTCTACCATGATAAGAATGGTTGGGATGCTCGATTCAATGCTGTAAGCGCGGGGTTGAAGGATGGAATTGGTGTAACACTAAAGCCATCAACTTATGCTGACACAACCTTGTATCAGAACACTTTAAATCAGGCAACTAAAACCGGTAAAGGACCAGACCTTTTGACTTGGTGGTCCGGGTACCGCATGGTTGACGGCGCTAAGGGCGGCATGTTTGCTGACATCTCAGATGTTTGGAAAGATGCAATTGCAAAAGGTGACGTATCTAAAGATCTACAAAAGCAATTTATGGTTGGTACCAAGACTTACGCCATTCCAAACGGCGTTTCATACTGGCCAATGTTCTACAACAAGAAGAAGTTTGCCGAGTGGGGCTTAACAGTTCCAAAGACTTGGGCAGAGTTTGAAGCAGTTTGCGCAGCCATTAAGGCAAAAGGCGTAACTCCTTTAACAGCTTCTGTTGATGGCGCATGGCCTTCATTTATCTGGTTCGAACAACTTCTAATCAGCCAAGATCCAAAACTTTATTTAGATCTAACCTCAAACAAGATTAAATACACAGACCCTAAGGTCGTAGAGGTATTTAATATTTGGAAGGGCATGATTGATAAGGGCTGGTTCACAGCTGGAGACACCTCATTCTTTGGTGAAGAGGCAGTTAAACTGATGAATAAGGGAACTATGATTCCAGTAGGAACATGGAACAACTCAGCATTTTCAGATGGCGGAGGCCTAGTTGGTGGTAAGGATTACGATGCATTCGTAATTCCAAATATCAACCCTGCGCTTACATCTCAATCAATTATTGTTGAGGCTGGCGCTATCGGTGCATTGGCTAAGGGTAAGAACTTGGCTCAATCAAAGAAAGCACTTCGCGAGTGGCTGAAGTTCCCAGTTCAAGCAATCTGGGCTGATGCCAGCGGCGACGGCGTACCAAATCCAAAGGTACCTGTTGCAGATCCTGTAATTAAGGGTCTATCGAAGTATGTTGCCGCTAACAAGGTAAACCAAATCCAGAGATATTGGGAATCAGGACCAGTCCCACTTATCGAAGGTGGAGTAGTAATTCTCAGTGCCTTCATGTTGGGAACTAAGACTGTTGCCCAGGCAACCACAGAACTTGCAGCATTAGCTGACAAAGAGTGGGCTGTATGGACAAAGAAATACGGTAAGTGAGCAATAAAGTAGAACAATCAAATCGGCTGAGAACTAAAAGTTCTCAGCCGATTTGGCTAAAATTAAAAAGAAATAACAAAAATCAAATGCGAAAAACAGGCGCTTCTACCTATTTTTTCTTTATCCCAGCAATTATCTGCGTATTAGCAATATTGGTATATCCAATTGGCAAGACTTTATATTTAAGCTTTACCGACTCTGAAGGTTTGCTTCCTCCGGTATTCATCGGGCTTCAAAATTATCAAAATTTTTTAGTTGACCCAATTTTAAGGGCAACCCTTACAAATGTTTTAATCTGGACTGTGGCCACTTTAGTACTTCCAGTTTTTATCGGCCTAATTATCGCCACCGTAGTATCAGGGGTTAAGGGCTCAGCTATCTACCGAATGATTTTTCTTCTGCCATATGTGTTATCTGGAGTCGCAGTAGGTGCATTATGGTTTAATATTTTTGAAACTGAAGGGTTACTAAATAAATTCTTAGTTTCAATTGGCCTGGAAGGGTTTGTAAATTCTTGGCTTCTTTACTACCCACAAAATACTATTTCGATGATTATTGCCGCTACCTGGGCTAGTACTGGACTAGTAGTAGTTTTATTTACGGTAGGTATTCAAAATGTGCCACTGCAAACAGTTGAGGCGGCAACTATTGATGGCGCTAATTCGTGGGTGCTTTTCTGGAAGATAATTTGGCCGCAATTAAAGTATATCCGGGCGGTAGTAATCGGAACTTCGCTGGCGAACAGCCTAAGAACCTTTGACATTGTTTGGGTAATGACTGGTGGCGGACCAGCACGAAATTCAGAAACACTAGCGGTAACGATGTATCGAGAAGCATTTTTGTTAAATAGGTATGGATACGGTTCTGCCATTGCTGTATTTTTAATGGTGTTGGTTGTAGCCGTATCAGTACTTTCATTGCGTGGTGGCTTAAAGAAAGAAGCTACTTTGTGAAAAAGGATTCGTTACTTAAGCATTCAGTATTAATAATTTTATCTTTGATCTGGTTAAGCCCTATTTATTTATTAGTTGTAAATGCGTTTGCAAATGTCGAAACTTGGGAATCTAATTTTGATTGGTCGATAAAAGGTTGGGAACCGATTGCAAATTTCCAGCAAGCCTGGACAGTTGCAGATCTTGCACCCGGACTTAAATCTAACTTTTTTTATGGAATTATGGGAGCAGGGCTATCAGTATTTTTTGCATCCCTTGCTGCGTTTTCAATAGTTGCGCTAAATCCTAAAAACAAATCCTTATGGTTTTGGGTCATATACGCAGTAAATCTTGTTCCTTACCAGATGCTGCTTCTGCCGCTATTTGAAAGTTTTGCCTCCACAGGTTTGTATGACACAAGGTGGGGATTGCTTTTGGTTTACGTTGCAATTGCAATTCCATTTGCCTTCTTCTTGAGCCGCAATCACATGTTATCTATCTCAAAAGAGGTAGTTGAAGCCTCTCAGCTAGATGGTGCAAGTAAAATTCAAACATATTTTAGAATCTTTTTACCACTTTCTTGGTCTGCATTAGGTGCAGCCTTTCTATTCCAATTTACTTGGATTTGGAATGATTTAGTCTTTGGTTTAACTTTGACAACAAGTGCTGAGATACGCCCATTGATGTCTACAATTGCGACGCTAGTTGGTCAATATCAAAATATTAAAATGCCTGTTGTGCTTTGTGCAACTTTGATTGCCTCAATTCCTACGGCATTTTTATACATAATTGGCCAGAGACTGTTTGTTGCGGGCTTAAAAGCTGGAAGTTAACAAGTACTATGGAAATTCGAGTTATCTCAAGAATCATTTCCGATGTAGGTGAGGGACCACTTTACAACTCAGATAATAATTCAGTTACTTGGGTTGATATCACTGGGAAAAAATGGCATCAATGCGATTTTAACTCCGGAGTTACTACCTCACACTCCGCACCTAAGATGATTGGTGCGATCGTTGAGCGATCCTCTGGTGGATATTTTGGGGCGGTGGAGGAGGGCTTTGCTGAAATTAATCCAACTGATGGTTATAAGGTGGTTATAGATTTTTTGCCAGAAGAAGAGAGAATGAATGATGCCAAAGCCGATTCACTTGGTAGATGGTGGGCAGGCAGTAATGCGATTGACTTTACGGCCGGCAAGGGGCGACTTCATAAAATTAATCCTGACCGAACTTATCAAACGGTTTTAACAGGTCTAACGCTACCTAACGGTCTTGGTTGGAGTCCAGATAACCATAAATTTTACTTAGTGGATACCTTCGCCTCTTCCTTATGGGTATATGACTTTGATTATGAAGCTGGTTTGTTAAGCAATAAAAAATTAATGCATAAATTTGAAGATGGAAATGGATTTCCAGATGGAATGTGTGTAACAGAAGATGGCACATTACTAATTGCAATGTGGGATGGATCAAGAATCGAAGTCATCTCTAGTTCCGGTCAGGTTAAAGACCCAATAGAGCTGCCAGTAAAAAGGCCAACCTCCTGCACCTTTGGTGGAGCATCGGGAAATGAGTTAATTGTTACTACTGCAGCCAGAGAATTAGACCTAAAAACTCAGCCCTACAGTGGCATGTTGCTTTCACTTTCGGGCACTGGTTTTAGTGGTAAAGAATCGACTAAATACAATGGGTAAATTGATTCAGAATTTTGCCAGAAACAGAAACACCGGATGCAGAATTACTTTAAATGTACTCATTGGTGAAATTCCTGCAGTAGTTATTGAAAATGAATTAATTAGAATGACAATACTGGCAGGCCGTGGTGCTGATGTAGTTGAGTTTCTATATAAGCCTATTGATATGGACTTCGTTTGGTTAACTAATAACGGAATTCCTACAAAGAAAGTACCTGATTTCCATCCAAATGATGTGGACTCTTTTCTAAATGGATATCCCGGTGGCTGGCAGAGTATTTTTCCAAATGGTGGTGCACCTTCTCAAGTTGGTGAAATCAGTTTTGGCCAGCATGATGAGATTGCATTACTAGCCTGGGATTACACAATTGAAAAGGATAATTCTGATGAAGTTTCAGTTAAATTCTTTGTGGAGACCCAAAAAACTCCTTTTAGAGTTAGTAAGACTTTTTCACTTAAGAAACAAGAAAAGAAATGCATAATCGAAGAAAATATCGAAAATCTAAGTTCAGATGAGTGGAAAGTTATGTGGGGAGCACACTTTAGTTTTGGAGCACCACTATTAGACTCTAATGCGACCATCACTCTACCTAAAGGCAGCCGAGTTATCCCACATCCGGAATCTATTTCACCCGCTGGAAGAAGAGTAGGAAGTGTGCAGAGCTTTGATTGGCCAATTGGGAAATCTGCAGATAACAAAGATATTGATTTTTCAAAGTTACCAAAGGCTAAAACGCAGAGTGAGATGTTATACATCGAGGATCTATCCCAGCCTTGGTATCAAATTGAAAATAGCGAAAAGAAAATAGGAGCTAAAGTAAGTTGGGATTTAGAACTTATGCCCTATCTTTGGTTTTGGCAGGAGTATGGTGCCAGCTCAGATTATCCCTGGTATGGAAAACATTACAACATTGGCTTGGAGCCTTTTTCAAGCTATCCAACAAATGGATTATCTGAAGCAATCGCAAATGGTACGGCACTTAATTTTAAGTCAAGGGAAAAGAAAAATAGCAAAATGGAATTTGAGGTGATCAATTTATGAAGTCTGAAGATACAAGCCTTTTGAAAGCAAAAATTCGCATCAAAGAAGCAATTATTGAGGATATACGCGAGTTGATTTTGACTGGACAATTGATTCCCGATCAAGTAATTCATGAATCAGAGCTAACTAAGAGGTTTAGAACAAGTAGGTCCCCTGTAAGAGAGGCGTTATTTAATTTAGAGCAAGAAGGTTTGGTAAAAGTGATACCGAAAAAAGGTACAGTCGTTACTAAAATTGATTTTGATCAATTGAGGCAAGCTCTTTTTATTCGAACAGCATTGGAGTCTAGCAATATCCAATTGCTTTGTAATAAAATAACTAACTCTCAAATTCAACAGCTACGTGAAAATGTTGAGGCTCAAAGAACTTCCTTAAGTGTGGGAAATTATGGCGAGATTTATAACTCTTTCGATCAATTTCACTTTTTGCTTTGCGAGTTTAATCAACTGCCAAGAGTTTGGGAGGTGGTTAGAACTGAGAAAATATCACTTGATCGCCTGCATACTTTAGCCAAAACTCATATGCCTAGGCTTGGAATATTGTATGAACAACACATTAAAATAGTGGATGCAATCGAACAGAAGGATTCTACTTTGTGTACCGAGTTGATCCAGTCTCACGCTGATATTGATTATGAGGCTATGAATTTACTATCTAAAACATCCATAGATCCAGTATTACCCGTGAAAACTAAAGGAAAGAAGGTGCATAATGAAAATAACTAACCTGAAGGTAACTACCGTGACTGTGCCGTTAGAGGCACCGATTCGCCATGCAGCAGGAGCGCACTGGGGGCGATTTGTCCGAACGATTTTGGAAATTGAAACAGATGAGGGAATAACAGGGCTTGGTGAAATGGGTGGTGGCGGTGAAAGTGCCGAGTTAGCCTTCAACAACTTAAAGTCTTATTTAATTGGGGAAAGTCCCTTTAATTTAGAAGGCTTACGATTTAAAATCTGTAATCCAACTGCAAGTTTATACAATAATAGAACCCAACTATATGCAGCAATCGAGTTTGCTTGTTTGGACATAATCGGAAAGAAGTTAGGCGTTCCGGTATATGACTTGCTGGGCGGAAAAATTCGCGATGAGGTTGATTTTGCTAGCTATCTATTCTTCCGCTATCCAAATGAGAAAGATGGTAAAGGTGAGGTAAAGAATCCAGAGCAATTAGTTGAAAATGCTAAGCAACTTAAAAAAGCCCATGGATTTACCACTCATAAGTTAAAGGGTGGGGTTTTCCACCCAGATTACGAGTTAAAGTGCTTTTTAGCGCTAGGAGAAGCGTTTCCAAATGATCGATTCAGATATGACCCAAACGCAACCTTAAGTGTTACTCAAGCAGTTGAGTTTGCTAATGCGATAAAGCATATGAGAATTGATTATCTAGAGGACTTAACTTGGGGCATCGATGGCATGAAAAAACTTCGAGACCTAACTAGTATGCAAACTGGCACCAACACAGTTGTGGTTAATTTTGAGCAATTAGCACAAAATATTCACAGAGAAGCGATCGATGTAATATTGCTTGATACCACTTTTTGGGGTGGAATTAGGGCTTGTATAAAAGCTGCTGGTGTATGTGAAACATTCCAATTGGGCGTTGCAGTGCACTCATCTGGGGAGTTAGGAATTCAGTTGGCAACCATGTTGCATTTAGGCGCTGTCGTTCCAAATCTAAGTAATGCAGCAGATGCCCACTATCACCACCTGAAGGATGACATCATTAAGGGTGGACTTATGAAGTATAAGAATGGAAAAATTGAAGTGCCAAACGGTCCAGGCTTGGGAGTTGAATTGGACCGAGATAAACTAAATCAATATGCAGAATTGTACAAAGAGATTGGTGGATATCCATATGATCAAGATCCGCAAAGACCTGGCTGGTATGCATTGGTGCCAAATGATAGATGGGCACCGGTGAAGTAATGAGTTTGAAAGATAAAGTAGTTATTGTAACTGGTGGAGCCAAGGGTATTGGCCTTGGCTGCACACTGAAGTTTATTGACGAGAAAGCTAAAGTTGTGTGCGCTGATCTTGATGACCAAGCACTTGCGGAACTGGTGAAATCAAATCCAACTGCCGAATTACTCACGCAAAAAATTGATGTGAGCTCAGAGGCTCAAGTTAGGAAGTTGGCAGAAATTGTTGAAGGTAAATACGGAAAAGTCGATGCAATAGTAAATTGCGCTGGTATTCAAACCTACGGAACTGTTACTGAAACATCTGAAGAGTTATGGGATAAGACATTCAACGTAAATGTTAAATCGATGTTTTTCATGGCAAAGTATTTTGTGCCTCTAATGAAGAAAAATGGCAAGGGCTCAATTGTAAATATCTCCTCAGTACAAGCTTTGGTTAGCCAAAAAGGTGTAGTCGCTTACTCTGCTTCAAAAGGAGCTATCAACGCTTTGACTAGGGCGCTGGCTATTGATTTAGCTGAGAGTCAGATTCGTGTTAATTCGGTTTTACCGGGTTCAGTTGATACTCCAATGCTTCGGGATGCGGCAGATTTGTTTAAAGGTTCTAAAACCGTGGATGAGGTGGTTGATGATTGGGGTAAAGGGCATCCACTAGGCAGAGTTGCCAAAACCTCCGAAGTAGCGGAGCTAGTGAATTTTTTATCCTCAGATCTTGCCGCATTTATAACTGGAGCTAGTTATGTAATTGATGGTGGTTTAACCTGTCAGGTTCCTGTGGTGCTACCTAATAATAAATCTTAATAATGAGGCCTGGCGATCCAGAGTATTTGAATTTACAAACTGAAAGTCTTATTGAGTGGGCGCGTAAATCTAAAGTTGATTCTGGTGGCTTTGGCTGGCTGGGTGTAAATGGCCAGGTGATAGGTGATAAAAACATTCAGTCATGGATTAATTCAAGGATGCTATTTGTTTTCTCTGCTGCCACCAACCTAGGTCATGGTGATTACACCTCGTATATAGATCATGGGATAAATTCATTGGAAACCATTATGCGAGATGAGGTGAATAATGGGTGGTATAAAGAGGTGGCAGGCAAAAATCCAATCAATACAAATAAAACTTGTTATGAGCTCGCATTTATTATTCTTGCCACCTCAACTGCTACATCAACAAACAAGCGTGCAAGAAGAATTTTAGATGACGCATTATCCCTTTTTGATAAACACTTTTGGCTCCCAGAACGAAACATGGCCGTGGACTCCTGGAATTTTAATTTTTCAAAACTTGACCCTTACCGCGGTGCCAATGCAAACATGCACATGGTGGAAGCCCTACTTGCAGCCTACGAATCGACTCAAGATTCTATTTGGCTAAGCAGAGCATTAAAGATCACTGAAAATATCTTTAATTGGGCTAATGACCGTCACAACCTTCTCATCGCCGAGCACTATGATGAAAACTGGGACACCTTAAAGGATTTTAATCTAAACAACCCGACCGACCCTTTCCGCCCCTACGGTACTTGTGTAGGTCACTTGCTTGAATGGTCAAGATTAGCAATCCAGATTTCTAGAGCTTTAGGTTCATCAACGCCTGCTTGGTTATTAATAGCAGCTAAACAAATCTATGACAATGGGATGAAAATTGGATGGTCAGTTGATGAGCATGAAGGATTTATATACACGGTCGACTTTGATGAAAAGCCCGTAGTGCATGATCGAATGCATTGGGTAGTAACGGAGGCGATATCGGCAGCCTGGAGTTGGTATATTGAAACAAATGATGAAAAATATTTAGATCAATATTATACTTTTTGGAAACATGCAGATCGGTATTTTATAAATAAAGAAAATGGCTCATGGATTCATCAATTGAATAGATTCAATGTGCCAGATACTTTTGTGTGGGAGGGAAGTCCTGACGTTTATCATGCTTTTCAAGCGGCTAATACACCAAAAATTGATAGATTAATTTCTTATGTTGCGCCAAAATTATTGCGAAGTGATAGATAAGGAATCCTAAATGTATTTATATATACTCAAAGCACAACATTTAACGCGGGTTAGGTTAATTACAGGGGATTGTCAATGGAGTTTATTTCATGCCTGCTAACTTATTAATTTATGGTGGGCTTCTGGCAACAGCGGCTATATGGGGTGGTTCATTTGTTGTCATGAAAGATGCTTTTGAAAAACAAGATGTGTACTCATTCTTAGCCACACGTTTCTTAATAGCAGCCTTAATAATGATTGCTCTAAAACCAGGAGTATTTAAGGGTCTATCAAAGATCTTTGTGATCAGAAGTGTCATTGCAGGTTGCTTCTTAGCTGGCGGATACACCTTCCAAACCCTTGGTTTAACCCTTACTACTGTTTCTAATACAGGTTTTATCACAGGTCTGTATCTGGTTTTTGCTCCACTTATTTCTTGGATAATACTAAAGCGCAAGTTTTATAAAGCCCATGGACTGGCAGTATTTTGTGCTGCTTTAGGTCTTTATCTAATCGCCTACGATGGAATAAGTATTGGTTTGGGAGAGATTTTGGTTTTAATATCGGCAGTTTTGTGGGGTGGTCACATTGTGATACTGAGTGAATGGAGCGATGGTAAGAATAATTACGCTTTAACATTAATTCAAATCTTGATTTCAGCTTTCATACTAATAGTGCTTTCTTTATCAAATGGGTATCAGGTGCCCCCTGATTTCTCAGTTTGGAACGCAATACTCCTCACAGCCATATTTGCAACTGTATTGGCGTTTTTTATGCAAACTAAGGCTCAATCAGTCCTGACTGCCACAGCTGCAGCTGTGCTTCTGGCAATGGAAGTACCCTTTGCATTGATGTTTGGTTTGTACTTTAACAATGACCCGTTAACCGTGCGAATAGCACTCGGTGGAAGCCTAATCATGGTAGGCATGGGCCTAATTATTTGGTGGGATAACAAAAGTAAAAATCTTCGTAACGTAAGAGATTAATTAAAAGATCTTTTAATAGATTGCTTATGAGATTAGTACAACTTTTAGTTTTCTGGCATAAACTAAATTTAAAATAACTTGTTTTTTGTGGAAAATGGAATATAATTTTGAAGTAGAAGTCATAAGTTCTAGTCATATCAAAGGTGTGAGTATCATGAAGACAGTAGTTATCACCGGAGCAGCCGGTGGCATGGGGAGCGCCACTGCAACTTTGTTTAAATCAAAGGGTTATCAGGTATTGGGAACTGATCGCGGTGAGATTGCGGGAGTTGATTTTCAAGTGGTTGGCGATGTTGCCGATGAGGTGAC
>Ga0209444_10000759_pt1 | contig 17948 bp, 14 predicted proteins | sample LauGreFaBDMM15DN_2_FD_188215 | JGI IMG/M metagenome (GOLD analysis project Ga0209444, IMG submission 188215) | Freshwater lake microbial communities from Lake Michigan, USA - Fa13.BD.MM15.DN (SPAdes) (version 2) | ecosystem: Environmental > Aquatic > Freshwater > Lake | place: Lake Michigan...
TGCTGCTGATGGTTCGGTTGCTTCTTATTTGTTTACTGTGTTTGTTCGTCCTGTTTCTGTTGATACTGCTTTGAGGGTTTTCACTGTGAATGGTGAGCCTGTTGTTGATGGTGGTTTGGTTCAGTTGGATGGGGCTAATGATTTTGTGACTGTGATTGCTCAGGCTGAGGATGTTTATGTTCAGTCTGTTGTGGTTGCTGGTTCTACTGGTTTGCAGTTTGGTTTGAATACTGTTTCTGTGACTGTTACTGCTGAGAGTGGTTTGGTTAGGGTTTATCAGGTTGGTGTTTTCTATCCTGATGTTGCTGATGCGTCTTTGAAGTTGATTACTATTGATGGCGTTGAAGCCGCGGACGGCGATACGGTGGATATTGCCGAAGGAACAACTGAAGTTGTTGTGGTCGCTGAATCTACATATGGCGGAGAGGTTGCAATCAGCGGAGACACTGATCTCCAGCCTGGTGAAAACAGCTTGGTAGTTTCTGTTACATCACTAGACGGCGAAAACACTGCGGAATACACAGTCACGCTAAACGTTGCACTTAGCTCCGATACAGGGCTAGCCGTCTTTACCGTAAACGAAATTGCCGCTACAGACAATGGTGTTATTAACCTCGATCCTTATACAACAGAAGTTGAAGTCGTTGTTGAGCCTGTAATCCCTGAAGCGACTTTCGAAATCGAAGGTGGCGTTGAACTTCAAGCAGGAGCGAACGAATTATCAGTTACCGTTACCGCTGCCAATGGTGAAACAACAAGAACTTACACAGTCAATTTGAATGTTCTGTTGGGTGACGATGTTGAGCTCGCCACCTTCCAGATCAATGGCGAAGATGTCTCGGATGGGGACTCAATCTCGCTTGAATATGGCTCTGAATCGGCGGACATTACTGCTGAGCCAGTGAGAGAGTCAACTACCGTCGAGGTTACTGGTGCAGATGCATTAGTGTCAGGCCGAAACGTGGTTAAAGTGCTTGTAACCGCCGAAGATGGCAACTACCGTACTTACCGCCTGATCGTTATTGTCGCTGAGAGTAATGACACGACAGTTAACTCGATTACAGTAGCCGGCCAAGATGGGCTAGGGGGCACCGTCGAGGTGGGTGCCGGTACTAGAGCAGTTCGCGTGATAGTTGAAACAACCGATCCTTTTGCATCATTTACAGTTGACGGCAACATCGACCTTCAGCCGGGTGAGAACACCGTCACAATTACTGTTACAGCAGCTGACGGGGAAGCCACGGCAGAGTACTTAGTTACTGTGGTTATTCCGGAGCTATCTGATGACACCAGCACAGAATTACTAACTGTGAATGGCCTTGAAGTAGCGGATGGGGACTCCATTGATTTAGCCTCAGGGACTTCTCGGGTGAGCGTCAAGGTTGTGACTACCGACCCTCTTGCAAACTTCGTCATTTCTGGAGATGGAAGAACAGCAGGTTCACCGCTCCAGGAAGGCGAGAACTCATTAGTAATATCAGTCTTCGCCCAAAATGGCGACAGCGCTGACACAACAATTACTCTGAACGTACTCTCGCTCAGCGAGAACACTGATCTTGCTGAAGAAGAACCTCTGCTTGTAAACGGTGAAGTAGTCGATATCGAATTACTCGATCAAGAAGCTGCCTACCTAAACCTACCTCTGAACACATCACGAATTAGCGTCGGGGTTAAAGCAGCAGACCCAGGTGCTGACGTCTTCGTGAACGACAAGACAGTATGGCCAACTCTTGCTAGGCAGTTCAGTGTGGAGAAGGGCATCAACCTAATCTCGATTGAGATTGTTCCACCGGCAGGTGACAGTTTCGCGAAGACCTATGTGCTTAAGGTTTATGTTGGTGGTGCCGATGCAACTTTGAAGTCCGCAAAGGTCAATAACACCGCCATTACTTTTGATGAAGGTAACTCGGCAACACTCCCAGGCGAGTTGGCTAACGGAACTACATCGGTCAACATCTTTGCCGAACCTACAGTTGCCCTAAAGACTGAGAACACAGCTGGAACCAGAATTGAATTTGACCCAGCAGCAGAACCAACCGCCACTGCCAATACCTATAAGGTAGAGGGCTTGATGACAGGTGAAAACACAGTCACCATTACCGTCACCCCTGGTGACGAAAACATGGAGGCAGGCGTCTACACGATCATCATCAACGTTGCTCGCTCAAGCGACAAACGATTGAAGTCAATCTTGATCAACGGTGCGCCTGCAGTTGCTGGCTCTACTATCGTGCTGCCAAAGGGAACCGACTATGTTGAGGCCGAAGCTGAGGTTGTTAGCGAATTCGCAACTTACGAAATTAGCGGTCTTGATGAAATCTTGGTAGGTGTAAACACAGCCGTGATTACTGTAATGGCTGAAGACGAAACCACGCAGGAATACAAGGTCACACTGATCGTTCCGAAGGCAGTAGATACCATTGTGGTTACCTTCCCTAAGGTCGGTGTGGTGACTGTGGACGCTAAGACCAACAAGCCTGGTAACACCATCATCACCAACCAAATAAAGAAGATTGGTGCCGGCACTGTGGTCAAGGTCCAAATTACAAATAACTTCCTAATTGCAAAGGACAAGCCAACCGCTGGACCTGCGCGTGCAACGGCAGTTCAAAAGTATTTACAGTCACTGACCACTAAGGGAATAAAGACAGCAACATATTCACTGATTGCCGGTGCTAAGACTCAAAAGGGTACAACAGTAACTATTTACTACTACTAGTTCATGTATTTGTAGTAGATCTTTACAACGTCTGAGCTCCCGCTGGTAGTTACTATCTTCTTCAAACCAGAGACTGTTACGCCCGAAGCCTTCAGAGCGTTAGAAAGTAAATCGGCTCTCTTTGACAGCAACATTCGTGCGTTTGCGAGCGACATGTTCTTAGGCTTTGCCATAGTGATGGTCATATTCAGGTTAATCGAGTCAAGGAACTTACTCTTTAGCTGAGAGACCTTGGTGATGGATGCCTTAGGCATCTTGGTGCTGTTGGCCAAGTAACTTAGTGAGCTAGTTCCAGAGCGGCTGGTAAGCCTGTAGAGGGTTACCTCATGGCTTGCCATGTGCAAACCATTCACCGATGTGACTTGAACTTCAGTGACATTTAGGCCAGGCTCCAGATCCTCGACAATGACTGTATCTCCGGTTGCATAGGCCTGGAACGGGACTGCCTTTAGTTCAACTACATCTTCTGTTGGTTGTATTTGAACGAGTTCGGTAGCGGGGTAAGTTACGCCATCAACAATAACCTTGCTTATGCCTGTATCCCATGCCCTAACTCGATTAGATAGCGAGGTGTATTGGTCTCTAACATTCCAGATAGTCCATTGTTGATAGTCAGATGCAGCACCAATACCCGGGCCCCAAGGGTCGGCAACTATGTCGTTCCGGATAGCTGCACTGACATGTAAGGCCATGGCATCTAGCTTGAGAGAATTGGCAACCCTTGAGACCTCAGCCATGGATTGTAAATACATCTCTTTACAGGACTCTGAAGATTGGCATCTCTGGAACAACAGGGTTCCTGAGCCAAAATAATCCATTCCACCATTCCAGGTTTGGTCGACTCCCCAGGGCAACATGTGTGCGTAGCCACTTTCATCAAAGGTGATGTAGTAGTTATTGCGGTTGTATGGATACCCGTCCCAGTGGCCTACGTAGGCTTCGGTTGCTATATCTAAAGTTATCTCTTTCATATTGGCGATTTGAGTGATCTCATCCCACCATTGTTCGCCACTGAAGTTGGTCATTGTGTCCAGGAACCTAGTCAAATCTTGACGGTCGGTTTCAGAACCGTCCTCCACCTGGAAGTATGACTCAGAGCCTGAGTAGAGTTCAGGGAAGTTTGGCACTCCACCTTTGTAGAGATGGGTATTGGTCAACCCCCAGCGCTTGAGCATGGTGGTATCAACAGTTTCGACATTTAGGTGAAGCCCATAGTCTCTACCGTTGAGAGTGACGTTTGCGTAACCGACCCTAGGCGTTGGCACCCCAACTGCTCGGAAGAGTCGGTAGGAGAGCGCCTCATGGATGTAGCTAGGGTCTTGAACCATATTGTTCAGGGTGAACTTTGTGATACCAAAGAGTGTCTGCTTTTTCACAAACGCGTTCATCTTTATTTTGAAAGCCGCTTTGCCATAAACATCTCGCCACGAGCCCCAAGCTCCTTTTAGATGGACTCCGACTGTGTATGGACCGTATTCCTTTTTGTCCATTGTGAACTTCATTACGGTTTCTAGCCAGGGCCCCTCATTGTCCCAACTAACATTCGGGTAGGTAAGTCGATTGAAGTTCTCATCCGACATCTCCAGCTCAAAGTTGTTTACCTTTAGTGGATCAAAAACAACAGCCGCGGCATCGGTGCCTTCGACATAATTGGGGGTTGATGCAGCTGATGCTGGACTCAGCAAACTACCAGACAGAAGCAAGATACTACTTATACCGATTTTGGTAAGCAGATGTTTAGGTAGCATGTCTAGAGCCTAGCCAACTTGCTGGAATAGGCTAGATACATCAAGGGAATAAGCAGGAAGCATGAGCAGGGTTAAAGCATTAGCCGCAATGGCTCTAATTTCTAGCACTATTTTGGTTATCACTCCCAACGTGGCCCTAGCAGATAGCTGTTTGCCTGCCCCTGCGCTCTCAAGCGCTCCTTCAAGTACATCTTTGAGCCTTGGCTCAGGGGTGACTGCAAAGAGCTGGACATGGGCTCCCGGTTATCAGGCTCAGAATGCTTCGCTTTCTCCCCTAGGCACCAAAGTCTCCGTAGTTGAGGGTAATCTTCGGTCAATAGACTTTGGAGTCCTACATGAGGGAATTCCGACCGTAAAGACCCTGAGGGGCCTTTCTGAAGCCAATCCAAGAGCCTTAGCGTCCATCAACGGCGACTACTTCGACTTCGATAGCAACATCCCTTGGAACGCCATGATTGAAGCTGGCAAACTCACATATTCACCTTCAGGAAGTTCTGGAGTTATCGGGATGGCGCAAAAGCGAGTGGAACCTGCAAGGGGCTATCGAACAACAGGAATTTTGACTGTTGCCACTAAGAAGTTCTCCGTTACTGGAGTAAACCAACTTAGCCCTGGCGCTGAATCCATGGTTGTCTACCTACCTAACTCCTATAGACCAGTTCCACCTAAAGGGGATGCGACTCTTCTAATAAAGAATGGGAAGATCTACAGGGTCTATCCAAAAGGTGCTTCTCTAAATGTGAGTACTGGAACAGTCATTCAAGCCAGGGGCGCTATTGCTAAAGTCCTGGGTCGATTGAAGCTCACCACCAAGATCAAATTAGCTTTGGCCACCCCACCCGTCTATGAAACTCGAATGGTTGCAGACAAGCTGAAGACTGTCGGCACAATCAGCAACAGTGCAAACTCTCTGTCTTTCGATGCCGTGAACTACAAATCAGTCAGCACTAATGGCGCAACTGTATTCGATACAAGTTTTCGCAGGACTCCAAGCAGAGCTCGAACAACGCTGCGAATTGGTACTGACACTCTTGGCCGCCAGGTTGTCAAAAACGTCTACACATCCGGTGCTGGGATTACCGCTGGCTCAGGCGAGCTAGTTGTTCAGGCTAATGGTACTGCCTCCACTTTAGCTAGGAGATTCAGGGCTGGAGATTTGGTCACAGTCAAATACGACTACCAAGCTGAGGCTAGAACAACATTTGTTACGGCAGCCGGCCGTGGACCTCGTCTGGTTCAGAACTCTAAGTTCATTTGGATCTGTTCGCAACACAGCAAAGAATTTAGACCGAGAACCGCCATTGGCTGGGATCAGGACGGCAAGATTTGGCTGATAACTTCAAGCCGTGGCCAGGATGCTGCTGACTTCGGCTATCGTCAGGGCGGTTCAACCGCAGACCAAATCGGCCACTGGTTGCAGAGCTTGGGTGCTACCGATGCCATCCTTTTGGATGGTGGAGGATCAACCACTATGGTCATTAAGAACCCTGCTTCTTCTTGGCAACGCTTCGACATTCCAGAGTCGGGATGGTACCGAGATCTTGCGAGTGGCTATAGTCTCCTAACCAAAGACTGAAGCCTCTAGGCTTATCTTCTGGAGGAAAAGTGTCTAATCGTCTTTTGAGTTTTAGAGCAGCCTTGCTGCTCATCCTGTCTTCGACTGTCATTATTTGGCCTATCAGCTATTGGCTACCTCTTCCTAATTTCTTAGCTGTCCTCAATACGAGTGAGTATGAGCAGTATGCAAATACCCTTCGGGGCATCGTAATCGTCTACATCTTGTTCCTAGTGATGAATTTGATTTCAGCTGTTCTTGCCTTCACGCGGTTGGATTACCGAATCAGAGTTGCTCTCTCAGCAATTCCGACTATTGCACTTGTAGCGGCACCTCTACTTCTAGTCTTCCCTGTCGCTCAGCAACTGCCTGACCGCGATTACTTCACTGTCTTGCAGGCCATCTACCGCTTGTTACGTTTCTCAACTCCTCAATTGCTTGTGGCTGTGCTTGCTGTCACCCTGCTTTGTGTTGGACTCAACATCTTTGCGTTGGTTCTAATGGCTAAAGATAAGTCCGAGGCTTTTGACCCGGTCCCGAAGGATAAGAGGAAGACTTACGCTCTTCTTGCCGGCGTTCTCTCGCTTGTGACAGTGGTGTCCTTGGTCTCAGGTGCAACAGCTGCCCAAAGCAGAGAGTTAGATCGTGAGGCTTGCGCTAAGTATGCTGCTCTTCCTATCCCAGAACTCGATGAACAGGTGCCCTCATTCCTATCCGATGTTCAGCTATACGGAGAAGCCGCTGGAAGCGAGAACGTCAAGAACTCAATGTTGAGCTTCGTTCAATATTCGAGACAGTATTTCGAACTATCAGCTGTCGAAGAGCCTGGCATTGATTTAGAAAACGTGGCAGAAGCAGTCAGGATAGCAAAGGGTTCGATTGCTCTAGCTTGCATCGAATACAGCGTTGACTAATAGAACTATTTGATTCCGGCCGCTGCCAAGGCCTTCTTGACCTTAGATTGCTGAACTCCAATGAACCTTATGCTACGGCCCTGATCATTGCGGATCTGAGTTAGCAGGCTCGGGTTTGACTTGAATTGAGCCGCGAGGGTTGGGTCAATCACCTTTGCGGTTTTTGTCATCATTTCACCAAGCTTCATACTGGTGGCTTTGGCAGAAACTGCTTTCAACTTCAGCAAATACTGGGTCCGACAAGGCTTGTAGTTGATGCACTTCACGTAGAGCATTCCTCGCTTGAGGTTCTTTGCCCATGGCTGATCTGCTCGCTCAGAGAGGAGTGGGTAGTAAAAAGAGTCTCCCAGAGCTTCCGTTTGCCTGTTTTCTCCGAATGTTTGGTCAACACCCCAAGGCACGAATGTGAACTTGTTCCTAGTGTTACTGCGTAGGTAGTAGTTGTTGATGTCAGGTCCTGAGTAACCGTCCCAGTGACCTAGGAAACTCTCAACAGCAAAAAATGTAATCAGCGAATTTCGATCAAAGTATTCATTCATCCGCTCATACCAGATGGGTTGATCGGTTTCGTTGGCCGCATCGATTAGCTCACCGAGGTCAAACTTGTTAGGTGTTACCTTCCAGCCATAGTCGGCTAGGAAAGCACCGCTTTGTTCTGCCCCATCATCGTTGCCAAGTTTGAAATCTTTGAAGGCAATGCCTTCATAGACATGCTGGGTGATGTCTCTGAAGCGCTTAGCCATAAAGATCTGATCTGGCTGCTCGATGTTTGCATACAACCCCTTGCTCACACCGTTCACCATGACTTTCGCCCAACCGGTCTTAGAAGCAGGGATGTTCATAGCGTTGAAAAGCGCGTAAGCACCGTATTCATGAAGCTTGCTGGTGTCCTGAGTCATCGCATTCAGGGTCATTCTTCGTAGCCCTAGGTAGCCCTGGCCTGAATCGTCCTTCTTGAACTTGATCTTGAATGAAGGGGTGGCTCTAAGGGCGGACATTGAAGTGCTTCCCTTTAGTTTGACGTTGACATCCAATATCGGACTGGAGGTGGTCGTTGAGACAATCTTGACTTGACCTGGAACATAGACCCTAAAGGTCTTTGGGTCATTTAGAGCGGTTACCGATGCTGCCGGAAGAGTCAGCTCAACTCTGAGAACCTTAGCTGGGTTATAAATATCTGCCAGGGTAAGGGTTGGCGCAGCGCTGGCAGGGGTAACCCCTAGCGCGGTTGCTAGTAGTGCCCAGGTAACAAAGTGGGCAATAAACCTTGGATAGCCTGCCATTTTCTTCATTTGGGCTAGTCTAACCTTGTGACTCCTATTGATTACTCAACCCTTCTGGCAACTCTCAGCATTGACCTAGTGCTCCTTTACCTGGTGGCATATGTCTTCTTTTATAGACGTCATGGCCGTAGAGACGTGTTTGTCGCCATCTCCCTAGTCAACATCACCCTCTATGTATTGGGTGGAGCCTTGGGAACCTTCACAATCTCACTGGGCTTGGGCTTTGCGCTATTCAGCGTTATTTCGATCTTTAGGCTTCGTTCTGAGACTCTGGGCTGGAATGAGATTGTTTATCTACTTGTCGCGCTAGCTATGGGGCTCACCCTTGGGCTTCCTGCCTACGACATCCCTGTGCAGACCATCTACGCTTCTATCCTTGCCGCAGCCGTCTACGTTGTAGATCACCCGAAGATATTGAAACCGAGGTCTATTCAGAAGTTCTCACTGTCAACTGACTATGTTGAGATTGATTCAGAGAAACTCAAGAGCAGGGTTGAAGAGCAACTAGGCCACGCAGTTAGTGCAATAAGAGTTCGCTCAGTAACCACTAACCCGCAGACTATGAAGATTGACGTGGAGGCTTAGTGTCTACTAAGCCATCCAAACGGTTTGAGTATTCCCAGCACCCACACATTGAAGCTAGGAAGTCACAAGACCCAAGCCAGCCAGACCCTTTTGATGCAAAACCTAAGTCACTAAATGACCGGATTGGTTTTGCAATCACAAAGAGTGTTGGAACCATGTGGGCTGCATACATCTTTATTGCTCTAACACTGGTTAGCCTTCCAGCGGTAATCATTTCCGGAGACCCTGTTCTTATCATTGCTTGGATAGCCCAGACTTTCCTCCAGTTGGTCCTTCTCCCAGTCATCATCGTGGGCCAAAACATTCAAGCGGCAGCAGCCGAAAAGAGAGCAACTCTCACTTACCAAGATGCAGCTGCTGTTCTGGAAGAAGCCATCAAAATTCAAAAGCACCTTGATCACCCAGATCAATATCTTGAGAGCCTGAGCACTCGCCTTGAACAGCTCGAAGTCAATAAGCCCAAAACTAAATAATGCGTTTAGTAATTGCTGATTGTTCTGTCGACTACGCTGGCCGACTAACCGCTCACCTACCGAGAGCTAGAAGATTGCTCATGCTAAAAGGCGATGGCAGCATTCTGATTCACTCTGAAACAGGTTCATACAAACCTTTGAACTGGATGAACCCACCCTGTAATTTCTCTATGCACGAACCTGAAGAAGAACACCTGAGTGATGGGGTGATCTCCAGATGGAGAGTAAGCCAAGTCAAGACAGCAGATATCCTCTGGATTCAGATTTACGAAATACACCTAGATGTCGATCATGAACTTGGTAAAGATCCGGGGCTTATCAAAGACGGCGTTGAAGCTCACCTGCAGGAACTCCTAGCTGCACAGATAGACCTGATTGGTGAAGGAGCACAGCTCATCCGCCGTGAATACATGACCCCGATCGGGCCAGTTGACATCCTGGCTAAAGATGCAGCTGGTCAAACAGTTGCCATTGAGATTAAGCGCAGAGGCGAGATTGACGGTGTTGAACAGCTGACCAGATATCTAGAACTTCTAAACCGTGATGCAGCTATCGCTCCAGTTAGAGGCATCTTTGCAGCCCAGGAGATCAAGCCTCAGGCTATTACTCTGGCTAAGGACCGAGGTATCTCCTGTTTGATCTTGGACTATGAGGCCATGCGCTTGGATTCCTTCGACCCAGACTCACTATTTGACTAGAAGGTTAGTACTGGGGGATAGATTTGAACTACGAAGGCGTAAGGAGAAAAGGTGAGTCTAGAAGACCGTAAAGTGTGGCGAGGTTTCGCTAGCGATAACTACGCGGGAGTTCACCCGGAACTGTTTGAAGCCATGATGGCTGTCAATGAAGGTCACGAGAAGGCTTACGGGGATGACTTTGTCACCTCTGAACTCAAGAAGGTTTTCAAGGAACACTTCGGTCCTTCAGCTGAGGTATTTCCAGTATTCAATGGCACCGGTGCAAACGTAGTTGCACTCTCATCAGTTTTAGATCGCTGGGAAGCCGTAATTTGTGCTGAGACTGCCCACATCAATTCTGATGAAGGTGGAGCACCAGAGAAGATGGCGGGAATAAAACTTTGGACTGTTCCAACTCCCGATGGAAAACTAACCCCAGAACTTATCAAGCCACACCTGTTTGACATTGGCTCTGTGCACAGAGCACAGGTTGCGGCAATCAGCATCACTCAAACAACTGAACTAGGCACTCTGTATTCAGTTGCAGAAGTAAAAGCACTTGCTGACTTTGCTCATGAGAACAATCTGGTCCTACACATGGATGGAGCAAGACTTTCTAATGCAGCTGCTGCACTAGATGTCAGCTTCAAGGCATTCACTACTGACGCTGGTGTTGACCTGGTGAGTTTTGGTGGAACGAAGATTGGGGCTCTTGCTGCTGAAGCAGTCGTAGTTCTCAACTCTGAGCGATTGGCTAAGGCAATTCCTTTCCTTAGAAAGACTTCAATGCAGCTGCCGAGCAAGATGCGCTTTGTGAGCGTTCAGCTAATGGCACTTCTTGAAAACGATTTGGCTATTCGAAGTGCTCGTCACGCTAACGCCATGGCTAAGGCTCTGGATGCTGGAGTTCGTGAACTTGCAGAGCTATCTGGTGGAAGGGTTAGTGTTCCAAACCCAACTCAAGCCAATGCGGTTTTCCCAATCCTGCCTACTGAGATTATTGAGAGTCTTCAGGAAAAGTATTGGTTCTATCTCTGGGACCACAGAATCGGCCAGGTTCGTTGGATGTGTGCTTGGGATACCAGGCCAGAGGATGTTCAGGGATTACTTGATGCTCTGAGGAGTGCTCTAAAGGTTTAGGCTTAGAGCATGCAACCAAACAAAATCGCTATTACTGCTGCCCCCATTGCCCCTGTTCTTGCTGAACGCTGGAGCCCTAGATCATTCAGCAGAGATTACCTACTCACCCAGCACGAAGCCCTTGCAATTCTTGAAGCTGGCCGCTGGGCACCATCATCTAATAACCTCCAGCCTTGGCGATTTGCATACATCAGCAAGACTGATGAACTGCACCCAGCGATCTGTGAGAAAGGTCTAACTGGTTTCAACCAGTCTTGGGCACCTAACGCATCAGCGCTGATTGTCGTTGCCGTTCAGATTAATACCGCAGACGGCAAAGAAAACACCGGCAGAAAATACGATGCTGGTCTAGCTGCTGCCTTGATGGTTGTCCAAGCTCAGGAGCTTGGTCTACACACTCACCACATCGGTGGTTTAGTTCGTGAAGAGATTCTTGAACTACTAAAGCTTGATTCGAACTACGAAATTCTGACAGTTATTGCTGTTGGAAAGATAGCGCCTGCGGAAGAGCTAGAAGGCCCGGCCTTCGAACGTGAAGTTGCACCGCGAGTTCGACTAGAGCTCGATGAAATCATGCTCTACGGAAAGCCGTAGTTGATTAGTTCATTAGCACCTGTATTCAAAACTGCAATCAGCGATCAGATAGTTGACTGGTTTCCTTCGTTAGGAACTAACCTTTTTTACTTAGCTGTTTGGGGTTTGGTTTTTGCTGGCACCGGGTTGCTTATCGGTGCGTTCATCCCATTCATCACAGGTGACTCTTTAGTCTTTGCAGCCGGCCTAGTTGCTGCATCGTCAATTACCGGTGTGAACATTTGGGTGATGGCAACAGGTGTTGGTATTGCTGCTTGGTTAGGTGATCAGGTTGGATACACCCTAGGGCGTCACTACGGCAGACCTTATCTAGATAAACGCAAAGGTCTCTGGATTAGAACCGGTATTGAGAAGAGCGAATCGCTGTTCCTAGCCTGGGGTTGGTGGGCAGTTGTGATCTCAAGGTTTATGCCTTGGGCAAGAGTCTTCGTTCCTGTTATTGCTGGTATCTCAAAGATGAACTACTACAAGTTCTTTAGCGCTAACTTAGTTGGGGCATTAGCTTGGGGAGTTGGCCTAACTCTCTGCGGTTATTACTCTGCTTCTATTCCTGCAGTTAAAGATGCTTCATACCTAATAGCTGGAGTCTTTATCACTGCAAGCGTGATTGCCGGTTTTAGAGTTTGGCTAATCAACCGCAGGACTGCTTAGACCATAGTCAGCAAGGCTTGGAGATTTCTCTCTAGCTATGAAATCAAGTTCCTGGGCTGCCCAGATATCAAAGTATTCATCAAAGTTATTGCCATCACGTTCTAGCCAACGTGCTCTTCTTATTTCTTCATCAACTTCAAGCCAGATGCTTATGTTGGAAACTGTGCTGGTGAATTGATTTAGAGAACCGCAGCCCTCAACAATCAACGGTGTTCCCCCAGAGAACTCTCTCCAGCGATCACGCTGTTCTAGTTCCCAGTTGTATTCCTGCCAACTGGCGTTCTTCTTAGCTAGAAGTGGTTGGAGGATGATCCTTTGCAAATACTCTGCCCCAAGGGAAAGGCCCTGCCAGCCTTCGTAGAGGTCGTCCATGTGAATGATTCTTGGCATGGATTCACCCTGCTTGAACACTTCATTCTGAAGCTTTGCAGCCAGAGTTGATTTACCAGAGCCTGCTCTACCGTCAATCAGGATGATTGGTGTCACTAAACCGCTATCAACTAGCTCAAGAGTTTGGCTAACTACTCGGTCTAAGAGATCTTCGTAGGGGAGTAGTTCCATACCGAAAGCCTAGTAATCAAATCCCTTCGATTAGAACATCTGGGTGAGCGTCAAAACGATATCCAGATCCTCGGATGGTTCTTACGATGTCCTCGTAACCTTTGATCTTTGCACGAAGCCTTCTGATGTGAACATCGATGGTTCTACCAAATACTGCGGTGTCATGAACATCACCCCATAGCTTCTGGATGAGTTCATCACGAGAGATTGTTTTTCCTTCATTCTCAACCAGTAACTGGAGCAGAGCAAACTCTTTATAGGTCAACTCAGCATTGGTGCCGTCAATGAATACCTTGTGACGACGAACGTCGATGACAATGCCTTTAGCAGCGTCATCTTCGTTCTTTTCAAGTAGTTTGGATAGAGCTCTAGGGTCAGCCAATGCAGTTCTAACTACATCAACGTTTCGACCACCGGTCCCTTTGCTGGCTAGAGCAACAGCAGCAAAAGATTCAGCTGCGAGTCCTGGTGCTATTTGATCCAAAGTGCTTCTAAGTGCTGCTACCACGGCACCTAGTGAGGTGCCAGCAGCTTTAGCAGTTTCTTCATCGATTCCAACGTAGAGGGCAAAGCCTCTAGCTTCGGTTTCGGTAGGGGTTGTTCTTACGAATGGGTTTGTTGGTGCAATTGTCATTTTGGAATTCCTTAAGGTTGTGTTTGCGAATGGGTTTATTTTTAGTGCGCAGATTTAGCACTAGTGCTGGGGTGTTGGTGTCTGAACTCGTAGCGGCTAAGCCGACTTATTGGGTGAGTTTTAGCGACACATTCGCATACACATAACAGGGCACATCATGGCAGGGCGTCCAAAGGTCGCCTCCGACACGGTGTTAAGAATTGCTCTGTTAGTCATGAGGAAAGATTACGACAAGAAAGTTAATCTCGTCAAGTTGATTAGAATCTTCGGAGTGTTTTAGTCAGCCAAACCGTAGAGACGGTCTCCAGCATCGCCAAGACCAGGGACGATGTATCCGTGTTCGTTCAGCTTTTCATCTAGAGCACCCAGAACAATCTGGACATTTCTATCGCCAACATGCTGCTCAACTGCAGCTAGTCCTTCTGGAGCACCAAGAAGGCAAATGCAGGTAACTTCGGTAGCGCCACGATCAAAGACATAGTCAATTGAGTCAATTAGGGTTCCACCGGTAGCAAGCATTGGGTCAATGATGAACACCTGACGTCCTGTTAGGTCATCTGGCAGGCGGTTGGCATATGTATAGGGCTGAAGGGTTTCTTCATTCCTCTTTATGCCTAGGAATCCGACTTCCGCGGTTGGCAGTAGCTTCACGATTCCTTCGAGCATTCCAAGACCTGCTCTAAGCACAGGGATGATGATCGGTCTTGGGCGGGAGAGTTTCATGCCCTTGGCAACAGTTACTGGGGTTTCAATAGAAACTTCCTCTGTTTTAACCTCTCGAGTGGCTTCATAGGCCAAAAGGGTCACTAACTCTTCGACTAACTGTCTAAAAACAGGGGATGGAGTACCTTTATCCCTGAGAACAGTGAGCTTATGGGTAATAAGAGGGTGGTTCGCCACATGAATCCGCATAGGCTAAATCTAATAGACCCCGTGGGTAAAGGTGAATACTTTGACTAAAGATTGGGAACCGCTGATGCGGGAAGCCCTCGTTGAGGCCCAGAAAGCTCTTGAGACTAGCGGAGATGTCCCAGTCGGAGCACTGATAGTGGATGCTCAGGGGAATATCCTCTCCCGTGGACGTAACGAAAAAGAATTACATCAGGATCCGACCTCTCACGCAGAGATAGTCGCCATTCGAGCTGCAAGTGAATCACAAGGGTCATGGCGATTGGATGGTTGCACCTTGGTTGTGACCCTTGAACCATGTGTGATGTGTGCAGGTGCAATCCAAGCGGCTCGTATTGAAAGAGTTGTCTTTGGTGCCTGGGATGAAAAAGTGGGAGCGTCAGGTTCGCTATACGACTTGGTTAGAGATAAAAGACTCGGTTCACAAATCGAAGTTATCCCTGAAGTGATTGAAGAAGAATGCAGTTCGCTTCTAAAAAACTTTTTCAAAGATCAACGCATTGAAAACAACAGCTCTACATCGAACTAGAAACTTTAGGTTAATCAAAACCAAACAAGAAGTTCCAATGAGAACTCTTTAAGAGCATTACATTTACAAACGTTAAACAACCGTGTCCCCGGTTGTTTCGAAACCTAAACTCTTTCCTGTAGTAGTCCGTAAGCACCCCTATCCAGAGGAATAAATGTCTATTAGTAAGAAAACTTCTTGGCTTGCAATTGCAGCTTTGTTAGTACCGACCACAATTGGTCTCTTCGGTTCATCAGCAGCACTTGCTGCTCCATCAACCAACCTTTCAACTTTCACAGTCAACGGCACTGACGTTTTGACTACCAACTCAATTGATCTAGACATCTCAACTTTGACTGCCAGCGAAGCTGGCGTTCTATCTGCTGATGTTGTAGCTGTTGCTGCAGAGACTGTTGGCACAACAGTTTCTATCGCAGGTGACAGCGGTCTAGCTGTTGGCCCTAACACTTTGACAGTTACCGTAACTGCAGATTGGACTGAAGAAGTCCTGAACCCTAACTACCAGCCGGCTCGCACCGAGCCGAACCCTGCTTATGTTGCAGAAGTTCAGGACAACCCAGACACGACTGAGGTTAACGAGTACAGAGCAGCTGAGGGTGAGCCAACAATCACTATTCCTGCACAGGGAACTGAGTACACAACTGAGTCTCGTACTGCATCACAGACTTACACCAGGACTCTTAACGTTCTAAACAACGACAACTCTGCTGCTATCACAGTGAACGATGAAGAAGTCATCAATGGTGAGTCAACAGAAGTTGACTGGGGAACTACAACTGTTCCAGTTGTAGTTGTTCCAACCGACCCGAACTCAACTGTTCGCGTAAACGGCACTCTTGTTCCTCTTGTAAGCGGAGTTGCAACGACAACTGCAACTGATCTAGTTACCGGTGAGAACACTGTAACTGTTCTCGTAACCGCTCAAAATGGCGAATATGACGAATCTCTAATCACTGTTGTTGTCAACCAGAACACCGACACTTCAGCAGTTCTATATGTTGAAGATGTTGCTGTAGCAGATGGCGACACTGTTGAGCTAACATTTGGAACCACCGATCCAGAAATCGTTGTCACCACAGCTGATGAAGATGCAACCGTTGTAATCGATGGTGGAAGCGATCTAATCCCTGGTGAAAACCGCGTGGAGATCTATGTAACTGCTGCAAACGGAGTTGACGTTCAGCGTTACGACCTAATCCTTATGGTTGACCTGAACAACGATGCAACCGCGACTGTTTACGTAAACGGCATTGCCTACGAATCAGGTGACGATGTCCCACTAGCTAACAAGACACAGTCAGTCACAGTTACCGTTGAGACCGGCGATGAGGAAGCTTCTTACGTTATCACTGGTGGAACAGACCTACTTCAGGGAGACAACGACCTGACTGTAGTGGTTACCGCTCCAGATAACCTGACTGAAGAGACCTACAACTTCAACCTTCTAGTAGCAGACCCAGATGTGACGCTAAAGACCTTCAAGTTCAATGGTTCAACCATTGCTGACCAGGGAATTGCTACCACTTGGACTCTAGAGAACGCACTTGTTCTAGAAGCAACTGACCCAACTTCAACAATCACTGTTGACGGTGGAACTTACAACGCAACAACTGGCATCGTAACTCTAGAAGCTGGTCAGAACGATCTAGTAGTAACTGTTACTGGAGATGACCTAACGACTTCTGCTGATTACAGCTTCACCGTTGGTGTTTACGCAATCGAAGTTGAGTGGGAAGGTGCGGCGGCTCCAGTTTCAGCTATCGAGAACAGCACTGTTTCTGTTCCAGGCGAAGTGGAGAACGTTACTGTAACTGCAACTTCACCATTCTCTGATTGGCTTGCTGAAGTTGAAGGAAACACAAGCCTTGAATTCGGCAACAACGTAATCACTGTTACCTACACTTCACCAGAGAACGTGGAAGTTCTAAAGACCTTCACAGTCTTCGTAAGCGCAGCTGACCTTTCTGCAACTGTCGAAGTAAACGGAAACTCAGTTACATTCGTCGGCACAAACGGAACAGTTGACTTGGAGGAGAGCCCAGCTTCAGCGACCGTAGTTGTTGAAACAACTGACCCACGTGCAACCTATGACATTGAAGGTGGAAACAACCTGAACGTTGGACCTAACACAATCACAGTTGTTGTAACAGGTGCTGACGGTCAGACCCGTACATACAACGTCATTGCGACAGTTCTACCTTCTACTGACACTGAAATTGCAGCAAAGTCAGTAAACGGTGAACTAATTTCAGATGATGTTGAAATCACTGAGATCCCAGCCGGTGTTATTTCAATCGACATTGACACAACTGACCTGAACGCGAACGTTGCGGTTACTGTTGCTCCAACTGCTGGTACTTTCGGTGGCTGGGCTACAACAACCAACGGTGTGATCACAGGTTCAGGCTTCTTGACTGTAACTGTTGTAGTTACAGCTGAAGATGGTGTAACTGTTGGTGACCCAGAGACATTCAACATCCTTGCAACCAAGGACTTTGATGTTACAAGCGGTTCAAACCCAGTAACTGACACACTTCGTGTTGGTACCTACGCAAAGAGCACTCCAAGCACTGTCGCAGCTTGGTTCCCTCAGGGAGCAAAGCTCAACTACAAGTGGTTGCTTGATGGCGAACTAATCTCAGGTGCAAGCACCAGCAGATTGCTTCTAACTCCAGAGCACTACGGCGAGGAAATCCAGGTTCGCCCTGTTGTCTCTCACACTGTAGCTGGCGTGACCAAGTCATACATCGGACAGGCACTTGAGGTTTCAAAGGGAATCATTCCTCTAGCTTCTGTTCCTGGTGTTGTCGGCAAGGCACAGCTTGGCAACACTCTAAAGGTTGTTACCAAGAAGTGGACTGCAGATGTTGAGCTGTCAATTCAGTGGTACGTCAACGACGAGATTGCTGAAGCAGCAACTGCTGACGAATTCGTACTGAACGAACTGAACGTTAGCGCTGCGGACACAGTAAAGGT
>Ga0209444_10000761_pt1 | contig 17897 bp, 19 predicted proteins | sample LauGreFaBDMM15DN_2_FD_188215 | JGI IMG/M metagenome (GOLD analysis project Ga0209444, IMG submission 188215) | Freshwater lake microbial communities from Lake Michigan, USA - Fa13.BD.MM15.DN (SPAdes) (version 2) | ecosystem: Environmental > Aquatic > Freshwater > Lake | place: Lake Michigan...
TGCCCATTGCCACCATGGCTGGCCTTGTGTTGGGGGTTGAGGGAAGCGAGGCTTTGGTTGCGCGTGCTCGCGACAACTTGGTTTGGAACCAGTCACAAAGTAAAACAACTTTCGCCCCAACACAGTTTGCAGCGCGTAACTTGTTTGATATGACGCCTGAGTTGTTAGTGGCTGATGGCACGGCAGATAAATGGTTGATAGATCCGCCGCGAGAGGGCGCGTTTGCGTTGGTACAAGCTTTGGCCGCTTTGCATCAACAACCAGAGTTGATGCAAGCTTGGAATCCACCAAAGCGCATTGTGTATGTCAGCTGTAACCCTGCTACTTTGGCGCGTGATGCTGGTTTGTTAGTCAATTCTGCTGGCTATGCCTGCAGTGCCGCAGGGGCAGTCAATATGTTCCCACATACCGCCCATGTCGAGAGCATGGCGGTATTTGATATAAATACAAAAGGGGCCTAAGCCCCTTTTGTATTTGTTGTGCAGTAGCTATTTTATTCGCGTTCACCACCAAAGATACCCAACAAAGCCAATAGGCTTTGGAAGACGTTGAGTACGTCAAGGTAGAGGGTGAGTGTTGCGCTGATGTAATTGGTCTCGCCGCCGTCCATGATTCGCTTGAGGTCATACAACATGAAAGCGCTGAAGATGGCCATGGACAAAATTGAAATCACCACCATGCCAGCAGAAGAGCCAACAAATATGTTGATGATGCTGCCGACCATCAAAACGATGACGCCAACCATGAGCCATTTGCCCAAGCCGGAGATGTCGCGTTTGATGACAGAAGCCAAGCTGGCCATTGCGAAAAAGACGCCAGCAGTGCCGCCAAATGCAGTCATAACTAACTCGGCGCCGTTTTTAAAGCCTAAGACCATGGCAATCATGCGCGAAAGCATGAGTCCCATGAAGAAGGTGAAGCCTAGTAAGACATACACACCGGTTGAGGAATGTTTAGTCTTTTCGATGGCATAAATGAAACCAAATGCGCCAGCAAGCATAAGAATGATGCCCAAGCCACCAGACAAGGCATAGCTGATACCCGAGGCCACTCCGACCCATGCACCTAAAACTGTTGGCAGCATGCTGACAGCAAGCAACCAATAGGTATTGCGTAAGACTCGGTTGCGGTCTTCGCTAGATAAAACGTCGTAGTACTCAACAGATTGGATGTGGTCGTTCATGTCACGATCTCCTTTAAATACCTGCACATGCAGATTTGCCTATTTTAGGGCATTTGGTTTTAGAAAGCTTGGTGTAAATCCTAGTTTTTAAAAGGGTTTACGAGGAAATAGATGGGTATGCTTTGAGCTAAATCAATAGTTTCTGCATCTTTGCGTGAAGAAATTACCAAGTAATTCCTTTTAAACCCCTTTGGATATATTTCTTTAACCAATACTTGATATGAAAAAAAAATCCTTTTTAGAGTTCTCTGACACAAAAGCCATTCTTGCCGCCGCAGAAGCGGAAGCAGTCAAAAACAACTGGGCCGTGGTGATTGCAGTGGTCGACGATGGCGGCCATTTGTTGGGAATGCACCGTATGGATGGCGTTGCGACGATTTCTGCGCATATCGGGCCTGCCAAGGCTACAACGGCCGCATTGGGCCGACGCGAAAGCAAGGTTTACGAAGACGTGATCAACAACGGTCGCTTTTCGTTTCTGAGTGCGCCTTACTTGCAGGGCATGCTCGAAGGTGGTGTGCCCATCATCCAGGATGGCCAATGCATTGGCGCAATCGGTGTGAGCGGAGTGAAATCTAACGAAGACGCGCAGATTGCAAAAGCAGGTATTGCAGCTTTAGGGTTGTAAAGATTTTTTGACGGTTCAATACGTCAATCGTTCTGGACTGATTTCTTGAAGAATAGTTGTGGCGATCTCTTCAATACTTTTATGAGTGGTGGATAACCACCTGATACCAGCGCGGCGCATCATGGACTCTGCCTCAGCGACCTCATAACGGCAATTGGCAAGGTTGGCGTAGTTCGAGTTAGGCCGCCTCTCATTGCGAATTTCACTCAAACGATCGGGCTGGATCGTTAAACCAAATAGTTTCTTTTTAAACGGAGCCAATGCAGGGGGCAGCTGCTTGCGTTCAAAATCGTCGGGTATGAGTGGGTAATTTGCTGCTTTCAAGCCATGCTGCATGGCCAAATACAAACTGGTCGGCGTTTTGCCGCTCCGGCTGACGCCCACCAAGATCACATCGGACAGCTCTAAATCACTATTGAGCTGACCATCGTCATGCGCCAGAGAAAAATTGATAGCTTCGATACGGTCGTGGTATTCCTTGCTCTTGCTGGCGTCTGAAAATCGACCGATGCGGTGGTTAGATTTGATACCCAGTTCGGCTTCTAGCGGGTTCACAAAGGTGCCAAACATGTCGAGCATCATGCCTTTGCTACCTTCGAGGATTACTTTGAGCACTTCTTCATCAACCAAGGTAGTGAACACAATGGGCTTGCGTCCTTCTACCTCCGCAGTGTGGTTGATTTGGCGCACTGCTTGATGCGCTTTATCAACCGAGTCGACAAATGGCAAGCGCACATGCCTGAACTTGAGCTCAAACTGCGCCAAGATGGCGTTACCAAAGGTTTCTGCGGTGATGCCCGTGCCGTCAGAGATAAAAAATACGGTTGGATTTGGCATGGGGAGTTGTTCTTTTTAAAAGTGAGGTTGGCTAACTACAATCGGAAGATTATCCGAATTTCGCCATGCAGATAAGCCCCACACGCATAAAAGTACAAAGTAGCGCTCGCTGCATGGCCTCGCACGTTTTAACTTTTGGAGCCCTCCCATGTCAGCACTTTTTTCTGCGACCGCCCTGGTCGTACCGTTTGAAAACCTGAGGATGACCGACGTCGAGTCGGTTGGTGGCAAAAATGCCAGTCTCGGCGAAATGATTTCCCAACTTCCCTCTGGTGTTCGTGTGCCGACCGGCTTTGCCACCACATCGCATGCATTCCGCGCTTTTTTAGCGCATGACGGGTTGACCGACAAAATCAATACCAAGCTCAATGCGTTAGATACAGAAGATGTGCGTGCTTTGGCCCAAGTTGGCGCTGAAATCCGCACCTTGGTCTTGGCCCAACCTTACCCCGCAGATTTAGAAAAAGCGATTCGCGAGGCATTCGCAACACTCAGCGCTGGAAATGTGCAAGCGTCTTTTGCGGTGCGTTCCTCTGCCACAGCAGAAGACTTACCCGACGCTTCTTTTGCAGGCCAGCAAGAAACCTTCTTAAACGTGGTCGGCATTGAAGAAGTGCTGCACAAAATGAAAGAGGTTTTTGCCTCGCTCTACAACGACCGCGCTATCAGTTATCGCGTGCACAAAGGCTTTGCCCATGCCGATGTGGCCTTGTCCGCAGGCGTGCAACGTATGGTGCGCTCTGACTTAGGCGCTGCCGGTGTGATGTTCACCATCGACACCGAATCTGGTTTTGAAGACGTGGTGTTCATCACATCAAGTTACGGTTTGGGTGAGACGGTCGTGCAAGGTGCAGTCAACCCAGACGAGTTTTATGTGCACAAGCCCATGCTGAGAGCTGGAAACCGCGCCGTGATTCGTCGTAATTTGGGTTCCAAGTTGATTCAAATGGAATTTTCGACACCTGAAGAAAAAAAGGCCAACGGTCATTTGGTAAAAACCACCGATGTTCCTACCGAGCTTCGCAACCGCTATTCATTAACCGATACCGACGTAGAGCAACTCGCACATTACGCATTGGTGATTGAGCAGCATTACGGCCGCCCCATGGACATTGAATGGGGCAAAGACGGCAACGACGGTTTGCTCTACATCTTGCAGGCGCGCCCCGAGACGGTGAAAAGCCAGCAAAAGGGCCAATCGGAACTACGTTACAAACTTAAAGGGCACGGCACGGTGCTGGCGCATGGACGTGCGATCGGGCAAAAAATTGGTACCGGCCCAGTGCGTTTGGTGCACAGCATTAGTGAGATGGACAAAGTGCAACCCGGCGATGTGTTGGTCACAGACATGACCGACCCCAATTGGGAACCCGTGATGAAACGCGCTAGTGCCATCGTTACCAACCGTGGCGGACGCACTTGTCATGCCGCGATCATTGCGCGTGAATTAGGTATCCCAGCGGTGGTGGGATGTGGCGACGCCACCGAGCATCTAAAAGAAGGCACCCTGGTCACCGTGAGTTGCGCAGAAGGCGACACCGGACATATTTACGACGGTTTGCTTGAGACCGAGGTGACCGAAGTTCAGCGCGGAACCATGCCGCAGATTAAAACCAAGATCATGATGAACGTGGGCAATCCACAGTTGTCGTTCGATTTCTGCCAGTTGCCCAACGACGGCGTGGGCTTGGCGCGCTTGGAATTCGTTATCAATAACAACATTGGCGTGCATCCCAAAGCGATTTTGGATTACCCCAATGTAGACGCTGATTTAAAGAAGGCTGTCGAATCTGTGGCGCGTGGACATGCTTCGCCACGCGCTTTCTATGTCGACAAAGTGGCTGAAGGGGTCGCCACGATCGCAGCGGCATTCTGGCCTAAACCGGTGATCGTGCGTTTGTCGGACTTCAAGTCCAACGAATACCGCAAGCTCATTGGCGGCAGTCGCTATGAGCCAGAAGAAGAAAACCCCATGCTGGGTTTTAGGGGCGCAGCGCGCTATATCAGCAAAGATTTTGGCGAAGCCTTTGCCATGGAGTGCGAAGCGATGCGACGCGTGCGCACAGACATGGGATTGACCAATGTGCAGGTGATGGTGCCATTTGTGCGCACCTTGAAGCAGGCAGAACGCGTGACCCAACTGTTGGCGCAACACGGCCTCAAACGCGGCGAAAACGAACTCAAGATCATCATGATGTGTGAAGTACCGAGCAATGCCATTCTTGCGAATGATTTCTTACAGTTCTTTGATGGCTTTTCCATTGGATCAAACGACTTGACCCAACTCACGCTAGGCCTTGACCGCGATTCAGGTTTGGAATTGTTAGCGGCCGACTTTGATGAACGCGACCCAGCGGTCAAAGTGCTGCTCAAACAAGCGATTGCCGCTTGCAAAGCGCAAGGAAAATACGTCGGAATTTGCGGCCAAGGGCCTAGCGACCACCCCGATTTCGCCCATTGGCTGGCTGACGAAGGTATCCATTCGATCTCGCTCAACCCTGACAGCGTGATCGAGACCTGGAAAATGTTAGCCAAATAGACTACAATCTCGGGTTTTCCACCTTGCTGCATTGCGACAGACGCCGCGAGCAGCTTCATCCACAAGGAGTGTCTATGCGTCATTACGAAATCATTTTGTTGATCCATCCGGATCAAAGCGAGCAGGTTCCTGCCATGCTCGAGCGTTACAAAGGCATGATCACCGCTGGTGGTGGTGCTATTCACCGTGTTGAAGATTGGGGCCGCCGTCAGTTGGCTTACATGATCAACAAGTTGGCCAAAGCCCACTACATCTGCCTGAATATTGAAGCCAACCAAGATGTCTTGACTGAGTTAGAACACGCTTTCAAGTTCAACGATGCTGTTTTGCGTCACCTCACTGTTTTGCGTAAAAAAGCAGATACCGGTCCATCTTCGATGATGAAAACCGTGGAGCGCGAGGAAGCCCGCAAATCACAACAGGCTGAGTACTCGGCTTAAATCTGCAGTTATTGCGAGGTGTGAACCTACTAGTTTTGAGTGCTTGCATCGTAGAAGCTTCGGCCATGCGATACACCCCCGCCGGATTGCCCGCCCTTGATATGCGACTCGAACACGGGTCAGACGTGCAAGAAGCTGGACAAACCAGGCAAGCCAAAGCAAACCTCAAAGCAGTGGCCCTAGGCAGTGTGGCTGAACGATTGGTTCAGCAGCCCTTGGGTCAAGAGTTCAAGTTCACCGGATTCATTTCCTCACCGCGCAACAGCAAACAGATTATTTTTCATATTCAAGATTTTCAGAACATTTCATAGGATGCCCGATCATGGCCACATTTAAGAAATTCAACAAAGACAAGCGCCCTAAGCGCAATACCCAATCGCTTTTGTTTAAGCGCAAGCGTTTTTGCCGCTTCACAGTCACTGGCGTAGAAGAAATCGACTACAAAGATGTAGACACCTTGCGTGACTTCATCGCTGAAAACGGCAAGATCATTCCTGCCCGTTTGACCGGCACCCGTGCGATTTACCAACGTCAACTCAACACCGCTATCAAACGTGCACGCTTCTTGGCTTTGGTCCCGTACAGCGATCAGCACAATATCTAAGGAGAAACGACTATGCAAATTATTCTTCTCGACAAGGTAGTTAACCTTGGAAACCTTGGCGAAGTTGTCAAAGTCAAAGATGGGTACGCTCGCAACTTTTTGATCCCTTCAGGCCGAGCCCGTCGCGCCACTGAGTCGGCCATCAAAGAATTCGAAGTGCGCCGCGCCGAATTAGAAAAAGCAGCTTCAGCCAAATTGGCGGCAGCCCAAGCCCAAGGCGAAAAGCTCAGTGGTACCGCCATTAAGCTCAGCCAAAAAGCAGGCGTGGACGGTCGTTTGTTCGGTTCGGTTACCAACTTCGACATTGCCGAAGAGTTGACTAAAAACGGCTACGAAGTTGCTAAGTCACAAATCCGTATGCCCACAGGCCCTATTAAGCTGGTAGGTGACAGCACGGTAAGCGTGGCTTTGCACACCGACGTGTTGGTTGACATCACTGTATCGGTCTATGGCGAAACAGCTTAATAAAAGCTGAAGCGCTGACCGTGAAGCCGCTCTTTTGAGCGGCTTTTCTTTTGATTTCCCCAAGAAACACACCGCTTATCCACAGCTTTATCCTCAGGTTTTGAGCTTGTCAGGGCTTAGGATGTACGTTTTACGAATACACCATGTCAGCTGTTCTATCCAACTTCGACGAAGGCTTTTCAGCCGACCAGCAAATTGCGCAACTGCGCATACCTCCGCATTCGATGGAGGCGGAGTCGAGTGTCTTGGGTGGCTTATTACTAGATAACAAGTCGTGGGAACAGGTGGCGGACTTGCTGTCGGAAGGTGTGTTTTATCGTTATGAGCATCGGCTGGTGTATGCGGCGATTCATGCGCTTGTCAATGCCTTGCGTCCTGCGGATGTCATCACCGTTTACGAACATTTGCAGTCCATTGGCAAAGCAGAAGAAGTGGGGGGCCTTGGGTATTTAAATTCACTGGCGCAATATGTGCCCAGTGCGAGCAATATCCGTCGCTATGCAGAAATCGTGCGCGAGCGCTCCATCTTGCGCAAACTCGTCACTGCCAGTGACGAGATAGCAACCAACGCATTCAACACACAAGGAAAATCCGTCCCGCAAATCTTAGATGAGGCAGAGCAAAAAATCTTTCAAATCGGTGAGGAGGGTTCCCGCCTTAAGCAGGGTTTTCAAAGCATGCAAGAGTTGGCTGTGGATTTGATGGGACGAGTGGATGAAATGTCAAAAAATCCAAACGACATTACTGGCGTGGCCTCCGGATTTGTTGACTTCGACAAAATGACCTCTGGCATGCAGGCTGGCGATTTGATCGTGCTTGCTGCGCGTCCGTCTATGGGCAAAACGGCGTTGGCCATCAATATTGCCGAGCACGTGGCTTTGAATGAAGGTCTCCCAGTCGCAGTGTTCTCCATGGAAATGGGCGCTTCGCAATTAGCCATTCGTATTGTTGGCTCCATTGGACGCATTGACCAGCAACGTCTTCGCACGGGCAAATTAAATCAAGAAGAATGGCCGCGTTTAACCGAGGCCATAGAGAAGTTGCGCAATATATCGTTGCACATTGACGAAACACCAAGCCTCACACCTATGGAACTGCGCGCTAACGCACGTCGACTCGCACGTACCTGTGGCAAATTGGGTTTAATCGTTGTCGACTATTTGCAATTGATGAGTGGCAACACCAGCAGCAACAACGGAGACAACCGTGCTACAGAGATTGGTGAAATTTCGCGCGGATTAAAAATGTTGGCGAAAGAATTGCAGTGCCCTGTGATCGCCTTGTCACAGCTCAACCGGAGCGTGGAAACACGCACCGACAAACGCCCCATGATGAGTGATTTACGCGAATCAGGTGCAATCGAACAAGACGCGGACGTCATCATGTTCATCTACCGCGATGACTACTACAACAAAGATTCGAAAGAACCTGGCGTGGCGGAGATCATCATCGGTAAACACCGTAACGGCCCAACCGGAACGGTAAAACTGGCATTCTTAAAGCCGATCACCCGATTCGAAAGCTTGGCCAGCGGCTACAGCAACGGCGACTATTAGATTTTCGCGGGCGAGTAAATTTAAAGAACGTCGCTGGCAAAGTCTGCCAATCGAGAGCGCTCACCACGGGCCAGCGTAATGTGTCCGCCATGTGGCCAACCTTTGAAGCGGTCTACTGCAAAGGTCAATCCAGATGAGCCTTCCGTCAAATAAGGCGTATCGATCTGCGCTAAGTTACCCATGCAAATGATTTTGGTACCAGGACCCGCACGGGTGATCAAGGTTTTCATCTGCTTGGGCGTCAAGTTTTGCGCCTCGTCAATGATCAAATATTTATTAAGGAAAGTGCGACCGCGCATGAAGTTCAAACTTTTGATCTTGATGCGACTGCGAATCAACTCGTTGGTAGCTGCACGGCCCCATTCGCCGGCGCTGGTCTCAGTTTTGGCAAGCACTTCCAAGTTGTCGTCCAAGGCCCCCATCCAAGGGCCCATTTTTTCTTCTTCGGTACCTGGCAAGAAACCAATGTCTTCGCCCACGCTAACAGTGGCGCGCGTCATGATGATTTCTGTGTAGCGACGGTCATCCAAAACTTGCATCAGGCCAGCAGCAAGTGCCATCAAAGTTTTACCTGTACCAGCTGTACCCGTGAGCGTGACGAAGTCAATCTCAGGATCGGTGAGTAAGTTCATCGCAAAATTTTGCTCGCGGTTGCGCGTGGTAACACCCCACACTGCATTCTTGAGATGCGTGAAATCTTTCAGCGTTTTAAGCACAACCGTTTTACCGCGGATCTCGGTGACACGCGCATACAAGCTAGGTTCACCGGGAGACTCGAAATACACAAACTGGTTGATATGCAATTCAGGAACGATAGGGCCGCTCAAACGGTAAAACGTTTGGCTGCCACTTTGCCAACTCTCAACAGACTTTGCGTGCTTGATCCAAAAATCGTGGGGCAAAGCCAATGCACCGGAATAGAGTAAATCGCCGTCTTCCAGCGTTTTGTCGTTTTGGTAGTCTTCTGCCAATAAACCGAGTGCACGCGCTTTGACGCGCATATTGATGTCTTTGGAGACTAACACCACAGGGCGCGGTGCATATTGCACGCGCAAGGCTTCGACCACACCCAAAATTTGGTTATCCGCTTTGCCTTGTGGCAAGCTAGGGGGCAGGGTGAAGTTCAGTGGTTGGGTTTGAAAGAACAAACGGCCACCGACTTGACGGTGACCTGTGCCACTGAGTTGAATGCCCGTGGTGATATCCGCATCCTTGTGGTGCGCCACCAGTGCGTCTAATGATCGACTGGTTTGGCGCGCATTGCGCGCAACCTCAGTCATGCCCTTTTTGTTACTGTCTAACTCTTCTAGCACGATCATCGGCAAGAAGACGTCGTGCTCTTCAAAACTGTAGAGGCACATCGGGTCGTGCATCAACACATTGGTGTCGAGCACAAATAATTTAGTGGGCCCCGTGCTTTTCGCTTTTTTAGGTTTCGTTACCGCACGCACAAAAGGTACTGTTTTGCGCGAGGAAGTATGCGCCTGGCCCTGAGATGTTTCAGGCGGCATTAGTTCTTGCAGCAATTCGCCACCACCAGAGCGATCAAAGCCCTCAACCGATGGGCTGTGGGCTTGTCTTTCGATTAACTCTTCTTGTTCACTGGGACGACGTGCTAGTCGGGTTTTGGCGGGTGCATCAAATGCTTCGGTATTGAGGAGGGCGGCGCGTTTGGAGGGTGCTGGTGGCAAGGGCATGAGTGAATAGACTAGAGAGTTGAAACATGATGCAGACGCACAAGAAGTGAAAAAGCCGCCTGGAGGCCGAGGCGGCTTTTGTTGAAAGAGGCATTCACAACTTGCAGTGTCATAGAAACACTATAACCTATGAATTTGGCTCATTTGTGTCAGTTAACCACCAGCTTTCTTGAGGGCTTTTACTGCTTTTAACACTTCGTCAACATGGCCTGGCACTTTGAGTCCGCGCCATTCTTGTTTAAGCGTGCCATCAGAGCCGACTAAAAAGGTGCTGCGCTCAATACCTTTGACTTTCTTGCCATACATAATTTTGTTTTTGACAACACCAAACATGTGGCACATTTTTTCTTCTGTGTCAGCAATCAACTCGAAAGGCAATTCGAGTTTGGTTTTAAAGTCGTCATGGGACTTCATGTTGTCGCGTGATACGCCAAAGACGATGGCGCCAGCTTTGGCAAAGTCTTTGTACTTGTCGCGAAACTGCATGGCCTCGGTGGTGCATCCTGGCGTGTTGTCCTTGGGGTAGAAGTACAAGACCACCATATGGCCGTTATGCGATGAATTTGACACCTTGATGCCGCCCGTAGCGTTGGCTTCAAATTCAGGGAGGGGTTTGTTGACGACAATTGCCATAGCGCTCAATCAGGTGTGACAGTGGGAAAGGCCAAAAAGATAGGGCGACTGTCTAGACCGCGCCCACCAACGGCAACCCACAATTTTAACTGGAAAATCCAACCAAGGCTCCTGCGCCTTGTTTCCTATTAGACAAACGGAGCGCTAGAGCACCGTAAAAGTCTTGATTACACCTCGATAACCAATGCTGCCGCTACTTTGCGACCCTCGCCCGCCAAAATATTAAAGGTCCGGCAGGCGGCGAAAGTGTCCATGGTTTCCATGCCAATGCCGCGTTGCATCAATGGGGAAACCCAGGCGGGTTGGACAAAACGAAGCTGAGTGCCGCTACCAAAAATGACGAGTTCTACGGATAAATCTGCCAAACGCGCAAAGTGGGCGGCGGTGAGTTCGGAAAAGTGGTTGCAGTCCCAGTCAAATTGCTCTCCCAGCGAGTTGATCACCACGCTGCGCATGACTTTTTCTCCTGATACGCCGATCCAACCTGGGCCATAGCCGGTCACGGAGAGTGTGTCGATGCGATCGGGTTGGAGTTTCATAGGGGAAGAAGGGTGAAGTGTGGTCAAATTATAGGTTTTCACCCTATAAAAGAGCCCTCGGAGGGACTTTGAGAACCATTCAAAAATCTAACAAGCTGTCCAACGTCTGTTACGACATACGCGGGCCCATCATGGACCGCGCCCGTCAAATGGAAGAGGACGGTCAAAAAATCATCAAACTCAATATCGGCAATTTGGCCGTATTCGGCTTTGATGCGCCCGAAGAAATCCAACAAGACATGATCCGTAACTTGCCCAATTCGGCGGGTTACTCAGACAGCAAGGGCATTTTTGGTGCACGCAAAGCGGTGATGCATGAAACCCAGCGCCAAGGCATCAAGGGCGTTGGACTAGAAGATATTTATTTAGGCAACGGTGCCAGCGAATTGATCGTGATGGCGACCAATGGCTTATTGGACGATGGCGACGAACTACTGTTGCCCGCGCCTGACTACCCCTTGTGGACTGCTGCAGTGAGCCTGTCAGGCGGCACACCAGTGCATTATTTGTGCGACGAAGCCAATGGCTGGATGCCAAACATCGACGACATTCGTAAAAAAATAACGCCCCACACCAAAGGTATTGTGGTGATCAACCCGAACAACCCAACTGGGGTGCTGTATTCCAATGCCTTGCTCCAAGAAATCATTGACTTGGCGCGAGAACACGGCTTGGTCATCTTTGCGGACGAGGTCTACGACAAAGTTTTGTATGACGGCGTCAAGCACACACCGATTGCTAGCTTGAGCCATGATGTGCTCACCTTGACATTCAATTCGCTCTCTAAAAGTTATCGCTCTTGCGGTTACCGCGCAGGTTGGTTGATTGTTTCTGGCGATAAAAAGCCCGCCGCCGATTACATCGAGGGCTTGAACATGCTCTCGAACATGCGGTTATGCGCCAACGTTCCTGGCCAATGGGCGATTCAAACTGCGCTAGGCGGTTACCAAAGCATCAACGACTTAGTGGGAGAGGGTGGGCGTTTGCGTAAGCAACGCGACTTGGCCTACGAACTCATCACCGCCATCCCTGGTGTGACCTGCGTCAAGCCGCATGCTGCGCTGTATTTGTTTCCCCGCTTAGACCCCAAGGTTTATCCCATTAAAGACGACCAGCAGTTTTTCTTAGAAATGCTGCAGGAGACCAAAGTGATGTTGGTGCAAGGCACTGGGTTCAATTGGCCCAACCCCGACCATTTCCGTGTGGTCTTTTTGCCGCACGAAGATGAGTTGCGCGAAGCTATCTCACGCATGGCTAAATTTTTAGAAAACTACCGAAATAACCGAGCAGCATGAAACCGATACAAGTTGGCCTCTTAGGCATTGGCACCGTGGGCAGTGGCACTTTTGAAGTGCTCAATCGCAACCAAGAAGAAATCCAACGCCGCGCTGGCCGCCCGATACAAATCACGATGGTCGCAGACCTTGACACAGCGCGTGCCCAAGCAGTTGTGGGTAGCGCTGTGAAAGTGGTGAATGACGCGCGCCAAGTGATTGCCAACCCAGAGATCGACATCGTGGTCGAACTCATTGGTGGTTATGGCATCGCGAAACAATTGGTGCTAGAAGCGATTGCTGCCGGTAAGCATGTGGTGACGGCTAACAAAGCGTTGTTGGCTGTGCATGGCACAGAGATTTTTGCTGCCGCCCACAAAAAAGGTGTGATGGTGGCTTTTGAAGCGGCCGTTGCAGGTGGCATACCGATCATCAAAGCTTTGCGCGAAGGTTTGAGTGCCAACCGAATTCATTGGGTGGCGGGCATCATCAATGGCACGACCAACTTCATCTTGTCTGAAATGCGTGACAAAGGTTTGGCATTTGGTGATGTGCTTAAACAAGCGCAAGCCCTAGGTTACGCCGAGGCAGACCCGACGTTTGATATCGAAGGCGTCGATGCAGCACACAAAGCCACCATCATGGCTGCGATTGCCTTTGGCGTACCCGTGCAGTTTGACAAAGCCTATGTCGAAGGCATTACCAAACTCGAAGCGCAAGACATTCGCTATGCCGAGCAACTCGGGTATCGCATCAAACTATTAGGTATTTCTAAGCGTACCGCTACTGGAATTGAATTGCGTGTGCATCCTTGCTTGGTGCCTGCTAAGCGTTTGATTGCCAATGTAGAGGGCGCGATGAATGCGGTGATGGTGCAAGCCGATGCGGTAGGTACTACTTTGTATTACGGTAAAGGTGCTGGAAGCGAGCCCACAGCAAGCGCGGTAATTGCAGACTTGGTAGACGTCACACGTTTGCACACAGCCGATCCGCTGAACCGCGTGCCCCATCTGGCATTCCAACCTGAAACCTTTGACCAAGCGATGAGTAATTTGCCTGTGTTGCCGATGGAGCAGGTGGTCACCAGTTATTACCTGCGTTTGCGTGTGGCAGACCAAGCGGGTGTGTTGGCACAAATCACTGGCATCTTTGCGCAGGCAGTTATCAGCATTGATGCGGTGTTGCAACGTGAAGCCGGTGAGGGCGAGAACCAAACCGACTTGATCATCTTGACGCACGACTGTGTGGAGGCCAAGATGAACCAAGCCCTAGCGCAGATGCAACAACTCAGCACAGTGCTAGCGCCCATCACCCGTATTCGCAAAGAAGAGTTGAACTGATGTTGTATTTGTCGACGCGCGGACATCCTGAGCGCAAGAAGTTTTGTGACATCTTGCTGGAAGGTTTGGCGCCAGATGGCGGTTTGTATTTGCCCGAGCAGTATCCGCAAATTGACGATGCGCACCTTGGACGCTTGCGTTCGATTTTGCAAACCCAAGGCTATGCCGCTTTGGCTTTTGAAGTGTTGTCGCTTTTCATCGACGACATTCCTGCAGATGACTTGAAGGCGCTTTGCAACAAGACTTACACAGAGGCAGTGTTTGGCACAAAAGAAATCGTGCCATTGCGTCCTTTGGGTGGGGGCGTGTTAGTCGAGGCCTTGTCTAACGGCCCTACTTTGGCTTTCAAAGATATGGCCATGCAGCTATTGGGTAATTTGTTTGAATACGAATTAACCCGCCGTGGCGAAGAGCTCAATATCTTTGGTGCGACCAGTGGTGATACCGGCAGCGCAGCGGAATATGCCATGCGTGGCAAGCGCGGTGTGCGCGTCTTCATGACCAGTCCACATGGACGCATGAGCCCGTTTCAACAGGCGCAGATGTTTAGCTTGATGGACGAGAACATCCACAACATTGCGATTGAAGGTGTGTTTGATGATTGCCAAGACTTGGTGAAAGCGGTGTCCAACGATTTAGAGTTCAAAGCCAAATACAAAATTGGAACGGTCAACTCCATCAATTGGGCGCGCTTGCTAGCGCAAGTGGTTTACTATTTTGCGGGCTATTTACAAGCCACTACAAGTAACTCACAAAAAGTCAGCTTTACCGTGCCAAGTGGAAATTTTGGCAATATTTGCGCTGGCCATGTGGCGCGCATGATGGGTTTGCCCATTGATACCTTGGTTGTGGCAACGAATGAAAACGATGTCTTAGACGAGTTTTTCAAAACCGGTGTGTACCGTGTGCGTGGCAGTGCTGATACGCATGAAACGTCTAGTCCATCGATGGATATTTCTAAGGCCAGCAATTTCGAGCGTTTCGTGTTTGATTTGTTGGGACGTGATGCAGATGTGACGCGCGATTTGTTCGCTACCCAACTCTCTCAGAAGGGTAGTTTTGATTTAAGCCAACACCCACGTTTTGCATTGACTGCCAAGCAGTTTGGTTTTGCCAGTGGCAAGAGCACCCATGCCAATCGCTTAAAGACGATTCAATCTGTGTATGCGCAACACCATGAAATGATTGATACCCACACTGCTGATGGCGTGAAAGTGGCGCGTGAGTATGTGAAGCCTGGCATTCCCATGGTTGTTTTGGAAACTGCATTGCCCATCAAATTTGCCGAAACTATTCAAGAAGCTTTAGGGCAATCTCCGACGTGTCCATCCAAGTTTGTGGGCATTGAACTTTTGCCAAAGCGGGTGCATGTGATGCAAGCGGACGTTTCGAAAATCAAAAGCTATATCGCTTTGCATTGCGAGAACGCATGAAGGTTGTTGCATTTGCAGGTTTCTCAGGATCGGGCAAAACTACTTTGGTGGAACAGCTGATTGGCGCATTTCGTTTGAGGGGATTGCGGGTGTCGGTTGTCAAGCATGCACACCACAACTTCGACATTGACCACCCAGGTAAAGACAGCTGGCGGCACCGAGAGGCTGGAGCATTTGAAGTGGTCGTAGCCTCTGACCAACGCTTGGTGTTGCAACGGCAGTTTGAGCAACCGACACAACTCTCGGTGCACCATTTGTTGGCTGAGGTCTATGACGGTGTTGACTGGGTATTGGTAGAAGGTTTCAAGCAAAGCGATGTGCTGAAAGTGGAAGTGTGGCGTCACGCGTCTGGACAACCAACGCGTTATGCAGACGACGATTTTGTCGTGGCTATTGCTACGGATTCACCAGAACTTCTTCCTACACCCACTGAACGACCCATCATGGATTTGAATCAACCAGATGCCATCTGCGAATGGCTATTGGCCAATGCCGATCGTTTTGAATACAACCGAATTTAGTTTATGAGTAGACCACCTCTTTTGACGTTGGACGAAGCGCTTCCTCAATTGCTGGCGCATGCGCAGGTACTGACTGAAACCCAATCAATATCCACCTTTGACGCTGATGGCCGTGTGCTTGCGCAAGATGTGGTTTCTGCCTTGCAGGTGCCGCCACAAGACAACAGTTCTATGGATGGCTACGCATTGCGATTTGCAGATTGTGCGAAAACGAATGCCGTTTTAAAAGTGACGCAACGCATTCCTGCAGGTTCCCACGGGACAACTTTGCATGCGGGAGAGGCTGCCCGTATTTTTACTGGCGCGCCTATTCCTGAGGGCGCAGATGCCGTGGTGATGCAAGAGGACTGTGAGGCATTGGATGACAACCAATTACGGGTGAAATCTGCAGTCTCACTGGGTCAATGGATTCGTCGCTCAGGTGAAGACGTAACGCGCGGCGCCAAAGTTTTGCAAAAAGGCGATCGACTCACGCCTGCATCCTTAGGTATGGCTGCTAGCGTGGGATTGGCGCAATTGCAAGTGACGCGACCCCCACGTGTCGCTTTGTTTTCTACGGGCGATGAATTGGTGATGCCGGGCGATATTGCGCCAGACAAGATGCCCGTGGGCTCCATTTACAACTCCAACCGATTTTTCTTGCGTGCCATGTTGCAACGTTTAGGTTGCGAGGTAACAGATTTAGGCGTCGTGCCCGATCAACGAGAAGCCACGGTGGCAGCGTTACAAAGCACAGCCAAGCAACACGATTTGATATTGACCAGTGGTGGTGTCTCGGTGGGTGAGGAAGACCACATCAAACCAGCGGTAGAACGTTTGGGTAGTTTGAATTTATGGCAATTGGCAATCAAACCTGGAAAGCCATTCGCCTATGGAAGCATCCATTCTGAAGGCGAAACATGCCACTTTATGGGCTTGCCCGGTAACCCAGTGTCAAGCTTCATCACCTTCTTGTTATTGGTGCGGCCTTTTTTGTTGGCCTTGCAAGGCGCACGGCAGACGGACATTCAACGCTCAACGCGCATTGCCCAATTCGACTGGCCACGTGCTGACAAGCGACGTGAATTTTTGCGCGTGAAACACAACGCCCAAGGTGGATTAGATTTGTTTGCTAACCAAAGTTCAGGTGTGTTGACCTCCGCTGTGTGGGGAGATGGTGTGGTGGACAACCCCTCTGGCCAAGCTATCAAGCAAGGCGACACAGTGCAATTTATTTCTTTTGCGGAGTGGATGGCATGAAGGTGACGGTGCGCTACTTTGCTTCTATTCGTGAAGCGATAGGACACGGTAGTGAAGTGATTGAGACCGATGCCACAACGGTTGCCGCACTGCGTGACGTTTTGCTAGCGCGAGGGACAACTTACCAAGAAGCCTTGTCTACACAGCGTGCTGTGCGTATGGCATTGAACCAATCGGTGTGCGATGGAGCGGCACTTTTAGAAGACAACTGCGAAGTGGCTTTTTTCCCACCCGTGACCGGCGGCTGATATGCGCTTGAGCGTTTCAATCCAAACCGAAGACTTTGACGTGAACCATGAATTGGCGCACCTTCGTTCCAACGATGCAAGGGTCGGTGCTGTGTGTAGTTTTGTTGGTACGGTGCGCGAGCGCAATGAAGGTAGTGATGTCTCTAGTATGGAGTTAGAACACTACCCAGGCATGACGGAGAAGTCCATCACCGCGATGATGGAAGAGGCCGCCAAGCGTTTTGATATTTACGGCGCGCGGGTGATCCACCGTATTGGACTGTTGCAACCCCAAGACCAAATTGTGTTGGTAGCAGTGACCTCGGCGCACCGAGGTATGAGCTTTCAGGCATGTGAGTTTTTGATGGATTACCTCAAGACCCAAGCGCCTTTCTGGAAGAAAGAAGTCACGCCTGAAGGTACACGTTGGGTGGATGCGCGGGTCAGCGATGACAAGGCTTTGGCGCGTTGGGGTATCACAGTCAAGAACGTCTGACAGGCCTGCCATATTGCATGGCCGCATTTTTTGTAATCAGCTTTGGCGATTTGTCAGCCTGAAGCATGTGCTTCTTGCTTGATGTAAGTCAATGTCCAAAGCTCTGAGTGCGCTTGAAATACAAGCAAAGAGCCTCAGTTAGTAGGCAATTCATTTTTCTGATCCGGAGCTTTCATGCGTCTTGACAAACTGACCACAAAATTCCAAGAAGCCCTGTCTGAGGCACAAACCTTGGCCATTGGCAAT
>Ga0209444_10000762_pt1 | contig 17891 bp, 15 predicted proteins | sample LauGreFaBDMM15DN_2_FD_188215 | JGI IMG/M metagenome (GOLD analysis project Ga0209444, IMG submission 188215) | Freshwater lake microbial communities from Lake Michigan, USA - Fa13.BD.MM15.DN (SPAdes) (version 2) | ecosystem: Environmental > Aquatic > Freshwater > Lake | place: Lake Michigan...
GAGCCAGCCGCCACCCTCTGCTGCACGGCGTGAGACTGCTTTACCAAAGGGTGATGAATCAGATGCTGGGTGATCGAGTGGACATACAACTTCGATGTAGTGCCCGTTTTGAAGAGGCAGTGTGAAGTTACGTGTACCAAAGCGTGGGTGGACTCCGCCATCGACGAAGGTGCTACCAAGGCGTGAACCTAAGCGCTGAACTGTGTCGGCTAATTGATCATGGGATGTTACGTATGAGACATGGTCTAAGCGCATGATGGAATCCTGCCCTATGAATGGGGGTGGTGATTACCACTAGGCGAGTTTTTCAAGCGTGAAAATGGCCTGTAACGGCCTTCTGGGGGCCTTGGTTTGGGGCTGGGGATAAAGCGGTGGGGGTACACCCGCGGCGGCATCAAAGGTGGGCGCAAGGGTTCAGGTTTGGTGCTTTAAGTACGAGAGATAAGTAAATGCTAGCGGGCCAGAACGCACATAAGGGCTTCAACGGTCAGCAAGGGTGCTGCGTTGTGGCCCAGGTTGGTGCGGGCGGCCATAATGGCATCAATCTTTTTGATGGTGCTCTGTGGTTTGGTCTTAGTGGCAACAGTATTAATCTCGCTCTCTAGCTCTTTATTGATTAAAGCATCTGGGCTGCCGGCTTGGACCATCATGACATCGCGGTAAAAAGTGGCGATATCTAAAAGCGCTGCATCTAGGCCATCTCGGATCATTCGGGTTTGGCGCATCTTTTGCTCTTTCTCTAAATCCTTTATCGCCTTTGCGCCGCCAGTTGCCATGCCCCGGCCCGTTGCACCTTTGCCATAGGCAAGGGAGAGCTCTGCGACCTCGGCATCGTTGCGTGACTCGGCCTCTAGGTTTGCTTGATCGGTTGCAAGATCGATGAGTGACTGAGCAGCGGCAAATGCCGATGAGATATTTTTAAGAGATAGGGGCAGCGCCATAATGGTCTCGCGGATTGTGCGCACTGATTCATTCTTAGCAAGATAGCGAGCGCGACCGATGTGGCCCTGTGAGATGCGAGCTGCGAAATCGGCCATGGGTGCAGATATCCCATCGCGGCTCTGTAGTACGTGGGCAACCGCGGCTAGCGAGGGTGTGACTAACTGCAGATGGCGACAGCGAGAGCGGATCGTCGCAAGAACATCGTGCAAAGTCGGAGCACATAAGAGCCAGACGGTGCGAGAGCCCGGCTCTTCGATCGCTTTGAGTAGTGCGTTAGCAGCCGATTCGGTGAGGCGATCTGCATCCTCCATGACGACAACGCGCCAACCGCCCATAGAGGGTGCCCAAGCAACACGGGCAAGAAGCTCGCGCACCTCATCGATCTTGATGGAGAGCGCTTCGGTGCGGATTACTTCAACATCGGGATGTGAGTTAGTGATGACACTTCGACATGGGCTGCATGTGGCACAGCCATTACTTGGACAGATCAGCGCCTGTGCAAATGCGACGGCGGCGCTGGAGCGCCCAGAGCCAGGCGGGCCGGTGAAGACCCAGGCATGTGTCATCTGATTGGTCGCCTCTGGGGTCGCCCCGCTATCTTCATCGCGAGTTGCACTCACTGCTTTTTTTAAGATATCGACGATATGTTCTTGTCCGACTAAATCATCAAAGACACTGATACTCATTACTTTGCTGATCTCTTCTTTGTAACTGGTTTCTTAGTTGTACTTTTTCTGACCGCCTGCTTACTCTTCTTCACGGCATTGGTTGCACCGACCGATGTTCGCTTGGCCGTCGTGCGCACCACTTTGTTGACGGCGCGAATCGGGCGCAGCAGTAGTGCACCTTTATCTGCGACGGCGTTGCGCTTAAGTGCTGCGATCTGATTCACGCGGGCGATGATTAGGGTGTGGGTATCTTCGATTGATTGATTTCCATCGACGATGAAGTAGCGCTCTGGATCAAGAAGGGCTAACTGCAAGAACTCTTGGCGCACACGCTCATGAAAATCGATGGGTTGGGCCTCAAGGCGATCCTTATTGCGCAAGCGGGCTAGGCCAATCTCAGCGGGTAGATCGATGATGATCGTCAGTGTTGGAAACAATGACTCGGTGGCCCAGCGAGAGATACGTGCGACCTCACCTGGCTCTAGGACTCGTCCTGCGCCTTGATAGGCAATCGATGAGTCAAAGTAGCGATCGCTAATGACGACATCTCCTTGTGCAAGTGCCGGGCGGATCACATCATGGACATGGTGGGCGCGATCTGCGGCATAGAGCAGCGCCTCTGCGCGTGGGCTGATCTCACCGGTGGAGTGTGAGAGCAGGATCTTTCTGATCTCAATACCTAACTCACTGCCACCTGGCTCGCGCGATAGGACGACGCTCTCACCCTCTTGCTCCAGCCATGCCTTGAGAAGTTTGGCCTGAGTCGTCTTACCGATTCCCTCGCCGCCCTCAAAGACGATGAAGACACCTTTGGTCGGTGCACCAGTGATGCTGCCGAGCTCGCCTTTGAGTGCATTGGAGATATCTGACCACAGTGAAACATTGGGGCGATCCTTCATATGGTGATATGAGATCACACCGATCAAAGATGCGATGATGCCTGCGATCGCAAGTGTCACCGCTGCGCCGTTATAACTCACTTGCGTATTCTGAAATTCAAATGTGTGCTCACCTACGGCTGCAGCGATTAAGGGTGCGATTGCAAGCACGCCGACGAGAACAACGCGGATTAGGCTCTGCACATATGCAAAGGTGCGACCGCGCACATCATCGGCGACCTCCATCCCAAGCATCGTAAAGCCGGTCACCCAGGAGATCCCACTAAAGGCGCCGAGCACAATGACGATAAAGACGGCTAGAACTAGGTTAGGGATAGCTGCCAATGCGACTAGGAAAAAACCGGCGATGGTAAGGGATGCACCAAAGAGGCGACGGCGAGAGAACTGTGAGAAGACTTTGGGGCCAAGGGCGATTCCAGCGGCCAGTCCAGTAAATACGGCGCCAAAGAGAACTCCGTAGGCCGCTTCACCGCCGCCTAGATCTCCAACGAATGTGCGTGCAAGTCCGATAACGGCCCCTGCTGCGATGAAGGCGCCGAGCATTCCGACGATCAGTCCACGGATGATCTTTGATGCACTGACGGATTTATAACCCTCATGTAAGGATTTGATGATGCCAGATTCGGCGGCGTGCTTTGCCGCAGCGCCTTTGGGTATCTCGCGCAGGCCCCAGATGGTGAAGGCTGCAAAGGCGAAGGAGAGTGCGTTCAGGTACAGCGCGATATCGACGGCAGTTGTGTTAACCGAGAATGCGGCGTTGATCGCAGATGTGAAGAGTGAGAGGAATGTGAAGAGAGCTGCCGCGATCGGGGCGGTGCCATAAGCGGCAAGGAGTGAGACTTGGTTTGCACTCTCTAACTTCTCGCGCGGCACAAGGTTGGGAACCGATGCATCTTTAGCTGGTGACCAAAACAGGGTCACGCACTCGACCAGAATGGTTGCGGTGTAGAGCCAAAAATAATTATGTGCAATCGGAATCGAGATATACAGGCCAGTCCGCAGCACATCACTTGAGACCATCAGCTTACGTCGATCTAGGCGATCGGCGATTACCCCGGCGATGGGGCCTAAGAAGACTGCAGGCAGTAGACGGGCGATAAAGACACCGGCGATTGCGAAGTTCGCCGTTGCATAATCTCCACCGGAGAGCTGTTGTGCCAGCGCAGTCGTTGCCAATAGACCGAGCCAATCACCAAGGGATGAGAAGAGCATCGCATTCCAAAGCCGGCGAAAGGGCTTGATTGCAAGCACGCCACGTGTCTCATCCTGGGCCGGGGCGAGCGGACTCGGGAGCGTTCTTGGCATGTTGAGAAGTCTATCGGGCGAAAACAGAGGCTCAAGAGGGCTAGTAACTCCATTGTTTATTGGCTTTAGAGCATGTAGCACATTTATATGTTTGTGCTACAATTGCACCATGACGACAGCGGCTAAAAAACCAAAAAAAAGTGTACCCTCTAAAAAAGCGCCAGTGGCAAAGGAGGTTACCAAAAAAGTGGGTGTGCGCGAACTTCGCCAATCAGCTTCAAAAATATTAGATCAAGTTAAAGATGGTATGACGATTGATATAACTGAGCACGGTGTTCCAGTTGCGCGCATAGTTCCTATCACACGATCTTTATACGAGGAATACTTAGAAAATGGAAGAATTATTCCAGCGCGCAACCCACATCGAGTTTTTACAATGCCTGAAGGAAAAATCTCTAAGGGTAAACAACTCTCTGAAATCCTTATCGAAGAACGCCGGGCGGCAAAGTTTTGAGATGGTATATAGACAGTTCGGCAATAATCAAATTGATAAAATTTGAGCCCGAGTCTAAAGCCCTTGTTGCCTCTTTGCCTCAGAGACTAACTACCTCGCAGTTGGCTCGTATAGAGGTCATCCGCACTATCAATACGTACTCCACTGAACTGTTGGCAGACTCTTATAGTGTATTGACAGATATTCCTATGATACCAATTGATGACGCTGTAGTCACTGTAGCTCAAGGCCTTCCCGCCTTTATAACTTTACGTACTTTGGACTCAATTCACTTAGCAAGTGCTTTGACTATTAAGAATGAGATTGAGGGTATTATTTCATACGATAAAGAGATGAATAAAGCGGCAGTTGCTTTGGGCCTTAAGGTTTTATCTCCAGGAATGAAGTAACTAGTTAATCCTTTTTAACCTTTGCCCTACCCGATGCAGATTTCTTGGCGACCTTCTTCGCACCGGCCTTCTTCACCACGTTCTTAGTTAGCGTCGGTGCGGTATCGCCTTTTTTAGCCCGTGAAGCAGGCTTTTTACGCCCCTTTTTCGGTGATGGACCGTTCTCAGCCTCCCATGCGCGGCGTCCTGCAAGTAGTTCTAATCCGCGCTCTAGCGTCATACCCTCTGCCGTATCGCCACGACGAAGCGTTGCATTTGTCTCGCCATCGGTGACATACATTCCAAAGCGACCATCTTTGATGATCAGAGGCCTTTGCGTCTGCGGATCTGGGCCGAGCTCTTTGACGGGTGGCTTTGCGACTCCGCGACGGCGCTCTTTAGGGCGCGAATAGATATCAAGTGCCTCTTGTAAATCGATCGTGAAGAGTTGATCCTCACTTGTCAGTGTCCGTGAATCTGTGCCGGCGCGTAGGTATGGCCCATAGCGACCGTTTTGCGCAGTGATCACATCACCTGCCTCATTCATACCAAGTGTTCTAGGTAGTGAGAGAAGCATCAATGCATCTTCATATGTAACGGTATCGAGTGACATCGTGGAGAGAAGAGATGCAGTTTTTGCCTTAGGTGCATCGGCCTTTTTCTTCTTTTTCCTACCCGATGCGGTGAGTTCTACTGGAACCTCTGGCAAGACTTCGGTGATGTAAGGGCCAAAGCGGCCGCTCTTTGCGATGATCGGAAAGTTTGTTGATGGATCGATACCAAGTTCGCGCTCACCAGAGGGCGCGGCCAGTAGCTCGATGGCAAGTGCAAGGGTTAACTCATCGGGTGCAAGTGACTCTGGGATATTTGCAAGTTTGCGCTCTTGGCCCTCGATGTTTTGCTGCAGATATGCACCGTAGCGACCCACACGGATCTCTATCTCAGAAGATAGGTTCATGGTGTTGGTTGCACGGGCATCGATGACGCCAAGATCTGCCGATAGTTCGTTCAGGCCTGGCTGGCCATCAACGCCATAGAAGAAATCCCGCAGCCAGTCAACGCGCCCGGCCTCACCCGCTGCAATCTTGTCGAGATCCTCCTCCATACTGGCGGTGAACTCGTAGTCGACTAACTTTGTAAAGTGTGTCTCAAGCAGGCCTGTGACTGAAAATGCCAAGAACGTTGGCACTAATGCGCGGCCACGCTTATATACATATCCGCGATCTTGGATTGTTTGGATGATCGATGCAAATGTTGATGGCCGGCCAATACCTAACTCTTCAAGTTTTTTGACAAGTGTTGGTTCGGTATAGCGGGCAGGTGGCTTTGTCTCATGGCCCTCGCATGTGAACTCGTTGACCTTGACGGATTGGCCGATAGTCATTGCTGGCAGACGCTTATCGGATGACTCCTCATCTTTATTCTCATCACTTACAACATCCTCGTATGCGGCCAAGAAGCCTGGAAATGTGAGCACGGAGCCGTTGGCGCGAAAGATTGTTGCCTTTGCATCATTGCTTTGTGCATCGAAATCTACGCGCATCTGCATCTTCTTGGCATCTGCCATTTGTGATGCCACAGTGCGCTTCCAGATCAAGTCATAGAGTGCGAATTCATCGCGAGATAACTCTGGCGCTAACTCTCCTGGAGTCTTGAATGTCTCACCCGCTGGGCGAATCGCCTCGTGCGCCTCTTGAGCGTTCTTTGTCTTACCCAGGTATGTGCGGGGTGCATCTGCGACATGGTCTGCCCCGTATAAAGACTTTGCCGCACTGCGTGCAGCGTTGAGGGCCTGGGTAGATAAGTTCACAGAGTCGGTGCGCATATAGGTGATGTAGCCGTTTTCATAGAGACGCTGTGCGATGCGCATCGTGATCTGTGCGCCCCAACCCAGTCTGCTACCTGCATCTTGCTGCATCGTAGATGTCGTAAAGGGTGGCTTAGGTCGCTCTGTTCGCGGTGACTCCTCCATGGATTTAACGGTTAAAGAGGCTGATTTTAAGCTCTCTACAAGGCCTTTGGCCCCTGTCTCATCGAGCAGCAAGATATTGCCCAGGGACTTTTCCTTTACTGCGCCATCTGTGCCAAAGTCTGAAGTCGATGCAACCTTCTTGCCATCTACTTCTAGCAACCTAGCGTTAAAGCCCAGTGCCGTCTGGGCTGCGATATCCCACCAGCCACTTGAGATAAAGGCCATACGCTCGCGCTCTTTCTCAACGATCAGCCTTGTCGCAACTGATTGCACACGACCGGCAGAGATACGTGGCATTACTTTTTTCCACAATACCGGTGAGAGTCTGTAACCAAAGAGGCGGTCTAGTACGCGACGAGTCTCTTGTGCATCGATGAGGTGATAATCCAGATCGCGAGTATTTTCAACGGCGGCTTGAATCGCTTCTTTAGTAATCTCATTAAAGACCATCCGCTTGATGGGGACCTTAGGTTGTAGGACCTCTACTAAGTGCCAAGCGATCGCCTCACCTTCGCGATCCTCATCTGTCGCAAGAATTAACTCCTCGGCTGATTTCATTAATTCTTGAAGTTCGGCGACTTTGGCTTTCTTATCTGGGTTGATGACATATAAAGGAGCAAAGTCGTTTTCAATATCGACGCCCTCTTTAGCCCAAGCGATCTTCTTATACTCTTTTGGAATATCGGCGGCGCGCTGTGGTAGATCACGGATATGACCGACAGATGCCTCGACGACAAATCCATCGCCGAGATATGCCCCGATCTTCCTTGCCTTAGCTGGTGATTCGACGATCACTAACTTGATCAGATCAGCTTTGGCTTTAGCCATGTAGTCCTTCGTAGGGGTGTTGGGTGCGCGTTAGATCAGAATCGCAGTTGCTTGACGGCGATTGCGGATCAAAGCTGCGATGATGACAAGAGTTGCCCCGATGCCGATGTATGTGCTGATTGAAGAGCTAGCACCAAGGGCGAGAGAGACGATGGCGGGCGTGATTAATAGAGCGACAAGGTTCATAACCTTGATGAGTGGGTTGATCGCTGGGCCTGCAGTGTCCTTAAATGGATCTCCAACAGTGTCACCAATGATCGTTGCAGCGTGTGCATCGCTATTTTTACCACCGTGATGTCCATCCTCGACCATCTTCTTGGCATTATCCCAAGCACCACCTGAGTTAGAGAGAAAGACTGCCATCAAAGTTCCGGTGCCGATCGCACCGGCTAGATATGCACCTAGCGCACCGACGCCCAAACCAAAGCCCACTGCGATCGGTGCCATGACTGCAAGAAGTCCCGGTGTTACGAGTTCGCGTAGTGAGTCGCGGGTGCAGATATCGACTACACGGCCATAATCTGGCTTCTCTGTACCCTTCATGATCCCTGGATGCTCGATAAACTGCTTGCGAACTTCGACGACAACTGCTCCGGCTGCTCGCGATACTGCATTGACTGCAAGACCTGAGAACAGGAAGACAACTGCCGCTCCGATTATTAAGCCAACTAAGTTGCGTGGATTAGCAACATCGAGAATGCCTTGGTACTCAAGGGCCAAATCTGCCGTCTTTTGCCCAGCATCAACTACCGCCTGCTTGATTGCATCGGTGAATGCGCCAAAGAGTGCTGTAGCTGCAAGCACCGCTGTTGCAATTGCGATTCCCTTAGTAATCGCCTTTGTGGTGTTACCGACGGCATCAAGGGAAGTGAGGATCTTGGAGCCCTCACCGTGGACATCGCCCGACATCTCAGCGATACCTTGCGCATTATCTGAGATAGGACCAAATGTATCCATCGCAACGATGACACCTACTGTTGTAAGAAGACCTGTACCGGCCAGTGCGATTGCAAGGAGTGAGAGCACGATGCTTCCACCACCGAGCAAGAATGCGCCAAAGACCGCCGATGCGATCAAGATCGCCGAATAGACAGCTGACTCAAAGCCAACTGAAATACCAGCCAAAATCACCGTTGCCGCCCCTGTCTCAGAGGATGCCGCAACATCATTGACGGGACGCTTGCCTGTCTCTGTGAAGTATCCAGTGAGAACTTGAATTGCTGCAGCAAGTGCGATTCCGATTAATACCGCACCGATTGCAAGAACGCGTGGATTGGTATTGCCTGCCTGGGTTACTGCCTCAGGAGATAGACCAGTGAGAAGTTTGAAATCAGATGGTAGGTAAGTAAATGTTGCGAGCGCAGTCAGACCCGCACTAATGAGCGCTGAGATGAAGAATGAGCGGTTAATTGCCGTCATCGCAGACTTATCGCTGGCGCGAAGTTTGGTCAGGAAGATTCCGATTACCGCCGTCACGGTACCGATCGCTGGCACGATTAATGGATAGACAAGCCCTGCATCACCAAAGGCGGCCTTACCCAAAATCAATGCTGCGACAAGAGTCACTGCATAGGACTCAAATAGATCTGCCGCCATTCCTGCGCAGTCACCGACGTTATCTCCGACGTTATCGGCGATAGTTGCAGCGTTGCGTGGGTCATCCTCTGGAATATTTTTCTCAACTTTACCGACGAGATCGGCGCCGACATCTGCCGCCTTGGTAAAGATTCCGCCACCCACGCGCATGAACATAGCGAGCATCGCAGCGCCAAAGCCAAAGCCCTCAAGGACCGATGGTGCATTCTCGCGATAGATGATCACAACGAGAGAGGCACCGATAAGGCCAAGACCTACCGTTGTCATACCAACGACGCCACCTGTGCGAAAAGCGATCTGTACCGCTTTTTGGCCATCCTTATTACGGGCCGCATCTGCGACGCGCACATTTGCACGTACCGCAAGCCACATTCCGTTGTAGCCGACAAGGGCAGAAAAAGCCGCTCCGACTAGGAAGAAGATCGATCGGCCGATGCGGATCTCGGCATCACCGGGTAGAGCAAACAAGAGAACAAAGACGATTCCAACAAAGTAGGAGAGTGTGCGGAACTGTCGGTTGAGAAATGCCGCCGCTCCCTCTTGAACGGCCTCTGCGATCTCGCGCATCTTGGCCGTGCCATCGGTGGCTGCCAAGACTTGGGCGCGCAGGGCATAGGCAACGCCGAGTGCGCCGAGTGATATGGCAAGAACGATGTAGACCAGGTTGAGATTTGATCCGCTGACTTGCACGAGTGATACAGAGCTAGATGCGCTCATAAGTTCTCCTCCATTGGAGTTTCAAGGGTGCCGCGGGCAAAGGCCGCCGGCAAGACAGGGGAAGTTTAGGCATAAAGGGGGTAAAAAGTGAAAACATACATATATATTGCGCGCGAAACTGGCGTATTGGCCCCTTGGCGAGGGTGGGGTAGCCTGAGAGTTCATGAACCTCTTTGATGCCAACTCGATCGTCTCTGACCTGGGCCTCTTTGGCGTCCTGGCCATCATCTTTGCCGAGACGGGTCTGCTTGTGGGTCTGGCCTTTCCTGGGGACTCCCTGCTCTTTATCGCAGGTGTCGCCGCCTCTGGCTCGGGTGCGGCGCTCTTGGGCGATGCCCAACTTCCAGCGCTGGCGCTCTTTATCTTGGCCCCGGTCGCTGCGACCACCGGCGGCCTTGTCGGATATTTCTTTGGCGAAAGATATGGGCGTAAGTTATTTGACCGACCCGAGGGTAGGTTCTTCAACCAACAAAAGGTTGTGACGACTGAGAAATGGCTCCGCAAATACGGTACCGGTAAGGCGCTTATCTTGGCCAGGTTTGTGCCATTTGTGCGCACCTTGATCAATCCGATGTGTGGAGTTGTGGGGATAGATAAGAAGAGCTTCTTCTTCTACAACGCATTGGGCGCCATCATTTGGACTGAATCAATAATCGCCCTTGGTTTCATCTTGGGTGAAAAACTTGAGGGCTCCATTGATGCATATCTACTGCCAGTAATCGGTGTGATTATCTTTGCAAGTTTGGTACCGGTCTTTATCGAGATCTTTCGTGAATGGCAGACCCGTAAGCACCACAAATAAATATATATCTGAATTAAAGCCCTAAATCTGCCAGTTGAAATGCGGCACGATATTCATAACCCGCCTCTTTGATCTTTGGCGCTGCGCCTCTCTCTACGATTACTGCAACAGCGACAACTATGGCACCTGCCTCTACCAAGGCCTCAACTGCCATTAATACAGAGCCTCCTGTTGTTGATGTATCTTCAACGGCCAAGACTCTCTTTCCCTTCACATCTGGACCTTCTATGCGACGCTGGAGACCATGTGCCTTCTCTGCTTTGCGCACCACAAAAGAATCGATTTTTTCTCCACGTTGGGCCGCTACATGCATCATCGCCGTCGCAACAGGATCAGCGCCTAGCGTTAAACCACCGACCGCCTCATAATCCAAATCTTTGGTCAGCTCCAGCATGACCTCACCTACCAATGGTGCCGCTTCATGATCTAAGGTCACACGGCGCAGGTCGACGTAGTAATCGGCCTCTTTGCCCGATGACAAGATGACCTTGCCGTGCACGACCGCCTTGCTCACAATCTGATTCTTTAAGGCCTCGCGTGCACTCATAGAACAGAGCCTACTATCTAGCCTTCCTGGGCTCGAAAGCGCTAACCTTTGGCGCATTATGGCTATCAAAAAAAGGGCGACAAAAAAGAAGGTTGGGAAAAAGAAGGTAGCGCGCAAAAAGCCGGTGAAGAGATCGGTATCCACAAAGCACGCCCTGAAAAAGACGATCGTGAGTCTTCGCAAAGAGGCGGCAGCCCTTGAAAAGTTTGTTGCAACCTTAGATCTTGTGGCCGAGGTACCCATCACCCGTAAAAAGGCGCCAGTAAGACGAGTGGTAAAAAAGCCTGTCAAGAAAAAACCCGTAAAGAGAGCTACTAAAAAGAGGCGTTAAAGATGTGGGTTTGGTGTCAATTGTGTGGGTTCTATGTGGGTTCATCTAAAACCTACCCACTCTTCACTTTTACCCTTTAATCTTTTCTCATGAACGCTAAGCGCCTTGAGACCTCGCGATTATTTCATCGCTTCGGCTTTGGACCACGCCCGGGAGAGTATGCCCAAGCCCTTGCAGATGGCCTTGCACCAACACGTACAAAGTTCTTAACTGTTCCAGCAGTTGATGCCGGTGCATCTGCAATCAAAGATCCGGAGATCACCGATCTTGGTAAGCGCCCGGCTCCGAACTCTGCCGAGGTCGTGCCCTTTGCTATCGCTATGCGCTATCAAAGTGAGCAGATGGTTCTGTGGTCACTAGATCGTATGGCCTTGAGTGATCATGGATTAAGCGAGCGCATGACATGGTTCTGGCATGGACATTGGGCAACATCAATTCAAAAGTTAAATTACGCACTACCTATGTATAACCAGAACAAAACTCTTCGCACCCACTCATTGGGCAGCTTCAACGCGATGACTAAGGCGATGCTCAATGATGGTGCGCTGCAGTTCTGGTTAGATGGACAAGACAGCACACTCAAAGCACCGAATGAGAACCTCGGCCGTGAGTTGATGGAGCTCTTTGTTTTAGGCGTCAATCGCTACTCCGAGGATGATGTCAAAGCAGTTGCACGAGCTCTGACTGGATACCAAGTTGATCGAAGCAGTGGCGCGGTCACAATCAACCAAAATCGTCGAGACTCCAAGCCCGTCTCTTTACTGGGCACTACCTCAACCTTTACGGGTGACTCGCTAGCCGACTTTCTGATCGCTCGCGATGACTGTGCCACATTTATCGCTGAGCGGCTCTGGTATCGCTTCATCTCTAGTAATGAAACTATGCCGCAGAGCTTTGGCGCAAAGGCAGGCTTTGCCAACCGCTCCATCGCAGGCGCAGTCAGTGCGATGGCAAATGACTCGGTTATGAGCAATGAGAGCTACTCAATGGTCAAATCCCCAGTTGAATGGTTCATCTCTGCCTGCAGAGCGCTAGAGCTCACTCCCTCACAGTTAAAGACCCCAGGACAGCTCATCGGCCAGTTGGATAAGTTAGGCCAAGTACCGTTCTCACCTCCCAATGTCGGTGGCTGGCCTGCAGCAGAGGCTTGGCTCTCATCGGCAACGGCCCAGTACCGGATCGCATTTGCCACATGGCTCGTCAAGCAGAGCGCTTTGCGTGCACTCAATGAGATTCCCCCCGCATCACGTGTACTTCAAAGCACTGATTGGTTAGGGATCCCCGAGTGGAGTCCTCGCACCCAGGCCGCTCTTCGCCGCTCACTATCAAATCCACAACAGTTTGCATTACTTGCATTATGTAGCCCTGAGTTCATCGTGAGTGCATAGGAGATAACCATGGATACAGTCACTCGAAGAAAGTTTCTACAACTCACAAGTGGGGCCGTTGCAGTTGGTGCCACAGCGCCTCTACTGAGTATGAATGAGATCGCACAGGCGGCGATCGATCGACCACTGCCTGCTGGAACGCCGATCCTTGTCGTCGTTACTTTGTACGGTGGAAATGATGGATTAAACACTGTTATTCCATTCACAGATCCGATCTACTTCTCATCGAGGCCACAGATCTCATACAAGGCCGAGACATTACTTCCACTCGATGCCGAGCTCGCCCTCAACCCTGCGATGAAGGGTGTAAAGGCTCTCTGGGATCAAAAGAAGGTCGCAATTATCCGTGGCGTGGGCTATCCAGATCCCGATCGCTCACACTTCTCATCAATGGCAAAGTGGCAGACGGCCTCTCCTGCGCGCCATATCAACACAGGCTGGCTTGGTCGTTGGGTCGATTCGCAGGAAGAGGATCCAATGCTGGCAATCTCACTTGGCTCTGTTCTGCCACCGATGCTGGCCGGTGCAAAGCGCAGTGGTTCAGCCCTGCCGATCGGTGGATTGGTTATTCCCAAAGGTGCACTTGCCACAGAGTGTCTTCAGTTATCAAAGCCTGCACGTAGAGATACGAAGTTGATGGCCGCTGCAGCCACTTCTATGCGCAATCTCTTCTCGGTATCGACCAATGTGCAGCCAGTATTAAAATCACCTGCACCTGTATCGCCAGATCTTCCTACAACCAATGGTGGAAACGCTGGTGGAGATAGCAACTTGGCCCAGCAGTTAGATGTCGTCGCAAAGCTCATCGCAGTCGGCTCACCTACAAAGGTTTGGTCGGTCTCCTTAGGTGGCTTTGATACCCATGCCAATGAGGCAAATGCACAGGCCGCTCTCTTAGGTGTTGTCTCTGACTCACTCTCACGTTTTATGGGCCAGTTAAAGGCGACTACTCGTAGCAATGACGTGACGATTATGGTCTATAGCGAATTCGGTCGACGTGTAGTTGGCAATGGTTCAGAGGGAACAGATCATGGAACCTCTGGACCGATGTTTCTTATCGGTAACTCGGTTAAAGGTGGTTTCTATGGGGATCAACCATCCCTTAAAAACCTCGTCAAGGGTGATCTAGCGGTAACAACTGATTTCCGTGATGTCTATGCAACGGTTCTAGAGAAAGTATTGAAATCACCCTCGGATCCGACTATTGGCAAGTGGAGTGGGCGCGTCAACTGCTTTGCTTAACTCTCCTGTTTGTAAATAATCACCTCAGCCTTGCGACGAGTTGCTAACCCCTTTGGTGGGTTTGCCTCGACAAGAGCGTTGACTTCAATACGAAGCTGTGCGACCTCGATTGCCATGTTAGCCATCGCCGACTCCAAATCGATGATCCGTTTTATCCCAGCGTGATTGATACCCTCGCCCACTAATCTCTGGACCGCACGCAGCAGTGCAATATCGCGCAGTGAGTATCGGCGATTGCGTCCCTCGGTGCGAGATGGTGAGACTAAACCTAATTTGTCATATTGACGCAAAGTCTGTGGGTGCATCCCTGATATCTGTGCAGCGACTGAGATGACATAGACGCCAGCATCATCTGCTGGTTGTGGATTCTCTGTCTCATCAATCATGAATTTGCCTTGGCTATGAACTCTGCGCGCACATCGTGATGGGCCATCTCCTGTGCAAACTCTCTTAGTGCATCCAAGGCCTTGCCATCTACACGCTGTGGTACTTGCACTTCAACGGTGACAAGTAAGTCCCCAGTAGTCGTTCCCTTAGTTATCCCACGGCCCTTTACTCGCAACGTGCGTCCATTGGATGTCCCTGGCGCAATTCGCACTGTGACATCATCACCGCTCATCGTCGGTACCTTTATATCGGCGCCGAGTGCTGCCTCGGTGAAGGTGACTGGAAGTGTGATCGTCAGGTTCTCGCCTTTGCGTCCAAAGATCGCATGGGCCTTAACGTGAAGCATGATGAATAAATCACCTGGGCCAGCCTCTCCAGCTGCTCCCTTGCCTTTAACGCGAATCTTTGCCCCATCACTTACCCCTGCTGGTACTCGCGCGGTGATGTTTTGTGTTGCTCCACGATCGGTTGAAAGTCGTAGATCTAGATTCGTACCAGTTATTGATTCACGGAATGTTATCGATGCCTCGGTCTGAAGATCCTGTCCTTTGCGCGGACCTCGACGGCCGCCACCAAAGAGATTTGCAAATAAATCCTGCGGATTACCGCCACCAAAGATGTCATTAAAATCTCCACCTTGCCCACCACCACTCATCGGTGAGCGAAATCCACCCCGTTCAAATAGCGCTCTCGCCTCATCGTATTCGGCACGCTTTTTAGTATCGGACAAAATCTCATAGGCCTCAGAGATTGCTTTGAACTTCTCTTCCTTTGCCGCATCACCTTTGTTCTTATCAGGGTGTAGTTCGCGCGCTAAGGCGCGGTATCTCTTTTTAATCTCATCTGCGCCGGCCTGTTTATCTATGCCCAGAACTTTATAGAAGTCCTTCTCATAGAGATCTTTGGCGGCCATGAAAAACTACTCGCTCGCTGGATCGGTCACTGATACGCGGGCCGGACGCAGGATCCGCTCTTTGTATTTATATCCTGGTTGCAAGATCTTTGTCGCAGTTGCAACTGTGACATCGGCCGAGCTCTCATGCATGAGCGCTTCATGAATCTGTGGGTCAAATGCCGCGCCCTCAGTGCCAAATTTTTCCAGCCCAATACGTGTTGTGATCGCATTGAGTTGATCGGCCACTGCTTTAAAGCCACCCGATAGTTCGCCATGTGCCTCGGCGCGATCAACGTCATCAAGTAGTGCCAAGAGCTCGGTCAAAACAGCGGCGATCGCCATCTCGTGGGCCACTAGGCGATCGCGCTCGATACGCTTTCGATAGTTGGCGTACTCGGCTTGAAGTCGTTGTAAATCACTGGTGAGAGTGAGCACCGGATCAATTACCTGATCCGGTGCTACCTCCTCAACGGTTTCAACTACTTGATCTACAGGTTGCGTTAATTCGCTCTCAGTAGTCATTTATTTACACCAGTTCCAATGCTCGACGCTTTTGCGTCTCACTTATGTCTCGTTCACTCATTTAGCTGGCTCTTCATCGATTACCTCAGCATCTTCAACGCCATCTTCATGGGCTGCACCCTCAGTATCTGATGCACCTGCAGCGGCTGCACTTGCATAGAGTGCTGCGCCCAGTGCCTGGCTGATCGTTGCGACCTTCTCGGTTGCACTCTTAATCATCTCAAAGTTAGAGCCACCTAATGCGGTCTGTAGTTCAGTAAGGGCTGCCTGAGTCTCAGTCTTCTTCTCTAGCGCCTCACCCTCACTGAGTTTCTCCTCATTGTCTTTGATGAACTTTTCAGTTGAGTAGAGAAGAGAGTCACCCGCGTTACGGATCTCCGCCTCTTCTTTGCGCGCACGATCCTCTTCGGCGTGGGACTCGGCATCTTCCATCATGCGATTAATCTCATCCTTTGAAAGCGCCGAGCCACCAGTGATGGTCATGCTCTGCTCTTTACCAGTTCCGAGATCTTTGGCCGATACGTGCACGATTCCATTTGCATCGATATCGAATGTAACTTCAATCTGTGGGATCCCACGTGGTGCAGGTGGTAGACCAGTGAGTTCGAACATGCCCAGCTTCTTGTTATAAGCGGCCATTTCACGTTCACCTTGGTAGGCCTGAATCTGTACCGCTGGTTGATTATCATCGGCAGTCGTAAATACTTCGCTGCGCTTTGTAGGGATAGTCGTATTGCGCTCAATCAAACGAGTCATGACGCCACCCTTGGTTTCAATTCCAAGAGATAAAGGTGTTACATCAAGGAGTAGAACATCCTTGACCTCACCCTTGAGAACACCGGCCTGCAGAGATGCTCCAACGGCCACTACTTCATCAGGATTTACGCCCTTATTTGGCTCTTTTCCGCCGGTGAGCTCTTTGACGAGATCGACAACGGCAGGCATACGAGTGGATCCACCGACCATAACGACGCTATGAATCTTAGAGATTGGAATTCCGGCATCTTTGAGAACTGCCTGGAATGGCTTCTTGCAACGATCAAGGAGTGCACCAGTTAACTGTTGGAACTGAGCGCGTGTAATCGTCTCATCCATAAAGAGTGGATTTTTTTCAGCATCTACTGTGATGTATGGAAGGTTGATCGGTGCGGTCTGTGACGATGAGAGTTCGATTTTTGCTTTTTCAGCGGCCTCACGGATACGTTGCATCGCCATCTTATCCTTTGTCAGATCAATACCATTCTTTGATCCAAAGCCTTGAACAAGGAAGTCAACGAGTGCTTGATCCCAATCATCTCCTCCAAGATTGTTATCGCCATTAGTTGCCTTAACTTCAACGACACCATCACCGATTTCAAGAAGTGAGACGTCAAAAGTTCCGCCACCTAAATCGAAAACTAAAATTGTCTGCTCTTGATCTGCCTTATCAAGACCGTATGCAAGGGCTGCGGCCGTTGGCTCGTTGATAATGCGCAGAACATTTAAACCTGCGATCTCTCCAGCCTCTTTCGTTGCTTGGCGCTGTGCATCGTTAAAATATGCAGGTACGGTAATTACCGCATCCGTTACCGTCTCACCTAAATAAGCCTCGGCATCGCGCTTGAGTTTTTGCAGTACGCGCGCAGAGATCTCCTGCGCTGTGTATTTTTTGCCATCGATATCCACCGACCAGCTAGTGCCCATGTGGCGCTTAACTGAGCGGATCGTGCGATCGACGTTGGTCACCGATTGGCGCTTGGCCACTTCACCCACGAGGACCTCGCCGTTTTTTGCAAAGGCGACGATTGAGGGTGTCGTGCGAGCGCCCTCGGCATTTGCGATAACCGTAGGCTCCCCGCCCTCTAGGACCGAGACACAGCTATTTGTTGTTCCAAGGTCGATTCCAACTGCTCTTGCCATCGCTAACTCTCCTTATATATCCGTTCGAACCTGAGGTAGGCTCGAGGCCTGCTTCAAACCTGAGCCCATCTTACTCAGAAGATTGAGTCGATGCGACTCAGGTCTGATACTTATGTAAACCTACGGGGT
>Ga0209444_10000763_pt1 | contig 17875 bp, 15 predicted proteins | sample LauGreFaBDMM15DN_2_FD_188215 | JGI IMG/M metagenome (GOLD analysis project Ga0209444, IMG submission 188215) | Freshwater lake microbial communities from Lake Michigan, USA - Fa13.BD.MM15.DN (SPAdes) (version 2) | ecosystem: Environmental > Aquatic > Freshwater > Lake | place: Lake Michigan...
GTCTCGGTGAATCGACTTTTTTTCATAGTGGTGTTTGGAGTGATCCCTACAACCTCTCTACTCTATTTATGCCCTGTCGCGCAATCAGGGAAGTCGACACCTGCATTTTCAATCAGACTATTCATACATGCGTAGCAAATATTACGTGAAAATCGTGCTGCTACACCATGCACGTTAGTTCTCGCTCCAAATTGATCATGACCAAGCGCGGCGCAGGCGGGCGAGCCAGGTCTCGGTGATGAGGAAGAATGAGGGAATGAGGAAGAGCGTGATGATCGTGGAGAATAGAATGCCGAAGGCTAACGAAACGGCCATGGGCACGAGAAACTGGCCTTGCACGGAGTCATCTGTGATGGTCGGGATCAGCCCAACGAAAGTTGTCAAGGAAGTCAGCAGAATTGGCCGGAAGCGTTTGGTTCCAGCTCCAACAACGGCGTCAAAATCCGACATACCGGCCGCACGATGCTGATTGATGAAATCGATCATGACGATCGCATTGTTGACCACAATGCCCGCAACGGCGAGGATACCGAAGGCCGAGAGGAATGAAGGCGTCACATCCATGATCAAGTGACCTAACAGAGCACCAATGACGCCAAAGGGAATCGACAGCAAAATGTAAAACGGTTGTAGCAGCGATTTGAACGGGATCACCAAAAGAAAATAAAGACCAAGTAAAACTGCCACGGCACCTAATACAATGCGATGATTGGTTTCCTCGTGCTCTGCAATGTAGCCGGTATATTTCCAAGATAGTGTCGGATATTTCATGAAAAGTTCGTTGATTCGAGGTTCTAAATCTCTACCGATCTCGACGATATCCACAGAGGTGTCATCCGATTGCGCCCATAGCGTGACGGCTTGTGCGCCATTCGTGCGCGCGATCTCCGAGCGGGCTTTGCCAAAGCGGACATCGGCGACAGTCGAGAGCGGAGCCACTCCGCCGCCCGGCACTTGGATGCGCATACTTTCGAGGGTGTGCAAGGATTGCCGCATTTCCAAGGGTAGACGAACCATGACACGGATGTCGTCAATTTCTCGCTGCACCCGCTGTGCTTGCTCACCGAAAAATGATGCGCGCACTTGGCGACCAAGCTCACGTTGCGTTAGGCCGAGCGCCTCACCTTCAGGTCGAATCGAGATGACTAGTTCATCGCGATTGCGCGCCAAGTTACTACCAGCACTGGATATGCCCGCATACGATTTCAACAGCAATTCCATTTCCTCGATCAGATTGTCGCGATCTTCCGAGGCCGGTCCGCGCACTTCGATCTCTAGCGACTCACCTCCGCCCTCGCCGCGGAAACCACGCCCGCCATCGACCATCAAATAAAACGACTGCGCCTCACTCATTTCACCGCACAATTCCTTCCAACGTTTCAAAATCTCTTTGGCCGTGGGTCCAGGCTCGGAGCGTTGTGTCGCATCGACAATCGTCACAAGCACAAATCCTGAGCGCGCATCAACGCCTGGTCGCCCGGGCCAGCCCCCAGCCGAGGTGAGCACGTCATTGATGAATGATAGCCCAGTGCCGCGATCGACGAATTCTTTTTTCAATTGCTCGGCTGCCTTTTCACAGCGTTCGACGAGTCGGTCGGTGTCTTCAACTTTCGCTTCACGGGGCATCGTGATGTTCGCAATCAAACGATTTTTTTCAATGTTGGGCATTGAGACAAAACCTAGACGACCGCTATTGATTAGACCGAATGAGGCGAATGCGAGAGCCAAAAACAAGCAACATGTTGAGTAACGGTGCTTGGTGGCAAAAACCATGAGAGGAGTGAAAAGTCGGTCGATAAAAAACTCCATACCGTCGGCGACTTTTTTCTGAAATCTTGCAAATGCACCAGGTTTACTCGAAAGAGGTTTCAGAAATTTCAAGTGGGCTGGAAGTGACAACTTCGCTTCAAGCAACGAGAAGAGCAAAATGGCAATCACTACAGGTGGAACTTGCCGCGCAAATGTCCCATAGAATCCATCAAAAAACATCAAAGGAAGAAATGCGACGATCGTGGTAAGCGAACCAAATGTCACGGGAAGAGCAATTTCCTCGGTACCAACGATGGCAGCTTCTTCGGCACTCATGCCCTCATTCATCTTCGTGTAGATGTTTTCGGAGGTAACAATCGCATCGTCGACCACAAGGCCAACCGCAATGATGAAACCAAAAATTGTCATCACGTTGATTGTCAGGCCTAAATATGGCATCACCCACAAGGTGCCGGCGAAAGAAACAGGAATGCCCACAAGAACCCAAAAAGCAATGCTTGGACGAAGGAACAGACCGAGCACTAACATCACGAGAAAACAGCTTTGCCACAGGGAATTGCCCAGCGAGGACAACCGACCTTTCAGCTCGATGGACGAGTCATCCCAGACATGCAGGCTGATGCCTGAAGGAAAACGCTGCGGTGCCTTAGCGGCGTAGGCTTTGACATTTTCGGCAATTTCCAGCGCGCTTTCGCTATTCAAACGCAGCACTTCCACCAACAAAGCAGGCTTACCATTGAAGCGGAGAATTTTCCGATTTTCTTCAAAGCCATCGCTGACCTTGGCAACGTCACCGAGCTTCACGGCAGCTCCACGATTGTTCACGACCATGATGTTAGCAAAGTCACTTTCGTTGAAAGCCTGACCGCTACTACGAATCATCAAGCTACCTTCATCAGTCTGAATTTGGCCAGCAGGCACATCAAGCGATGAACGCCGCACGGCTTCGGCGAGATCTGTGTAGGTGAGCCCGTAATCACGCAAACGTGCCGGATCAGCCTCAATGGAAATTTCTCGTGGGGAATCGCCTTGCAGATCAGCTTGAGAAATGCCGGGGAGTTCCACAAGGTCATCGCGCACGCGGCGCGCAGCCTTGAGCAAATCAGCCTCGTCCATTTCGCCGGTGATGGCGACCTTGATCACATCGAACCAACGCGAACTATTCGGCACTTCGAGACGTGGTGGTTCGGTCTCGGCGGGAAAGCTGGTAATGCCTTGCACCAGAGGCCGCAGCTCATCCATGAGATCTTCGGGATCGGTGAGGGTATCAGCTTCAACAATGATGCGCCCCGAGCCAGCGCGAGCTTCTGACTCGATGGAGGCAATGCCGGGAAGATTCTCGATGGCCCGCTCAATCGGAATGACCACGGCACGTTCGACATCGGCGGGGGTTCCGCCACGGTATTCGACATTGATGTGCACTTCATCGAAGCGAAATGCAGGGTTTACCTCCAAGGTCGTGCGTTTCCAAACAGAGTATGCGCCTAACAGAATGATGACGCCAATCATGAGATTCGCGGCTAGGTGATTACGGGCAAACCAGGAAATCATAAGGAGAAAAAAGAAGTTACGTGAATGTCGTAACGATCTTACGACAATGCATACACCAGAAAATGGGGCACCGCAGAAGATGAACGCAAAATGGCTGCAATCAAGCGTTATGTGGCAAGAGCGTAAATTCCCGCTGCGCCATGACACAACCGTTGATGGCGAGCTCGACGCGATGCAGCCCGGGATGATAAAGGCGGGTAGTGATCTTGCGGAACGATTGCCGACGCTCGGCGCGATGAACTTTTCCGGCAGGCAGGACGATTTCTTTCCACAAGTAGGTTTTCGGACTGAGCGAGCCGTTGGCTTTTTGGTAATGCATGATGATGTCGAGGCGTAAGCGTTGATCCACGGTGGCCATCGAGGTCATTTCCAGAGCGCAGAGCATGTCTCCGTAAAAAGGCAAGCTGCTTGATGCGAGAGTAAATGATACATCGCCGAGCTGCGGTGCAGTGAGACCGTGCAGAGCGAGGGCCTGCGGTTCGCCCTTTTTGAGCAAATTCCGCATCGCATGGCGGAGCAGTTTTTTGCGGGGAGCGGGAGCATTTTTCATCCACTTCTCGGCGATCTGAAGAGCGAGCTGCGGATGATCGCGCGCGATGTCATTCAAATGATTGGCCACGGAGCGGCGGACATACTCTGAAGGATCATCGCGGAGGGCGTGAAGAATTTTTTGCGTCGCGGTGGGATCGGCAATGAAACCTGGAATCTGCGCAGCCCATGGTAAGCGCGGACGAGTACCCTCGGTGAGCCAACGCCGAACGTGTTCACTCGGATCATCGAGCCAGCCGTGCATGATCTGCAAACAGGCTGGAGAATCGTGCAAGAGCAAATGGCGCACACCAAACTCGGAGGTGAAGCGCATGGTCAGCTCACGCAACAACTCCATCGCCACGGGAAGATAATTTTTCCCATAAATGCCCGCGTAATCGGCAATAGGCGCGATCATCCAACTTTGCACTCCATCTGCCGTGGTGCCCTCGCGGAGAGGATCACACTCACAACTCGGGTGCAGCACACGACGAATCACCGCTGCAGCTTCGGGAAAATTGCTAGGCAAATGCCTGGCGAGGGCGTGGGTGACTTGCAACCAGCGTTGTTTCATTTCAAGCGACTCCAGATCGACACAGGCATCGGCGTTCCATTTTTTCAGAGAAAAACGTGGAATCTCACGAGCAAGAAGCCGCCCGAGTGTCGCGATCACTTTGCGATTGAAAACGTTTTTGAATGGCTCCACGCAGAGGAGATTGGCGCATTGCACCCTACGACACAAGCTCACGGAACAAGCTTCACGAAATATGATTGGCAATTTCTACAAGTCTTGCTAGAATAGCAGTATGATACGATTTGCAATTTCTGTGGCAGCGGCTATTGGTTTGAGCACATCGATTGCCAAAGCGGATCGTGAGAGCCCATTGCCCGACTTCGGTCCGGGCTATCTGACCTTTTACTTGGACAATGATTTGTTTGCGAACAAAGACCAAGATTACACCAACGGCGCTCGCTTGTCCTGGATCTCGGGCAACCGCTCCATTGGTGACATTGGTTCGATTCAACGCGGGCTGCGACCTTTTACGGGAGATCCCAAATCATTGCGCGCATTCAAGCGCATTACGGGTTTTGATGATCCCAATGCGGTGCAATACAATTACGGATTCTCATTGACGCAACTCATGTTTACGCCGGAAGATTTCGCCTCAGAGACTCAGCCCGAGGGGCAACGTCGCTACGCGGGTTGGTCAGCACTGGGTTTTTCACTGCATACCAAAGATGATCAGACGCTGAATTCAGTCGAGTTTTTGTTAGGCATCACAGGACCGAAATCATTGGCACAAGATACGCAGGATTTCATCCACGATTTCCGTGACATAGAAAAATTTCTTGGCTGGGATAATCAATTGCCCGCCGAAGTAACTGCGGATCTGAGCTTCGTTCAAAAACGCCGACTCAACTTTGGCGAAAATGATGATATCCTCAGCATGGATGGCATCGGAGAATGGGGCGGACGACTTGGGACGTTTCGCACGACAGGGCACATTGGCGGCATGGTGCGAGTAGGCCTATACCTACCAGCCGATTTCAGTGATCCGCGATTGTCTGAGACTGCCTATGCACACAAATACTTCACCAATGATCGAGTCATGCTCAGCTCGTGGTCGGCATTTTTGTTAGGTGGCTTCAAAGCCTCCTTAATCGCTCATGATGCTACGCTTGACGGGCCAGTATTTCATGATGATTTCGAGACGGGAAATACCCGTGAAGCGTATGTTGGTGAGTTGTATGCCGGCTTCGGCGTCCGAATTAAGACCGTCGAGGTTAGCTATGCTCACACCTGGCGGACTGAGGAATATGAGGAGCAAATGGGCAAATCCAACTTTGGCACTCTCAGTGCGCGACTCCAATTCTAACAATTTCCATCATCTTGCGAGACTTACTTCCTGCTAACCGCCCGGCGCTCGTCCTCGCGCCGATGCAACATGTAACTGATCTTCCATTCATGCGGGTGATCGCACGGCGTGGCGGTCCGGATTGGTTTGTGACAGAATTTTTCCGTGTACATCCAAACTCGAAGCCGGATCGTTACATCCTGCGATCGATCCGCGAGAATGAAACCGGCATTCCCATCTTTGCGCAAATCATCGGTTCTGATCCTGAAGCCATGGTGTGCGAGGCCAGGGTATTGTTGCGCGAGCGCATCGCTGGCATTGATCTGAATCTCGGCTGCCCGAGTCCGACAGTTTGTGGAAAATCAGCGGGCGGTGGATTGCTGCGCAAACCTAACGAAATCGACCGTATGATTGGCATGCTACGCGACGCCATTCCCACGCGTTTCACCGTGAAAACCCGCGTCGGCTATCATGATGAATCTGAGTTCCCGGCTTTACTCGAAGTCTTTCGCAAGCATGCCATCGATGGCTTAACCATACATGCACGCACTGTGGCTGATCGCTATCAGACGCCCGTACGCCCTCATTGCATCGGTCTAGCGCGAGAGCGGCTCAGCTGTCCGGTGATCGCCAATGGCAACGTGGTCAATGCGCAGGCAGGCGAAAATTTTCACCGCCTCACGGGAGCCAACGGATTGATGATGGGGCGTGGTGCTATCCGCAATCCGTGGTTGTTTAATCAATTGCGCCGACGCTATGATGAGCAGGCGACGCTCACGCCCACGGCACGAGATTTACTCGAATACATCGAAGATCTCTACGCCGAACTCGCAAGGGAGAGCAAAGATTTCCAAGAGAAGCATCACATCCAACGAATGAAAAAAACCATGCTCTACATCGTGCAGGGTCTTGGCGAAGAGTTCGAGCAACAGATGCGACGCATGCAAACAGAGGAGGAGTTTTTCGCGCTTTGCCGCGGTCACCTCAATCACAATGCGCCCTTGCCAGATGTGCCACCAGAGCAGTCAAAGCTCTTTTGTGGATTTCAGGATTTGTTAGACGCATCACTCTCCTGAAGGCCGATCCAGTTTTTCGCCGCGCTTCACAGGTTTCCCCAATACGGGCGAGCCTTTTTCGTCGAAGGAAAATGGCTGCATCATCACATCACGGTTCCATCCCGGTTCACGGCTTTGTTTGGAATGATAGATGTGCCACCATTCGCGGCCATCAGGCGATTGAACAAAGCAAGAATGACCAACTCCATAGGTGTGCTCGACGCTTTCGAAGGCAGGGCGCACCGACTTTTTCCACGACTTGGGATCGAGCGGATTTTTGCCAACGAGTTCTAACATCCCTAACTTGTATGATGGCAACCAAGATGCCGCGCACGAGTAAAACACAAATGTCCGACCATGCGCTTGAACCACCTGCGGCCCTTCATTCAAGCCGCGGCCGTGCGGACCCTCTTCTGTTCGCTCCCATGGGTATTCGGAGTGATCGCAAATCAACACACGCGGTCCAGCAAGTTCGGTCGCGGATTTCATCGGCGCAATGTAGAGAAATTGACGATCCGTGCCGGGACGATCCCACCCCGACCAAAGAGCGTATAGTTTTTGATCGTGATGCAGCAAGGTCATGTCGATCGCCCACACCAACGGGGATTTACCATCTTTGCCATCACCCGTGGCCATAGGGCCCAGCACTTCGTATTCTCCCATCACGTCATCGGTCTTCGCACGTAACACATACGCGAGGTGATTTTCGTTTTTACCATCACTGCCTGCCATGTAGATATGCCAACGACCCTCGGCGAAATGCAATTCTGGCGCCCAAATTTGTTGCGAATACGGCCCTTCTTTTGGCGCACGCCAGACCACAGTCTTCTCACCGCGTTCCGTCAAATTTTTACTCCGATACAATGCGATGCCCAAATCATTTTCGGAAAAACACCACAGATACGACTTGGAAGCCTCATCCCTCACGACCCAAGGATCTGCTCCACCGAAAAGCGGATTCACAAAAGTCTGCTGCGCCATCAGCGAGCCGACACTGCATATCACCCCTAACATTATTCTTTTTAGCATGAAAATGACTACGTAGAGAAAGGTGACAACATATCAAACGATGACACGGAGATTGCCTCTTGATGCACTCCCAAAATACGTAATGTTCGAATCAATCCCTCACCAAATCTTATTGCCCATGAAACTTCTCACATTGATGCTCACCCCCGTGATCGCGTTTCCCTCTGAGCAATCGCTGGTAAAATTTGTCCGCTAGACAATGCAAAACCTACGATCTGCCGAGTTTGAGCGCGGTCATTTTTCACGAAGGAAAAATCATCGAAAGCGCCTGCCAAGGCCAGCGACGCCGCGGATTTCCCGAGCAAGTTACGCTGAAAGATCGCTACCATTTAGGCTCAATCACTAAATCGATGACGAGCAGCCTCGCCGCCATCATCGTAGAAGAGAAAAAAATCAGTTGGGATGACAGCATCGAAAAAGTGTTAGGCAAATCATTTTTTTGACATCCATGCCGACTATCGCAATGTGACCCTGCGCCAGCTTTGTGAGCATCGCGGCGGAACGCCCTCTGGTCCAATCTCTACCAACGCAACAAAAAAGTTAGCCCTGAAAAAAATCGCGCCTGGTTTATCGGCGAACTTCTCAAACTCAGCGCCGCATCATTTGATTTCGTCTCACGGCAAAATATCTCCGTATACTCCGGGATCACTGCCCTCGATCACTGTCGCACCACAGGCTTTGGCGTAAAATTCACGTGGCCCCACGCCACCGATCACCGCATAGGCATAGCCCATTTCGCGCATCGATTCGAGACATTTGAAAAGCAAGGCCTTGCCCAAGCCCATCCCGCGAGCTGATTCATCCACGCCCGTCGGGCCGAAGTAACCTCGCATCGTCGTCTCGTAGCAAGCAAAGCCCAGAATCACCTTGTCCTTGGTCGCGATGAAGCAACTAACCGGTTGCCGTGTCAGCGCGACCTCAATCTCGCTCACCCATTTGGCCGAAAAATGCTTGCGTGCAAACTCAGCAACCGTGTGTTTTTCAAAAGCCCGAGCCCGCCGCAAGGTCACCCCATGCGTCGCCACAGCTTCATACATCGCGCCACTCTCAGGCAGCGCATACAATCGCACCAACATGTCAACCATGCCCGCGATGCTAGCAAAACCCCGCCGTTTGCCAACCTCCGATTCTCGCGTTTTGCACAGCAGCCCGACTTTCCCCGCGCTTTTCCCTTTACCCCGCCGCTTCAATCTGCGCAATCTCCCCCCGCCATGCTCAAAGCCGGAATCGTAGGTCTGCCCAATGTCGGAAAATCAACTCTGTTTAACGCTGTCACCCGCTCACGCAAAGCGGAGGCCGCGAATTATCCTTTCTGCACCATCGACCCCAACGTCGGCGTTGTTACCGTCCCAGACTCACGTCTCGCGGTTCTTTCGAAAATTTCTGGCTCGAAAAAACTCGTTCCCGCCGCCATCGAATTTGTCGATATCGCGGGCTTGGTGAAAGGAGCCTCCGAAGGCGCGGGCCTCGGCAATCAGTTCCTTGCCAACATCCGTGAGACCGATGCCATCGTGCAGGTTGTCCGCTGTTTCGAAAATGATGACATCATCCACGAACTCGGCAGCGTCGATCCCGTGCGTGACATTGAGATCATCAACTCCGAGCTCATCCTTGCCGACATCACAGCGCTCGAAAAACGTCGCCAATCGCGCGATAAGAAAGCCAAATCGGGCGATAAGGACTCGAAAAAAGAAGTCGAGCTCATCGACATTCTTCTCCCTCACCTCTACGAAGGCAAACCCGCCATCACCTTGACCTTCCCCACCGAGGACATGCCCTACATCAAGGACTTTTTCCTACTATCCTCCAAACGCACGATCTACGCCTGCAACGTTGCCGAGGACGAACTTGCAACCGCATCAGCCGATCCTGATTCGCAGCCACTCGTCGCCAAGGTGCGCAACTTTGCCGCCGAGCATTTTGGTGCTGAGGCCGTCGTGATCTCCGCACGCATCGAAGAAGAACTCGTCGATCTCGATCCCGAAGAAGCGCAAGCATTTCTCGCTGACATGGGCGTCAGCGATAGCGGTGTCTCCACCCTCATTCGCGGCGTCTATCACCTGCTCGGACTGCGCACCTACCTCACCACGGGTGTCCAGGAAACCCGCGCCTGGACGATCAATGCTGGCGATAAAGCTCCCGCCGCCGCTGGAGTCATCCACACCGACTTTGAACGCGGCTTCATCGCTGCGGAAATCGTGCACTTCGATGATCTCGTCGCCACGGGCTCCAAATCCGCCGCGCGAGATGTCGGCAAGCTCCGCATCGAGGGCAAAGAATACGTCGTCAAAGATGGCGATGTGATCGAATTCCGCTTCAACGTGTGATCACAAGAATCGTCAATCGACACATTTCTGACGAATATTTGCGCTGAATATGCAAATTCTTTCGCCATTTTCGCGATTTCCCAGTAGAATGACTCTGTGCGAGAGAACAACACTGTTCTCGCATCGCTTGCTTGTGATTGCATGCCATTCGTCCGCTTGATCGATCACACCGAGACATTTCTCTACCATGAAAAATCTCAACATCTCTCCATTAGCCGAGTCCAACCGCCCGGAGCACAACACCTCAGCTGCACCGAAAACAGGCGCAGGTTCTGCTCTTTCTTGGCTCGCCATCGTCGCCTTTCTCGGCGGCGGAGCTTGGTGGGTTACCCAGCAAATGGGGAAAAAGCCCCCGCAAGCAGCTGCCGCAGCGGAGCCCATTCCCGTTGTAATGATCCTCGAAAACGCCAACAAGCCAGCGGCTCCCACGCCGACTGCACCCGCACCAGCAGCCCCTGCCGTCGCAGTGCCTCAACCCACAGCTCCCATCGCTGAGGTCATCCCCGTTGCCATGCCCGAGGAACCCGTTGTCCCCTCCGTCAGCGCGGAGCTTTCAGCCAAGCTTGGTGAAAAAGCCCTCCCCCTCGCACTCGTCGGCATGGATGCTACCAAACGCGATATCGTCGCCTTTGATAAGCAGCTCATCATCGATGTCGCCCGCGAAGGTGCATGGGGCCCCTACCGCCTCCATCTTCAGCGCTCCCTTGCTGAAGCCTACAAAAAACTCCCCACCGATGGCAACGGCCGCAACCGTTTCCAAGCCCTCTGGGATCAACCCTCCTTCTACCAAGCGTTTCTCCGCTGGCGCGTACTGACCCTGCTGCCCTCCGAGCTCATCACCAAGGACGGCTACGAAGGCGGCATGTTTTTCACCTGGCTGCTGGAACGCAACGAAATCATGGAGGAAGTCCTGCTGACCATCCATCCGCAAAAGGACGACCTTCCCCAAGTCACCAAACTGCTCTTTGACGCCTGGCAATCCACTGCCGAAACTCATCGCGAAAAATACATCAACCTCGCTATCGCCTGCGCCGTAGTTTTCGATCGCGAACAAAGGATTACCACTCCCTCCGAGGACGAAAAATACGGCGAATCCACCACCATCAAGCCCCTCGCACGCTACCGCTGGTATATGGAGAAAAATGAAGCTGGCAAACTTACCGCGCCCGTTCACCACAGCTCCGCACGAGATCTCGTTTGGGTCGTTTGCGCACCCGTATCCACCAAGGAGCTCGACTGGGCCATCGCCAAAATGAACATCAGCCGCCGCAACTGGGGCAATGCCTACGGCATGGTCGAATACCTCATGGAGCGAGCCGTCAATGGCCTCAACCCCTACAAAGAGTACACCTTCGCAGAGATCCTCAAAGAAGGTGGCATCTGCGGTGATCAATCGTATTTCTGCGTCAATACCGCCCGCGCTCACGGCATTCCCGCCATGGTTCTCAGCGGCGAAACCGACCTCGGCGGCCACGCCTGGGCTGGCGTGAAAATCAAAGACGACGAGTGGAGCACCATGGTCGGTCGCATCGGTGGTGCCGCCAATGGTAAAGCCGGCAATCCTCAAACCGGCGGCGATCTCAGCGAGCAAGAAGTCTGGCTGTGGAATGACCGCGCCCAACAAAGCCGCCTCGCTACCATCACCGTGTTCCGCCACCTCTGGCTCGCTGATTTTTTCGACACCATCGGCGAGGCAAAAGCCGCCGAGGAAACAATCCGCCTCTCACTCACCCCAGGACGCATGTTTTCCGAAGCATGGTCGCGCCTGCACAACATTCTCGTCAAAAAAACCGCCGCCACTACTGACCCTAGCAAGCCTGAGATTCTCAACGAGTGGATTGAATTCGTCGATACCATGCGCGATCAATTCAAGGAAAATCCCCGCATGGCTGCCCTCGCCGCCGATGCCGAGAGCAAATACATTTTCCCCTACGCCAAGGAAGAAGACGCTCGACGCTCACTGATGCGTGAGCGCCGACGCATCGAACGCGAGGCCGGCGAGCAAAAAGACCTCATCGCCGATTCCCTCAAACGCGAGGCTGACCTCCTTTTCAAAAACGGCGAAGGCGGAGACGAAGCTCGAGAAAAAATCTCCCGTCTCTACGATCGTGCCCTCCGCGACTACGGCGGCAGCATTACTGGTTTCAAGCAAATGGCCGAAAATTACTTCGCCTACATGAAAGACGATCCCATCACCGCCCGCAAGGCCGCGCGCGACATCGAGCTCGCCTTCCTGCGCGTCGTCGAGACTGGCTCCAAAGACTGGTTCCGCGCCAACACCGAGACCTCCATTTATAAAATGATCTGCTCCTACTATCGCACAGCAGGCGACGAGAAGAAAGCCGAGAAACTCGAAGCCCGCTACGAGCGCCTCCTCCGCGCCGCCGAACGTGGGGCGTTGTAATCATTGGTCTTTTGGTCACTAGTCACTTAAACCAATGCTCGCTCCAAAAAGAACGCATTCAATCAAGCGCCGACTGCTGTGGACTTTCGCGGTTCCCCTCATCGCAGTTGCCATACTTTGGGCATACACATCAGTTCCCATCGCCGCACCATCGGCTGAGTTTGGTTATTATGGTAAGTTCAATCAAGTCCAGAGGATTATTCACCAGATCCCCGGTTTGAGGATTGTCGATCATTGGCAGCATCATGACGTCATCATGGAAGATTTCAGCTTCACCGTAGCCAACCAAGATGGGATTACCATCAAGATCGATTTCTGCGAAAACAGGCCCGAGATGAGGCTTACCAAAGATGCCGATATTCGATGCTACATTGAGGGTGTCGTCGCGGAACACATTCGAGTCGACCAGTCCAAACTTCACTGAACAGTCGATGACCGCTCATCGAAAGCCAAGTGGTTCTGCACCGATGAACTGCTCATCCTCCTACGCTCATCCTCCGGCGGATAAACTGCTCACTGCTAACACAAAATTCAAACATCTGGCATCGTTCCGAACGCGATCCTTGGCACATCTTCCGCTACTGCCTCATGCGCGGAGCCGAACCACAGTGCCTTGGCGCCATGACGTTTGCTGATTTTTTCTAACAATACACTCAGAGCTTGCTCACGCGGCTCTGGCGCAAACAAGGGCAAGCGCGGCTCCCCTTGCACGAGCAATTGACAAAGGTCCACGCCCACCGCAAACGGATGCGATAGCGGACGCGGACGCTGCTCCCATAGCTCACGCCATATCGACAACAAAGGCCGCACTTCATGAGTGCTCGGGAAACGTGCCATCACCGACCACGAAGCCATCGCAAACTCGCGACTGCGTTTCACATAAACATGCATCTCACCACATTCATAGCCTTCCTTGCGCAGTCGCAGTGCCGCTTTGTACACCAGCCGATCCAGCATCGCTCGCGCTCCATTTTCGTGTCGCAAATCAGGATGGAGAATTTTCGAATGCCCGACCTGCCGCGGTACGATCGCCGGACGCACCGGCTCGATCCCATGCAGCGCCTGCCAAAAACGCTCGCCCTCGATCCCTCCCCAAACCTTGCGCAACACCTCCGGGCTGGCCTCCCACAGCGCCTTAACCGTGCGGATGCCACGGTACTTCAGGCGCTTATGCATCTGACTGCCTATGCCGCACAAATCCCGCAACTCCAGCTCAAAAAACGCCGGCCCTGGCTGCGCGGCATCCAACCACACCAAGCCATCCGGCTTCTGCATGTCGCTCGCCGTTTTCGCCAAAAACACCGTCGGCGCCAGCCCGATCGAACAGGTCAAGGGCCCGCCAAAATCCTTTGCCAAGCGCCGTTTCACTTGCTGCGCGATCTGCCACACCTGCTCCTTTTCCGCATATTTTCCGGTGAAAACACCATACAGCTCATCCACCGAGCAGACCTTTTCCACCGGGATCTCCTCCTCCAACAAAGCCACCAAGCGACGGTGATAGTCCATGTATTTCATCGTATCGCTCAACACAAACACAATGCCCGGACAGCGCGCCCGCGCCTCAGGTACCGCCGTCCCAGTCTTCACCCCAAAACGTTTTGCCTCCACACTCGCGGCGATGCAACACGTCGTCTCCGCCATCGTCGCAATCACCCCCACTGCCTTGCCCCGCAACAACGGATTCGCATGCTGCTCCACCGAAGCAAAGAAGCTATTAAAATCCACAAACATCACCGTCCGCTGCATGCGGATATACTGCTCATTTGAACAGTATTTTGCAATCGGAAAATATGAGCCGTTTGTTTTCGTAGACGAAAAAAAGCCAACCTAGTGAGAGGCTGGCTTTTTTTAGAAAAAATCGTGTAGCGCAGAAATTACTTGGCAGCAGCGGTGCGTGCCTTGCGGATGATCGATTTCACCGTTTCGGATGGCTTAGCGCCGGTGCCGAGCCACTTATCAGCGGCAGCGAGATCGATGTCATAGTTCACGCCTTCTTTCATCGGGTCGTAGGTGCCGAGCTGTTCGATGAAACGTCCATCGCGGCGCACGCGGCTGTCCACGGCGATAATTTTGTAGTAGGGACGATCTGCTGATCCCTGGCGGGTAAGACGTAATGCAACGGCCATAATAAAGTGTTTGTGTTGAAATGAAGTTGGTTCAAGCCTTCGTTTGCGCGCAGGCGGGGGCGGAAATTGGACAAAAAAAAGCCCCTTGGCAAGAAGAATCTGCGATTTTTTAAAAATTTCACCTCCACGCCCACGCCACACTTGCCAGATGCCAGCACGCGCGCTAGGAATACGCATGCGTCTTTACGATACTCTGCAGCGGAAAACCCTCGAATTGTTAGCCCTCGACGGCCAAACATTTCGTTTCTACTGCTGCGGACCCACGGTCTATGGCCCCGCTCATATCGGTAATTTCCGCACCTTCGTCTTACAAGATGTGTTCCGCCGCACGCTCGAAACCAGCGGCCAGCGCACCATGCATGTGCGCAATCTCACCGACGTCGATGACAAGACCATCCGCGAATCGCAGCGTGCTGGGAAAACCCTCGGCGATTTCACGAATTTCTGGACCACCAAGTTCCACCAAGACTGCAAGGCTCTGAATTGCTTGCCACCGCACGTGGAACCCAGTGCCGTCGAGCACATTCCGCATCAAATCACCATGATCAAGGAGCTGGTGGAAAAAGGTCACGCCTACTCGTCCGAGGATGGCTCGGTGTATTTCAACATCGCCTCGTTTCCTGATTACGGAAAACTTTCCCGCCTGGATGAGCGGGAGATCGAGCTCGGGCGCACGCAATCGCAACGCGCCAATGCCGATGAATACGAAAAGCAAAGCGTAAGCGACTTCGTCTTGTGGAAGAGCCGCCGTGCGGAAGATGGCGAGAATTTCTGGGCATCGCCCTGGGGAGAAGGTCGTCCGGGTTGGCACCTTGAGTGCTCGGCGATGATTCGTGAGTATCTCGGAGATAGCTTCGATCTGCACAGCGGTGGAGTGGATTTGGTGTTTCCGCACCACGAAAACGAAATCGCCCAGAGCCGCTGCGCCTGCGGTGGGCATTTTGCTCACACCTGGTTCCACATCGCGCACTTGATGGTGGACGGCGGAAAAATGTCGAAATCGCTGGGCAATCTTTACACCCTCGAAGACCTCGCCACCCACGGCTGGACGGCCATGGAAGTCCGCTATGTCTTAATCAGTGGTCACTACCGCAAGCCGCTGAATTTCACCTTCGATTCCCTGCACGCTGCGCGCGAGGCCTTGACCAAGCTCGCCAAAGCCGCCGCCGCACTTGCCGAAAGAGCCGCTACCTCTACGACCCTGAGCGAAGTCAGTTTCGGACCTTTTCAAGCCGCGTGGGCTGGCCTCAATGACGACCTCAATACCGCCGGTGCTCTCGGCGGCATCTTCACCGGCATGCGCGAGGCCGCCAAACTCGAGGGAGCCGCGGCTGCCCAAGCTCTCGCCGCGCTCAATCGCATTCTACGCGCTCTCGGCCTAACCTTGCCCGAGCCCGAAAAAGCCGCAGAAATTCCCGCCGATGTCCGTGCCCTCGCCGAGCAACGCCTCGCCGTGCGCCAGGCTAAGGAATGGGCGCAATCCGATGTCCTGCGCGATCAACTCGCCGCCCTCGGCTGGACCGTCAAGGACAACAAAGACGGCTATGAACTCCTACCTAAGTAACATCATGCAGCTCCCGATCCGACCACGCCGCAATCGCAAGTCCGCCGCCATCCGCGCCCTCGTCCGCGAAACAGTGCTCAGCCCCGGCGATTTTGTGCAGCCGCTCTTTTTGCAAGAAGGCACGCAAAATGACGCCATCGCCAGCATGCCGGGCGTCACCCGTTGGAGCGAGGCCGATGTCGTGCGCGAGGCTTGCGACATTTTTGCCGCAGGCGTGCCCGCCGTGGTGCTGTTCCCCAAAATTGACGACGCTCTCAAAACCTCCGATGCCGCCGAGTGCTACAATGACCAAGGCCTCATCCCCCGCGTCATCCGCGCCATCAAGTCGGCCTGCCCGCAACTCTGCGTCATCACCGACATCGCCCTCGATCCCTACAACGCCGATGGTCACGATGGCCTCGTCCGCGCCCAAGCCAATGGCGAAATGGTCATTCTCAACGACGAGACCGTAGAAATTCTCTGCCGTCAAGCCCTGTGCCACGCTGCTGCCGGAGCGGACATCGTTTCGCCAAGCGATATGATGGACGGCCGTGTCGCCGCCTTACGCGATGCCTTAGATCACGCCGGCCATGAGCAGGTCTCGATCCTCAGCTACTCCGCCAAATACGCCTCCGCCTACTATGGACCATTTCGCGGCGCGCTTGATTCCGCACCCAAGGTTGGTGACAAAAAAACCTACCAAATGGACTACGCCAACGCCCGCGAGGCAGTACGCGAGATTTTGTTAGACGAACAAGAAGGTGCCGACATGATCATGGTCAAGCCCGCTGGAGCCTACCTCGACATCATCGCCAAGGTCCGCGAGCACAGCACCTTACCCGTCGCCGCCTACCAAGTCAGCGGCGAATACCTCATGATCGAAAGCGCCGCCGCCGCCGGTTGGCTCGACCGCAAAGCCATCATTCTCGAATCCCTCACCGCCATAAAACGCGCCGGTGCCGACATCATCCTCACCTACTACGCCAAAGAAGTCGCAAAGTGGCTGCGTGACTCATGATGGAGCGCGGATCTTTAATCCGCTTCTTCATAATCCAAACTCGCAGCCGCACTCCGATTTGGCAAAATTCTCACTTCAGATTTTAGCGGGCATGTTGGGCAGGTTTTGCAAATTTCAAAAATTCGTGAAATTTAGTTTACAGCAGTGAAAACTGTTAGATTTTGAGCCCTGAAAAATCAGATCATCCAAAAAGTCAACACACTCAAGAAATTCATACGATGCCTATCTGCGAATTAAAGCCCGAAGACAAGAAGAAGTTTATCAGTGACGTCGGTCAACGGTTAGTCCGAGATCACGGCAAGAAAAAGTATTACGCGCCCGAACAGATTAAGAAGGCTGCGCGAGACGGTGGATATCAACCAGATATTGTGTGCTGGGCGTATTGCATGTTTTCTTCGCCAAGTGACTTTGCCGCTATTCATGAAGCCGTTGGCGAGGTGTGTGACTACGCAAGCATGAAGGCGGAGGTGCTGTCTGAACTTGCAAGCGGCGGATCCTTCCTTGGTATTGACATCGATTTATCTTGGCTTGAGTGGCCAGACATTGATTTGTCTTCAGTGTTTGATTGGTTTGACTTACCGTAAGACAACACACAAATATATCAAAGAGAGAGTACAAGACGACACATCCAACGGAGGGTAACGTTCTTCTTTGAATTCGGGCTTCCC
>Ga0209444_10000765_pt1 | contig 17866 bp, 18 predicted proteins | sample LauGreFaBDMM15DN_2_FD_188215 | JGI IMG/M metagenome (GOLD analysis project Ga0209444, IMG submission 188215) | Freshwater lake microbial communities from Lake Michigan, USA - Fa13.BD.MM15.DN (SPAdes) (version 2) | ecosystem: Environmental > Aquatic > Freshwater > Lake | place: Lake Michigan...
TCAGTCCTCGGGGACAGCACTCGTGCGGTCAGTCTGATCTGGCGGTGGTGGCCCGATGGCGGGAAAGTCTCCCGGATTAGATTGGACGGGCTGGGCAAAATGCGAAGGGTTTCCGCCGATGCCTATGACTCATATTGGAATCGAAATCGGGGGCACCAAGATTCAGATCGTGGCGGGTGGTGCCGACGGGACCTTCTTGGAACGCCATCGCTTGGCAGCCGATCGAGCTCGGGGTGGGGCTGGGATCCGGGAGCAGATCGCTGCCGTGGTTCCCGGGTTGATGGCCCGGCATCGCATCGCCTCGGTGGGCGTGGGTTTTGGCGGACCTGTCGACCCGAAGACCGGGCAGATTTGTTGCTCTCATCAGGTGTCTGGCTGGCATGATTTTCCGCTGGGAGACTGGGTTCGCGAACTCACAGGAGTGCCTGTTGCCGTGGAGAACGATGCCAATGTGGCCGCCCTCGGAGAGGCACTGCGGGGAGCAGGGCGGGGGTTTGGGTGCGTCTTCTGGATTAACATGGGCAGCGGTGTGGGCGGCGGCATGGTCGTGAATGGTCGTCTTTATCACGGTGCCTGCCCCGGCGAAGCCGAGATGGGGCATCTGCGTTTGGATCGCTCGGGCCGCATCGTCGAGGATGCGTGCTCGGGTTGGGCCGTGGATCGCCGGATCCGGGCGGCCGTGATCGGCAAGGATGGGTTACTGGCGCGTGCCGTCGGGGCCCAGACGACGGAGGGCAGCGAAGCACGTCACCTGCGTGCGGCCGTCGACGACGGTGATCCGCTGGCTCAGCGCATCTTGGAGGAAGTCGCCGATGACTTGAGCTTTGCTTTGTCCCACGCCGTCCATCTCTTTCATCCCGAAATCATCGTGGTAGGCGGAGGGCTCTCGTTGGTAGGAGAACCTCTCCGCGCAGCGATAGCCGCAGCCCTGCCGGCCTACTTGATGGAGGCGTTCCACCCAGGTCCGCAGGTCGCATTGGCGGGTTTGGGTGAAGACTCGGTACCGGTGGGAGCTTTGGCGTTAGCCGCGGCGATCGTTGCGGCTTGACCCGCTGACGACCGTCCTCCGGATTCTATGGAACTGGCTTAGAGTTTGACCGGTTTGCCTGAGGCTGCTGAGGCATCCGCCGCGAAGATCAATCGGTGCGAGCGGTATGCGTCGGCAAAGGAAGTCAGCGGCATGTCTTCGCCGCGGTCGAGGGCGTCGAAGAACGCCTGGAACTGGGTTTGGTAGGGGTGGTCTTTCACGTCGCCCGAATCCACCGGCGAGTAGGACAACTGGCTCCACTTGTTTTTGTCGAGCATGCCTAGTTTCTGGCTGTGGAACTTGTTGTCCAAGATCGATCCCTCACTGCCCACGATGTGCGTGTGAAAATAATAGGGCTGAAGGCTGTCCACGCAGGAGGTAGTTTTGCCAATTCGACCATCGCGGAACTTCACAATACTCACTTGCGTGGTTGGGTAGTCGTACGGTGCGAAGTGAGGGCTCTTGGACGAGGTTGCGTAGGCGGTCACCTCTTCGGGTTCGCCACCCATAACCATCAGCAGTGCATCGAGCGCATGGCACCCGGCGCTCAGCAGTGAACTGCCCGCCTCAGCCTTCTGATGGCTCCAGCGGAACTGCCCGTACCAGGGACCAATACCGTGGTAATAATCCACCTCGGCAAAGTGAACTTCTCCGAGCAGTCCGGATTGAAGCATCGCGTGAATAGATTGGAATTGGGCCGAGAAACGCACCTCAAAGCAGACACACGTCTTGATTGGGGACCCACGCAAGGCCGCTGCCATGGCTTCGAGATCTGAGGAGGTTAACGCCAGTGGTTTCTCGACAATGACATGCTTGCCAGCTCGCACCGCTTGGATGAATTGGGCCGCATGGTCCTTGGGAAAACTACAGAGGGACACGGCATGGATGTCCGGGTCGGCCAGCATGGCATCTAAGTCTTTGAACACGCGGATGGGTGAACCGTACTGCGCGCTGGCCACGGCGGGATCGAGATCTCGCTTTGAGTAGATCGCGGTGACGCGCCCCTGGCGGGTCGCGTTAATGGCAGGGATATGGGCCGAGGCCACCCAACCGTGACCGATGACTCCGACGTTGTAGTGCTTCATCGTGGATTGTTTTGGTGGAGGATAGACCGCAACGAGTGCCTTGGGGATAGGATTTGTTCGCAGGCCGTGAGCAAGGTCTTCCGGGGCTGAAGACGACGCCATTGGGCATCTCGAGTCCCTTGCTTAATCTTCATGCAAGTCTAGGAGACTCCACGAGTACACCACGAGGGTAGGGGGCTACCCGTAGCACTTGAGAACAAGGCCGCTAGATGCGAGATGCTGTAATCTCACAAATAAGGGCTTGTTTCCTCAGGTGGGCTCCCCCACATTCATCTTTCTTTGCTGTTATGAAAGCTGATGTGCACCCGAAAAACTATCGCACGATGATCTTCCGCGACTCGGCCTCTGGCCAGTCGTTCCTGTCTAAGTCCTGCGCCAACACCAACCTCTCCGCCAAGTGGGAAGACGGTCAGGAGTATCCGCTTTACCTGCTCGGAATCAGCGCGTTCACCCATCCGTTCTACACGGGCCAACAAAAGTTCGTGGATACGGCCGGTCGCGTGGACAAGTTCCAGCAGCGCTTGGCCAAGACCCAGCTTGCTCAAGCCGCTTTGGCGGACGCCGTTGGCAAGAAGAAGAAGAAGTAGCCGCAGAACCAACAACCGCCCGCCGGTCGCCCAAAACGACCCGCGGGCGGTTTGCTTTTGCCTGGTTCGTATCGGGCACTCGCTCTCCAGAACCTGACCCAGCATGGATCTCCTGCCGTTCATCGAGAAGTTTCGCCGCCGCTTTGATGAGGTGGAAGCACTTCTCGGTGCCCCGGACGCCTTTAGCAATGCGGCCCGAGGGCAGGAACTGACCCGGGAGCACTCGCGCTTGCGGCAATTTTTGGCCGATGGGGATGCTTGGTTGAAGACCCACCGAGATCTCACTGAAAATCGTGAGCTTCTGGCGACAGAACTGGCTGGTTCCGAGATGGCGATCATGGTCGCCGAGGAGGTTCAGCGCCTGGAGACTGAAGAATCCTGTCTCACGGCGGCAGTCCAACGCGGCATCATCCCTCCGGACCCCACAGATTCCCGCAACACCATCTTGGAAATTCGAGCCGGTGCGGGCGGAGCCGAGAGCGCACTCTTTGCAGCAGACTTGTTGCGCATGTACAGCCGCTATTCCGAGGATCGTAACTGGAAGATCGAGCCGATGGATTCCAGCCCATCTGACCTTGGGGGCATGAAGGAAGTGATCTTCATGATCACCGGCGAGGATGTCTTCAAGCGCATCAAGCATGAGTCCGGTGTTCACCGGGTGCAGCGGGTGCCGGCCACCGAGGCCCAGGGACGGATCCACACCAGCACGGTGACAGTGGCCGTCATGCCAGAGGCCCAAGAGGTAGATGTGGTCATCAAGCCTGAAGACTTAGTGATTAACGTCTGTCGTGCCGGTGGCCATGGTGGTCAGGGTGTCAACACGACGGATTCGGCGGTTCGCATTTTCCACAAACCCTCCGGCCTGGATGTCCGTTGTCAGGACCAGCGCTCACAGCAGAAGAACAAGGCTCAGGCGATGATGGTGCTCCGATCCCGACTGTTGGATCGAAAGATGGCCGAGGAGCACGCCAAGTACGCCCAGCAGCGCAAGGACCAGGTAGGTACGGGCGAGCGCTCTGAAAAGATTCGGACCTACAATTTTCCTCAGAATCGGGTGACGGATCATCGACTGGAACTAACGCTCTATAATTTGGCCGCCTTCATGGATGGCGACTTAGATCCCATGATCGAGCCGCTGATGAACCACGAAGTGAAACGCCGCCTTGCGGCCATTGAAACCTGACACGATGCCCACTCTGCAATCTCCCCGAGCCCTGATCTTCGACTGCGACGGAACCGTCGCCCACACCATGCCCCTCCATTGGCGAGCCTGGCAGTTGGTGACTCGTCGCTACGGCATCGACTTTCCGGAGACCCGTTTCTACGCCTTGGGCGGAGTTCCGGGGCGCAACATTCTGAAGATGCTTTTTGTGGAGCAAGGGATCGATGGGCTTGACCCCTTGGTGATCGCTAAGGAAAAGGAAGCCGCCTACCTGGAGTTTCTGCACGAGGTCGGGCCCATTGAACCCGTGGTGGAGATTGCTCGGCGTCACCGCGGCATCATCCCCATGGCTATCGCGACCGGCGGGTCGCGACCGGGTATCCCGGCGGTTCTGCGACATTTGGGTATCTACGATTGGTTTGGTGCCATCGTCACCAGCGAGGACGTGGTGCTACAGAAACCCGCCCCCGATATTTTTCTGGAGGCCGCCCGGCAATTGGGCGTTGACCCGGCCGAGTGCCGCGCCTTCGAAGACACCGACCTCGGAATGGAATCCATCCGGGCTGCCGGCATGGAAGCCATCGACGTTCGGCTCTTGCCAAATTATCCGAAGCCGATGGTCTGATTCTGGGCGATGAGCTAGCTCTGGGTAGCCGCGGTTTCTGTTGTGGCAATGGCCACCTGGATGCGCCGAATGCCCACGCCTTGGAAGGTATAACCCCAGGCGATCGTTCGATCCACCGTGGCACCCTGAGGGGGTTTGGATCCATCGGCGATTTCATGCCGCTCGCTATCGAAAGGCTCACCCGCTTGGGCTTCATACGGCAAGATGCCGACTCGGCGCGTTGCATCGATGCAGGCGTTCCGGTAGTTGCCGATTTGTTGGATTAACTGGGGTTGGCCCGATGCCGAAGCCGCTTGGAACAGGGCGAAACAATGGTCCATGAGGTGAATGACCACCTGCAGTGAATCCTTCTCACCGCGGCGCATTTTTTCGATCTCCAGTCGGAGATTGGACTTCTCACCGTCGTTGGCGCGGGTCAGGAACTCCGAGAATCCCTTGGCTTCCGCAGCGATCTGGCTAGCGATATTGCCGGCCGCATTCACGGTCTTGGAGGAAACCGCCTGAATGTCCTGCCATTGGGCGGTGGCGGCTGCAATTTGCTGCGCGGTCTTGTCGAGTGAGCTGAGTTTCTCGGCAGCGGAGGCCAGGTTGACTTGTTCGAAGAGCTTTACAGCAGCCTCGTGGTCCTTCTGGAAGGGTTGGATGAAAATCCAAGCCCCGAGCCCCGTCAGGCCACCTACGAGGGCGATTTCCTTCCAGGTCCACACGGGGGCTGCCTTCCATGCCACGGCGGCCGCGGTGGCCACGAGGACCACATCAGCCAATAGGTAGGGCCACTTGGGAGTGCGAGGAACTTCGCTCAACGACATAGCCATATCCTAGAATGCACTCCCCACGCGGAGGAAGGCGCTTTTCAGTGTGGAGTGAACATCCCTCACCGGAGTGAGCGTTGGACATCCAGCGGATATGTCGGAGAATGTTGAGAGTCAACTGTGTCGTCCCCATGTCCCCTCGTCCTTCTCTCGCCATCATTGGTACTGGAATTGCCGGACTCGGCTGCGCTCATTTCTTGCATCGCCAGTTCGATCTGACGCTCTTCGATCCCAACGACCACGTCGGCGGTCATACCAACACCATCGAGGTGGTGGAGCCGGGTGGTCCTGTTTCCTTCGACACGGGGTTCATGGTGTTCAACCGGGTGACTTACCCCTATTTGGTGACCTTGTTCGAGGAACTTCAGGTGCCGGTTCAACGCACCGACATGTCCTTCTCAGTCCAGCATGTCCCCAGCGGATTAGAGTTCTCGGGCTCCAGCTTGAATCACCTGTTCGCTCAGCGGCGCAATTTGTTTCGGCCTCGTTATTGGCGAATGCTCTTGCAGGTCAATCGCTTCAATGCCGAGGCGGTGCCCGCGTTGTCGGATCCGCAATGGGCCACCATGACCGTCGGCGATTATGTCGCCCGTCGCGGTTACGGACGGGATTTTCTCGAGCACTATCTCATTCCGATGAGTGGGGCGGTTTGGAGTACCCCTCCGGACCGAATGTTGGAGTTTCCGGCGCGTACCCTCATTCAGTTCTTCCACAACCATGGGTTCCTGGGTCTGCACACCCAGCATCCCTGGTGGACCGTGACCGGAGGGGCCCGCGAATACGTCCGCCGGCTAATCCCGCCCTTTGCCGACCGTATCCGGACCGGTTTGGGCGCGGTGGCGGTGCGTCGCGAGAGGGGCTCCGTTTGGGTGACCACTGACGACGGGCAGACCCATCGCTTCGACAACGTGATCCTCGCGGCCCACGCCGATGAGTCACTGCGCCTGCTCACCGATGCCGATGCCGACGAGCGCCGCCTGCTCGGGGCCTTTCAGTACCAACCGAATCTTGCGACGGTGCACAGCGATCAGAACGTCATGCCCAAGGCTCGGCTTGCCTGGTCGGCCTGGAATTACCGCATGTCGCGGCATCCTTCCGGAGCCGTTCTGCCGCAGACCGTGTATTGGATGAACTGCCTTCAGGGCCTCAAGACGGAGACGGAGTATTTTGTCTCCATTAATGGCGAGCATGAGATCGACCCGACTCGCGTCCATCGCAAGATTCCTTACACCCATCCGCTGTTCAGTCTGGAGGCGATCGCCGCCCAGAAGGAGTTGCCCGGCCTCAACCGTCGTGGAAACGGCCAGAATGTTTTCTTCGCCGGCAGCTACTTTCGCTACGGATTCCACGAAGATGCCTTCGCCAGCGCAGTGCAACTGTCCCGAGTTCTCAGTCACGAGCCCGTCTACCCAGGTATTGGTGAGTGACTGGAGGATCGTAGGGAGGACCGTAGGCAGGGTTTATTCTGCCTCTCTCGGCGCTTTTCTAGGCCCATCATTTAGAGTTACCTTCGGATCCATGCACCGGGAACTGGGAGAAGAGGGAACCAGCCGTCGGAGGTTCTTGAAGGCCGGCTTGGCTGGGCTGGCCGCTTCGGCCTGGGCCGAAGAAATGGTACGACTGCCCTTCGACAACGGCGAACGGCCGTTGGTCAAGTATCCCCAGAAACGCCCACTCATCCGTCATACGGCCCGCCCACCGCAGTTGGAGACCCCGTTCTCCGTTTATCAGGAAAGCCTGCTAACACCGAACGACGCGTTCTTCGTCCGCTACCACCTCGCCGGCTCGCCTCCGCCGCAGTCGGTGCTGAACCCGGAGACCTTTCGCTTGCAAGTGCGTGGAAGCGTCCAGACGCCGCAGACCTGGAGCTTGGAGACGCTGAAGGAGAAGTTTGAGTCGGTCGAAGTGGTCGCCGTGAACCAATGCTCCGGGAATAGTCGCGGCTTCTTCCAGCCACGAATCCCGGGAGGCCAATCAGGCCATGGTAACATGGGTTGTGCGCGATGGCGCGGGGTCCGCTTGGCCGATGTGCTCAAGGCTTCCAACTTGCTGCCTCAGTCTAAGCAGGTGCTTTTCGACGGGCTCGATCGGCCGTTGGTGGCCGGTATTCCTGATTTTGTGAAGGCGTTGGATGTCGAGCAGGCGCTCGACCCGGATGTGCTGCTTGCCTGGGAGATGAATGGTGAAGCCTTGCCTTGGCTCAATGGCTATCCGCTGCGTCTGGTGGTGCCGGGACGCTACGGAACCTATTGGGTCAAGCACCTGCACTCGATTCAGGTGGTGGACGCAACGTTCATTGGGTTCTGGATGAATCCGGCCTACCGCATTCCCGACGATCCTTGTGCGCATGTGGCTCCCGGAACCACGCCCAAGCGCACCGTGCCGATTGATCGGTTCAATGTGCGGTCTTTCCTGACCAGTCACCGGGCGGGAGATCGGATCGGGCCTGCAGGGCGGGGTGTGACGTTGCGCGGCATTGCCTTTGACGGCGGGTCAGGGATCTCGGATGTGACTGTCTCCACCGATGGTGGAAAGCGTTGGACGACCGCCCAACTGGGCAAGGATCTCGGCCGCTACGCCTTTCGAGAGTGGACTCTCGACTGGCAGCCTCCGACAGAGGGCTCGCCGGAGATCTTGGCCCGGGCCACCAATCGCCTTGGGCAAAGCCAACCCCTGGATGCGTTGTGGAATCCAGCGGGCTACATGCGCAATGTCGTAGAACGAACCGTATTGAGCTTATGAACTTGCGCTATTTTCAATGCGGCACCTCGTGTCGTGGAATCCTCAGAGCTGTGGTGGCGTTGACGGGTGCATTGGTACTTGCTGCGGCAACGGCGACCACCGTGCCGGAGTCTCCCAAAGCCAATGCGCATGCGGCCGATCCCTGGGTGCTCCCCGTGGGTGAACCGGCGTTGCCCGAGGGTGATCCGGCTGCACCGATTCGCCGCCATTGTGCCCTTTGCCATTCCTTCGACTACATCGCCACCCAGCCCCGATTGAGTCGGACCGGGTGGACGGCCAGTGTCGATAAAATGCGCTCCAAATACGGAGCGCCGATCCCCACCAATGACGTGCCTGCGCTGGTGAATTTCTTGGTGAAGCACCACGGCAAGGAATAGGTGCTCGCTCAGCCACGCTGGGGGAATGCACATCCGATCTGGCCATGAACCGCATTGAGGTTCCATCGTCCGTGGACACGATGATTAGAGGGAGTTTGATGAGGAGGGGACGGCCCCGTGCGTTCGGCGCGTTCGGCGTGCTGGGTGTCCTGCTAGCCGTTTTGTTGGCATCTTTAGCCCTGGTGGCTGCCGATGCCCCAGCGCCGACTTCAAGCAAAGCAGTCAGGGCGGCCAAGGCAGATGTTCCCGCCAACGTCCACCGACGCTCGCCCTTACCCAACGTGGTGATTCTCGCTGCCGACGGTTGGGCGGATTCAGACCTAGGAACCAACGGGGCTTTCCCGAATCTGGAAAAGCTGGCCGCCTCGGGCCTGCGCTGGTCCCAAGCTTACGCGGGCGCGGCATCGACTCCCGCGAGTCGTGCGGCGCTGCTGACCGGACGGCATTCCGGGCATGGGCCGATCCGCGGGCCGGTTCCTGGTCCGCTGGCCAACGAGGATGTTACTTTTGGAGAAGTGTTTCGGTCGGCGGGATACCGGACGGCGGTGATCGGTGTGTGGGACTTGGGCGGCAACAACACCCCGGGCCATCCGATGAAGCAGGGTTTTTCGGATTGGTTTGGTTTTCTCGATTCCCGTGAAGCCAAGAACCTGTACCCCAAGGCCCTGTGGCGGAATACCGACGTCTTCGATAACCTCATCGACCAACGCGGGCGTTTGGCTAATTACGCCCCCGACTGGTTTGCGCGGTTCGCCACCAATTACATCCAGGTTCATGAGGATCACCCATTCTTTCTGTATGTGGCTCATCCGCTACCGGGTGGCGTTGTTTCGGAAGAGGTGCGCGGACGCCATCGATTGCAGTGGGATACCTTGGTCGGTGCGGTGGTTCGGGAACTTGAGCAGAGCCGCATCCGGCGCGAGACGCTCCTCGTGGTGACTAGTATTAGTGGAACGGCTTCCGGGGAGGATCGACTGACCGAGGCCCAGCTCCGGGTGCCGCTACTCTTCAGTTGGCCGGGCAAGATTACGGCCGGCCAGACCAACGCCCGCCCGGTGGCCTTATGGGATGTGTTGCCGACAGCCGCGGCCCTGGCTCGGATTCCCGCCCCTCAGGGTCTCGATGGTATTTCGCTCCTGCCAGAAGTGTTAGGCGGGCTCAAGGAGCCCACCATTCGGGCCGGTGGTTTGTACTGGGAAACGGCCGAGGCTCCACCGAGTCGGGCCATCCGCTGGGACCATTGGAAGGCCGTCGAGCGCACCTCCGCAGGCGCTGTCGAACTGTATGATCTGAAGGCCGATCCCGCTGCAGTACAGAATGTCGCAGCTCATCAACCCGAACGGCTGGCCGAGGCCCGTCGACGGTTGCGCGAAGCGGCCGACCCGTTGCCCCCCCATCGTCCCTGATACACTTCGATCCCATGAGTCCCACGGAAGCCCTCACGCTGTTAGAACGTTTTCGAAATGGTCAGGTGCCTGTCGAGCAGGTCCTTCAAGCCTTCCAGGCGGCCCCGGTAGTCGATCTCGGGTTTGCCGTCGTTGATCAGCATCGAGCCCTGCGCAAGGGGTTCCCGGAGGTCATCTTTGGCGCGAGCAAAACCCCGGAACAGGTGGTGGCGATTGCGGGGGAAATTTTGGCGGCCGACGGACGGGTTCTGACCACACGGGTGACCCCGGAGCACGCTCGAGCCATGAAGGAGAAGTTTCCGCACACGATCCATCATGAGGCGGCCCGCTGTCTAACCCTTGAAACATCGCCGCTGCCCAAGCGTCCAGGAATCATTGCTGTTGTGGCCGCCGGTACGACCGATCTTCCGGTCGCTGAAGAGGCCGCGGTGACCGCAGATTTTATGGGCAACACCGTCCAGCGGATTTACGACGTAGGCGTGGCGGGGTTGCACCGCCTGCTGCGCCGGCTACCCGACATTCAGTCCGCCAATGTGGTGATCGTGGTGGCGGGAATGGAAGCTGCATTGCCGAGTGTGGTGGGTGGGCTTATCGGCCGGCCTATCATTGGGGTCCCCACCAGTGTGGGGTATGGCTCCCACTTCGGCGGCCTGACGGCGCTGTTAGGAATGCTCAATTCCTGCGCCAGCGGTCTCACGGTGGTGAACATCGACAACGGCTTCGGAGCCGGTTACGCCGCCAGCGGCATTAATGCACTAGCCGCATCTTCATCGTCTGCGTCGGCTGCCTCGCTCTCGTCGCCTCAGCCGTAACGATTGAGTGGGGAGGAAAGGGGTTGCGTGGCCAGCACGACTCATCTGAGGGAACCGTTAGGACTCAGAAGGGGTCTGATAAAGCCCCTCAGAGGCGATGACGTCGGCTGCGCCGGCGGGAACCAAGTGCGCGAAGGGAAGCCCCCGACGGATCCGGTCCCGGATCTCCGACGAGGAAATGCCGAGCGGCCACCCACGCAGGTGACGCAGTCGCCAGGGCGAGGGCAGGGAAGCCTGAGGTTGGCCGGGTCTTGGAATGACCACGAAGGTCACAGCCTTGGCCAACGCCTCGGCCTCACGCCATTGGGGCAAGGTGGGCACATGATCAGCCCCGATGAGCCAGAAGAGCTCAGCTTCCGGATGTCGCGCAGTGAACGTGTTCACCGTATCGATCGAGTAGCTCACGCCGCCTCGGCTTAGTTCATCATCATGGACCTCGGCGCGGGATTGGCCGGCCAGTGATCGACGGAGCATTCGCAATCGGGCTGCGTCCGGGGCAGGTCGGGAACCCGGCTTGAAGGGCGACTGTGCGGCAGGAATGAAGAACAACCGGTCCAGCGCCAGTTCCTCCAGAGCCGCTTGGGCGACCAGCAGATGGCCACAGTGCAGCGGATCGAACGATCCTCCGTACAGTCCCCATCGCGGTGGGCGATCGGGATTTGGAGTCGGGGACGATGCCCTTGGGATCACTGGATTCATGCTTGCTGCGCTAGAGTCCGCGCACTTCACCGGCCCGAGTCAATCTTCCAGCCGGAGCCATGCCTGCAGTTTTAAACAAAGTCTCTAGGGACAGGCTCACTCTGCTCGGACGACCGGGCCGCTTGGGCCAGAGCCAGGCTGCTGGTGGTAGTTCGGAGCCTGGCTCAGTTGTGGGCTCAGCGACTGGAGCTTAGCTCGGACAGAGCGACCCAACCCTTGGCACCGAGGCTTCTGCGGCTTAGCCTCGCCCTATGGTTCACGCGTCCGATCCGCTGATCGCTTCTGTCCGCAAACCGATGCCTCCGGCGCAGTTCGATGCCCTTTCCCGGGAGATCTTGGAACTGAAGCGTCGGCATAACGCCGTGATTCTGGCCCACAACTACCAGGTGCCGGAAATTCAGGATGTGGCCGACTTCGTAGGCGATTCGCTGGGTCTGTCTCAGCAGGCAGCCAAGACTTCAGCCGATGTCATCGTCTTCTGTGGGGTGCACTTTATGGCGGAGACCGCCAAGATCCTGAACCCTACCAAGCGAGTGATCCTGCCGGATCGCGATGCCGGTTGCTCCCTCGAAGAGAGTTGCCCGGCTGCAAAACTGCGGGAACTCCAGGCGACGAATCCCGATTTCTACACCATCGCCTACATCAACTGTTCGGCCGAGGTGAAGGCCTTGAGTGACTGCATCGTGACCAGCGGCAATGCGGTTAAAATTGTCGAGCACGCGCCGAAGGATCGGCCGTTGTTGTTCGTTCCGGATGAAAACTTGGGGGCTTGGGTCATCGAACAAACGGGGCGACCGATGACCCTGTGGAAGGGCAACTGCTACGTTCATGTCGAGTGGACCCACCAGGCCATCACCCGGATCCGCCAGCAGTTCCCCGGGGCTCCGGTTGTGGCCCACCCCGAGTGCACCCGATCGGTGCGGATGCTGGCCGACGAAGTCTGCTCCACCGAGAAGATGATCACCTGGTGCCGGAAGACCTCGGCCAAGGACATCATCATCGCCACCGAGGCGGGCATGTTGCACCGCCTGCAAAAGGAGTGCCCCGACAAGCATTTCATCCCGGCACCGACGGAGCGTTGTGCCTGCAACGAGTGTCATTTCATGAAAATGAACACCCTCGAGAAACTCCGGGATTGCATGACTACCTTGGAGCCCCAAGTCATCTTGCCGCCCGACATCATCGAGCGCGCCCGCAAGCCCATCGAGCGGATGCTGGAGATCAGCGCCTTACCCCTAGAAAACGCGGGCTGAACGCTGGGTGGGACCCCTCGTGTTCAGAGCGGTTGGCCCACGTGCAGGCCGTGGCGGAGGCAGTAGGCGCCGTTGGTCACGTACTTATCGGCCCAGTGTTTTAGGCCGGCACGTTCCTCCGAGGTGAGCGGGCGGACGACCTTAGCTGGAGATCCCAGCACCATCGAACCGGCTGGGATTCGGGAACCGGGGGTGATCAGCGCGTTGGCCCCGATGAGGCACTCTTCTCCGATGACCGATCCGTCCAAGACCGTGGCTCCCATGCCAATGAGGCAGCGGTCCCCAATGGTGCAGGCATGGACATTGGCGGAGTGGCCGACGGTGACATGATCGCCGAGGATGCACGGATGATCGTCGGACAAATGTAAAACGGCATTGTCCTGAACATTGGTGCCGCGTCCGATTTCAATGCGGTTGATGTCCCCGCGGAGTACGGCCCCGTACCAAACGCTGGATTCGTCGCCCAGAGTGACATCGCCCACCACCACGGCGGTCTTGGCGATGTAAACGTCGCGGCCGAGCACGGGGCTTTTGCGGAGGTGGCGGTCGAGTTGGGCGATCAAGGTTTCCATGGGTGTTTTGGGAGAAGCCGATGATCAGAGAATGGCGGCAGAAGCCTCCTGGGCCCGGTGCAAGCGGGTGTAGAGTCCGTCGATTGCCAGAAGCTCCGAGTGAGTGCCGCGTTCCACGATGCGGCCGTCTTTCAGCACCGCGATGAGATCCGCATCGCGGATCGTGCCCAGTCGGTGGGCGATGACAAAGCTGGTGCGGTTGCTCATCAATCGCTTGAGGGCCTCTTGGATTAGGCGCTCCGTGGCGGTGTCGACGCTCGCTGTAGCCTCGTCGAGAATTAGAATAGGGGCATCCTTAAGGAGAGCCCGTGCGATGCTAATTCGCTGCTTCTCGCCCACGCTCAGGCGGATGCCCCGCTCACCGACCCGAGTATCAAACCCGTCGGGAAGGCGTCGAATGAACTCCGCGGCGTTGGCCGTCTCGGCGGCCGTGATGAGTTCCGATTCGGTGGCGTCCAGGCGACCGTAGAGAATGTTTTCGCGGATCGTGCCATTGAAGAGGAAGGGCTCTTGGCTGACGACGGCGATCTGGGAGCGTAGGAAGCCCAACGGGATGGATTCCAAGGGTTGGCCATCGACCGTAATCCGTCCTCCGGCAATCGGGTAGAAGCGGGGTAGCAGGTTTACTAAAGTGGATTTGCCCGCCCCGGTAGGGCCGACCAATGCGATGGTCTGGCCGGCGTGCACTTGCAGATCGATGTCGTTCAGCGCATCCGGCCGTCCTTCGTAGGCGGCCGAAACACCTTCAAAAGAGACCTGTCCCCGGAGCCGGGTCGTGGACGCGCTGGTTGGATTGGAGGGGTTTGGGTTGGAGCGGGTTGGATTGGAAGTGGCCGTGGTGGCCTCCGCCGGGGCGTCCAAGATGTCGAAGACCCGCTCACCTGCGGCCCGGGCTGATTGGGACATCTGGTTCAATTGGTGCAGGACATTCAGCGGGGCGTAGAACATTCCGAGAAAGAGTAGGAATTCTACGAGTGCGCCGGGGGTCATGGCTCCCGCAATGACTTTGCGTCCGCCCAGCCACAACACCAGCACTGTGCCCAGAGCGGAGGCGAACTGCATGGCCGGGTTGTAGCCCGCCCAGGCCCTCATCACGGTCAAGGTGCCCTTTCGCAAGGCGTCGGCTCGCTGAGCGAAGCGGGAGTCTTCGTGGGCCTCACGGCCAAAGAGTTTGATTTGCCGGATCCCCTGGAGGTTGTCCATCAAGAGGGCGTTCATGGCACTGCTGGCCTGACTGCGGGCTCGGTAGCGGGAGGCGGCAGTTCGAGTGTACCAGACACCGCCGGCCACCAGTAGCGGCACGGGAATGAGGGCGACGGCGGCCAGAGCAGGATCGTTGAGGAAGAGCAGTGTCGCCACGCCCAGTACACCCAACACCGCCACAACGCCCTGTTCGGTGCCATCGATGAGCAATCTTTCCATGGCTCCGACGTCTTCGATGACTCGGGTCATCAGGTCGCCAGTGGCTCGGTGGTCGAACCAGCTGGGGGCTAGTTGCTGCAACCGGCCATAGACCTGGCAGCGAATGTCGAAGATGACGTTCTGCTCGAAGCGGTTGTTGAGCCGGATTCGCAGAGAGTTGAAGGCATCTCTCAAGGCGAAGGCCGCGAGGAGTCCGACGATAGCACCCCCCAACTGTTCTTTCCGCCCGGATCCGATCACGTCGTCCATCACGAAGCGGGTCAGCTTAGGATAGGCGAAGGTCGCCAGTTGGCCCAACAGGGCGCAGACGATGGTGCCTGAGGCCAGCAGCGGGTAAGGCCGCAGGTAGCCTGCGACGCGACGGATAATTTCCCCCGTGGTGCGGGGACGGACGGCAAAGGCTCCCTTTGCGTCGCCGTGGACATGGGCGAGGTATTGCACAATGACTGGATGAGAACGGACGGGCTTACTGGTTGGCTGGCTCTGGAACTCTATCGGTTCAGGGACAGGCCCAATGGGCTTCCCAGGAATCGGCGTCCCAGCGGAACCGGGCGCGCTCATGATACTCGGGCTTCAACTGCAACCAGTCTAGTTCATGAACGGTGGTTACCAACACGGCGAATTGCTCAACCGGGTGATCTCCGAAAGGAATTTCCCGCGGTGCTAGAATTTGTTCCCCGGGACGAGGGACCGTTCCGTACAGGCGACGACTGCTGTCAGGCAGTTTCTCCCAGTGGTGGCGCGTGATCGCATCCTGAATGTGGACCCGGGTTTCTCCGCGGGCCCGCAACTGAATGCGCGACACCGGATCGTAGAAGCACCACGCAGCCACGGGTTGGATTCGCACACCGGCGACCTTGTGGGCTCGGCTGTCCGAGAAACAAACCAGCATTCGCTCATGGAGATCGACTTCGCGCAGAACCACGATTCGCGCATCCGGATAGTCAGGGCCGGCGGTCGCCAAAGTTGGGGTTCGCCACGGATTGGACAGTTCCGAAGTGGCCTGGCTCAGGCGGTTCCAAATGTCGCCGTGCAGGGATTCCAGAGACTGGGGATGCGCTTCAGAGGGCCTCATGGACGGAGACATTATTTCAGGAGTGCGTGGGCCTCCAGTCTAGGAATGGCGGAGGGTGAACGAAAATTGCCGTTTTCTGGTAGTCTCGAGCAGCCGCATTGCACCGGTTCATTCGTCTGCCTTTCCCTGCAAAATCCCTTTTTTGCTCCAGCGCCTTTGGCTCAAGCTTTGCCGCGTGTCTGCGACGACTTCTAAGACCATGCGGGCGGTGGTGTATCGTGGTGTGAATGATCTGAGGGTCGAGGAGGTTCCGGTTCCTCGGATTGGCTCCGGCGAAATCCTCGTGCGGGTGGGCGTTTGCGGGGTGTGCCCCACCGACATTAAGAAAGTCCACTACGGAACCCAGGCCCCGCCGCGGATTTATGGCCATGAAACGGCTGGCACCATTGTTCGGGTGGGTGCTCGGGTTCAAGGGTGGTCGGTCGGTGACCGCGTTGGGCTTCATCACCATGTGCCGTGTCTGGACTGCCACTTCTGCCGGCATCGGGCTTTTGCCCAATGCGAAACCTACAAGCGTACGGGTATCACGGCGGGCTTCGAGCCGGCCGGTGGCGGTTATGCTGAATACGTCCGGGTAATGAATTTTTGCCTGCCCGGGGTGGTGAAGATTCCGACCAAGAACAGCTTGGAAGAAGGAGCCATGCTTGAGCCCGTCAATACGGTGCTCAAAGGCATCCGCAGCCTGCCCCTCCTAAAGGGCGACACGGTTTGGGTGGCGGGTGCCGGACCCATTGGGTTGCTCTTCATCGGAATGCTGTCCGCATTGGGGATGCGCGTGGTGGCGACGGACCTCATGGAATCTCGCCGCCAACTGGCCCGCCGCTGGGGGGCCTGGAAAGCCTTGGACGGGGCGGATACGAACCTGGTGGATGCGTTGCGTGCTCTGACCCGCGGTCGTGGATTGGATGCCGCCGTCGTTTGTGTGCCGGTCGATGCCGTGGTGGCTCAGGCTCAGGCGGCTTTGCGAGGCGGAGGAGCGACCCTGCTTTTTGCCCACACTTTGCGAGGCAAAATGGCACCCGTAGACCTCGGGGTGCTTTGCGTGGATGAAAAAAGTTTAATGGGCAGCTATTCCTCGGACTTCACTCTGCAAAAAGAAGTCGCTCGATGGGTGTTTTCCCGGCGCTTGGACGTCCGGAAGCTCATCACCCATCGCTTTCCGCTCGAGGAAACCGCGGCCGCCGTGGCGTTGGCAGCCCGTCCCAGCGAGGATTCCCTCAAGATCCTGGTCGAAAGTGGTTCGGCTCGAAGGCCTGGCGGATCGCCCCCCCTGAAAACGACAACGCCGGCGCACAGTGCGTGTACGCCGGCGTGATCGGATAGAAACTTGGTCGGTCTCTGTGAAGACCCTAGAGTGCGGGGTTCAGGCGGTGAGCTTCTCGAAGCGGGCCTCGATGAACTCCCAGTTGAGCACCTTGGAGATGGACTGCACGTAGTCGGCGCGGCGATTTTGGTGCTTCAGGTAGTAGGCATGCTCCCACAGGTCGATGCCGAAGAGCGGGGCCTCCCCGTTGGACAACGGGCTGTCCTGATTGGCGGTGGTAACCAGCTTCAGGCTCTTGTCCTTGGTGACCACAACCCACAGCCATCCGCTTCCGAAAACGCCCATAGCGCGCTTGAGGAATTCTTCCTTGGCCTCGTCTTCACTGCTAAAGAGTTCTCCAAAGGCCTTCATGAGCGGTCCGCCTTCGGTCAGCGGGGCTGAATCCTTCTTGAGGCACTGCCAGAAGAGGGAGTGGTTGTAATGGCCGCCACCATGATTGCGGACGGCGGAGCGGATCTTCTCAGGAACGGTGTTCAGGTTCTTGAGCAAGTCTTCCACCGAGAGTTTCTGCAGGTCAGGGTAATCGGATAGGGCTTCGTTGAGCTTGGTGACGTAGGTCTGGTGATGCTTGCCATGGTGGATTTCCATGGTTTTGGCATCGATGTACGGCTCCAGTGCGTCGAAGGAGTATCCCAGCGCAGGCAACTTGTGTGGCCCGGAGGCGGATTGTGCGAAGGTCCGGAACGGAGCCGCAGCCATGGCCAAAGCCAAGGCACCGGCCGACTTGAGTGCGTGACGTCGAGTGATCATGCGGCGAGCAAATAGATTAAATTTAGAACACAAAAGTGGTCTCGGTTGGATCTGGGCGCAAGCTTGTGAATGTTTCCATTGGGTCACAGATGCACGAGAAACCGTCGCCAGCCTTGCGCCTGATTCGGTGCCGCTC
>Ga0209444_10000766_pt1 | contig 17851 bp, 15 predicted proteins | sample LauGreFaBDMM15DN_2_FD_188215 | JGI IMG/M metagenome (GOLD analysis project Ga0209444, IMG submission 188215) | Freshwater lake microbial communities from Lake Michigan, USA - Fa13.BD.MM15.DN (SPAdes) (version 2) | ecosystem: Environmental > Aquatic > Freshwater > Lake | place: Lake Michigan...
CGAAGCCCGCAAGGAGGGCAAGCGCCCTTCCCGTTACATGACCACCCGTAACAAGAAGCTTTCCCAGGAGAAGGTGGAACTGAAGAAGTATAATCCTTCGCTGCGCCGTCACACGCTGCACAAGGAGATCAAGGGCTAAGCTCCTTTCTTCCCAACGCCAGAAGGGCCGGCCGCAGCGATGCGGGCCGGCCCTTCTGCTTTGGCGGGGGGCAGGCGGGGCTTAGGCCGCCTTGCCGATACGGCGAAGCTCGCGCCAGCGGGCGCGGTGGTGGCGGGTCCAGTCAATCAGGGCGCGTTCGAAGCCGATGTCGCGGCCGGCCTTCTCGGACTCGATCCACTTATGTCGGAGGATCTCTTCGCGCTCAGCGAGGAACTCCGCATACAGGGACGAACGGGCTGCCAAGTCGGCGGCGGGCTTCGGCTCCTGATGCATTTCTCTCATTCTTAAGGGGAGAGTGAGAGAAATATGACGAACTTGCAAGCCGTAGGCGACGGCTGGGTTACGCCTGTTTTTCGAGCCCTTGCAGCACGGTCAGGCCGACGGACCGGAAGACGCGGGCTGGATTGCTGTCCGGGTGGCTAATAACCACCGGGATGCCGTGGTCGCCGCCCACGCGGATGGTCTGGTCGAGCGGGACCTCTCCTAGGAGGATGGTCTGTAGGGCCGTGGCGACCTTGAGGCCGCCGCCTTGGCCGAAGAGGTATTGGCGGGAGCCGTCAGCCCCTTCCAGGAAACTCATATTTTCAGCCACGCCGAGGATGGGGACGCCGACCTTCTCGAACATCGCCGCTCCGCGGAGGGCGACTGCGACCGCCGCCGTCTGCGGGGTGGTCACGATAATCGCGCCGCTGAGGGCCATCGCCTGGGCGATGGAGAGCTGGGCGTCGCCCGTGCCCGGGGGCAGGTCGATCAGCAGGACGTCCAATTCGCCCCAGCGGACGTTCGTCGCGAACTGCGAGATGGTCTTCATGATCATCGGGCCACGCCAGACCACCGGGGCGTCGGCATCGATGAGGAGGCCCATGGACATCACCTTCACGCCAAAATTCTCGAGGGGGATAAGGGTATCGCCGTCGAGCATGGGGCGGCCGTTCACGCCGATCATGAGGGGGACGGACGGGCCGTAGATATCGCAGTCCATCAGTCCGACCTTGCCCGGGCGACCTTGGTCCGAGAGGGCGCGGGCGAGGGCACAGGCCAGATTTACCGCGAAAGTGGACTTACCGACGCCGCCTTTGCCGCTGGCGACGGCGATGATGTGCTTCACCTTGCCCACGCCGGCATCGGCTGGGAGCTTAGCGGTCGCAGCTGGGGTGCCGGCCGGGGGCGGGGTGCCCTTGGGGACCGTCACGGTGATGGCGATCTCTGGGTTCTTCACCCCGATGGCCTGCAGGACGGCTTCGATGTCGGCGTAGAGTTTCTTGGGTACCTCGGGGTCAGCGCTTGTGACCGCCAGCCCGACGCTGACTTTGCCCTCGAGGGTGACCTCAATACCCTTCACGAGGCCGAAGGAGACGATGTCGCGGCTGTAGCCGGGGTAGCGGACCTGGCCGAGGGCCTTTTGGACTGATTCCTTATCGAGCGACATCAGCGGGATTGAACTCCCTGCCCAACTTAGGTCAAACTGCTAACCTCATAACAAACTCGCTCGATGCGCTTCCTTTCCCTCTTCGCCGTCTTTCTCGCCGCGCCCCTCTTCGCCCAAGGCAACATCAAGGTCGACACCGAGATTGGCGGCTTGATCAGCCGCAAGATCGTACCGGTGGCGATTGTCTCCGATGATCCGGTCCTGGGCGGACTCGTCCAGTTCGCTCTTTCCACGCACGGAGGAATCGAGATCTCGCCCAGCTCGCCCATTAAGGTGCGCATTGGCCGCGGCGGGCTCGCCGCCGTTGTCTCCTGCGACAATGCGCTTTGCGCCTTTACGTCGAACGTCGAAGGTAAGGATGAGGATCAGCTCGCGCTCCGGATTGCCGACGCGGCCATCGTGGGCCTAGGTCGTCGCTGGCAGCTCAAGCCTTTGTTCGCCGACACGAAGGTTACGTTCGTCTCGCGTCGCACCGGCAGCGCCGAAATCTACGTCACCAATCTCGCGCGCTCCAAGACGCTGCAGCTGACGAAGTATGGTAACACCTCGATTGGCCCGCGCTGGTCGGCCGACGGCTCCCGCGTCTTCTTCATCTCCTCCTTCCGTTCGAACTGGCCCGAGATTTTTTCGACCAATGGTTATGGCGAGGCCGCCAAGGTGATCGTCAACGTCCGGGGCGCACTGGGCGCCGCCAGCAGTGGTCCGGACGGACGCATCGCCTTCGCCTCCTCCAATAAGGGCACGATGGATATCTTCGTCGCCGGCCCACAGGGCCAGACGCCGTCGCGCGTGATCAAGGCCCCCAGCATGCAGTGGGTGAACACCGACCCTTCGTGGTCTCCCGACGGTTCCCGTTTCGCGCTGACCGCCGGACCGACCGGCAGTCCGGGTATCTACCTCGCCAGTTCCGCTGGCGGCCCGCTGCAGCGCATCTCTACCAACCATAATTACAGCACCGAGCCGCGCTGGAATCCCGTCGTCCCGAATCAGCTCGTCTTCACTTACCAGGAGGGCGGAGCGCTCCGTCTTGGCGTGCTCGATCTCGCCGCCGGGACGATGACCCCGATTGTGACCAAGAGCCCGGCGTCCATCGCCCATGCCTCATGGTGCGCGGACGGACGTCACCTCGTTGCCGCGCAGGGCAAATGGTTGGTCGTGATCGACAGCGTGACCGGCAAGGTGACGCGCCTCACGCCTTCTCAGCTCGGCGATTGCTCCGAGCCGGACTGCTGGTCTCCTCGCGCGCAGTGACCGGGGTCACTCGACGTATAAGCCGTCGGGCCGCAACGATTCTTCCGCTTTCGGGTAGAGGCTGAACTTCGCGATCTCGGCGGGTGTGATCGTCGCGCCCTTGCTGGCCGCGGCGAAGGTCTTCTCATCGACCATCGCGAAGATCATGTCCTTGTCCGTATCGCGGCCCAGTGCGAGATAGTGCCACTGGGGAGAGTTGCGTTTGTAGACAAAGCGGTGCGTGCCGGTCTGGAGGGAGGTGTAGTAGGTCCGTCCGCCGGCGGTGACCTTGTCGATGACCTTATAACGTTCTCGGTCGATCAGGAAGGCCTTGGCCATTGGCTCGCTGGTCCACTTGCCTGCACCGAGATGCCTCGAGTTCCAGGGGAAGAAGACCGTATCGCCAGCAATGCGTGCGCTGATGATCACTTGGTTCAATGAATCAGCATTGATGCTCGAGATGGCCGTGACGACGAACGTGCCGTCGGGATTCAGGCGGGCTTCCTTGGCGCCTGAGGTCAGCATCCAGGCGGCGAGCTCGGCGCCTTGGCCGGAACTAAAGGTGCTCCAGCGCTGGCCGCGGGCCGCGGGCGAGGTCATCGCGTAGACCTTTTCTTGGAGGGCCTTGAGGCGTTCGGAGAAGGCAAGGAGCTCGCCACTCCAGGCTTTCTGGGCGGTCTGCGTGCTCGCGGCCTGGGCGCGGAAGTCGACGCGATCGATAAAGATTTTCAGCGCGCTCATGCGCATGCCTTCGGCTTCGACGCGGAGACGCCCAGCCTCAGGAAAAGTGGCGGACGGGAAGGTGCTCATCACTTCGGCGAAGAGCTGGGCGAAGCCGGCTTCGTTGAGGGCAGGGCTAAGCACTTCGTCAAGGATCGCGGATTGGGCACTCAGCAGTTCGGCGGCCCTGGCGGAAGGGGCCTCTCGCAGTACGTAGACCCGGCGGTCGGCGTCGAGTTTGAGCGCCCAGAGTGCGATTTTACGGGTGAGCGGAGCGGTGTCGACCTGGCCCCTCAGAGAGAAGGACGAGTAAGGGTCGATGCTCAGACGGCTGGCCAGCACGTTAAGCCCGGGCGAGCCGCCACTCGGTTTCTCGAAGACGGCCCGCTCAGCGCGGGTCTTGAGCTCGGCGAAATGGCTGAGCTCACTGCGGAGCTGCTGCAGGCTCCTTCGTGAGTTGACCTCCTCTTTGATGATGGGCCCGCTGCAGAAGGCGAGGATGTCGCCGCCGATGCCTCGTGAAAGCCCGGCCACGAGGCCGACGGCGATCATCGCACCTAGCGCGACATAGCCAACCATCTGGTGGAGGCGGATCTTGGAAGAGAGGCTCTTTTCGTGATCGGCGAGGGCCAACATCGCTTGAACCTGCGTGAAGGTGTCGACGCTGGCGGGTTCGGCTAGACCGTAGAGCAGGAGGCGGCGACGGGTATCCACGTCAAGCCGCGTGGCGGCGATCTCATCTTCGACTTCCGTGGAGACGGGTTTAGACCGCTTCAGCTTGAGGGTGACGCCGAACTTAAAGTGGTCGGAGAGCGGTGCCCAGTCCTGGGCCCCTTCGGGTAAGCAGGGTGTGTCCGCGGTGAGCGCCCCTTCGGAGATCATCGCCGACACCTCGTCTTCGGTGAGAGGTCCGCGGGTTTCGTTGCCGATCAGGAGTGAGAAGTGGCGCATGCAGGCGGAGTCCAGCCCTCTTCGGGTATTTTCAAGTCTGTTTATTGCCGATGGTTAGGCAAGACGAATGGGCCCAGCGATACCTTTTGCAAATCGTCCCAGAAGCCTCTTTGCTTGGATTCGCTCGATGGCTAATCCAGGCATCAATCAATCGCAAAAGCAGGTCCAAGGCCTCGTCCTGACACCGCAGCTTCGCCAGTCGCTCCGTATCCTCCAGGTGCCAGCGGCCGAGCTACTACGTGAGATCTCCGAGGAGATGGCCGCCAACCCCTTGCTGGAAGAAGTCGAACCAGTCGGTAACGAAAGTCTGGACGCGCCGGTGCCCACCGAAGATTCGGAAGAGGAGGGCCCGCGCGAACTCTCTTTGGGCGACGACGACTTCGACGCCTTAAAGCGTATGAAGGACGATTGGGACGAAAGCTACTACGAGGAGATCCGCTCGCAGGGCTATACCCAGGAGGATGAGGAACGCCGCCGCCACATGATGGAGTCGGCTACCGGTGAAGCTTCGCTTTCCGAACACCTCGCGGACCAAGCGCGCACGGCCTCCGACGACCCAGCCGTCCAAGAGGCGCTCAAGCTCCTGATTGCCTCACTCGATGAACGAGGCTTCGTCGAGGAAGACCTTTCGACCGTCGCCCTCCGTTCTGGCCAGCCCTATGAGGCGGTCATGACGGCCCACACGTTGATGATGGCCTTCGATCCGCCCGGCATCGGCGCCCGCGATCTCCGCGAATGCTTCCTGGCTCAGCTTCGCACGCGCGGTCGCGGGCTTTCAACCGCCGCGCGCCTCATTACCGATTGCTGGGAGCCCATGATGGGCCGTCGACTCGAGGAATGCGCCCGCGTTCTCGACGTTGAGCTCGACGGTATCCGCGAGGCGCTCGCCGAACTCGCCAAGCTGGAGACCGTACCCGCACGTCGATTCTCCCGCGATGACAACCGGGTGGTCACGCCCGACGCCACGGTCGAGCTCGACGAAGATGGCAAATGGAAGGTCATCATGGACGACCGCCATGTGCCTCGCCTGCGTCTCGTCCCTGCCTACAAGGACATGCTCGCGGGTCAGGCTCTCGGGGACAAGGAGCGCGCGTATATTCTGGAGCGCATGCGCCAGGGCAAATTCCTCATCGGTGCGATCGAGGAGCGCCAGCGCACCATCGAGAAGCTCGCCCATATCATCGTCGACCGTCAGGCCGATTTCTTCGAACACGGCCCTTCCAAACTGCGGCCACTCACCATGACGGATGTCGCCAAGGAGATGGGCGTGCATGAGACCACGGTTGGTCGTGCCGCGGCCAACAAGTGGATGCTTACGCCGCACGGGCTGCGCGAGTTCCGCTGGTTCTTTACCTCGGGGGTTTCGACGTCCGACGGCGGCACGGTCGCGCAGGAAGGCGTGCAGGAACTGATTGCCGATATCCTTGCCCGCGAGAACCCCGCTGAGCCCCTAGCTGACGAGGCCATTACCGTCGAGCTGCGCAAGCGCGGTGTCCAGATCGCCCGTCGCACTGTGGCGAAGTATCGTGAAGCGTTGGGACAGCCTTCGGCGCACATGCGCCGGAAGCGGCTCTAATCAGGAGAAACGTCCGAGGACAGAGTCCCAGCCGAAGTTCGCCATGTCGGGGAAGACGAACTGGACGCCGGCCGTGAGGCCGTTCGGGAGCCGCGCCGGCGCGGCGATGAGGGGTAGGCCCGCAAGTGAAGCGGGTGCATTGAGCGCGAGGAGTCGACGGCGGTGCGTCGCGTCGGAATCGGCCTTGCGGACCGCGCTACCGAAGGTCGCGGGCAGGGCGATGAAGTGATAGCGCTGAAAGATCACACGGAAGGCGTCGATGATCCGGGTGCGGATGGCTTCCGCGGCACGGATCTCGTCATGAGTACGCCGACGGCCGATATCGAGGCGTTCCCACACGACGGGGTCGTAATCTGGGCGACGGCGTTCGAGCCATGCGGCGTGCACGCGGGCGGCGGCATGGCCGCCGAGTATGGGATAGGCCTCCGCCGCCTGCTTGAAGGCGAGCTGCAGGAGCATCGCGGCGGCGGCGTCTTCCTGCGCTCCAGCCTGCAGGGCGACGGTCCGCATGGCGGCGAGATCCTCCTGTGGGATGCCGAGACCCAGGTCGCCAGCCCAGAGGCCCGCGCCGGCGGGCGGAGCTTCGCCGAGCACGGCGGCCGAGACCTGCCGGAGATCCTTGGCGGTTCGCGTGATCCATCCTTGGGTGTCGTAGCCTGGCGAGAGCGGGAACATGTCGCCAATGGGCGCGATGTCGGGAGAGAGACGCAGGCCCCAAACTCCACAGTAACCGCAGGGCACGCGGATGGAGCCGGCGGAATCGGTCGCCAGGGCGAACGGGACCAAACCGCGGGCGACGGCGAACGCTGAGCCGGAGCTCGAGCCGCCCGAGAGTAGTTCTGGGTGTTCTGGATGAGGGCAGTCACCGAAGTGCGGATTCTCTCCGGTGAGCCCGAAGGCGAACTCGTTCAGTTGCGTCCGCCCACATTCAATCGCCCCGGCGTCTGCTTCGAAGGCGGCGGGCAGGGTGGAGGTTGTGCTGGCTGGGCCGATCTCCTCGGGCAGAAACGTCGAGCCCGCGTAGGTGGGTTCGCCCTTCCGAAAGTAGAGGTCCTTCGTCAGGAAGGGCACGCCGCCCAGAGCGGCTTCGCGCAGCGGCCAAGCTGCCTCGAAGCGGCGGGTCAGTGTGGCGACGTCGGGCAGGCCGCAGAGGGCCGCCCGTTGTTCGTCGGCACCGAGTGACCCCAGTTTGATCAGGAAAGCTTCCGCCGCCATACGAGGACCACGCGTGAGGGTGAACTCACGCCAATCTTCGACGGACTGCGGCAGCAGGCTCACAGCTCGAGGGGGACGCCCGGTTCCGGGTCGTGCACGCGGGTGCCAGGCATCGCGGCGGCGAGGGTTTCCTTCATCCAGGCGCGGGCGGGCGGGTCGCCGTGCGTCAGGACGATGTCCTTCGGTTCGAGGGCCTTCGCGAAATCGAGAAGCTCTTCGCGATCCGCGTGGCCGCTGAGGTGGAAGCGTTCGACCTTGGCGCGCAGCGTCGAGGTATGGTCGAGGGACTTGAATTTGAACTCACCGCCGGGATTCATGCCGATGAGTTCGCCGCCCGGGGTCTCCGGATCGCAGTAGCCAACGAAGAACACCGCGTTCTCCTCGTGGTCGAGCATGTTGGCGGCGACACGCCAGGCGGGGGTCTTCTCGACGAGCATACCGCTCGAGAGGAGGTAGATGCCACGCTCGGGCATGTTCTTGCCGGGCTGCGTGTACTTACGCGAGAGCGGTAGGATGCCGAGGTCGCGGAGGACTTGGCGGCTGAACTTAACCTGCTTCGTCTTCTTGCTGGCGGCATCGAGATAGTCGCAGAGATCCATGCCGAGTCCCGAGCAGAAGATCGGCACGTCGGCCAAGTTGCCCGCATCAGCGGCTTCCTGGAGGAGCATCAGAATCTCCTGCATGCGACCGAAGGCGAAGGCCGGTAGCAGGACCGAGCCGCCTTCGTCGCAGATGGCGTTGACGGCCTTGATCAGGCGCTGCTCTTCCTTGCCGCGGTCAAAGCCCGGGACCGTGGCCGTGGCACCGCGCGTGCATTCCATGACGAGCGTATCGACCGGCGTGCGCGGGAAGTTGGCTCCGGCGACGGTGCGCTGGGCCTTGAAGTGGACGTCCCCAGTGAAGAAATGCTTCTTCTTACGGTGTTCAATCAGGCAGCCCACCGCGCCAGCGACGTGGCCCGCGAGGTGCATCGTGAGGGCGACTTCCTCGCCACCACGGCCGATCATGCGCGGGTTGGCGATGGGTACCGCGGCGAGGGCGTGTTCGACGCGTTCGACATCGGTCTCGACGTAGAGAGGGTAGTCCTGGTTGCCGGTCTCCTCGCGCTGGCGCTTCATCACTTGGATGGAGTTGCTGAGCAGTCGGCGGACGAAGAGCGTGGTGGCGGCGGAGGCGTAGACGCGCGACGTCGGGTGCTGCTTCAGGAGCAAAGGCAAGGAGCCTAGGTGGTCGAGGTGGCAGTGCGTCAGGATCACGCCGTCGACGCTACCTTGGATCTTATCAATCTGGGGCAAAGCCTTGCGGCCATCGAGTTTGGGGTGGAGGCCGCAGTCGATCACCAGCCGCAGGCCGCCGAATTCAGCGAGCATGCAGTTGGCGCCGATTTCACGGCCAGAGTTTAGGTCAGTAAGTCGCATCAGGAAGGGTCGGAAGGAGGGGTCATGGCGAAGACCGGGATGCGCGTGTAGATGCGTTCGCCCGATTGGGTGGTGCCATGGAAGGAGCCCTCGGCCGTCAGCGGGCCGCCGGCGAGGTGGTAGCTGTTATAGGAGAACTTCTCGCCTGGGGGGAGGGTAGGGGTCTCGCCGACGATGCCGTCGCCCTCGACGATCTCGATGGTGCCGTCCGGGGAGCGGATAATCCATTTCCGGCCCAGGAGCTTCACCGTCTCCTGCGAGAGGTTGCTGATGGTCAGGAAGTAGACGAACGCGTGCGGGGTTTCGGGGGGGAAGTTCACGTCCTTATGGTGGACCACCTTGTCGATGGTGACCCTGAGGCCTGGCAGTTCCTTTCCGGTGGGTTGCACGTTGGCCAAGACAAGAGGGGTTGGCCCCGCTACGGAAGCCATAAATCGGCTAATCGTGCGGTATTTGCCCTTCCCGTCTTGCCCCGAGGGTCTGACGACCTTTGATGGGCTACGGATGTCTACCTCAGCTGAGCGCAAGCGCAACCTCGGGCGCGTTCCGGTCAAGTGGATCGTCCTGGCGTGCTATGTCCTGCTGGTCTTCGTCTCCCGCTGGGTGACCTCCGCCGATCGTCAGCCCTCTCTCGAGCTGGCGCATACTGTCCAGATCGCATCCGCCACCGCCGCGCCCTCGTCTGGCGCCCTGCCAGTGGTCGTGGTGCTCAGTCTGCCGGATCGTAACTCGTGGCACAAGACCGATCTCGTCGTCAAATCCGATGGATTCCCCGGCCTCGGCCAAGTCTATGTCGTCCGCTGGCCCACCGCCTTGCATCGTTCGCGGGATTCGATGGCCGCCGACCATGTCGCCGCCGATATGCTCAAGGCCATCGAGGCGCGCCTCGGAGCCGGACGTTTCCATGTCGTGGGCGAAGGCCTCGGCGGAGTGGTCGCCTTGGAGATCGCCAAGAAGCAGCCGCAACGCGTGGCGTCGCTGACGCTCGTCTCGGCTCCCGGCGCCCAAGAATACACCCTGCTCGGTAATGCGGTGGCCAACAAGTTCGTCTACTTCTTCCACCACCTTCCTTTCGTGCTGTTCGACGTGGCCACGCCTCATTTCGGCCTGGCCGATCGGCTGCCCTATAACCGCGGTTACTCTGGCGTCTTCTTCGACAGCGACCTGTCAGGCGCCAAAGCCATGCTCCGCGCGTGGGATGGCCCCGTCTTCCTCGTCCACGGCAAGTCCGACTGGATCACGCCCGTCGACGCCGCCCGCTATTCCGCTCGGCTCATGCCGCAGGCTCGCTTGCTCGAACTCGAGGGCGGTCACGGTCGCGAGGTCGCGCAGGCTGCCTCCGAAGATATCCGTCGCTTTATCGCTGACGTTGAGGCTGGTAAGGCGCCGCGACGTGCCGCGCCGGTCCCGGCGGCCGAGCCCTACCCGGACCTCGTGGTCTCCGATGGCGCGCGCTTCTGGATCCTTATTCTGATCATCATTCTCTGCACCTTCGTGGCGGAGGATCCGACTTGCCTGGCCGCGGGCCTCCTCGCTGCTGAAGGCATCATTGGTTTCTGGTGGGCCGCGCTGGCCTGCACCATCGGTATCTTCATCGGGGATATGGTCCTCTATTCGCTCGGCCGTTGGCTTGGGCGCGGGGCGCTTCGCCGCGCGCCGCTCAAGTGGATCGTGAAGGAGCACGAGATCGACCGCATGGCCGGCTGGTTCGGTTCGCCACGCGGTATGCTTGTGATCGTCAGCTCCCGCTTCATCCCTGCGAGCCGCGTGCCGACCTTCGTCACCGCCGGCATCCTGCGCCTCGGCCTTCCGCGCCTCTCGCTGCTGCTCTTCACGGCGGCGCTCGTCTGGACGCCGGTGCTCATGCTCCTCGGCAGCACGTTGGGGCCGCCCTTCATGGAGCAGTTCCCTCGCTACAAGCAGTACGCCATGTGGATTGTGCTGGGGCTCTTCGCTTTCATCTGGTTCTTCACGCACTGGGTCGTGCCAGCGATGACCTGGCGCGGTCGTCGCGAGATCGTCATGAAGGTCCGTGGCCTGATGCAGCCGTCGCTCTGGCCGGGTTGGCTCCTTTACCTGCCGGTGCGTCTGGGCATCGTGCTCCTGAGCCTGCGCCATCGCCGCCTCACCGCCTTCGCCTCCGCGAATCCGGCACTGGGCCGAGTCGGTGGTTTCATCGGCGATGGGAAGTCCCTCCTGCTGCGTCCGTTCCAGCGCGATTCCCGCTGCTGCCCGACGCTCGCTCTTTCCCTCGAGGATCCCAGCGAAGAGCGCGTGAAGGATGCCGCCGCCTTTGCGACGTGCCATGGCTTCCCGGTCGTCTTCAAGCCGGAGGTCGCCGAGGACGGCGCTGGCCTGCGTTTCGTCCATACGCAGGAGCAGCTCGAGCGGCTTGTCCGCGGCGCCACGGAGGATTTCCTTCTGCAGAAGTTTATCTCCGGTTCCGAATTCGAGGTCGTCTGGCGCCGTAATCCGGGCAAGGACGACGGGAGTATCATGGCCATCGTGCAGAAGCGCGACGTCACCGTGCGCGGCGACGGCGAGCAGACGCTCGAAGAACTCATCTGGCTGGACGAGGTCGCGGTCTCCCGCGCCAACCTCTTCCTGCGCTGCCATGCGCGCGACCTGAACCGCGTTATCCCCGCCGGCCAAAAGGTGACGCTCAATCTCACCGGTAGCTACGGCCATGGCGCCCGTTGCCTCCATCGCCACGATCTTATTACCGTGGAACTCGACACCGCCGTGACCCAGTTCGCCAAGCGTTTCCCGGGCCTCCACTTCGCCCGGTTTGACCTGCGCGCGAGTTCCATGGAGGATCTTAAAGCCGGGCGCTTCATCGTTACCGAAGTCGGAGGCTGCTGCCACGTCTCCAGCCTCCTGCGCGACGAGTCGCTACGCTTCTCGCGCTCGTACGAAGCGGTCTGGGACCAGCTCAAGGCCTGCCTCGACGCCGGTGCCTATAATCTCGCGCAGAATGTCCGCCCCGTGCCGCTCGACGAGCTCATGGCCCGCTGGAGCCAGGCTCGCAGTCGTCACGACGAGTTTGCCGTCAGCGAGGAGCTTTGATCAGCCGCGCGCGGTGAAGGCGTGGCAGAGCGCGGCCGCGGCCGCGTCGGATTCATCGAGCGCCAGCTCCTCGCCGAGGCGGAGCACCGTGCGAATCATCCGGCCGACCTGTTCCTTCTTGGCGGCGCCATGGCCCGCCACCGCGAGTTTGATACGCGTGGGTGCGTATTCGCCCACCTTGACGCCGAGGCGGGCGAGCACACTCAGGGCGGCGCCGCGCGAGGCGCCCATCGCCTGGGCCGTGCGGAAGTTCTGGACGTAGATGGTTTCCTCGATGGAGGCGTGCGTGACCGTATGCTCGCGGACTAGCTTCTCCACCGCGTCGGCGATTCGGCCGAGGCATTCATAAGCTTCGAGCTTCGGGCCGAGCTTCAGCGTGACACTGGCGAGCAGGCGTATCGGCTCCGAGCGTGCATCGATGACGGCCAGGCCGGTGCCGCGCAGTGAAGGGTCGATCCCGAGGATGATAGCGCGGCAACCGCGGCCGGCAGGAGTCGCCGCGACCTTACGGGTACGAGGCGACTTGGCCCCCGTCGGCGTCGATGCGACGCCGCGGAGCTTATCCGTCCAGAGCGAGCGCGAGGATTTGCGGGCCATGACGCGAGGATGGTAAGGTCAGCCCTGATTTCGACAGCAAAAGCGTCGGCGACGGATTGCCAAGGGCCTTGGGCAGGGTAGCGTGACCGCATGCGGATTGGACTCCACCTCACCTGCCTGACTTGGGCCGCTTTCGGCTTAGGCACGGAGCCCGAGGTCATCCGTCGCGAGGTGCTGGCGATGCCAGCGATTGAATTGAAGAGCGTGGGTAAGCTGAACCTCAAGCTCGTGCCCGAATGTTCGGCCCTCTGGGGGAGCCCCTCGCAGCCTGGCGTCTTCTGGACACTTGCCGATTCCGGCGCCAAGTCCGCCATCACCCCAATCCGGGCTGACGGTACCATGGTGCCCGTCGGTAAAAGCTACTGGGGCGCGGTCGCGCTCAAAGGCGCTACCAATGTGGATTGGGAAGCTATCACGGGTGATGCCTCCGGCAACATGGTCGTCGGCGATGTCGGCAATAACGTCTCTCGTCGTAAGGAGCTCGCCTTCTACCTTTTTAAGGAGCCCGCTCCCGGCGTCAGGGAAATTACCGAGGTCCGTAAGGTGACCTTCGCTTGGCCGGATCAGACCGCCTTTCCTGACCCCGAACTCGCGCATGACTGCGAGGCGATGTTCCTGCTCCGCGGGAAGCTCTACCTCCTCACCAAGCATCGCCGGGACACCCTGACGGATCTCTGGCGCGCGGATATCCCACCGGTGGGCGACCGGGCGACGCTGACTAAGTTGGCCCGCTTCGATGTGGGCGGTATGGTCACCGACGCTTGCGTCTCCCCGGATCAGAAGCGTCTCGCCATTCTCACTTATCGTAATGTCTGGGTCTTCGATATTCCGGTGGTCGGCGAAGATCTCTTTCGGGCGCCGGCCCTCCACGCGCCGATTTCGCCTCCGATGCTTTCCTTCCAGCTCGAAGGGTGCTCTTGGGTCGGTAACGGCCATCTCCTCCTTGGCTCCGAGCAGGGTGATCTCTTCCGCATCGCGCTGACGGATCTCCGCGAGGCCAAGTAAAACAAGAAGACCGGCGGCACAGGGCCACCGGTCTTCGGTGAGATGCTGTCAGGTCGCTTAGAGCGCCTTGGCGGCGGCGATCACAGCTTCCTTCGTGATGCCCATTTCCTTCATCACCACGTCGCCCGGGGCGGAGAGGCCGAAGGTGTCGGTGCCAATGGCCTTACCGGCGGTGCCGACGTAGCGGCCCCACGAAATCGTCACGCCGGCTTCGACGCTGACGCGCTTCGTGCAGGCGGCGGGCAGGACTTCTTCCTGATAGGCCTTCGGCTGTCGCGCGAAGACTTCCATCGAAGGCATCGAGACCACGCGGACGCCCGCGCCGAGTTCTTCGCCGGCCGCGAGAGCGAGCGACAGTTCGCTGCCCGTGCCGATGAGGATGTGGGTGAGTGCAGCGGTTTCCTTGCGGAGGACGTAGCCACCCTTGAGCGTGCCCTGGCGGCGAGTGGCAACCGGGACGGCGTCGAGGGACGGGACGTTCTGGCGGGAGAGGATGAGGGCAACCGGGCCGTCCTTACGGGCGACAGCGTGGGCGAAGGCGGCAGCGGTCTCTTCGGCGTCGCCCGGGCGGACCACGTCGAGGTTCGGGATGCAGCGCAATGCGCTGACGGTTTCGACCGGCTGGTGGGTCGGGCCGTCTTCGCCGACGCCGACGGAGTCATGCGTGAAGATGTAGAAGGCTTGGAGCTTCGCGAGGGCCGCCACGCGGATCGACGGGCGGAGGTAGTCGGAGAACGTCAGGAACGTCGCGCCAGAGCCCTTGAAGATGCCGTGGTAGGCCATGCCGTTGAGGATGGCGCCCATCCCGTGCTCGCGGATACCGAAGTAGAGGTTACGCCCAGCCGGGGTCGCGATGTCGAAGTCGCCGGCGTCCTTGATGTAGTTCTTGGTCGAGCCGTGAAGGTCGGCGGAACCGGACAGCACGAGCGGCGAAGCCTTGGCGACGGCGTTGATGCACGCTTCGCCGGAGAGACGGGTCGCGAGGGCGTTCTTGCCGAACTCCGGGATGGCGGAGAGGAGGGACTGGACGTCGCCGTGGTCGCCTTTCTGCGCCTTGGCGAGGAGGATGGCCTTCTCGGGATTGGCCTTGGACCAAGCGGCGAAGGTCTGCTGCCATGCGGCGTGCGCAGCGGCCTGCTGGGCCTTGCGGGCGTTGAAGTAGGCGCGGGTCTCGGGGGAGACGTAAAACTTTTCTTCCGGCAGACCGAGGGCCTTGCGGGAGGCGTCGACGAACTTCACGCCCGCTTCGCCGTGACCCTTAGCGGTGCCTTGGACTTCGGCGATGCCCTTGCCGATGACGGTCTTGCAGATGATCAGCTTCGGCTTGCCGTTCTTGCTGGCGCGGGCCTGGTCGAGCGCGGCGGCAATCGGGGCCAGCTCGTTGCCCTGCTTGACGGTGAAGACTTCCCAGTTGGCGGCTTCGTAACGCTTGGCGGTGTCCTCGTTCTGCGTCTTCGAGGCCATCGCGTCGAGAGTGACGTCGTTGGAGTCGTAAAGCATGATGAGGTTATCGAGGCCGAAGCGGCCGGCGAAGGAAGCGGCTTCCTGCGAGATGCCTTCTTGGAGGCAACCGTCGCCGGCGAGGCCGACCACGATGTGGTCAAAGATCTGATGCTCCGCGGTGTTGAAGTGCGCGGCGGCCATCTTGGCGGCGACGGCCATGCCGACGATATTGCCGGTGCCTTGGCCGAGAGGACCGGTGGTGGCTTCGACGCCGACGGTCTCGCCAAACTCGGGGTGGCCCGGGGTCTTGGAGTGAAGCTTGCGGAAGTTCTTCACTTCCTGGAGGGGGAGATCGAAACCAGCGAGGTGGATCCAGCTGTAGACGAACATCGAGCCGTGGCCGGCCGAGAGCACGAAGCGGTCGCGGTTGATCCAGGAAGGGGCGGCGGGGTCGTGGCGGAGGAAGTTGCCGTAAAGAACTGAGCCGATTTCGGCGGCGCCGAGCGGCAGGCCGAGGTGTCCCGAGTGACAGGCGGCCACGGCGTCCATGGCGAGGCCTCGGGCCTCGGTGGCGGCGCGGGAAAGGTCGGCGGAATTGTTAAGCGACATAGCCTTAATCCGTAAGGGATAAACGGGTGGGGTTTCCAGCCTTGAATGAGCCTCCAAACCCCCTCAAAAAGGTCACATGTCCGACAAAGAACTCGAAGAAGGCCTCGCTCTCCGACTCGACTTCGGAAAATTGCGAAAAATCGCTTCCGGGCAGGCTGATGTCATCCCGGCGGTAGCTCAGGATGCCCTGACCGGCGAAGTGCTTATTCTCGGCTACGTCAACGAACTCGCCCTGCAGACGGCGCTCCGTGAAAAGAAGGCGACCTTCTGGAGCACGTCGCGCAACGAACTTTGGATTAAGGGTCTGACTTCCGGCGATTTCCTCGAGCTCCTTGAGGTGCGCGTCAACTGCGAGCAGAACTCGATCCTCTACAAGGTTCGCCCCGCGGGCCAGGGCGCGTGTCACACGAAGGAGAACGGCAAGGCCCGTTCGGGTTGCTACTACCGTCGCCTCAAGGCCGACGGTTCGCTGGAGAAGGCCTGAGCGTCAGCGGTGCCGCAGTGCCTGTAGGACGAGGTCCGTCTCGATATCGAGCCGGACCACGAGCAGCTTTGTCTGACGCGTGATGCGATTAGTACCCGGTCGCGCGGCGAAGCCGAGCGCGTCGAAGTCACCTTGCTTTTCCGTCAGGCGAACGAGGGCGGCTTCAGCTTCGTCGCCAGTCCGATAGGCGAAGGCAATCGTCGCGACGAGGAAGGCGCCGTCGTCGCTTTCGCCGACCGCAATCGTCGCCGTCTCGGCCTGGGCACCGGCTTCGATGAGCGCGCGACCGAGCCAGCGGCGGCGGGTAGCGGCTTCGAGTAAGGCGTTCGCCGGTGCGGCGTGAACGAGCAGATAGCCATGCGGGACACCGCTTAACTGCACGCGGGCGATTCCCGGAATCACTTTACCGCCGTCGGAGACCTCCGGCGGGTTCTCGCTGAGTTCGGCCGGTTGTCCCGGGATGAAGCCCACGGTCGCTCGCTCGGATTTATCCAAGTTGGCTCGGGCGAGCCCTGCGCGCAGGGCTTCGCGCTGTTCCGGCGGGGCGAGTTCGGCGAGCGCCCGGAGGACGGCGGCGGAAGTACGGAGTCCTTGGGCTTCGCGGGGCAGGATGAGCGCGACCTCGCGGCTTCGGGGGTCGATGCGCAGGCGTAGGGCGCCGGGATGCGTCCAGAGCCACGCTGCGCCGCACGCTAGGGCCAGGACCGCGAGCAGGAGGAGTGGGCGACGCATGCGCGCTTACTTGGCGCCCGGAGTGGTAGCGCTCTTTTGGGCTTTGTCGACCACCTTCGCGATCGCCTGCGCGAGCTTGTCCGCCGGGTAATCGAGGTCGAGGGTCGCCTGCTTGCCTTCGCCGCCGATGCGGATCTTCTGCACGAGTTCGGCGAGCGTCCCCATTTCTTCCTTCTCCTCGGGCGACTTTCCGTCGTCGTTCGAGAGTCCCATCATTGAGAGCGCTTGGAAGCCTTGGAGCTGCTTACGCATCGTCGAAGCCTTCTCGGCGCTCACGAAGTTGGCGGCGATCGCGAGCTGCAGGTCGGTGGCGTTTTCGCCGAGCACCAGGGAAAGATCTTCCACGCCGACTTCTTGCTTCGTGTTAGGCATCTTCGCGGCATCGGCGTACAGAGTGAGCCAGCCGTTCTGGGCGGCGGCGAATTTAGCCGCCACGGCGGCGGGGATTTGCACAGACTTTTCCTTGCGGTCGGCCGCGACCAAGGCGCGTTCGAGGAATTCCGCGCTGGCGATGACGACGAGATTTTCAGAGTGGGCGACGACGTAGGCATCCTTGGCGTCTTCCTTGGGCTTCTCGCCAGAAAGTTTCTCGATGAACGCGCTGGCTTCCCAGGCCTGATGCTGACCGACGGTCTTTGACGGGATGTTGTTCGACTTACCGAAGGAGTTAATTCTTGCCGGCAAGAACTTGCCGCGGATCAGCACGACGCCGGAGGCGCTCTTCTCGGCAACCTTGCCGTCAGGGCCCGGATAGATTGCGACGACGAGGTCATGCAGGTCGTTTTTGGAGTCGATACCCAGCTGTTCACTGAGCTTGCGGGAGGTCTCGAGCTCTTTGGCTTTCATGCTGCCGAGCTTCTCGAGGGCCTGGCCGACCTTGGAGGCCCGGAAGGCTGCGATGTCGATGCCGACGATGGCGACCGACCCAGCGGGAAGGCTGTCGGTGTTCAGCGCGGCTTGGACGGAACTGAAGGAAAGGGCGAAAATCAGGGCAAGTAGGGGGCGCATGACGGTCGGTCATTAAGCCCGCTGGGCAGGAGGGGACAAGTGGATAGCCCCTTTTGCTAGGAAATGGGGGACCCCGACCCATATGGGCACAAAAAAGGGCGCCGAAAGGCGCCCTTGAGGAGGGTGTTAATCCGAGGATTAGTAGCCGCCGCGATCGCCGCCGCCGAAGCCGCCGGAGCGACGTTCGCCGCCGCCGAAGCCGCCACGA
>Ga0209444_10000770_pt1 | contig 17817 bp, 12 predicted proteins | sample LauGreFaBDMM15DN_2_FD_188215 | JGI IMG/M metagenome (GOLD analysis project Ga0209444, IMG submission 188215) | Freshwater lake microbial communities from Lake Michigan, USA - Fa13.BD.MM15.DN (SPAdes) (version 2) | ecosystem: Environmental > Aquatic > Freshwater > Lake | place: Lake Michigan...
TCAATCATTGGTCGAGCGATGATCCTCTTGCCGCTGCGAATTGGGTGCAATCGCTACCAGAAGACATGCAAGCAGAAAAAAATGGCATGGTGCTGGCTGCGTGGGCGGCTAGTGATCCAGTCGCTGCTTCTGCCTGGGCCGCTACATTTCCCGCAGGGGTGAACAGAGAACGAGCGATACCAGTTTTGGTGGAATCATGGGCAGGAAATGATCCACAAGCTGCCGTTACTTGGTCCCTTACCCTTCCCGAGTCTGTTGAAAAATCACAAGCACTCGATCAGGCAGTCAGAATTTGGTCGATGAATCAGCGGGATACGCTAAACGAGTGGATTAACATACAACCCAAGGGTTTAGAGGCTGACCATCTTCGCGCCACGGCCTCGATCGTCATCGCTGAAAGTCATCCGCTAGAAGCTGCGACCATGGCAGTGGCCATCGATGATCCACCGACTAAGCAGGATACGATCGTGGATGTTGTGCGCCAGTGGCGGCTAACAGATGCAGCTGCTGCGGAAGCATGGCTGAGTATGCAGTTGCTTGACGATGAGACCAAGCATTTGCTACAGCCCTGATGGATTTAGCAGATCACGCCCCTATAGGACTCTAAGTGATTCATTTCTCGATCTTAAGAATCCACTCTTCGACGATCTTTGTGGCTTGAGTGTCGGGGGTGTTGTGGAGGAATGGTGGCATTTTAACAGCGGGGTCTGTGGATTTCATGCGATGCAAAAGTAAGGATTTTTTTGGGTCGCCTAGCGTGGCGAGTGTGGCTTCTGTTAGGCCGCGGTTATTGCAGACGAGGTCATAGCGAAAGAACAACCGTGTTGATACCCATGATCGTAAACGATCGCAAGGGAATAGGCAGCTGAGGCGCAGCATGATCGGCGGGATTTGCGGATTTCCGCCAGAAATGTGGAGAATGGCTAGACCCATGCAGCGAACAGAGAAATGCTCCAACCACAGCGAATGCATCGCTTTTTTCCCTTTTCACCCTTGCGCGTTTGGGTGGAAACTGCTTGCTTCCTTGCGTCAACAACCGAAAAATTATGAAAATCGTCGTCGCATACTCTGGTGGTTTGGATACCTCCGTTCTTCTCAAGTGGTTGAAAGAAAAATATTCTGCAGAAATCATCGCCTATTGTGCAGATGTCGGCCAGGCCGAGGAATTGGACGGGCTTGAAGAAAAGGCGCTGACCACCGGTGCCAGCAAATGCTACATTGGCGACCTCAAAGAAGAGTTCGCTCGCGAATACATTTTCCCGATGATCCAAGCTGGCGCCATCTATGAAGGTCGCTACATGCTGGGCACATCGATCGCGCGTCCTTGCATCGCCAAGGGCATGATCGATTGCGCCATCGCAGAAGGCGCGGATGCGATTGCTCACGGTGCTACCGGCAAGGGCAATGACCAAGTGCGCTTTGAACTATCGATGGCGTCACTCGCACCGAACATCAAGTGCATTGCTCCTTGGCGCGATGCCAGCTTCCGCAAAGATTTCCCCGGTCGTGTCGAAATGATCGAGTATGCTGAAGCGAATAACATACCGATCAAGGCTTCGATGAAAAAGCCTTATTCGATGGACCGCAACTTGCTGCACATTTCCTTTGAAGCAGGCATGCTGGAAGATCCATGGTATGACGCCACGACCGAACAAGATCGCGAAATGTATGTGCTCTCGACTGCTCCAGAAGACGCACCTGATCAAGCTGAGTATGTGGAAATCCTTTTCCACAAAGGAGATGCCATCGGTGTTCGCACTGCCAACCTCACGAGCATCGTTGCCGATCTCGGCGACTCCAAGCCAACAGGAGAACAAGATGGCTACACGCTTTTCACGCCCTATGGGATCATGCGGGTGCTGAATTTCCTCGGAGGTAAACACGGCGTCGGTCGCGTGGACATCGTCGAAAACCGTTTCGTGGGCATGAAATCCCGCGGCGTTTATGAAACACCAGGTGGTGCGATTTTGTTGGCAGCCCACCGCGATCTGGAGGCCCTGACGATGGACCGCGAGGCAATGTTTACCCGCGATTCCTTGATTCCGAAGTATGCGCAACTGGTCTACAATGGTTTCTGGTTTGCGCCTGAGCGCGAAGCGATCCAAGCATTGGTCACACACACACAACAAACCGTTAGCGGTGAAGTGCGGGTGAAACTATACAAAGGCAACATCATGAATGCCGGTCGTCGTTCGCCCCATTCGTTGTATTCCGAGGCCGTTGCCACCATGGAAGGCGGACAAGAAGAGGCCTACAACCAAGATGATGCCACAGGCTTCATCGCGCTCAATGCGCTGCGCTTGAAAGCCTCGGCGCGCCAAGTGAAATGATTTCCTGATAAATTGTTAGGCATTTTACAGCCCACAGACCCTCGGCCTTGGTCGAAGTCTGTGGGCTTTTTTTGTTGTGTTCTGAGTTTTGGGGATTCGCTGGAAAAGCGAAATTGTAAAGTTTTGGTAAAGATGCGCGACAAGTCGGCAAGTGATTTGTTATGAATAAACAAGTAAAGAACCAACACCATGAATGCAAAACATCGATGCAGCGGAGGAATCATTTTTTTGTCCACATTGCTATGCCCACTAATTTTGGTGGCACATCCTGACGGGCATGATCTCGAAAATGAGTCCGGAGGGGAAACGCAAAGCTTGATGACGGTACAGACGGCAGAAAGTCAGATGAAGCAGAAGGTGCAAATCAAAACCGAAGCGGGATTTCGTCTGATCGAGAGCAACGGCATTCCTGATCATAAACCGGGAGAATTTCCGCGCCGTGGCAATCCAAACGCGATCAAGCCACAGAGTTACCAATTTCGCATGACTCTGAAGCCGGTGGCTGCAGATGAGCCTGTGCAGCGCATGGGGTATTGGTGGGGCGTGGGAGTCAATGGTGTGCCGTTTGAGCCGGGAACGGCTGAAGCGTGGAACAATGATATGCGCTCGGGATGGCGTTATGAGGCCGCCACGGGTTTTCTTAATCTAGGGCTCGATGAACACAATGCGCATGTACAACCCAATGGCGCGTATCATTATCATGCGATACCCAAGGGCTTGGTTGAAGAACGCGGCGGAGATAAAGATACTATGATCTTAGTAGCATGGGCAGCCGATGGTTTTCCTGTTTATACTTCGCGTGCGCACAGTGATCCGAAGAATGCCAAGAGTGCGTTGAAAGAAATGACCTCCAGTTATCAATTGAAAAAAGGTGAGCGTCCTGCAGCACCCGAAGGCCCAGGCGGTGTTTATGACGGACGCTTTACGCAAGATTTTACCTACGTCGAAGGATCGGGTGATCTCGATGAATGCAATGGCCGTTTCGGCGTGACGCCCGAGTTTCCTGAGGGAACTTACCACTACTGCATCAGCGCGAAATTTCCCTTTGTCGCTCGGTTGTGGCGCAGTGAGCCTGACGAGAGTTTTCGCAAAAATGACGCGCCTTCCGGAGGTGCTCGGCCCCATCAAGCGCCTCCTGGCGGACAGCCGCGTGGTATCATGGAAGGGACTCCACTGCCCGGTCAAGAGGGTATGCCGCTTTCTGGTCCGCGCATGCCGATGGTCCAAGCCATCGATCTCAACGGTGATGGAACGATTGATTCGAAGGAAATCGACGGCGCGGTGAGATCTTTGAAAAAATTGGATCGCAATGGCGATGGCAATCTCACACCAGAAGAATATCGGGGGGGTGCTCCGGGAGGACGAGCCGCTGGTTCAGGTGCACCTGGCAATCGTTCCTTGCCCCCTCAATGATGCCTTGGGGCGTTTTCATTCATTAGGCAATCATGAGCTTGCGGAACTGAGCGTGATCATCAATAGTCGCTGCGTGAGCTATGAGCGCGAGAGAGATGCACGAGATTCTGCGAGGGAAATGATTTCCCTGACGGGGCTTGGTGCGCTTTCGGCGTGGGGTGACACGGTAGCCGCACATCGCGATGGCATTCATCACGCGGCATCTGTGGTGGGTGCGGCTTTGCCATTCCGACCTCTTGGAGAATTGTTAGACTGTGGTTATCCTGAATTGCCTGCGGCATGGATTCAGAATCGGACCATGTTGACACATCGAAAATGGTCACCTGCGGCGATGGCAGCGCTGCATGTTGCGCGACACGCGGTGCGCGAGGCGGGGTGGTCGCAATCTGAGTTACGCGAGACGGTTCTGATGCTAGGAACATCTCGCGGTGGTGCGGCAGGTTGGATCGAGCCATGGCCGGGGCGTCGTGGTTTTCCTTTGATGGCGGCGAGCAATGCGATGCACGGAGAGGCTGCGGCAGCGGTATCGATCGAGCTCGGCATCGGTGGTGCCTATCAGGTGATTTCCACAGGATGCTCGGCGGGACTGGATGCGTTGGGGATGGGCCGAATGCATTTGCAATGTGGTATGGCGAAGCGGGCCTTGGTCGTGGCGGTCGATTTGCCGTTGGTGAAATTGTTGTTAGATAGCTACCATGCGACCGGAATTCTTTCGAAGATGGGAAAAAATGATCCGTATCATCCGCTCACGAGTGGAATTTTCCCTGCCGAAGCGGCTGCGGCGGTTGCGTTAGAAATTGGTGGCGATGGTGATGCGGTGAAATTTTCTGGTTATCTCGCTAATTCGGATGCCTGCGATCCTCTATCGCTCGCACCTAAAAGCGGACAGCTACAAGCACTCTTGCGCGAGGGGATTCGTCGTTTTGGTATGCCGCAAGGCTTGTGTCCGCATGCGACTGGGACACCTTCTCATGCGACTGCGGAGCCACAGTGCTTCGCGGAAGTTTTTTCAGAAAATCCACCAAGCTTGCACTTGCTCAAGCCGTTTTTGGGACATGGAATTGGTGCTGGTTCCTTGTTAGAAACAGTGTTGTGGATTGACGCGCTACGGCGCGGAGAGACCTTGCCGAACTTGCCAGGCTTGCATGCGCCATCTGGATTTGAGCTGCCCCATGAAATTCTTGCTGTGACTGGACCGATCTTCAAAATTGCCGCATCGCTCGGTGGCCATAATGCTTTGGTGGCACTGGAGATGGGCGATTGATTGTAATATGAACGACACGCAAAGGTGCGGAGTTCGTGGAGGATATCGCAGAGGTTTTTCACTGAGCTAGAAACCGTATTGGGCAGACAGCTATCTTGGCTGAACGAGCCCGAAACCAACCCTCAACAATCTTCTTTTTGCTATGCACATTCGTTGCCCCATGGGTGGTTTTCACTCGACGACTGAAGTCATCAAAAGTGCCATCCCTGATCAATGATATGATCACCAACCATGAGTCTAATGTCGTAAGGAAACCTCACCCGCTACGCCCTAATAAAAACAGCCTAAGCCTAAAAAAAAGAAACCCCGAGCAGAAAAGTCTCAAAAACCAGCGCCAGTTGCCAATTGGGAAAATCACCCCAAACAAGTTACTGTCTCAAAAACCCACTTTTCAGAGCCTCCCTTTAGTTCAGACTGATTTGCACTGTATTGGTTACTTGAATGTGGGCTGTGCAGAGAGGGCAGCTTATTTGCGCAACCACGATTTCGTATCGTTGATCTGGAGGGCGCGTTGTGCTCGCCAGTCGATGATATCGGGTTCTTGGTAAACCTTGCGTCTCAGATCAGTTTCTGCATCGCTGGGGCGTGTAAGTCCGGAAGTTGACTCTTCGAGCGCGCCTTGATGTGCGAAGCGATTGGCTTCGACTTTTTTCCCGGTGAAAAAGGATGAATTACCAGCCTCGGCAGCGCTTTTTCCTGAATCGCGTGCGGTGGTGGCGAAGCGACTGGCATCGGTATTACCCCTATACTGTTGAGGTTTGTATTCGCGATTTCCCCACCACGATTTTTTCTCGTAGTTGCCGGGATTGAATTTTTTGGTATTGAAGTCATTTTTGCCCATGGACGATTGTCCGGCAGACTCAAAGCTGCTACGCTTGTTGTTATTGGCTTTCCAGTTGCCTTCGGAGTCCTTGAAGTATCCTTGTTTTTCTTTGCTATTGAGCCTCTCTGTGAGTGTGCGCGGACGGGATGTCTCGGATGCCTCATTGGCGACTTTTTTCTCAGCACACTGACTTGTGACGAAGCACAAAGCCAGCAAGGAGGCAAAGCGATTGACAAGATTGGAGCGTGAGAAATTCATGAGCAAGTAAAGTGTTAGACCATGCCGAGGATCATGCGGCCTTCTTCTGAGATCATGTCTTGGTTCCATGCGGGATCCCAAACGAGATCGACGCGGGCGTCATCGATTTCTGGTAGCGACATCAGGCGCGCCTGGGCATCGGCAGCGATGACTGGACCCATGCCACAACCTGGGGCGGTGAGGGTCATTTTCACGAGTGCCACGGTTTTGCCATCGTGTTTTTCCAAGGCGCAATCATAGACGAGTCCAAGATTGACGATGTCAACGGGGATTTCTGGATCGAACACTCCTTTGAGTTGAGCCCAAACTTGTTCTTCGAGTGGGGCGTCCTTGAGGCGTTCGATTTCCTCGGACTTTTTCTGTTCGGCCTCAGGGTTGATTCCTAGAGCATCGGCATCTTTCGAGGAAATGCGCGCTAGGCCCGCAGAGGTTGCCACGGTGTAGGTGCCACCAAGGCGCTGAGTGATATAAACGACCGTGCCGATGGGCAGGGTGAGGCTGTCACCGCTGGGAATCTGGATGGCATCGACGTCGCGTGCGAGTGTAATTTCTTCGTGCATGGCTGTAGCTTCGCTAGATCGGTATGTTTGTCAATAGGGGGCGCAATTATTCTCCTACCTCTTTTTCGTCATCAGCGTTTTTGAGTTTATCCATCGCGCGTTCGGCGATGTCGATGACGCTATCATACTCGGAGTTCTCATAGAAATTGGTGATGATTGGCAATGCCCAAGCCGTGGGGTGGTGGGTGATCAGACCGCGGACAATGGACTCTTGTTCTTCAGCTGTTTTGGCAACTTTGCTGAGAGCTGTCCAGAGAGGCTGATCGTCTTTTTCTGCGCGATCGGAATCCTGGGCGAGAAATTCTCTTGCTGCTTGAAACATGCGAGTGCGCACGTTTTCGTCATCGCTGCTGGAAATTTGCGCAATGATGGAGCTAAACATTTCATCATTAGGCCAGTTCTTGAAAGCGGCGGCGGCGGCGATCTGCATGGTTTGGTCAGATGACTTCAGTGCTTCTTCGATTGCGGTTTTGGCATTCTCTGAGCCCGTGGCGCTGTATACACGAAGCAAGGCTTGCTTGATTTCTGGGCTAGTAGCAGCTTGTAAGGAAGCGCCCACGTATTCGCCCATGGCTTTACGATCACTGGATTTATTCAAGACAGTTACAACGGCTTCTTCGGCATTTTTACGGAGATTGCTGTCTTGGGAAAATTCCAAAATGATGAGCAATTGCTTGAAGTGAGTATCGGAGGCCATACCGCGAATCGCTTCAAGAGCGGCGCTGGCACTCTCGGGCTTGGGATTGGAATTGATGAAGGTAATGAGTGGATCGACACTGGCCTCGTTCTTTCTGCCACCGATGACGCGACGGAGGAGATTGACGCGGATTTCTTCAGGCATAACGGCGGTAGTGGCATACTTGATCAGCATTTCATCGACGTCGGTGCTATCGGTAGGTTGGGCAATGAAGAGTGCTTTGTAAACGGTCTCGCGTGAGGTGTTTGAGGCGATGCTTGTCACGCTGTTAAGCAGGATTTGAAGATCTTTTTCGTCTACAGCTAGCTCCGAGGTGCCTGGTGTAGCGGCAAGAGCGACAAGCTCGTTGTAGCGTTTGTTGATTTTCCCTTCGCTGCGTTTGTTCAAAAACACAAATGCAAGAATGATCGTGATGAGGCCGAGTGTGACGGCAAGAGAGGCTTTGGCTCCATTGCTAAGACCTTTTTTCTCCTTAGGTCCGGTGATGCTGAGTTGTGTTGTAGCCGCTTCGCTGGGCGCTTGGTTTGCTGCGGAGGGGGTAGCAATTGGCTTTTTCGTTGCAAGACTCGGGCCGGTTGCCTTGATTACTGATGTTTGTGGGCCTTGAGCGGTAGGAGTGGCGGTGGCAATCGGGCGCGCGACGGCGATCGGATTGGGTCCAGCTTGTAGGATAGGTTTTGCAATGGTGGCAGCCGGGAGGCGTGCGGCTGCTGGCTGGATGATGGGAGGCGGAGCAACAGGGACAAGTGGAACTGCGACTGGTATGGGCGGTGCCGGATCGGCGGCAATTGGCGTTGGGGGGATCTCGGCGGCGGCTGGTTTAGCGCCTGGAATGATAAGTCGTGGTTTTGGTTTGGGTGTTCCTTGGTCCATGATGAGAGCGTTTTGGGATTTGGTTGAAGTTTCTGCTGCTGTGGCAACAACGGTTGCTGGAATTTCTTTGGAGATGATGTCTGCGGGTGGGGCTACGGTTGCTTGAGTGGAAACGGCTTCTTCTGGGTAAGGCGATGTGGGGATTTCCACAACGGGATTTGGTGTGGGCAAGGCCGGGGGCTCGGTCGTTGATGCAATGACTGCAACGATCTCGGTAGATCTGATTTCTGCAGGTTGCGTTGCCGCCTCGGCAACTTTGGGAATCTGTGATAAAACTGTTGTAGGCTCGGCATTAGAAGGGGCAGCGGGAACTGGCGCCGCTATCGGTGTGACGACCGCGGCAGGAGCGGGAGCATTGGGAGCTACCGTAAAATTACAATCGCCTAGCTGTTGTATATTGGGCTGAGAAGCCGTGTTAACACTGGGTCTGCCATAAGTCTCAGGTGGCAGGATCGGCTGGGGTGCAGTTTTCATCAATGCTGCGATCGCCGAATTTACTGCAGCGGGAGTTTTTTTTGTGACGGCTACTCCGGGTGTTACGAGTTGCGTACACGAGGTGGCAGGTTGGGTCTCGCCTTGAAATGCTTGCGGTGCTTCATTGAGATCGCTCTGAAGGAAGAGTCCTAGTGCTTCGCGTGCATTTTTGGGGCGATGGTCAGGAAGGCGATTGATATGCCACATGACCCAGTCACAGACCCAGCGAGGCAGGTCCGGCCGGATTTCGTGAAGGGGGTAAACGCGGTGATCGAGGTGAGCGACCATAATCTGTGGCCCAGTTTCTCCGCTGAAGGGGTGGACTCCGGTGAGTGCATAGTAGTAAACGCAACCGATGGAATACATGTCGGTGCGGACATCGAGCTCGGTGCGCTCAAATTGCTCGGGCGACATGAAAAAGATTGAACCGAAGATAGAGTGCTTTTGATCGATCGTTTGCAGTGATGGCTTGGGGCTGAATTTCGCCAATCCAAAATCGACGATTTTTACCTGAAATTTACCGGAAGGGAGCCAGGTGAGCATGACGTTTGTGGGCTTGAGGTCGCGGTGGATCAAGCTCATGTCTTGAGCGGCGATGAGGGCTTCTTGCGTTTGTAGTGCGAATTCGCGGAAGTCCAGCCACGTGAAGCTCGCTTTTTCTACAAGTTCGTCAATGGTTTTGCCGTGCAATAACTCCATGACCACGTAGGGTCCGTGTTCATCGATTCCGACATCATAAATGGTGACAATGTGTGGATGTTGGAGCACAGAGAGTGCTCCCGCCTCTTTCGTGAGTTGGTGTGTTGCTTCTTTTTCAGAATCAGCGGCGCCTTCGGGAAGTATGCGTTTGAGTGCTACTTCACGGTTTAAGTTTTTGTCATAGGCGCGATAAACCTCTCCAATTCCACCTTGGCCAATTTTTCCTCGTATTTCGTATCGATCATCCATGCAAGCAGAGATATCTTGCATGATATTTTCCTGAGTAAAAGCAGGAAATGAGCAGAATTGACGATTCTTTCCGAGTGGGGCAGGGCATTTTAGGGCGTAATGCGCACATGCAGGCGCAGAAGTTCGCGGTTGCGTGATCCGAGGGCTTGGGTGCTGCGATAAGTGACGGTTTCAGTACCATCGCCATTGGCTATAGGGGGGCCGACAGGAAGAAAATGTTCTTCGCCGTGCAGCCATGATTGTAGTGATAGCGAGACTTCGGCGCGCACTTGGATAGCTGAGTTGTTGATGCGACGACGGAATTGCAAGGTCTGGTAAATTTGTCCCAAAACGGTAGTTTTTCCAGCAGAGATGGGAGGCTGGGCGCGATCAGAAATGAGAGGATGAGTCGCTGTGGCGTATTCGATGAGATTGCACCATCCATCGCCATCGGGGTCGGCTTGATCACCAGAAACCGAAGCATCGTCGAGTTGTGTGACAGAGAAATGGGCTTTCCGCCACGCGCTATCTTGGTAACTGTGAGTGACCAGAAAACTCCGCTCCACGTGTGGGGCGGGTTGATAATTTACATTGCCGATTTGTGTGGCTCGCACGGTTACGCTGCCGCTGCCCGCAGGTGTGATTGCATTTGACGACAAATTCACAGGTCCGCTGATGATTTCATATTCGACAGGCAGATTGCTGGAGCTGGAAGCGGTAAGCGTCGTAATTCCTCCATCGAGAGGAATGTCGGAGATCAGAGGAAAATCGATCGTTTGTGAAGCTTTTTCAATTGTGAAAGTCCCGGTAGCTGTGCCTTCGTAGTTAGGAGATGTAATGGTAGCAACAACGGCGTAGCTTCCGCAGTTGATGGGGGGCGTGAGAGAATCGTCATAGGTGATTGCCACGGCAATGTTGGCGGGGGTGGTGGTGATGGTCGGTATTTGCGTATTGGCGTTGTAGATTTTGCTGAGATCACTCAGCGCAATCGTCGCAAAAACATCGCCCGTGCTAGGTGAACCATCGCTGTCAGGGCTCATGATCCAACTGCTCGCCGCTCCCATTTGCGCATCTGGAGTGTTGGCATTGCGCAATACTAACGAGGAACCTCCGCTATCGCTGTGCGGATACCAGAGGTCATTGTATGAAAAATCGGTGACTACTTCGCCTGAGGCTTCGGTGAGTTCGATGCGCTCGCCGCCGTTGCTAAGGTTGTCATCGTAGCCGCCGAGAACTCCGGTAAAACCGGGGTGGCGCAGCAAAAAGGCGGCGGGATTTTTGGCAATTACCACGCGCGCACCGGCTGCGACCGCTGTGCTCGGAAAGGTGAAGTCAAAACCAGCGGTGATTGTGTAATCGGTGAGATCAATGCTGGTGTTGCCGTTGTTGACAATTTCGATGAATTCAAAATCGTCGTTGTTGATGCCCGGTAAGGCCAGTGATTCAGTTGGTGTGGGAGCAGCGGGGTTGTAATGAATTTCTGAAATGCGCAGGTGTTGTTGAGCAAGGGTTGGCGCTCCTGTATAAGTGAAGCTGGCCATGGTGGTGTTCGCAGAATCGACTAGGGTAATGGTCTCGCCGCGTGAGGAAAGTTGGCCCGTGTAATTGCCTTGGATGAAGCGTTTTTCGCCACCTTTCGGGCCGGTGTTGCGAGCACGAAAAGCGGCGGCATTTTTCACGATGTGGAGCAGGCCTTTGTATTCAACAGCGGCTGTTCCGGCGCCGCTGGGGATGACGGTTCCCGCGGTGAAATTGTGATTGATCGCGCCCGTGAGTTTCCAACCTGTAAGATCGATCGCTTGGGCGCTGGTATTTTTCAGGATGATGTATTCGCTGTTTTGCGAGCCAGTAGAGGGAAAGAAATCGATCGAGTTAATGACAACATCGCCGGCACTCACTGATTGCGCAGCGTTTGGAATCGGGGTGCCGCCACTAATGCCAAATTTTTGTACCAATGGTCGTGTCGCCGCTTGATTGTAGAGAAAAGTTCGTCTGGCGGGGAAATAGTCATTGAGCAAACGTGTGACTTCTTCTCTTGGACGATTGTTGATGAAGTTAGCGCTGGGCATGCCCCATTTTGTATGATCGATATCGCCATCCGTGAGCGGCGATGGATTGGCGGGATCGGGATCGATGAGCGCCATAATTTCCGCCATGCGATTAGCGATCAAGCCCTGTGGTGAGCCTGGTGATCCGAGAAATTGATCCATCGCACTGCGCATGCGGCGGGCAAACATTTCCTGAAATTCTGGAGACTCAAGTATCACATTGTAGAGTCGATTCGCGCTGCTGTGACGGTTCAGGGGATTGTCGGTTATGAGTGAGTCATTAAAATAACCACCGGTGTTGTTATTGCCGTTCCATTGATGTCCCTGAGTCAAATCAACGTCCCAAACTATCGGCATCCACTCGCCGGTGACATTGGTATCACGGTAAAGGTAGTAGTTTTTGTGACCATGATCGGCATCAGATTGCAGTTGGCGCGCGACAAGGTAATTGATCGTCGCGGCGATGTCGACATTGTCGTAAGCGTAGCTGCGACGAGTGGCGAGAGCGATGAAGGGATCGAGCGAATTGGTGAAAGTATTAAGGTCCGTGTTCGCTTCGGTCTTGCGGGTCTTTTTTTCTGCCGCCGAGTTCATGGTCTCGGCATAGATTTTGTAAAACGCACCTTCGGGATCGAGACCATTGCGATCTAGTAATCGATCATCGCCATCTTCCATCATATCGACAACGCCATGAAATGAGCCATTCAGATGCATGCGCACGGGTTTGCAAAAATGGTTGGGCGCGCCCATCAGACCTATCACCTCTTGTGAGACGGTATTGCGTGTTTTGGTTTTGTCGGCGTAATTGCTCAACATGTTCAGGTCTTTCACGCGATTTTGTCCCTCTTGCCAAAGGAAACGAAAGCCCGTGTTAGAATCGAAATCGTAGCTTTTTTTCGTCAGGCCAGCAGTAGACTGTCCATGGATTTCGTGACCAATGTTGTCATAAAAATAGCCGAGAAAATACATTGATCCACGGAACGCTGCGGCGGTGGGGCCGGTGGTGGGGGCGCCTTCGACAAACCAATCGACAATGGGCAATTGCGTATTTGCTAGATCATTGCGTTGGGAAACGGTGCCGAAGTATTGTGGCGAATCGAGTGGATCGAGGTAGGCGGGAAGTTTCGTTAGATTGGATGCTGAGTCAACGGCTTCGAATCGCCAACGTAGCATTTGGCCGTAGGCGAGAGCATTGGTGGCGAGGGTAGTAGTGAAAATTTTATCGCCTGCGATCAGATCGGGCGCTACGCCATTGTCGAGCATGGTGATGGCAGCGGACTCCGCAGCATACATAACGCGGGGAATGACGCGCACCACAGAAATGGGGTTTGCAGTTTGCACGACGCGTAATGATACCGTGAGCGCTGGGCTGGCAGCGGTTCCTGTGGGGCGCGGAATATTGGGGTCTTCAGGCAGCGCGCTGTAGAGAATCGGCCCACTGGCGCTGGCTCCATTGCTTGCATTTGGCGTGGGCGTGGAAAAATATCCGGGGCTGCCAAGGCTCAGATTGGTCACGCCGAGTACTTCGGGTAGGAGCAGGAAATCCGAGCTGCTGGTAGAAGTGTTGCAACCTTGAATGGCTAACAGATTATCGCCTGCGACGATGCTGCTGGCGGGCACAGTGACTTCTGACCACAATTGCCATGTGCTATTGGGAGCGTTAGCCGCTACAGAATTGAAGGCAAGCGGGGACGGGTTGCTGTAATTCATGATTGGCGTGCTATTTCCGTTCAGAAAAACCGTGCAACCGTCTTCGTATTTGATGCGGATTTTGTAGGAATCGTATGCATTCGGATTGGCGACATTGAATTTCAGGCGTGCACAAACCGAGTTGTGTAAGTTTTGCATCGTGGACTGAATGTTGGTGCTGATGAGTGAATTAAACTTTCCACCCGTATCATAGCCTAGGCCAGAGGTGAAATTCATCCAACTGCTGTCATCATAGCTGGTGCTGCGATTCCAGCCCGAGGCGTCACCATTACCCATATCGCCTGCGGCGTAATTGAGGCCACTGAAGATGGCGACGGAGGTGGGAAATTTGTATTTTCCTGAAGCTCCTGAGGGCAAAATCATCGAAGTCGTGCTGCCGAAAGTCCGGCCATAGCTCACATCAGTCGCTTGTGCTGGATAGCTAGGCGAGAAATCATTCACCATCTCGGGTTGCCCTGTGCCGGCATTAGGTTTGTAGAGTCCGAGGTATTCGCCGCTTTTCGAAAGACTGAAATTTGTATGCAGTGGTTGGCCGGCGACACGGCGATTTTTACCAGAAGCCCAAACCAATAAAGTGCCATTGGCGGGCATGCTTACGTTGGGAAATTGCCACAATGCCGTGTTGGTGGTTTTGTCAGTCAGCCACCAACCAGATATACTAACTGTACTAGAACTTGTGTTATGCAACTCGATCCAATCTTGGCGCGAATCATTTTCATCTTTGATTCCGCTTGCATTCTCGGCGAGAAATTCAGAAATGACGATTTGTGCTTGTATTGCAGGGCTTAGGAGCAGGGATAGCAGAAAGATCAGTCGATGCAACATATAGGTTGATTTCGCCACTCATTTTAAATAAAATAAAATACATTGCAATGACAAAAGCTATCATTGTCGCAAAATGGTAGTAGCGAGATGACGCGGCTATTTTTCGGTAATGACAGGTTCAATCGTATCTGTCGTAAAACGGACGCTGACCATGTAGCCGTCGATCGATTTTGAGGTTCCGAGAAGAGCACTACCTCGACTATGAAGACGCCATAAGTGGGAACTCAGTGACATGTCATTTTCAAGTTGATTGGCCGCTGGGAAATCCGCTTTTTGCAAAGGAGCACCGTGCAAAGTAGTCATCAGCTTGCTCAATTCTGACCACGTGTCTTTGAGCGAGCCATCGTAGGAACTTCCTGATTGAGGCGTGGTTTGCAAGGTTAATTCTTTGAGAAGTCCATTGCTATCCCAATCGAAATAGAGCGAGCATTTCAAGCCGCCAATTGTCTGTTTGGTGCGATATGAGCCATTTAGGCCGAAGCGCCCCAGATACATTTCATTGACCGTAAGTTCCAGTAACTTACTAGCCTTGATTTTTGCCTGCACATCGGCGCGGGTATCACCTAGCTTGAGCGTATCAAAAACCGCAGTTTCATCCATCACGGCACCAGATTGTTTTTTTTCAGATCCTTCGCTGTCGGGATTCGCTTTTTCCGTTCCGGCAGGGAGGGTAGCGAGGAAATTCGCATCATGCTCGTGAAGATCCCTTCGCCCGAGGGTGACAATTTTTCCGTCAGCTCGCTTGACGGTGACCGTGAGGGCATCATGCTTGATGTATTCAGCTATGATGAACTTGCTGCCATCCTTGCTTTGCCACTTTCGCGTCTCAGCAGAGCTAGGATGACAGAGCAATAAGGCGAGAAAAAAAACAGAAAAAGAACACCACATATTTACATTACGCACGAAAGCGGAATATTTTCATAAATAATCTTAGCAAAGTGTGTCAGCACAAAAAACCCGACCTGTTTGGCAAGTCGGGTTAGGAAAATGGAGTGCTAACCGCAATTACCAAGTTTGTGTCCGAGCGTGAGAGAAATATGTCTCAAAGCCGAGTTCGGGTGGGAACTCAGACAAACCTTGGGAAGGGCTCATTTCAATGCGACCATCTTGACCGCAGTTCTCATAAGGTGCCTTAAAAGTACCGCGATAGGTGGGGCAGGTGAAAGTTAAAAGTTCGTAGAAACCGTAGCCGAGGCGACGGAATGCACGGTTGGTGCCATCCACTGCGCCATAAGACCAGCCAGCATTGTGGCCATGGGTGTCTGTTTTGCGAACAATGCCTTCTGGAATCTCCATGATCCCGTAAAGAATGTTGGAAACAGCGCGGCTGAATTTGCGAGTAGATGTGAAATCAGCACCTGGAGGGGCTTGGATATCAGCGGATACCATTCCAGTCAGGGCGATCAATGTCATTGCAAGAATCGAAAGTTTTTTCATGCTGGGAGGAGTATAGTGGAGGCCCCGCCGATTTGGCAACAAGAAAAGGAAAAAATGGAAACTTTTTTTACGCGCCCTGCTACCTCACCATTGTGCTTGCACTACTTGGAGCGGAGGCTCTTGAGAGTCAAGGTGTTGCGCATGTTCGATTATGGTAACATGATCGCCGGGAAGTCGGAATTCAGCCGCGATTTCGCAGAGTGGTTCGAGCACGAATCGCCGATGCAGCATGCGCGGGTGGGGAATTTCCAGCAAACCGTCATTATGCCTGACATCCCCGAATGCGAGAATGTCGACATCGATCACCCTTGGAACATTGATGCCCGCACTGCGATCGCGACCGAGGTGGAACTCGATGCCCTGCGTTTGATTGTGCAGTTGCTGTGGTGTGCCTGCATATTGAAAGGCGACGACGCAGTTGAAAAAGTCCGGTGACTCGTCCGGGCAAAGCACCGGAGTGGTCTGATACACGGGCGACTGCTCGAATGTGCCAGGCACGCAGAGATTTTTCAACAAATCGCGGGCCGCCTGCAAATGTGCAATACGATTGCCGAGATTCGATCCGAGTGCGATGAGAACAAGAGCCATGTGCGGGAATAACGTATTGCAAATTGGCGCTTTTGGCGACACGTTTCCTAGAGTAATTTTTGTATTCCATGGAAATAGGCTCCGTGCATCAAGTTTGTAAAGGAGGACAGACGTCTCGCCCGTTTCTTATTTCCCGCTGAGTAGGATCACAATTTACGCGATCTAAAAAATCACAAATCATGACGATTGCGAGAATATTGCAATCTCTGCCATCGCTTAGCTTGAGGTGTTGTAAGCAGGTTCAGACGACCGAGCAATTTGCCTCAACGATGGAGCAGTTTGCGAACATGCATCAATTACTCTGATACAACTACATCAGTCTCTTGTCGGGCATCTGTAATTTCCAGTTCTGCAGCACTGTGGATTTTCTCTGGTTCAACGATGGGCTGTGCGTAATGAAAAATTTCACTACTCGGATTTGCCCAAGTGCAGTATTCAATGTCCAGGGCGAACCATTGATTAAGGCGTCGATCATTCCAGTTCACGAACGACAGCACACCATTTTGAGCCATACGGGTGTGCATGGCAACAATCAGAAACCATTCGTCAAATCCGTAGTCCGGCCACGTTGCTCCAAAGGCTGGAATTTCCACGCCGTTCATGACTACATTTTTTGAGAGAGTGCCACGCAAGGTGTGCCACACCATCGCTTTCATCCAGAGCTTTACAGGATACGTTGCAGCACTGCCGAATTGGCAAGATAGGATGGGGCGATAATGAGCGGCATCGTGCTCGTCATCACCCCAGGTGTAGGCGCATCGCCAATGCGCAAGACCATTTGCTGCCACAAGTTCGGTGCGCTCAATGTCATGAATTACTTCACCAGCGCGGTCAGAATCTGTGATGGTGACAAGTTTTCCTTCCTCTTCCATGGCAAGATAGCGCCACAAACCGCCGGGACTGTGGCGGATGGAATTGTGCTTCATCAAATACACCTCGCAACCAACTGCAACAAGATCATCTTCGAGAAAATCGAGATCCGCAGCCAAATACACGCGGAAGCTCACATCAGGGCGCGCAATGCTGAGTTTGGCAACGCCTTCGAGCAGCGGTGCAATATAGTGTTCCCAGGGGTCGTAGCGTTTTACCAAGCCAAGCTCCTTAGCGTTTTTGAGTAGGTCGAGCGTAGGCGTAGGCAGTTCTTCATCTGTGGCATTGATATTTTTCCAAAACAAGCTTGCGGCCACGATGTGCTTCGACTCTTTCGCATTGATGATCCGATCAACATCGAACCAAGAATCCAACTGGGTAATTTCCTCCACAGTAGCCACGTTTTGGAATTCTTCAATGTGTTGATCGGTCAATACAGGAAATACATCGGTCCAGCTCATAAATCGGTAATTTTGTAGAGTTTGATTCAGTGGGGCGTAAATATTTCACACAAACGCGAAAAAAAACTTGCCGTCCCCCCCCCTTTGTGGCAAGTACAGAATGCACATAGGTAAAAACTTGCTCTAGCCGAAAAATACATCTGACTATGAATCCCCCCCTCCCTCTAACGACAGTAAACCGCCGTGCTTTTATCAAAACCTCGATCCTTACAGCGGCGGCTGTTGGGGTGTTGTCGCAAGGTAAGGCTTTAGCGCAGAC
>Ga0209444_10000771_pt1 | contig 17795 bp, 9 predicted proteins | sample LauGreFaBDMM15DN_2_FD_188215 | JGI IMG/M metagenome (GOLD analysis project Ga0209444, IMG submission 188215) | Freshwater lake microbial communities from Lake Michigan, USA - Fa13.BD.MM15.DN (SPAdes) (version 2) | ecosystem: Environmental > Aquatic > Freshwater > Lake | place: Lake Michigan, USA...
CCTTTGACCGCTCCCGGCCACTCCTCAACGCCAGCGCCTACGTCCTGATGCGGGACGACGTGCGCGACCTTCACCCCAGCCCCGGCCCGGGGAGCGGTACCTCGCGCAAAGTAAATCCGGGCTTCGAATTTTCCTACGTGAAGCCCGTCAATGCCCGTTTCGGATTCACCCTCTCCGGCGGGTCCTCGACCCAGTATCAACCCTCGACGTTTGTGCAGACGACGTGGCGCGCCGCCGCCGCCGGGACCAATGGCGGTTTCCTGCCCACCACGACACCCGATAAACCTTATCTCAGCGATTACCTCTTCCGCGATTTCCCCCGCCAAACGCGCCGCACCTCGGCCGGCGCCACCATCGATTATAAACTCAGTGCGGCCGACCGCCTTTCCTTGTCCGTGCAGGGTGCGTCCTTCGCCGGCGATTACAGCAGCCGCGATCTCACCTTCAGCGTCAACCGGGTGCTCGTTGGAAATTTCGGGCCGACCTACACCCACGGTTTCGCCGGCGGCGGGAGCGTCTCCATGGCCAATGCCGACCGCGACCAAGACTCCGCCAATTTGAGCGCGAGCCTCGTCTACCGCCACGCTGGTCCCCTCTGGAAAATAGAAGCCGGTGCCGGCGACTCCCGCGCGCGCAGCATCTCCAGCAATCTTTCCCGCGGCTATTTCGGCGGCGTATCGGCCCAACGTTCCGGCGTCACCGTCTCGTTCGAAGACATCGGCCCGTTTCGTCCGGGCCGCATCACCGTGACCGACGGAGCGACCGGCACCCTCGTCGATCCCTATGTTCTCTCCAGTTATACGCTCACCAGCGGCAGTGGAAATTCCCAATACGGCCGCCGCCTCGACGACGTCACTCACGACATCAAACGCAGCACCTACGCCAACATCGCCCGCGATTTCGCGTGGCGGGTGCCCGTCGCCTTGAAGGCCGGACTCGATCTGCGTCAAGGCTCGCGCGACCGCCTCGGCGGTTCCGCCGTTTACACCTTTGTCGGCGCCGACGGCCGCGCCACCGCTGCAGGCCTTGCCAATTTTTGGCCAGCGGCTTCCCGCAACTTGTCCTTCTTGCTCTTCCGTTTTCCTTTCACCCCACCGCTCCCCGAGACCAACGGCGGGGGCGGAGCGAGTTCCTCCGGTTCAAATCCCGCGATTTGCTCCCGCTCCAATCGGAGCACGTGCCGCTTCTCGATCAGCTCAAAGTGCGCGTGAGTCTCGGCGCTGATAAAGCTCACCGCCACGCCGCTCGCACCGGCCCGGCCCGTCCGGCCGATGCGGTGCACATAGTCCACCGCCGAGCGCGGGAGATCATAGTTCACCACCGCCGCCAAGTCGTCGATGTCCAAGCCCCGCGCCGCGAGATCCGTGGCCACCAGCACGCGCAGCCGGCCCGCCTTGAAATGCGCCAGCGCTTCGGTCCGACCGCCCTGACTCAATTCACCGTGCAACGCGCCGGCGTCGATCCCCGCCCGACGAAGTTTCTCCGCCACGTGCTCGGTGGCGTATTTGGTCGCGACAAAGACGAGGGTGCGGCTCCAGCCGTTTTCCTGCACCAAGTGCCGCAGCAACTGGGTTCGCCGCAAGGCATCCACCTCAATGGCACGTTCAACAATGGTTGACGGCTGCTGCACCGGAGCTGCCACGTCGATGACCTGGGGTTCGTGCAACAACCGGTCGGCCAACGCCGCGACCGCCGGCGGAAAAGTCGCTGAAAAAAACAGGCTTTGGCGTTGGGCCGGAAGCAACGCTACGATCCGCTCCAGCTCATCGGTAAAGCCGAGGGCGAGCAACCGATCCGCTTCGTCAAGGACGAACATGGAGACCGTCGAAAGCGACACCGCATTATGTCCGATCAAATCCAACAACCGGCCCGGCGTAGCCACCAACACGTCAACTCCGCCACCAAAAGCCATCATCTGGGGATTGATCGAGACGCCACCGTAAACCACCAGCGTCTTGATCGGCTCCGGCAAGAAACGCCCATAGCGCCGCACCCGTTCGCCGATCTGCGCGGCCAACTCCCGCGTAGGCACCAACACGAGCGCGCGGCAAAATCGCCCCGGCTCGCGCCGCCGTTTCGAAAGTTGCTCCAAAATCGGCAGGACAAAAGCTGCCGTCTTGCCCGAGCCTGTCTGCGCCGAAACCCGGATGTCGCCACCACCCAGCACCGCCGAAATGGCCGCCGACTGCACCGGCGTCGGAGCCACGTAATTTTCTTCCGCAACCGCACGGAGCAGCGGAGTTGAAAGACCAAGGGAGGAAAACGGCATCGCATGGGGATGAGGCCGCCGCCTGGGTTTGGAAACGCTAATCCCGTCCCTCCGGTTCGCCGCCCGGCCCCGCACTTTTCAGTTCTACTGCCCGGAGACGCAGCGCCCCCATCGCGGGCTACGCCAAGGTCCGCCAGCCATCACCTCACACCCGATCACGCCACCGCCTCGACCGCTAGCCGCTTGCACTCCTTCAGGTCCAGTTTTCCCGTGCCGAGCACCGGGATCTTCTCGACCCGATGGATCACGCGCGGCACCCAAAGCGCCGTGACTCCAGCGTCGAGCAGCCGTTCCCGCACCTCGGCGAGGGTAAAGTCTCTCGTCGCCAACAAGACCAAGATCTCGCCTTTGACCACATCCGGCACGCCCATGACAATCGCCACGTAAGCTTCACTTTGGTCGAGATCGAAAAGCTCCACGAGCTTTTGCTCGATCGTGCCGTGGGGCACCATCTCGCCGCCAATTTTGGAGAACCGAGACAGCCGGCCTTCAATGAAAAGAAATCCGTCGTCGTCGAACCGGCCCAAGTCTCCCGTCACAAACCAGCCGTCGCGAAACGCCGCCGCGGTTTTCTCAGGATCGTCCAAGTATCCCTCAAAAATATTTGCCCCGCGAAAGAGCACCATACCGGTCTCACCGTGGGGCAATTCCTGCCAAGAATCCGGATCGACGACCCGCGTCGTCATACCCGGCATCATGCGGCCAACCGCTGCCTTTCGTTTGCCCAATTGCGGCTCGTTCGTAGAGAAGACCACCGGCGGGTGCGGCTGATTGAGGCTACAGGCCGGCGTCGCCTCGGTGAGGCCGTAGCCTTCCAGAATATCGAGGTGAAATTGCTCCAAAAACCCACGCGCGAGGTCGTCAGGCAACTTCTCGGCCCCGGTCACAACCAGATCAAGGGAACGCAATTCACCCGGTTTAGCCTTCTTCAAAATCGGCCGGATAAATGTCGGGGCTCCGATCAGCACCGTCGCCTTCTCATCACGGATGGCATCGATGATCTTCCGCGTGTCGAGCGCGCTCGGTACCGTGACCACCCGGGTCCCGCGCAACAGGGGATACCACAGCGTAACGGTAAATCCGAAGCTATGAAACACCGGCAAACAGGCCAACAACGTGCAACTCTCCGGCAAGATCGAGAGCGACGAAATCTGGTCGCAGTTGGCGAGGATGTTGCGGTGGGTAAGGACCACGCCTTTCGGCTCCCCCGAGCTTCCGCTCGTAAACAGCAGGCCAGCCTCCTCGCGGTCGCCGACTTTGGGCAGGCCGAGCAAACCCGCGCACCATTGGTTCGGCAGCAGCCACGCCGCCAGCAGCCACGGGAGCATCGCGCGTTTTCCACCGCAGGCCAAAATCTCGGTCTTCAGATCGAGCGTGCGCTCGGGAAAAGGAAAATTCGGAATCTTCTCCCGCATCGCATCGGCGCTGATGACGGTGGCGATTTTCCCCAGCTTCAGACTCGCCTCAAGGCTGTCCCGAGACGTCGTGAAATTCAAATTCACGGGGATCTTGCCCGCCGTCAGCACCGCGAGATTCGCGATAAACGCTCCGGCTCCGGGTGGTAAAACGATCCCCACGCGCTTTTCGGCAATCGTGGTCTTGATCCGGCGCGAGAGGGCCGCTGCTGCTGCGTAGATTTGGGCGTTGGTCAGCTCACGCCGCTCCGCCGTGCGATCAATCACCTGCAAATGCTGGGGATGCTTCGTCAGTGCTCGCACACACTCGCGCCCGAGGTGGCGCTTGAGCACGGGACGTTCTTCAAACGCCAGTCGACCCAAATCGAGCAACTCCCGGCGGGCCCAGCTTGGGTTCACCGCCGCCGCCGCCGTCGGATGTCCAAACGCGATGAACACCGGTGTCGGTAACAACCGCGGCGACTTCCAAAGATATTTGTTGCCTGCAAACGAGAACACCGAGCCCCACAGCCCGTCGACCGCCGCGGCCACGACCGGCACCTCGGCCTGCCTCGCCATCAGCTCAAATCCCCGCTGGATCGCCATCAACTGGCCCGTGCGGGAGATGTGGCCTTCCGGGCACACACAGACGACCTCACCCGCCTTCAAAGCCGCGATCGCCGCCTTCATTCCCTGCCGCGGCGCCTCGGGGGAAATCGCAATCGACCCGCTGATCTCAAAAACCCAATTGAAAAAGCCGTTCCGCCTCAGTCCTTGATAGCCAACGAAACGAATCGGCCGAGGACAGGCCAATTGAAGAACCACGACATCCGCATAGGAAATGTGATTCGCGATGAGCAGCACGCCGCCCGAGGTCGGCAGGTTCTCCGCGCCGTTGGTGCGCACGCGATAGAGGAATCGGGCGACCGTACTGGCGATGAATTCGATGAAAAACGGGAGATGCGATCGCCGGGGCAACAAGGGGTTTGTCATAAACGCGGTGTCGATATGGCGAAGAATTTAGCTGGAGTTCAAAGCTTTTTGTCGCGCTCGGCCACCTCCTCGCCGCCGTCATCGGAAATCAGATGCCGAAAACGTTGGCAGGGAAAACCGACCCAAAGCAGCACCAAGCCTAAGACGAAGAACGCCCCCGATCCGATAAAGCATAGAGCCGATATCGACGATGAACACGCAGGAGATGCACCGTGCCAGACTCGCCAATCCCGCCGGCTTAGCGACTCGCTCCCGATTGGCAGGGCGGTCGGAGAATTTTTTCAGATAAAAATTTAGGCAAAATTGCAGCGATTTCTATCGCTACCAGAATGCTTGGGCTGGCGATCGGCGATCGGCATCAACTGATTTCTGAAATCGGTTCCCGCAAATCTCGCAGCAACGCCGCGAAGCCCGGAAAATCGTATTCGAGGCGTCGCAAATCCCTTCGGTGCCGCTCCGCCTCGCGGACTGCGCACGCGATCTCGTGCGGCAGACTCGGCCGCTCCGTCCGGTAAACCTTCAGCTTCAACTCGGCCCGCGTGTAGGGCAGAATTCCCCGGGCTTGGCCTTCAGTCCAGGCCGCTTCGTTGACCGAATCTTCGACGCCGCACAGCAGCCATGCTTCGAGTGCGGGAACGGCGACCCCCACGACCCTTCGCACGCGCAGGCGGCCATGCGCCGCCGGAAAGCGTTTGCTGGTCTGGCGAAAAACCGCGCGGAGTTGGCACATTCGGCAGTGAGGATGGTAATACTGCGGCGCATCGTGCGCCGCCGTGTGCACCGGGCTGTCGTCGGAATCGCCCGTCACGACCAGGGTATCGACATCGGTGTTGAAATGGAGGTGCCGGATGACCGCTGGCAGAACCTGAAGGACATTGGGCCAACCCCGAGCGCGATATCCCGCCGAAGCCACCGTCGGCTGCTCTTTCAGAGCTCCCTCGACCAAGACCCGCAATACCGCCTCGTCCGCCGGCGACTCGCTGAGGAACGCTATCTTCATGACTCCTCCGGCACGCCGCCAAGGATTCCGCTGAACCACATATCGCCCAGCAAGCCTTCCCGCAGGAGCTCCGCAAGATCGGCGCGGTCGGCCAACCGCTCGAAGTGCGCCTCATGGCCGCGCTTTTGCGTGATGACGATCTCTTCCGGGTGTTCGCGAAAGAGATCCAGCAGGTAGGGCGAGTGCGTCGTCGCGATCACCTGCACGGGAGCGCGCGTTTCGCCCATCGCCGCCGGATAACTCAGTCGATACAACGCGTCGCGTACCGCGCGCAACATCCGCGGATGAATCCCACGATCAATCTCCTCGATGCACACCACCGCCGGCGGCGCCGGATCAAACGAAAGCACCAAAATCCCCAACACATAAAACACCCCTTGCGAAAGATTGTTCGCCATCACGGGCCCTTCCGCGTCGCCGATCTTCAGGCCCAGTCGCACCACCCCGCCGGCGTCCTCCGGCAACACGATGCCCGTGAACTCGGGCAACCATCGCGTCAGTTCGGCCTGCAACCGGTCAAACGCCGCCGGAGCTTCACGCTGCCACCGGGCCAACACCGCCGCCAAATTCGAACCGTCTCCCGCGAGCCTTGCGCCCGAATCCCGCGGGGCCGGCGCCGCCATCGCCGCGTGGTCGAAGACGTAGCTGCGCATCGTCGCCAACCCGACTTTCACCTCCTCCCAGTCGGCCCGGTTGACCGACTCCACCCGTAATAGATCGCACACCGCATCATCGACACACCCCAGGCGCGCGATGACTCCGAGATAAGGCGCATCGAACGTAAAAGAAATCTCCGAACCACCAGCGCGCGTCACCGTAGCCGGGTCGCCAAGCGGAAGCTTGGCCAAGGCACACAGCTGTTGCAGAGCTTGGATGAGACTGGTCTTGCCGCTCCCATTCGCCCCGATCACGAGATTGAACGGCGACAGTCGCAGGCTCGTATTGCGCAGGGCCTTGAAGTTTCGGAAAGCAACGGAAGCGATCACGCGGAAACGTGCACCATGTGACGCCTCGCCGCGAGCTCCGAGATTTGTCACCCCATCGTCACGGGTCTGTCACTAAGCTGCCATATTTACATGTTAACCCTCACCGATGATCCTTATTCGCCTCCTCCCTACCCTGCTGCTCTGCACCGGCGCGCTCGTCGCCCAACCCGTGACCACCGTCACGGTCAATCAACAGACCTTCGTTAACCAAGGCTTGGTCGGCGTCGGTCGCATGCCCTCCGATCTCAAAGATAAATTCGGCGAAACCTTCGGCTCGTTCTCGGCCTTTACGTTTCAACCCGGCTCCTGGCAGCGCAACGCCAACGGCTCCTACTCCGGCACGCTCTTCGCCCAACCCGACCGCGGCTACAACGTCGCTGGCACGACCAACTATGTGCCGCGCTTTAACAAAATCACCGTCGCCTTCACCCCTGCGCCAGCCGGCTCCACCGCGCAGAATCAGGTCGGTCTCACGCTGGCCGATACGATCAAATTCTCGGAAAGCGACGGCACCCCGATGACGTCGCTCGATCCCACGTCGGCTGGCACCGGCACCCGCGCGGGACTCCCTGCGATGCCTCAAGCTTTCAACGGCCGCTTGGCGCTCGACGCCGAAGGGATCGTCGTCAACGCCGACGGTTCGATCTGGGTGAGCGACGAATACGGTCCCTACATCTTCCGCTTCACGGCCGACGGCCGCCTCATCTCCGCCATTCGGCCACCCGAGGCAATCACGCCCAAGCGCGGCGGAGCCGATTCGTTCGCCTCCAATAATCCCGGTCCCGGCCAAGCCGCCCCCGTGCCCGCCGATCCCACCACCGGCCGTCAAAACAACCAAGGACTCGAAGGCCTCTCCGTCTCGCCCGACGGCCGCACCCTCTTCGCCCTACTGCAATCCGCCGCGCGCCAAGATGGCGGCACGGGTGGCACCGGCCCACGTCGCCACACCCGCCTGCTCGCTTACGATCTCACCGTCGCCGGGAATCCCACCCTCAAAGGCGAATACGTTGTCGCGTTACCCACCTTCCTGCTCGGCACCGCGACCCGCGTGCCGGCGCAGAGCGAGATGCTCGCGATCAACAACACCCAATTCCTTGTGCTCGCGCGTGACGGCAACGGCCGCGGCGTCGCCAATCCCACTTCTCTTTATCGCTCGATCTTGGTCTACGACATCAGCAGCGCCACCAACATCGCCGGCACCGCCTACGACACGCCGACGACTCCGATCGCACCGGGCGGAGTGCTTGCCGCCGGCATCGTGCCCGCCACCTCGGCAGTGCTCGTTGATCTGAACAACACCGCCCAGCTCGTAAAATTCGGCCTCAACAACGGCCCCGTGGACAACGTCAACACCCTGTCCGAAAAGTGGGAGGCCCTCGCGCTCGTCCCCGCCTTCGATCCCGGCGCACCTAATGATTGGTTTCTCTTCGTCGGCAACGACAACGACTTCATCACGACCAAGGGTTTTCAAGACGGCGCGCCTTACGCCGCCGCCCTCGACAACGACAACATGGTGCTCGTCTACCGCGTCACCATCCCGACGCGCCTCGCAAACGTCGCCAGCCGCGCCCTGACCGGCCCCGGCCAGAGCGCCCATGTGCTTGGCTTCGTCGTCAGCGGCGCCCGGCCCAAAGCGATGCTGGTCCGTGGCGTCGGCCCGGCTCTCACGCCGTTCGGCATCACTAACGCCCTGCCCGATCCTTCGCTCACGATCTTCAACGCTGCCGGCCAAGCCGTATTCACCAACAATGACTGGAGCGGGTCGGTCGCCGGCGCCGCCACGGCCGCCGAACTTGCCACCGCCGCCACGCGCGCCGGCGCCTTCGCGCTCCCGGCCAACAGCCGCGATGCCGCGCTGCTCGTCCAACTTGATCCAGGTGCCTATACGGCCGTGGTCAGCGACGCGTCAGGCGCGACGGGCGTCAGCCTCGTCGAGGTTCATGAGGTGCCGTGAACGGGTCCGGTTACTCCGTCGAAGCAACCCAAAGCCGCTCTTATTTGCCTCCGAGAAAGCGGTTCAGTAAATCACCCGCGCCGCTCTTCTCGTAGGCTAATTTCAAGAGCGCCGATTGTAGCTCCGAGGTGTCCGGCTGGCTGAGCGAGCCGGTCACCCGCAAGGGCAGGTTGCTGCGAAAATAGCCGAGCTCATCCGGTTTTTCTGTCTCAAGGGCGGCGAGACTCTTCAGCAGTTTCCCCGTCGTCCCGCGCGCCCCGAGCTTGAACTCCATCACGAGCGGCTGGGCGGCGAGTTCGAGCCCGGCCGAGGCGTCGATGCGGCCGGTGCCCGCAAGCCGCACCTCGGGCGCGATCAGCGTAAAATCCTTGAGCGTCAGGTTCAGCGCCGCGTCCCGGGTGAACACGACGTTGAGCTGATCATACTCAATCGCAGAGATCATTTTCGACAACGACGCCACCGCTTCGACTTTGCTCGCAGCATCGCTGATGTCCTTACGCCCCGTGAGCGCACCGGCCAAGTTACCGAGGGTCGCCAAGGTGGAGGCGGCTTTGGTCGTGGTCGCCACTTTCGAGGAGACGTCCGCCGACAGTGCGCGAAACACACCGCCCTTGCTCGTCAGCGAAAAATCACCCGCCGCACGTTGGCCGATTTCACCGAGATTGCGGGCGTTGCCCGTGACTTTGCTGGCGACCGTAAACTTTCCCTCCACCGTTGGCGGCTGGCCCGGATTCAGCGCTCGCAGAACCGGAGCCGGGTCAAAATTGGTCACATCGAGATCGAGCGCGACGCCGTAGGGTTCCGGCGCGGTCGGCGTAAACGTGAGCCCGCCATTCAGCTTGATTTCGCTGCCCTCGCCCAAACCGGCGCGCACGCCGACCAATTTGACCTCTCCGGCATCGATGCGGATCGTACCCCCGATATCGGCGACCTCAAATTTTTGAGCGTAAACGACTTTCTTGAGCGAAAGTGCGAGCTGCCCGCTCACCCCGCTCCAGACGGGTGCTGCGTCGCGACCGGCGGCCTGGGCCGCCGCAGCCGGATTTGCGGACGCCCCGCCGGCAAACGGGGCCGCGAGGAGTTGGACGTCTTCGACGAATACTTGGCTGCTCGTCAATCGTGCGTCGATGGTCAGGCCGACGGGCTTGGTCTGGAGCAGCGAACCGGCTAACGTGAAATCGGATTGGCGGCCGTCGCGCGTGACAAGCAACGGCACGTAAAGGGCGATCTTGCCGTCAGCCCCGATGTCGGCGCGGACCTGGACGGAGATCGCCGGAAGTTTTTCGCGACTGAGCTTCGGATCAGCCACGAGGTCAGCGAGCGCGAGCGTGATCTCTACCGAACTCGCCGCTGCGAGCGTGGCCACGAAACCACCCGACGCGTTACCGCTGACGATCCCCGCCACGTTGGCCGCAGCGGGTTGGGCCAGAAGCGCGGGGAGACTGGAACTCCACTCGCCCGCCGTCTTGATCGGTTGATCCTTGCCCGCTAGTTGACCGGCCTTGGCTTTTAGAGCGAAGAGCTTGGTGCCGGCGCTCTCTAGGGTGAGCGAAGTGACCTCGGCTTGCCAACCGGCCGGCGCGTAATCAGCCGACACATTTAACGCGAGATCGACCGCCTCCAACATCGGTTGGCCGGCCTGCGCAAGCGTCAGCCCGCTGATCGAAAGCGGGCCGCGAGGCCGGAGCGCCATGCCTCCGTTGTTGGCCGTCGCTGCGAATTCACCTCGAAGATCGCTGCCGGTGAGCGTGAGACCCGGCACAAACGGTTGTGACCAAGCGAGCGGCAGCCCGTGCAGCGTGATCGCCACGAGTTCCCGTGCGGGATCGGCGACCTTCAGCTCGCCGGTCTTGGCGTTAAACTCGAAAGCTTGCAGGGACTGGATGGCCGCAACGGGTCGGGCGCCGGATAGTTCAGCCTTCAGTCGATCGATCCGAGTCAAGTCGCCCCGTTGCGCGAGATCGAACTCCGCGAGCGCCCGGATCGCACCGATGGCGGCGAGCTCCGGCTTTAAAACCCCGAGCTGGTCAGCCTTCACGTCGAGCTGGCCGTGGGCGCGGATCTCGGCGAATGCGGTATCGGTCGAGAAAGTGCCTTCGCCGGTGGCGGCAAACAGCGGGAGGGTGTGGCCCAAAGCAAACGGCGCGAGATCGGCCGAGCGCAGATCAATTTTCCACGAGCCGCCGAGGGTGCGGTTCGCGGCCGCAAGGTCGGCGGTTAGGGAGACAAGTGGTTGGGCCGGATTCGCGACCGTCAGGGTGTAGCTCTCACCACCGGGTGTGCGGGTGGCCGATATCACCGCGGAGAGAGTCACGCCCGCCGGAAACTGCGGTCCAACGGCTATAGCCTTTGGCTCAGCCGAAAAGCGGCTGAAGGTGCGGGCGGAATCCATCGTCACGACGAGCGTTGATTGCAGCATCACGTGGTTCATCGCAAAGTTTTCGCCGGTGAAAGAGGCGTTGAGGTCGAGTTTGAAGCGCCCCTCTTGGCCGACGCCAAGACCGCCGCCCGCCAAGATCACCCGCGCCCGCGCAGCCGGTCCGCCGCCGGGCGCGGGCGGGAGAATCACTTCGCCTTCGAGATCGACACCGTCCAACGCTAAATCGACCGGAAGCCGCAACTGCCCGAGCACGCCTGCAAACGCCCGCGCGACTGCCGCTTGATTTGCCGCGATCACCGAATTTGGCGTCGCAGGCAGCGGCGCCGCAGCTCCGCCGGGTGCTGGCGCGAGGTTGGCCGGGGACGTGCTCGCCGACGGTGGCTCCGCGGTTTTGCTGAGATCAATGGTCCAACCTCGGGCGGTCAGTTTACCGACGATTGCTTTTTGCGAGAAACCTGCAGCGGTAATCGGCAACTCGACCGACAGTGAAGGCACCGTCAGGACCGCGCCATTTATCTCGGCGCGCAATGCTTTGACCTCGGCCCGGCCAAGTCCGATCGCAACGGACTCCAACGTCGCTTTTACCGACGGTTGGCCGGCAAGAATTTTTCTGGCGGCCCAAGTCTGCACCCCGGAATTGAAGGCGAGCCCGATCGTCACCAGCGTGAGGACCGTGAAGACACCGAGAGAAATTAGCAGGATACGAGCCGGCTTCATTGGATAGAGTAATAACCCGGGGGCCGATCAGGAGTTGCGAGCCGCCGGAAGTTTGAGGAGCAAAATGCGCTAGATGATCGCTGCACGGAGACAAACTGCGGGGCCATCAAGGCGAGGCGGGGCGAGACCGGTGCCTCGCGCCGCTTAGTTGGCCAACAGCGCATCGGGCAAACCGACGGCTTTGCGGACTTGGGCGACTGCGACATTGTAGCTGTAGAAGGATTGAATTTGGTTGGTGCGGGCCGTGGTGAGATCGACCTGAGATTGAAGCACATCGAGCTGGGTCGCCGTGCCCGCACCATAGCGGGCATTGGCCAACCGGAGACTTTCCTCGGCCTGCGCCACTACTTTCTGTGAGGCCTCAGCCAGCTCCGTGGCCTCTTGCAACGACGAGAGCGCACGGCGGACTTCAACGTCGATCGCGAAGGACTGCTCGTTGAGCCCGAGGCGGGATTGCTCAACGGCTGAGCGGGCTTGGGCGACGCGGCCGTTGGTGGCGGCGCCGTCGAAGATATTCCACTGCGACTGCACGCCCACGAGCCAGCCGTCCCTAGAATCGCCCAAGGCATCCGTCGTGCCTTTGCGCAATTGCCAGCCGCCATAGGCGGAAACTCCTGGGTAGCGGTTGGCTTTCGCCGTCGTCACCGAGGTTTCCCGAGCATCAACGAGCTTGGCGAGCCGGGCGAGTTCGGGGCGGCTGGCACGCGCGGCGTCGAGTGAGGCCTGCAGCTCAAACGTCACGGGGACAAAATCGAGCGTGCCGGCAAACTCCGGGACCTTGCGGAGCGTTTCGGAGGTGCTGGTGACAAAGCCGAGCGCTTGGCGCAGCGCCTCGATCGCGAGGCGGTGGGTGTTGCGCGCGGTGATGAGGGGCACTTGGGCGTTCGCGAGAGCGACCTCGGCGCGAAGTTTCTCGAAGGCCGAGACGGTGCCGGCGTCAAAGCGGTCGGTGGCGTTCTTGAGCTGCTGGCGGAGCAATTCGGCGTTGGACTCCTGGACCTTAATTTTCTCCTTGGCCAGAAGGATGTCGTAGAATTTGACCCGGACATTGAGGAGCGCGTCGTTGATCACGGCTTTGAGTTCGAGGAGGGCGGCCTCGCGGGAGAGCTCCGAACTCTTGACCGCCGAGCGGACGCCGCCGCCCGAGAAGAGCGTCTGGCTCGCAGTGATGCTGAGATTCCACGCGCGGTCAGAAGTCGGAAAGGTCTGGGAAAGTGTCTCGTCGTTGAGCTGATAGCTGCCGGCGGCTGAGACGTTGGGAATGGCACGGGCCTTCACTTCGACGACGACGCCCTCCTGTTGCTTGATGCGCTCACGCGCTTGGCGGATCGAGAAGTTATTTTCGACGGCAAAGCGCAACGCCGTCGGGAGGTCGAGCGTCTCGGGGATACCCTGCATCGGAGCCGGCTGGGCCGAAATCAATGCGGTCACAAATAACAGAACGGTGATAGAACGGAGCGTTTTCATGGCGACAGAAGATTAGTTTGCGTGAACAGGAGTGGCCGCAACCTCGGGAGCGTGATTGCGCTCCTTGGCGCGGTCGCGGGCGATTAACATATAAAAGGCTGGCACCACGTAGAGAGTGAAGACCGTGCCGACCGCCATCCCCACGACCAGCACCCAGCCGATGCTGTTACGAGCCGCCGCACCGGGGCCCGTGACGAAAATCAGCATAAGGTGACCGAAAACGGTCGCCGCCGATGTCATCAACACCGGGCGAAGACGGGTGGCCGCGGCCCGGCGAATCGCGACAATCTTAGCGACCCCTTCTGCTTGCAGGCCGTTGGCAAACTCAACGATGAGAATGCCGTTCTTCGCGATCAAGCCGACGAGGGTGATCAGACCGATCTGCGAGTAGATGTTGAGCGAGGTTTTCCAGAGGAAGATCGGCAACATTGCCCCGACGATCGCGAGCGGTACCGACCCGAGCAAAATAATGAAAGGATCGCGGAAGCTGTTAAATTGGGCCGCGAGCACGAGGAAGATGAGCAGGCCCGCCATCGCGAACGCCTTCCACAGGGCATCGCCCTCGGTGCGGAGTTGCCGCGACTGCCCGCCGTAGTCGATCGAGTAACCGGACGGCAGAATTTCGGCGGCCTTGGCCTCGAGCTTCTTGAGCGCGAGGTCGATGCTCGGACCGACCCCGGTGATCTTGACGGCGTTGAGCTGCTGAAACCGGTTCAGCGTGCGCGGCTGGACGGTGTGCTTGAGGGTGGCCAAAGTATCGAGACTCACCAGTTGGCCGTTGGGTCCCCGCAGCTGATAGTCGAGCAATTGCTCGGCGTTGAGTCGCTCACCGCGCTCGACTTGGGGTATCACCCGGTAGCTGCGGCCATCGTTGACGAAACGATTCACGTAGCCGCCACCCAGCATGGAACCGAGATCGCGGGCCACGTCGGTGAGATTTAGGCCCATTGAGGCAACCTTGTCCTTGTCGATCTCGACCGAAACCTGGGGCAGATCGAACTTAAGATCGCTGTCGGCGAAATAGAACGTCGGGGCGGCGTTGGGGGCGTTGGCTTCCGTATTGGCGTAGAGGACCAACTGGTCGGCATACTCCATCATTTCTTTGTGGTCCGCCGTGGAGCGCAGGACGAATTCAATGGGGAATTGACCGCCGGCCGGCAACGGCTCGGGCGTGGTCACGATGACATTCATGCCTACGATGGAGGCCGCCGGCCCCTGCAGGGATTCCTGAATTTGAATCGAGGAACGCGTGCGCTCCGACCAAGGCTTCAAGATTACGCCCGAGAAACCGAAATTGGCGCCGGTGATCTGGAACGAGTTCTCATACTCAGGGAAACTGGTGAACATCTTCTGCACCTCTCCCGCAAACATCACGTTTTGATCGATCGTCGAAGTGGGCGATGGCAGCAGAATGCTGAAGACAACGCCTTGGTCTTCTTTCGGGGCGAGTTCGCGATTGGCAAACTGCACGAACGGAACAAGCAGGAGCGTAAATAAAACGGCGGCGACCGTTACAGGCGGGACCCACACCGGTTTGTCGCCGCGGCGGCGATCCGAAAGGTAAAACAAGAAATACAGGGGAAAGCAGAAAACACTGATGAGCGTTGCGCCAAACCACGAAACCGGCCGCGGCTCGATCGCATACGCCAAGCTGCGGTCGTATGCGTTTCGAATCCGGTCGAAAAAGCGGTTAACGAAGCCACCTAATCCGCCTTGATGACCGGGGGTATGGGGCTTCAATAAATAAGCGCTCATCATCGGCGAGAGCGTGAGGGCGACGAAACCCGAGACGGTTACCGCCCCGGCGAGGGTCATCGCAAACTCGCGGAAGAGAGCACCCGTGAGACCGCCTTGGAACGCGATCGGTGCGTAAACGGCGGCGAGCGTGATCGTCATCGAAATGACAGGACCGACGAGTTCGCGGGCGCCGAGGATCGCCGCGTCCACCGGAGACTTACCCTCGGCGATGTGGCGTTCGATGTTTTCGACGACCACGATCGCGTCGTCGACGACGATACCGACCGCCAAAACAATCGCGAGAAGGGTGAGCAGGTTAATCGTAAACCCGAACGCATACATGAGCGCCATCGCACCGACCAACGAGAGCGGCATGGCGACGATCGGAATCAACACCGAGCGGAACGAGCCCATGAACAGGAAGATCACGATCATCACAATGATCAGCGTCTCGATCAGCGTCGTAAGAATCTCCTTCAACGCGTCGTCGATGTATTTGCTGGCGTCGTACGCGATCTTAACGTTCAGACCGGCCGGCAGGGCGCGCTCGATCTCGGGCACGACGGCGCGGACGCTTTTGATCACTTCAACCGTGCTGTCGGTCGGCAAGACCCAGATGCCCATGAACGTCGCGGCCTGGCCGCCGAACCGGACCTCCGTATTGTAGTCCTCGGCACCGAGCACGACCTCGGCGATGTCGGAGAGGCGGATGATCGTGCCGTTACGCTCGGCGACGACGAGTTTCTTGAAGTCGTCCACATTCTTGAGGTCGGTGTTGGCGACGAGGCTCATGCTGAGCATCGAGCCTTTGGTCGAACCGACCGCGGCGAGCGCGTTGTTATTTTGCAGGGCGACGCGGACCTCGGCCGGGCTGATACCACGGGCGGCAAGTTCGGCCGGCTTCAACCAGACGCGCATCGCGAATACCCGGCCGCCGAGCACGTCGGCGCGTTGCACGCCTTTGACCGAGGAGAGCCTTGGCTGCACCATGCGGTTCAGATAATCGGTGATCTGGTTCTGATCGAGCGTGTCCGAGTAGAAACTCAGGTAAGCGGAGGCGAATTGGCTGTCGGCGGTCTCGACGTTGATCGTCGGCGTCTCGGCTCCCGCCGGCAGTTCGCTGCGGACCTGGTCGATCTTGGCGCTGACCTGGGCAAGCGCCGCGTTGGTGTCGTAGTTGAGCCGGAGAAAAACCTTGATCGTGCTGATGCCGGCGCCGCTCGTGGATTCGATGTAGTCGATGCCATCGGCGCTGGAGATGACACGCTCAAGCTGCGTGGTGATGTAGCCGCGCACGGTGTCAGCACTGGCACCGTAGTAGATCGTGGTGACATTGACCACCGCGCTGTCGCTGCGCGGATACTGGCGGGTGTTCAACTTGGTGTAGGCGGCAATGCCGATGACCAAGATGACGATGTTCACCACCAGCGCGATGACCGGCTTGCGGATGAACAGATCGGTGAAACTTTTGTTAAGCATGACGGGGAGGCGAGAGAACGGACGCCGATCAGGTGTTGGCGGGCTTCGGCGTCGCGGAGGCGGCGGGCTGGGCCGCGTTATTGACCTGCACATGTGCGCCGTTGCGGAGTTTGAAAACCCCAGCAGAGACGACCTGTTCGCCGGGCTTGATGCCGCCCTCGATGGCCACGAGGTCACCGCGAGTTGCACCGAGCTTCACGATCTGTTGCCGCACCCCGAGATATTCTTTTCCGCCGGCGTCTTTCATTTTCTCGATCACGTAAACGGAGTTTCCGTAGGGAGCGTAGGCGATGGCCGTGGCCGGCAACACGACTTGCGGCTCCCCCACCGGCAGCTCGACCTCGACTTGGACAAACATGCCGGAACGCAGGCGTTCGCCGGGATTGGCCAGAAGAGCCTGCACCGCGATGTTACGTGTGCTCGGATCGACCTCGGAGTTGATCGCCACGACTTTGCCGGGGTAAGGAGCCGGGAAGGAATCAACCTTGGCCATCACGTTCTGGCCGACGCTGAGCGAGGCAAGGTGGCGCTGCGGAATCGTGAAATTCACATAGATCGGATCGAGCTTCTGCAGCGGAACGAGCAGGCGCCCACGCGCGACGTATTGACCGAGGTTGACCTGCCGGATGCCGACGCGGCCGTCGAACGGAGCGCGGATGAACTTCCGTTCGATCGAGGCCTTCAACGCCGCCACATCGGCATTGGACTGGGCGAGCTGGGCCGCCGCCGTATCGAACTCGGCTTTGCTGATGGTGTTCTTGGAAACTAGCTCGGCGGTGCGTTCGCTTTGGATTTTCGCCAGCGCCGCGCGCGCCTCCAGCGAGACGAGCTGGGCCGCCTCGACGGTGGTATCGATTTCAAAAAGCAAATCGCCGGCCTTGACCGAAGTTCCGTTTTCGGTCGCAACCCGGACGATGATGCCCTCGGCGTCCGCGGCGATCGTGACCCCCTCCACCGGGGCGAGCGTGCCGATGATGCCGGCCGCGTTGGTCATCGACCCCAGGCCGCCCAGGCCGCCGCCGCGGTGCGCGCGCAGCAGGCGGTCGCTGGCGCGCGGGGGGGCGCGGTGGTGGCGCCCGCCCGCTGCTGCTGCTGCTAAGGGCAAGCTATCTTTACAGCACGGGCTTGACGCCACTGGAGCTTTTGCCTGCCATGATTTGGCCGCTGGCCTTGGCGCTGGTCGGTTTTGGTGCGGTCGCCAGCCTGGCCTGGCTGACTGTCAAGACCACCGCCTACACCCTGACTGACCGCCGTGTGGTCATGCGCATCGGCATTGTCTTGACCTTGAGTTTCAACCTGCCTTTGGGTCGCATAGAGACCGCCGACCTGCGACTCGACCGCCAGGGCTGCGGCGATATACCGCTGCGGCTCAGCCAGGGCGACAAAATTGCCTGGCTGCACCTGTGGCCCCATGTGCGC
>Ga0209444_10000773_pt1 | contig 17773 bp, 16 predicted proteins | sample LauGreFaBDMM15DN_2_FD_188215 | JGI IMG/M metagenome (GOLD analysis project Ga0209444, IMG submission 188215) | Freshwater lake microbial communities from Lake Michigan, USA - Fa13.BD.MM15.DN (SPAdes) (version 2) | ecosystem: Environmental > Aquatic > Freshwater > Lake | place: Lake Michigan...
GCACTAACTGCAGTCGCTGACCCGATGCGGGATGGTCCACGGTGGTTTCCGGGTTTGAAACAAGGTCGCGCTAACTCAAAACCATTGCCACCCCCCAGCGATGTGAGAAGCGATTCTCGTTTTTCCGGTGCTATTGACACGTTCGATCATATTCAACTTGCGATGGAAAAGCTTCCGTCAAAATACGGTAACGCAAGAAAATATCTCAACGGTTTGAAAGAGAAGTTGTTCATAGATGACTATCGTTTCATCGCTACAAGTTTAGGGGTGGATTGTGCGGGGGCTAAGGCGGCGTTTGATCAGGTAAACGGTGCGATCGAGGTTCGCGCTGAACGCCCAATCCCTGACGTAGGGTCGGCCATGGGAAACGTGCAAAGCAACGCCCTCGCTGACCATTGCAAGCGGATGATTGAGGAGTCTGGAAACCCAGGGTACTCGAATATTGCGGGTGTTTTCGGGTCCCGCGGAATTGAGGGCGCGAGTCAAAATCAGCTGCTTTTGGATGCAGTGATTTATGTGGCTGCTAAAACCGACCTAGAACAAGTTATTGAAGAGGATATCCGGCACGACGCAGGCATTCGGAAACGGTTGGACGCTGAATTTGGGGATCAGAAAACAGGGGAAGAGTGGGCGAAGGTTGCCGAAGAATCCGTTTCAGAGTCGACCCATGTCCTTGACGCCTACCAATCCATTTTCCAGCGACGACTGACGAGGCATCTGGGGGCAGCAGGCGACGGGATCATGGAGGCGTTGGGTCAACTGAAACTCAACAACGTTAACTTTCTGGAACTTAGAGTTCCTTGCAACTGACGGACAGGATCTGGCGACGGTCTGGGAATGATCCTTCCGATCCGCTTGAGAACATGCTGACAGTGAACATCCGGCGCTGGGCTCAGCCGGCCAGTCCGTGAGTACTGGCCGGCGTCTGTCGCGGTCGCTTTGCGATCCTGTGATGCTCCGGGGTTTGCTCGGCGGGGAGGTGGTGCTGTTCAGGGCGCGTGGGTTCGCGCCGTCGACGGTACGCTAAAGAGCGGCTCCAATGCGGATCGCTCAGCCCCCGGAGGCTTTGGTAACGCAGGAAGGGTGTCCAGCGCCGGTTCGCCGTCGTACTCGCTCAACTCCCGCAGGCTTGATCTCTGGACCGATCGGTGGCTGTAGTCACGGCCACCGATTCCCATGAATGCTCCTTCTTTGTCGCGTCGCGAAGCTCTCCGACACCTTGCCGTCGCCGCCGTCCTTCCAGTCGCAGGTGGCTGGCTGGCTGGCTGTGCTACTTCGGGCCGACCGACGACGGCCTCAGTGGTCGGTGCCGCCTTTGGCCAAATGCCCGATGGTCGTCCTGTCCACCTGTACACGCTGAAAAACGCTTCGGGTGCCACGGTGGGTGTCTCGGAGTACGGGGCCACAATCACGTCTATCCGGGTGCCGGATCGGACCGGCCAGCCGGCCAACGTCGTCTTCGGTGGCGACTCGATGGACGCCTACCAGCGGGGGCTGCCCGCCGCGTCGGTCATCGGCCGCTACGCCAATCGAATCCACGGCGCTCGGTTTACGCTGGAGGGCCGAGAGGTGCGCATCACCGCCAACGAAGGGGGTAATCATATCCACGGCGGCCGGGAAGGATTCGCCTCGAAGCTCTGGCAGTCCCACACCACGGTAGAAGGATCGACCGCCATCGCCGAGTTTCGCTACCGGAGCGTGGATGGAGAGGAAGGCTACCCCGGTAATTTGGACGTCACCGTGACGTACGCCTGGAACGACCAGAATGAGTTGCTCATCACTTACCGGGCGAAGACCGATCAGGCCACGGTGGTGAACCTGACGAACCACGCCTATTTCAACCTGGCGGGCGCGGGCAATGGGGATGTCCTGGGACACGAACTTAAAATTCAGGCGCACCATTACACCCCGTCGGATGCCGCTCTCATTCCCACGGGCGAAATTGCATCGGTAGCGGGCACACCCCTCGATTTTTGCAGCTTCCACCGCATCGGCGAGCGGATTCGCGACATCCGCGGACCCAAGGGCTACGACCACAACTTCATCGTCGACCGACGGGGTGGCGGGTTGCAGTTGGCGGCACAAATCCTTGATCCGAATTCTGGCCGCAGGATGACCTGCCATACCACGGAGCCCGGGATCCAACTGTACACGGCCAATCATTTCGACGGCGTACACCAACCGCGGTACGGGGCCTTTTGCTTCGAGACCCAGCATTACCCGGACTCACCGAACCATCCGAATTTTCCTTCGACCGTGGTTCGTCCGGGGAAGGGGTTCCAGTCTCAGACCCGTTTCCGGTTCTCGACGGACCGGAGCAAATGGTAACCAGGAGCGTCGTCTTTAAGAAACGGCTCCCAATGGCTCTTGGAACTCGGGACGGTCTTCTCAAGACAGACCCCTCAAATCTCTGTCTTTGAGATCCGCCCCAAGGCTTGAACATCTCTCCGCGGGGAGGTCACTCTCGGTCTTTATGAGTTCTCCGCTGGTCGGCATCATCATGGGTTCCCAGTCTGATTGGGAGACGATGGAGTCTGCAGCCCGCCAGTTGGCGGACCTGGGTGTGCCATTTGAGACCTCGGTGGTCAGCGCTCATCGGACTCCGGACCTCCTCTTTGACTATGCGGCGTCGGCCGCGGGCCGGGGCCTTGAGGTGATTATCGCTGGAGCCGGGGGCGCTGCTCACTTGCCGGGCATGTGCGCGAGCAAGACGGCGCTGCCGGTCTTGGGCGTGCCGGTGCAGTCCAAGGCGCTCAACGGCATGGACTCGCTTCTGAGCATCGTTCAGATGCCCGGGGGCGTGCCGGTCGGCACCATGGCCATTGGTAAGGCGGGCGCCATCAATGCGGCCCTGTTGGCAACGGCCATCCTGGGGAACAAGTACCCGCAGTTCCGGAGCGCCTATGAGCAGTTCCGCACCGAACAAACCCAGGCAGTGCTCAAGAATCGGGTGCCCGGCAACACTCCGGCGCATTGAGTTTTGGGGAGGTGTTTGTGCGCTCAGGCTGCGGTGAGTCTCGGCCGTCACGGGATGGCCGCGACCCGAAGTGGATGAACTTTTGAACAAAAGTTCCAACAGCCCGCTTGCCGCACGGGGTTAGTCCCCGCTTTCATCGGTCCGGATGAAACGTCGCGATTTCCTGACCTTATTGCCGCTGGCCGCCGGTGCGATTTCTTGGGGCTGTCGCCGCAAGCTCCAGCCAAAACTCATCAAGATCGATGATTTCGAAGACCGGAAAGGTGGTTGGCGCGTCATCAAGGTGGCCTGTGTGGGCGATAGCATCACACATGGCGCGGGCGTCGAAGACCGCGAGAAGAACAACTATCCCAAGCAATTGGGCGATCTCTTGGGCAACCGGTTTGAGGTGCGCAACTTTGGGCGCAGCGGCGCCACCCTGAGCCGGGTTGGAGACCTTCCGTATGCGAACACCGACGAGTTCAAGGCGTCCCTTGTTTGGCAGCCGGACATGGTCATCGTCAAACTGGGAACCAACGACACGAAGCCGCAGAACTGGAAGAATCAGGCCTTTTTTGAGCAGGAAACGCGCTGGTTGATCGATCAATTCCGCAGCCTCAAGTCCAAGCCTCAGGTCTGGGCATGCTTGCCGGTCCCCGTGTATTCCGACACCTGGGGCATCACCGGTCATGTCTTAGACGACGGGGTTATTCCGGCTCTCATGGAAGTGACCACCGACAAGAAGGTGCCCGTCATCGATCTCAACGACGCCCTGACCGGCTACCCTGAGATGTTCCCCGACAAGATTCATCCCAACGCCGCCGGGGCGACCCTGATTGCTCGGACGATCTTCCAGGCCATTCGTCCCTAAGGGTGGCTCGGACGGGGGCGGGATTTAAATCGAGTGGGTCGAAATCCTTTTTGCCACTCGGATCGGTCGGTCCCTAGAGTGTAGGTCATGTCGAAACCGGCCTTGGGACGCGGATTGGGAGCGCTGATGGGTGGAGGGATCAAATCCCCCTTCGCCGCGCCGTCAGCGCCGGGCGCCCCAGCAGTGGGCGCTGCACAGGCTGCAAGCCCGGTTCTGGCTCCGGTTCCACCGCTCCCTGGTTCGCTCGTTCGCAAAATTTCCCGCGATCGGATTCGTCCCTCGGCCCTGCAGCCTCGCAAAGAATTTCCGCAAGAATCTCTCGCCGAGTTAGCCGATTCGATCCGCGAGCAGGGCATTATCCAGCCCTTGGTGGTGCGGGTGGTGGGCGACTTTTTCGAGTTGATCGCCGGTGAACGCCGATGGCGGGCCGCCGGATTGGCGGGCCTGACCGAAGTGCCGGTGATTGAGCGAGTCGCCACCGATCTGGAGGTGCTCGAGCTCGCGCTCATCGAGAATCTTCAGCGTGAGAACCTCAATCCTATCGACGAGGCTTTGGGTTATCAGCAGTTGATGACCCAGTTCTCTCTGACCCAGGAGCAAGTCGGCAAGAAGGTGGGTCGCGGTCGTGTGGTGGTGGCCAACGCCACACGCCTCTTGAAGCTGCCGGCGGCGGTGCTCGCGGTCGTGAGGGATGGATCGCTGTCGGTGGGACATGCGAAGGTGATTCTCAGCGTGGAGGATCCTTATCAGCAGGAGACTCTGGCTCGCTTGACGCTGCGCGGAGGCTGGACCGTGCGCCAACTCGAGGCCGCGATCGCCAAGAAGGATTCATCTGCGCCCTCGATGGCGGTGGATCCGCGTGCGGCTTCGGTGCCGGTACCGGCCGACCCCCATGTTACCGATTTGGAGAACCGCATCCGTGAACGGGTGGGTCTTCGCATCGGCCTGCACTACAAGGCGGGCAAGGGGCGTTTGGAGATCCAATTTCACAGCGATGACGAGCTCGACCGTATCCTGGATGTTCTGGGTGTCTCGGTGGATTAAATGTTCGGCCCGTTTGGGTCGGGTGCGCTTTCCGGCTTCACCCCGGCTGGGCAATGGCCATATTCGTCGTGCTTCCGGTTTGCTCCGGATTCACTGACCATGCAGAACACGCCTGAATTTCGCGCCTCCGTCGCTTCCCGCCTGGCCGCAGCCGCGGCCTTAGTTCCGTCCCTGACCGCCTTTGTCGGCTTGGATGGCTTTGTGGACGAGATCCTCCATGTGGTGGACAAGCGCTACGACGCGGTCCGCTTCGACCGCATTCCGACCATCGCCGCGTACGCCCAGCGATTGGCTGCAGCGGCCGGTCGCAGCACCAATGTCGAATTAGTGAATGTGCTGACCAAGCTCGGTGGCAACGGTCCGATCATGGCCAATGCGCTGGCCAGCCTCGGGATCGGTGTGACTTACGTGGGTTCCTTGGGGTGGCCGGCCTTGCACCCGGTGTTCGAGTCTTTCGCCGCCCGTGCCGAAGTGCACACGATCAGTGAGCCCGGCTTCACCGACGCCCTCGAGTTCGAGGATGGCAAGCTGATGGTGGGCAAGCACTACACCCTCAAGCAAATCCACTGGGACAACTTGTGTCAGCGCTACGGCAAGGAGAAGTTCGCTGCCAAGTTTGAATCCTCCAGCCTCGTGGCCTTCGTCAACTGGACGATGCTCCCTCACATGTCGGCCATTTGGGAAAGCCTCCAGGCGGAACTCATGCCCACGCTGCAAGGCCCGCGCCGAAAGATGTTCTTCGACCTGGCCGACCCAGAGAAGCGCACCGCCGAAGACATCCGTCACGCACTGGACTTGATCCTGAAGTTCCAGAGTCGCTTCGACGTGATCCTTGGGCTCAACGAAAAGGAAGCTTACGAAATCGCTGGAGTCTTGGGCATGGATCCCTCGCCACGTGATTGGAAGGGGTTGGCCGAATTGAGTGTGGCCATTCAGCAGCGCATTCCGGTGGATACCCTCGTGGTGCATCCCGTGGCCTACGCGCTGGCGGTGTCGGGGGGCGTTGCCTCGGTGGTCGAGGGACCGGTTTGCAAGAAGCCCAAGATCACCACGGGCGCGGGCGACCACTTCAACAGCGGCTTCTGCCTCGGCAAGTTGCTGGGCCTAGACAATGCAGCCAGCGTTCTGTGCGGGGTCTGCACCAGCGGACACTATGTCCGCACCGCCGAGAGCCCGAACGTGGAGGCCTTGGTGGCGTTGATGCTCCACTACCCAGTGGAGTGAGCTCCAGAGCCGTCCGAGCAACTTAGGGCCAATGGGTGTTTGGCTGAGGCGCTTGAAATGCTCAGGCCAATGGGTGTGAACGGGGCGAGCGACCGAGGTGGGTCCTTCGCCCTAGTTCTTTTTGACCTCGTTAAATTTTCTCTGCGGCGGTCCGCCAGAGAATGATCGACGAGCTTGAGAGGTGGCCAGGTGAGTGGCAGCGCTCAGATCCTGAGCAAGACTTGAAATACCGGGGCTTTGAAAAGCCAAGACTTCGAAGTGCAAATAGGCTTGAGGAAGACTTTGAGAAAGCCTGAGGAAGAAATCAGGAGAAGAAGATGGTGGTAGGAGAAGGATTCGAACCTTCGTAAGGCGTTAGCCTGACAGATTTACAGTCTGTTCCGATTGACCGCTCCGGCATCCTACCACTGTCCGAACTTCGGCGAACCGGAAGCGCGGACGCGAATGAACGCAAACTGCATCCTCTGGCTCAAGGAGTTTTTGCGTCTTACTGAAACTAATTTACCCTAGCGGCATCGGGGCCGCCGACAAATCTGGGTCACTTCAATTCGGTGTTCCCAATTCTGAGGCACTCGCCGCTTGGCGCGGCAGGCAGTTGCCCCGTACAACCTCGGCCGTAATGGTTGCTGCACTGCTCATCACTCTGATTTTTGCCTACCTTGCCGGTTCGCTGCCGACGGGCTTTCTGGTTGCCCGCGCGATGAGGGTCGACATCACTCAAGTTGGCAGCGGGAACATCGGGGCGACGAATGTCTTTCGCGTATTGGGTAAGGGCCCCGGAGCCTTGGTGTTGATCGTCGATTTGCTAAAGGGGGCGCTGGCTGTCCTCGTTGCGCCGATGCTGGCGGCGGCCATGACTCCTACTGATTCGTTGGCATTGCCGGCACTGGCTGCCTTGGGAGCCGTGTTAGGGCACAACTACACCTGCTGGCTAGGATTCAAGGGAGGTAAAGGAGTGGCCACTTCCGCCGGTGCTATGGCGGCACTCATCCCTCCGGCCTTTGGTGTGACTGTGATCACCTGGTTGCTGGTGTTTTTTCTAAGTCGGTATGTGTCGATGGCTTCGATCGCTGCGGCGCTCATTTTGCCCGTTGCGACGATCTTCACGGTGTCGGGTCCGACTCGGTGGCCTCTAGTGGCTTTCACCTCGGCGCTGGCCGCCCTGGCGGTGTGGCGTCATCGGGCCAACATCGAGCGTTTGAAGGCGGGGACCGAACACCGCATTAACAAATCCAAGCTCTCCGCATCATGAAGGTGGCTATTTTGGGAGCAGGTGCCTGGGGGACGGCGCTGGGAGTGGTGCTCTCTCAGGGTGGGTATTCGGTGCGTCTCTGGGGGCATCGACCGGAGCATGTGTCTGAACTGGCCCATACCCATGTCAACGCACGGTTCCTGCCCGGGATTCCCCTGGTGGGAGACTGGGTTTTCGAGACGGACTTCGAAGCGGCTCTGGCCGGTTCTGAGGTGGTGATTGTGGCGGTTCCTTCCAAGGCGTTCCGCGAGGTCGCGGCTCGGTTGGCGGGTTTCCGAGGTCCGGTGGTTAGTGTGACCAAGGGGATTGAATTCACCTCGGGTCTGACCATGACCGGAATTTTGGACTCGGTGGCTCCCGGTCTTCAGACGGCTGCGCTGTCCGGGCCCTCCCTAGCCTTAGAAGTTGCTCGTGGCGTGCCCGCGGCCGTGGTGGTGGCTAGTCGCGACGAGGCGGTATCGCGAAGGGTCCAGGATCTTTTTCACCGACCGGCGTTCCGCGTCTATCGCAGTTCGGACCTCATCGGTGTGGAGTTGGGTGGGGCTTTGAAGAATGTCATCGCTATCGCTGCGGGGGTTTGTGATGGCCTGGGCTATGGCGACAATGCCAAGGCGGCGTTAGTGACTCGGGGCAAGACCGAGATGACGCGGTTGGGTGTGGCTTGTGGAGCGCAGGCAGAGACCTTCGCAGGGTTGAGCGGACTCGGGGATCTGGTGCTGACATGTTTCTCACGGTTGAGCCGCAATCGGGGTTTTGGTGAAAGTCTGGGTCTCGGCAGTCCCGTGGCAGAGGTGTTGGCCAGCTCGGCCTCGGCGGTCGAAGGGTATCCCACTGCCAAGTCCGCGTGGGCGCTGGCACAGCGACTTCAGGTGGATGCTCCTATTACCTCCGAGGTGCACGCCATGCTCTACGAGGGCAAGGATGTGCGGCAGGCTGTTCACGATCTCCTGAGCCGCGACTCTAAGGCCGAGGATTGACCCTCATGGAACCGCCGCGTGCTGACGAGCCTTCCGCTCGCCCCCTGCCGGAGGGGTCGCTCGAACTTCGGACGCTGCTTTCCCGGCCGGAGCCAGTGCTGGCCCTGGCTCCGATGCAAGATGTCACGGATTTGCCGTTCTGGGGGGTGCTGGCTCACTACGGCGGTCCGGATGTTTACTGGACCGAGTATTTCCGGGTGCACAGTACCAGCACGCTCGACGCGCCCATCTTGCGATCCATCGTCGAGAACCCAACCGGTCGTCCGGCCATCGCTCAGCTCATCGGTAACGACCCGGTGGCGCTAGCCAAGGCCGCGCGGGAGTTGCAGGAGTATCCGGTGGCTGCCGTGGATCTCAATTTGGGGTGCCCCGCGCCCGTCGTGTACCGCAAGTGTGCCGGTGGAGGCTTGTTGCGCGAACCGCATCGAATTGATGCCATCTTGGGAGCTCTCCGCCAGGTTGTGACGCGGGTGCCCTTCACGGTCAAGACGCGGGTAGGATTCAGTGACGATGCCGACTGGGACGCACTCCTGGCGATCTTCGCCCGGCATCAGATCGATCTTCTGACCGTGCACGGCCGGACCGTCACCGGAATGTATCGGACGGAGGTTCGCAGCGACTGGATCGCCCGCGCCGTCCAAGCCATGCCGTGCCCGGTGCTGGCCAACGGCAATGTGCATTCCCCGGAGCGGGCCGAACAGGTACTGCGCGACACTGGGGCGCGAGGGTTAATGATCGGTCGCGGGTGCATACGCAATCCGTGGATCTTTGAACAAATCCGAGAACACCAACGCACTGGGAGTTGGAGGCAACCCACGGGCCGCGATGTCTTGGCCTACGTGACGCGTCTTTATGAAGTCACGCGACCCACGGCCGGGTTCCGGGAGCGACTTCAGGTTGAGAAGATGAAGAAATATATGAACTTCATCGGTGAAGGCGTCGCTCCGGAATTCTTGCATCGCATCCGGAGATCCACCACCCGGGAAGAGTTTTTTGACTGCTGCCGGGAGTTCTTGGAACATGACAACGCCATGTCCCTGCAACCACCTCCCTTGCCGGCTCACAATGCCCGGGTGGGTGATGTTGATCAGTAGGCGAGCAATTCGAGGGACTGCTGTCCTTTGGCGGTGAGGGTCCAGAGTTGGCCGCGCTTGAAGACCAACTTTCCGCAGGGGAATTGCTCGAGCGTCTTAGGGTTGACCCCGAGCAGGCGGTAGGGGCCCATGTTGGCTGGCAATTCGGAGGCCGCCCTGGGAATGGCTCGCAAGGGGATGCCGTTGAATCCGAGCGAGAGTTCCCAGGCGGCGATGCCCTGGCGCTGAGCGACGGGATTGGCCTCGACGGCACCGGGGTTGCGCCGCACCCAGTCGAGGGCCGGTCGTCGGATAAGAACTCGGGCGAGCTCGGGGCTTTCCCGCAAATGGCGGGCGAGGTTGAAGGGAGCGCCGGAGCGGGCCTGGGAGCGGAAGACGGCCGCGGGATCCAGTCCGACCAAATTGCGGCCGTTGAAGTTACCGTGATCGTTGCGGGTGTCGCCCATGTTCGCCTTGTGCCACGCGGCATAGCGCGCGGCCGCCATGAAGGTGATCTCAAAGTGTAGATGGGCCCGGTCGGGAGTGATTCGCTGGCGGGTGTTCGAAGTGCGACCCATGCGCCCCAAGGGTTTGCCTGTCTGAACAGGGGTGCCCACCCGGATCCCTGATCCTACGGAGGCGAGATGGGCGTAGAGAGTGAAGACTTCCAGGCCATCAACCTCATGCCGGACCACCACGTAATTGCCGTAGTTGGAGAGTCCGGAATGCGTGTTGACGTAAGCCACTGTTCCCGGGGCTGCGCACAGGGCGTCGTCGGTGGGTTCGTTGCGCCGGTCCCGCTGCATGGGGCGGATGTCGAGCCCCTCATGCAATTGAGCCCCGCCGGAACGGACGCAGCCGAACTGACCGCTGGTCCAGGGTTTGCCGGCCGTGCCCACGAAATACCGCTCGCCGCCGCCGTCCGGTTCTAGGATCGCGCGGTTGGCCGTGGGTAATTGAAAGGGCTGAGCGACCAACCCCAGGGCCACGCACAGGCCCGCGAGATAAAGGAGGGTTTGGATCACTGGCCTTGGAAGGGGTCGAATTCGTTCTTCAGCTTGGTGTCCGCCTTCGGGGCTTTGGGTTTGGCGGTTTTGGAACCGGGTGCGGCGTTGGTCGAGTTCGAGTCCGCAGGCTTGGTCTTCTTTTCTTTCGGTGGCTTGGTTTGGTTTTTGAGCTTCACGGCCACGTTATTAAGTCCGCGCACGAAGAGGACCGATTCTTCTCGGCTCATGTCCGGTGTGAAGACAATGACTCCTTGGTCGAGAGCTCGGCGCATGAGCGGGGCGGCGATCCAGCGGTTGAAGACATTGGTGCCGTTCGACCACCGCGCGGCGATGACGAGTCGCTGTCCCTTGGCGGCCACGGAGTTCATGTGCAGCACCATGGATCCGCGTTGGACGAAGTCGACGGCGATCGAGAAGGACTGATCTCGCTGCTCGACGAGGGTGGCCCGTTTTACATCCCGCTCATCCAGCACGGCTTCGCGCTGGACGGTCATCTCTACGGGATCGCTGCGACCCACGATGGCTTTGTTGACCCCGAGGGTTCCTAGTTCGCTGGCTCGGCCGGAGAATTCGATGACCTCGCGGTAGACGCGGATCTGCGCCATCTGCTTGGCTTCGAGTTTCTTTTTCTGTTCCAAATCCTTCTCCAGCTTCTTTTCTTCTGGGGTGGCGCCATGGACTCCCCAGCACAGGATCAAGGCAGCCAGACTGAGAAAGAGGTTGAAGCTGCTGCGCCGCTCTTTCATCTTCCCGCCCAAGAGTAGAAACATCTGCGAAAGTAAATCCGAGCTATGGGACAACAATCCAACAAAATTCAGAAGCGCGCCCGCCGCAATGCCTACATGATCCGACGGAAAGATGCCGCCAAGTTGGCAGCGAGCGCTCCGAAGAAAAAAAAGTAACCGCGAGTTCCGCCCTCTGGGCGTAACCCACAGGCCATCCGCAAGGGTGGCCTTTGTTGTTTTTAAGGGTCTCGTCCGCGAGGGTGGCCTTGGGGCGGTGTTGGTTGTAAGGTGTCGGGAAATGAGTTTTCCCTCCCTGTACTGCGGCATTGGCGACGAAGCCGGAAACTTACTGGAGTCTCAGATGGCGGCGGCCCACGAGTTGGGTTGGAAGCACATTGAGGCCCGCAACATCACGGTGCCGGGCTTTCCTAAGTCCAATCTCCACGATCTACCGGACGCGGCTTTCGATTCGGTGGAGCAGGCTTTGAGCGCGTCTGGGTTGTCGATTTATTGCTTCGCTTCCACGATCGGGAACTGGGCCAAGAGTGTCGAAGATCCCTTTGCGATCACTCTGGCGGAGGTGGAGCGCGCTATTCCTCGCATGCAGCGTCTGGGTTCCAAATACGTGCGTGTAATGAGCTACAAGGTCCGAGATGGCGCCGACCTGATGGAGGAGGAGCGTTTCCGTCGGATGCGGGAGGTGACTCAGCGTTTTCTCGATGCGGGTATTCAGCCGTTGCATGAAAACTGCATGAACTACGGCGGGATGAGTTGGCGGCATGCGCTGCGGTTGTTGGAGGCGGTGCCGGGATTGAAGTGGGTTTTTGATACGGCCAATCCGGTCTTCAATGCCGACCGAACAGGGGTAGCGCCTCATCCTCGGCAGGATCCGTGGGAGTTCTGGACCCAGGTTCGCGATGTCTCGGAACACATCCACATCAAGGATGCCCGTTGGTGCGATGCTAAGAATGACGCCGACTATCACTGGCCTGGAGAGGGGGATGGTGCGGTGGTGCGAATTTTGGAGGATGCCTTTCGGCGCGGTTATTCTGGGGCCTTGAGCATCGAGCCTCACATGGTCGCGGTGTTCCATGATACCAGTGGCGTGGCGGTGCCTCCGTCCGATGCGGCGTTGAAGGCCAACTTTGTGGAGTACGGCCGGCGTTTGGAGCGTCTGGTTGAGGGTGTTCGGGTGATGTCTTCGGATCAGTGAGTGATGTGGAGCTCTGTTGGGATTGGCGTGTGTGCGTGCGTGGGGCGCCGCGGGACCGTGCCTGCGCTCGCAGGAAGGCTGAAGAAGGAAGAGCTTTCGCGCTGCGCGCGAGGGGTGGGTTTGATCGCCTTCAATGCTCGCTCCGGCACGGTCCCGCTGCTGCTTGGGCGATCGGTGGTTTTCGGGGACAGGCTGCAAGGGGCTGGGGGCGTTGATGTTTTTTGCCCGCCGGATGTAGTCCGAGGACCTCCTAGGTAGGGACCGATCTCCGAGCGGTCCGTATCTGCGGCGGACTGATCTCTACGGCGGACTGATCTCTACGGGGGTCCGTGTCTGCGGACGTGGCGCTCTCGGAGAAATCGCCCTACCTCGGAGGTGCTTGGGTAATAGATGAGATTTTTTTTCGGTCTAGAGTGAGGTTGTTCGATCTAAATTTTTCGTCTGATTGGCGGAGATATTGAGGGGCTTGGAGGAGGGAAAAAGGTCTCGTTGGAGGGTTTCTTGGGGAGCTGGGTTGTCGGAGTTTTGAAAGTATTTCGGAAATGTGCTTTGACAGTTCGACTGGAATTCCTAAAGTGCGCGCCGCTTTCGGGCCAGTGGGGTCGTAGCTCAGTTGGTAGAGCACCACAATGGCATTGTGGGGGTCAGGAGTTCGAATCTCCTCGGCTCCACCACTTCAGCCCGAAAGCCGGGGCAACGCCAACGCTCCACCTTCCCGAGTTTTAAATTCCCACAATTTAGAATCTCCGACGTTCAAAATCTCCGACGCTTCCTCCAAGCCCTCCAAATTCTCAACGCTCTAAATCACCCTCTCTCACCGGAGGTTCAGTGCTTCAGATTTGTTGAGTATTTCAAAATTGGTGGTGCTTCGGATTCGGTTCGCTGAGACACCCACTGGGTGTTTTTGTCCTCCAGACGGTGATTTCCTCCCTTCGCAGTTTTCTCTGACTCGTTTTCTTTGCCGAGAATTTTGGGGGTTTCTCTCTGCGGGTTCCTGAACCGATGGTTCTGCGTCTGCCTCGTTTCGTGGCCCGGGTGCCTCTCTTGCTTGTTTCTTGCTGGTCGGTGGGGGGCGGGGCGAGGAACGTCAGTGCATGAAGGCAGCGGTGCTGTACGGGCGGGAGGAGATTCGGGTGGAATCACTCGAGGAAGGGGTCCTCTTGGCCGGCGAGGTTCGGGTTCGGATCGGGGCGGCGCTGACTTGTGGTACCGATCTGAAGGTGTACCGCCGCGGCTACCACGCCCGGATGCTGACGCCGCCGTGCGTCTTTGGTCATGAATTGGCTGGGACAATTGTCGAGGTCGCGCCAGGGGCTGTGGGTTGGTTTGTGGGTGATCGGGTGGTTTGCGCTAATTCAGCTCCCTGTGGCCAGTGTGGGCGCTGTGCGGACGGTCAGGAAAATCTTTGCGATGACCTCCTCTTTCTTAATGGCGCGTATGCGGAGTCGATTGTTTTACCGGCCCGGATCGTGGCGAAGAATTTAATGCGGTTGCGTCCAGAGACTCTCTTCGAGGCCGCGGCGCTGACCGAACCCTTGGCGTGCGTGGTTCAGGGGATTCAGGATCTTCAATTGAAGTCCCAAGAACGGGTGCTGGTGATGGGTGCGGGTCCCATTGGGTTATTTGCTATCGCTCTGGCCGTAGAGGCTGGGTGTGTCGTGGCGGTAGCCGGTCGCGGCGAGGCTCGATTAGCCCTGGCGCGGCGTCTCGGGGCTTCGAGCGTGGTGGACATGGAGGGCCGCGAGGATTTGGATGCTGCGATCCGGGCCGCGGAGCCGTTCACTGCGTTCGATGCGGTCTTTGAGGCGGTGGGCAAGCCGACGGCCTGGGAAGCGGCGACTCGGCTCGTGCGCAAGGGAGGGCGGGTGAATTTCTTTGGCGGCTGTCCGGCTGGTACTTCGGTCACGCTCGACACCGGTTTATTGCACTATTCCAACCTAACGCTTCTGGCCAGCTTTCACCATACACCCCGATCCATCCGCGCCGCTCTGGATTTGATCGAGCGAGGCGTGATTCGGGTGGGGGACTTTGTCGATGGCGAGGCTTCGTTGGACGAGTTGCCTGAACTCTTTCGTTCCATGGCCCAGGGCAATCGGGCGGTGAAAACATGCATCCGCCCCGATCGATGACCCGACAGACCTCAGATTGGTGATCGCCTCAACGGCCTGTTCGCCGTATTCCCTCCGGCCCATGCATCCGATGGCTGTCATTCTATTGTGGATCTTCATCGCCCTCCTGGTCGCCGGCGGGCTTATGGGGTTCCTGAAGGCTAAGTCCAAGGCTTCCCTCATCGCATCGATGGGCTCGGCGATTCCGTTGGCGCTCGTGGCCCTGGGGCAATTGCCAGGAACGGTGGCCGTCGGGGTCCTCATCGTGCTTCAGGCGGTGTTCTTTATGCGTTTGCGGAAGACCGGCAAGTTCATGCCTTCAGGGATGCTTCTGGGTGTGTCGGTTCTCATGGAGGCCGTCATGATCTATTTCGTTTTCATCGCGAAAGCCTGACCCACTGTGCCTGATAACGGTCTTCCCATCTGGCGGCTCCATGCCGACCTGATCCGCACGCTCACCGAGGGCAATCAACTCGTCTTGGTCGCGGCCACGGGGTCGGGCAAGACCACCCAGGTGCCTCAGATGATCCTGGATGCAGGCCTTGTTCCGGAGGGTCAGCAAATCGTTGTCCTGCAGCCGCGGAGGGTAGCGGCACGGACTGTGGCCACTCGGGTGGCTTGGGAACGGCAAGTTCGGCTCGGTGCGGAGGTGGGTTACCAGGTGCGGTTCGAAGACCGGATCGGCGACGCGACCCGGATTGCTTTTATTACCGAGGGAATCCTTTTGCGATGGATTCAGGATGACCCGCGACTCAGCCAGATTGGTGTGCTGATTTTCGATGAGTTCCACGAGCGCAATTTACTGAGCGATGTGGCGTTGGCGCTGGCCAAGAGACTTCAGGCCACCGAGAGGCCGGACCTGCGTCTGGTGGTGATGTCCGCTACGCTGGAGGCTGAACCGGTGGCACGGTATTTGGCGGCCTCGGTTTCGGTGCCCGCCCCCGTGACGGGACAGGGGGTCAGCGATTTGCCTCCGGGTGGGATTGCTCCGGCTTCAGCCCCAATCTTGGTTTCGGAAGGGCGGACATTTCCGGTGGAAATGCAGTGGCTCGATTACGGCGACAGTCGGCCGGTCCATGAATTGGCCGCTGACAAGGTGGAGCGGATTGTCGAGGCCGGCTGGGAGGGGGACATTTTGGTGTTCATGCCCGGCAAGGGCGAGATTCAGGCTGCTTTGGGGGCCTTGGCGGCAGCCCGCCTGGGTGAGCGGGTATCGCTCATTCCGCTTCACGGCGAACTGGGCCCCGACGATCAGGATCGGGCGTTCCAACCCAGTCCGCTGCGCAAGATCGTGGTCTCTACTAATGTGGCGGAAACCTCGGTGACCATTGATGGGATCCGTCACGTGGTCGATGGCGGTTTGGCGCGGATGGCTCGCTACGATGCCGAGCGAGGAATCCAGACGCTGATGGTCGAAGAAATTAGTCGGGCCTCGGCCGACCAGAGGGCGGGGCGAGCCGGGCGCACCGCGCCGGGTACGTGCTGGCGGTTGTGGACCGAAAGCGGGCATCTCAATCGACCTGCTCGCAACACCCCTGAAATCCAGCGAGCGGATCTGGCCGAGGTGGTTCTGCTCCTCCACTCGTTGGGTGTGCGTCAGGCGGCCACCTTCGATTGGTTAGACGCACCCGATAAGGCGGCCGTCCTTCGGGCCGAGCGATTGCTGCACATCTTGGGGGCGCTGGAAGAGGGGCACGGAGCGGAGAGCTCCGGCTCCGACCTCACGCCGGTGGGGCGTCAAATGCTCCGCTTGCCGATGCACCCGCGCTTCGCTCGCTTGCTCGTCGAGGCCTCGCGCCGCGGTTGTGTGCCAGCGGCCTGTCTTTGCGCCGCGTTGGTCAGCGGTCGCGATCTGCTCATGCGGGTTAATCGGGAGGACCCTTCTTCGGCCGATGCCCGGGAGTTGTTCGAGGGCAGTACTCAGAGCGACTTCCACACATTGCTCCGGGCGCATCAGTATGCGCGAAACGCACACTTCTCACTGGAGGCCTGTCGCCGGCATGGCATCCACGCCCAAACAGCCCGGCAGGTGGAAGACACGTTTCAGCAACTGGTGCGCATTGCCGAGCGCGAGAAGATGATGACTCGCGATTCCGGGGCGGCCTCTGCCGAGGCGGGGGATGAGGGGTTGCTCAAGTCCCTTTGTGCCGGATTCGTAGACCAAGTGTGCGTCCGAAAGGACTCCGGATCGCTGGACTGTCTCCTCACCGAAGGGCGCACCGGCAGTTTGATGCGCGAGTCGGTGGTGCAGCAGGCGGAGTTGATGGTCGTGGGTAGCATTCGAGAGGTATCCGGTCGCAGCGGGGGTGTTCTGACCCTCCTGGGATTGGCCACGGCCGTGAAGTCGGAGTGGTTGCGCGAGCTCTTTCCGCAGCACTTTCATACCTCGGTCGATCATGTGTTTGACCGGCTTCACAAGCGAGTTTCGCCGGTGCGGCGCATTTGCTTCCTAGACCTCGTGGTGGCTACGGAGCACCAACGGGAGTCCGACCCCGAGTTGTCCGGACGCTGTCTGGCGGAGGCCTTTGCCCGCGGTGGATTTGATCTCCCTCAACTGGATCACGAACTCAAGCAGTTCATAGCCCGGGTAAATCTGATAGCTCGGGCCTTGCCGCAGTTAGAATTCCCGGCCTTCGACGGTGCTGCGCTCGTGGCTGCGTTGGATCGCGCTTTTCGGGGGTTAACTCTGGTGAAGCAGGCTCAAGTGGCCTCGCTCAAAGAAGCGTTTCGGGCCCATCTGGCTCCCGAACAAATCGCCTGGCTCGACGAACTCATGCCCGTGCACCTGCCTTGGCTGGAAGGCCGTCGACTCAAGCTCACCTATGTGGAGCCGGATCCCGAGGCTGAGGCTGACGAAATCTCGGGTCCGGAAGCCCAAGTCAAGTTGACCGAATGCTTCCAACTTAAGACGCACCCGACGGTCGGTGAAGACGCCATTCCGATTCGCCTGGCTCTGCAAGCTCCGGACGGCAAGCGACTGGAAGTTGTCTCGAATTTTCCGCGTTGGCGGGAAGTATCCTACCCCAAGCTGCGTGCCCAAATCCGCACCAAGTATCCGGGCTTTGTCTGGCCCTGAGTCCCTAGTGGGTCCCTCGAGGTGAGGTTCCTTTTTTAGGCAGACCTTGGGGCGATGTCTCCCCGTGTGTTCAACGACAATTATTCCCCCCCTTGGTGGCAATTAAAATTCCCCACTTGAGGTGAGGGGTGCGTGTGACGGGCCGATCTGGTAGGGACGGTGTCTCACCGTCCGTTCCCTGGGTTGCCGGGCGAGGTAGGGATGGCCCGAGAGACTCGAGCCCTACCGGGGAGGTGGCAGCAGTTTG
>Ga0209444_10000774_pt1 | contig 17764 bp, 11 predicted proteins | sample LauGreFaBDMM15DN_2_FD_188215 | JGI IMG/M metagenome (GOLD analysis project Ga0209444, IMG submission 188215) | Freshwater lake microbial communities from Lake Michigan, USA - Fa13.BD.MM15.DN (SPAdes) (version 2) | ecosystem: Environmental > Aquatic > Freshwater > Lake | place: Lake Michigan...
TCTTGGAAGCGGCCGATGGCGACTTGGATGAGAAGGTGATCACCTTTAGGCACAGCGGTCCAGAGGCCTTGGTCGAAGATCCAGTGGGCATCGGGGGTGAGGGCGAGGCCGTTGTTGAGGTCGTCGTTGCCGCTTTTGGAATGTTCGTGGATGTGGCAGGCTTGCACGATCGAGCGGTCATCGGTTTCCAATCGATAGCCTGTGAAAGCACAGGTGTGGTAGTAGCCGCTGACCACGTCAGATTTGAAGCGGGCATCGCGGCCTTTGCGTTGCTTGGCTTGGAATTCTTCGGCGTCTTGTTGGAGTTGGGCAATTTCTGCGGTATCAGGCACGGGGATTCCCAGGCGCGCACTGAGCATCACTTGTTCGCTAGGAGTAAAATAACGGACGATCATGGACTTGCGCGCTTGATGCCGAAAGTCAGCATCTTGCAAGCAGGCGAAAAGCTGCGGATCGAGCGAACAGAGTCGCGTGGTTTCTTGGGCATGGGAGACTTGGCCTTCGGCAGTGAAGCGTTCCCAGACTTTGTCGCGGTCGCCGCCGAGGGCGTGAAAGGGCATGGGGATCTCGGGTTTGTTCTTTTGGCGCTCGCGAACCAGTTCCCAATAATCTCGAAAGCGCGAGACGAGGCGGACGTCGTATTTCACCCAGCCATAGGTCACGTCGCCGGATTCGATGAGATCCATGACTGTGAACATCATCAGCGGCTTGTGCGGGGCGATGCCTCGGCCTGCGGACTTCGAGGCATTAAGGTGCGCGAGTTTTCCGAGCCAGTGGGCAGTGAGATCAGGAGGCATGATGAGAAAGTTGTTGTTAGAAAAAGCATGAAGTTCTTTTCGTTGCTGTCAATCGTGGATATTCATTTTGAATTTGATGAACCGCTAAGCCGCGAAGGCGCGAAGGTTTGAAAGTTCTTTAACCACGGACAAAGGCAGGATTAACACGGATGGGAAGTATTTCTTCACAATTAACCAATCACTTCTTCTCTCTGTTGCTTCGAGAGCCTTTTTCGCTAGCCCCATGCTTGGGGCGCGAAGGTTTTTTGTGGGGGGATGGCATTACCCTAGGGCGATGCCCTAGGCTCAAGGGTGATTGCACCGTTGGTGCGCTTGAATTTCTTCACAATTAACCAATATCCAATCACTCATCACTTCTTTTCTTTCTGCTCACTGCTCACTGCTCACTGATCACTTTCTCTCACTTTCCCTGACTTTCCCACTTCTTCCTTGCCAGCTTTGTGGGGGAGATTAAGATTCGGCTTATGGCGGTGATTGGTTTTATTTCGTTGGCGATGGAGCGGGTGTGGGGAGGTCGGGCGCTGGAGACGGTGTATGGTCGGGCCTTGCCGAAAGAGGATGGCGTTTATGGCGAGGCCTGGGAGTTGGTGGATCGGCCGCAGGAGCAATCGGTGGTGGCGCAGGGTGTCTATGCCGGGAAGACCTTGCATGAGTTGTGGACCGAGCAGCGGGACTTGTTGTTTGGCGAAGGCTTGCCGGACAGCGAGCGGTTTCCCTTATTGGTGAAAATTTTGGATGCGCGCGATGATTTGTCGATCCAAGTGCATCCGCCGGCGCATTTGGCAGAATCCTTAGCGGGCGAGCCGAAGACGGAGATGTGGTACATCGCCGAGGCGGCGGCGGACGCGCAATTGTATGTCGGGCTGCGTGCGGGCGTGGACCGTGGGAGTTTTGAAAAGGCGATAGCGCAGGGGACGGTGGCGGAGCAAGTGCATGCGATCGCGGTGCGTGGTGGGGACTCGATCTTTATTCCATCGGGCCGTTTGCATGCGATTGGTGCGGGCTTGTTGATTTTTGAAATCCAGCAAAACTCGGATACGACGTATCGGGTATTTGATTGGAATCGTCTGGGCCTGGATGGCAAAGCGCGAGAGCTGCATGTGGCAGAATCGCTCGCGAGCATTGATTTTTCTGATATTGAGCCGCAGATGGATGTGCCGCAAGGGAATGTGATCGCGCTGTGTGAATTTTTCCTAGTGGAGAAATTTGTGTTAGCGCCGCGCACGACGGTGGGCAATGCGCACAGCGAGCGGTTTGCGTTACTGACGATTGTGGAAGGAGCCTTAGAGGATGCTAGTGGCCAGCGTTGGGAGCGCGGGGCGACGGTGTTGTTGACGCGGGGAAATGAGCATCTGAGTGCGGTGCTGCCGAGTGTGGTATTGCGGACTTCCATTCCTTGTTAGGGTGAAGAGTCTTGAATTTGATTAACCGCAAAGTTCGCGAAGATCGCAAAGGCGCGAAGGGTTGATTTGATTTGGGAACCACGGAGGACCACGGAGGACCACTGATGTAAAGTCAGGTTGAAATGGTTAGCGCGAAGAGTTGATTTGATTTCCGATCCTCCGTCGCCATCCGGCTATGGAAGGACAAGTTGTTGATGTTTGATGTTTGACTTGGAAGAGTTTTTCCTGCGTACTTCACGCTCGTAACTTCATTGAAAATCCAGATGCGGTTTGATTTTTTTGAGGGTGGCAGGGCCGATACCGGGGACCTTGAGGAGATCTTCGTGTTTTGAGAAGGGTCGTTTTTCGATGATGCGGTTGGCCATGGCTGCGCCAATGCCGGGGAGTTTTATGAGTTCGGAGTGGTTGGCGGTGTTGGGGTTGATTTTTTTGCCATTGAGGTCTTTGGCGGCGTCGATGCCGATCTGGTCTTGGGCTTCTTCGTTGCGTTGTTGCTTGCGCTCGGCGGGCAGTTGTTCCCAGTCGGTGAGGCTCCAGACGCCGCGTTTGGCGCCGGCGGCTTGGAGCTCTAGGTCTTTGAGCGCGACGCCGTAGGCCTCGCCGCTGAGAGTGGTCTGGTGGTAGGTGGTGCGGATGACGCCGTAGGCGCGGGCTAGGCCTTGTTTTACGAGTTCTTCGGCAAGATCTTTGCCCTCGGCAGTGACGATGAAGGCGTAGACACGGGTGAAGTTGGCATCGCCGCGGGCATCGGCGAGTGCGGTGTGCACGGTGAAGGGTTGTTGCAGCGCGGTGGCGACAAATTGCGCGGCTTTTTCGCCGTAGCTTTTGGCGATGTCAGCGGCTTTTTGTGGATCGGGATCGATTTTGGTGATGCCGAAGTAGCTGCGCTGGGCGCGGAGGCGTCGGCTATCGGTGGTATCGGTGACATGCCATTCGATGCAATCGGCGCCGTAGAGTCGGACGCTGAAGGCTGTCTGGCCGGGTGGTTTGATGAGAAAGCTATCGCCATCGCCCCAAGCGGTTTTCTCGAAGGTGCAGTTGGGGAATGATCGCAAGGGCTTTTGCGCGAGTGCGGGTATGAGGGAGAGGAGTAGTAGGAATAGGGTGAACAAAGGCATGAAGTTGTGGGTGAGCAATGATGGGCGAGGAGTGACTTGTAACTTTCGACGTTGGACTTTAAGAGCTTAGACTCAATCAAGGGTTGGTGATGACGGCGCGGCCGTATTTTTTGATGGAGTTGGCGGGACTGCGGACTTCGAGTAGGGTGGGTGTGTTGGTGATGATGATGTTGCCCGCGGAGCTCCAGTGGATCATGTCGGTAGAGAACTCGACTTGATAGATGAGGTCAGTGGCGTTGGGGTTTTTGGTGACGGTGAGTTGTAGGTGTTTTTCACCATTGAGCTCGACGGTATCAGCGGTGGGGCCGCCGTTGGCGTTGGCGATGGTAGGATCGGTGCCGAATGCGTATTCGAGCAGGTTGGGAATGGAATCGTTGTCGGGATCGGCGAGGTTTTCGGCATCTTGTGGATTGGCGATCATGCTGAAGTGATCATCTCGCCATGCTTGGATGGGAGTCGCGGTGGTGGTTACGATCATGTCATCGAAGGTTTGTACTTCGGAGTCATGGGCAATCAAGCGCAGAGAATAAGTACCGACGGCTGAAAACGAGGCTGTGGATGTGGCGGATGATGCGTCAGAAAATTCGACACTGCTCGGACCTGCGATTTTTGACCAGGTGAGCGTGTGAGTTCCGGGGTTGCTAGGCAATGCATCATCGGATGAACTGCCGGCGAGTGTGGCGGATTGGGAGAGCTGGATGGTTTGGTCGGGGCCAGCGTTGACCAGCGCGCCGACATTGGCGGAGCTTGAGACGAAGGAGACGCTCGAGACGGTGCCAATGACCGCATTGTTGACCGAGCCGCTCGCTGCACCGATGCCGACGTAAACGGGGTTACTCAGGGTGAGGTTGATGGTTCCGCTTTGCGTCCAGGTGGTGCCGTTTGTCGAGATAAAGCCCGTGATGGATGAACCTGTGCGCACCAATCGCACCCAGCGATCGCCGCTGGACCAGGGGTTTTGGGTGACAGTGCCTGCTCCGTCGTTGGTGGCGCGCGTTGCCCAGATGTAGTTGGTAAATGATGTGCCGATGAAGGCCTGTGCTGTTCCCGAGTTGGTGCCTTGGCGGATGGCGAGGCCTACTCGTTCGCTGGTGCTGCCTTGCGCATCATTGCAGGTGACTTTGGCAATCATTTCAAAATCCCCGACGAAGGGCATTGAACCATAGGATCCGACGTCATTGGTTTGTGTACTAAAAGCGCGACCACCCACAGTGATAGTGTAGGTGCCAGTTGGGGCGTTAAACGATTGCGTGCCGGCAGGGTTGGGACTGCCGAGGTCTTGCCATGTGGGCGAAAATACGGTGGGGACGTTGACGTGGACGGTGACGTCATCGCTTGTCGATTGCTGTCCATCAGATGCTGTGAGACGCAGCACATAGGTGCCCGATGATGAGAATAGGGCTGTTGATGCGGGGAGGTTGGGCGTTTCAAATGTGACGCTACCGGGGCCACTGACTTTGCTCCATTCTTGCGTGAGCACTGCGGGGGTAGGCGTGCCATCATCATTGACTTCGGCACTGAGAATGATTCCCACAGCTGCGGGAATGGCCACGGTGGACGCAGTCGGGCTGGTGATGTTGACGATGGGTGGTGAGTCATCGTCCTCGATGGTGAAGTTGACGGTATCGGGCGAGCCGATCAAGTAACCGCCGCTGTTGATGGTTATTTCCAAGGTTTCGGGCCCCTCTAACAAAGTATCGTTGATCGGTAGAATCGATAAGGTTGCGGATGTTTGGCCATCGGGTATGATGATGGATCCGGTGAGGGTGGCATAGTCTGCTGCCGTTGCTGTTCCGGTGATGGTGTAGTTGACCGTCAGATCGCCAAGGTTCGTCAGGCGGCTGAAGGTGCATGAGGCGGGATTGCTGCCGGTTTCTGAAATGATCGAATCGGTAGCGGTCAAGGTGACGGTTTGTGAGCTGGCGCTGACATTGAGGTCATCGTAGGTTTTGACAAAGCCATCATCGGCAAGGAGGCGGAGCGCGTAGGTGCCCTCGGTGGAGAAAAGGACTTCTGACTGTGCAGCATTCGGTGTGGCAAATGTCGCCGTGCCGGGTCCGCTGAGTTGTTGCCATGTGTAGCTGACGTTGGCTGGGAGATTGGGCAAGTTGTCATCTGAGGTGACGCTGGTGAGATTTGCGATGAGAGAGGTGACTGATTGATCGGCGCCGACGGCTACCAGTGGCGCTTTGTTTGCTGCGGTCGAGGTCACGGTGAGATTGTCAAATGTCACGCTCGCAGTGCCGGATGATGTGTTCGAGCAGAGAGTGAAGCCGATGAAATACTGCGATGGCATGGTGATGGTCTGCGCGGTGCCTTCTTGCGTCCATGTGATGCCATCAGCGGAGCGGAAAGCGGAAATTACGTCACCGGTTTTGACGAGTCTTACCCAATAAGGTGCGGTGAGTGCGCCAGTATTGCTATTGGTGGTGCTGCCTCCTGTGCTGCTGCGATATTGATAGGCCATGCCATTTGATGGTGACATGACGGCCGATGCGTGCTTGGCACTCGGCTCGGTGGTAGAACGAATTTGCACGCCTGCCTTCGACCAGCTGGCGGTGGTGCCACTGATCGAGACGACGCGTGCACTGATCGTGCAATCGCCGCTGTGGGCTTGGAAGGTTGTAAAAACATTGTCGGCTGTGCCCCACAAATCTCCGGTGCGTGCCGTGAGCGTGTGAGCGCCAGCATTCTCGGTGTATGTTCCGCTGACACCAAGCGTGCCGACATCGCGACCGATCAGTGCATCAGTGCCGCCGACATGGACGACGACATCGCGCGCGGTGCTCAGGGATCCATCCGTTGCGCTCAAGCGCAGAACGTATCGGCCACCGGCGGAAAATGTGGCACCTGTTGTGGTCGAGGAAGCTGAGGTGAATGTCACAGTGCCGGGTCCGCTTACTTTGCTCCATTGTGTCAATAGTGGATTTGGCAAGCCATCATCGGTAGCCGTGGCTTCTAACAAAATTGCTGGTGCTGATGGCAGTACAGCAGTTTGTGCGAACGGTGAAAGGATGGTGACAATAGGAGCAACATCATTGTCTTCGATCGATGCACCAGCATACGACGCGCTACTCAAGGTGTAGGAAGCGGATGAGCTGAGCGTGACCAAAATGAATTCGTCGCCTTCTTGGAGGAGATCATCGATCGGAGTAATGGTGATATTTGCCGAGCTTGCGCCAGCGGGAATGGTGATGTTGCTGCCAATGGATACGAAGTCGCTGCCCGATGTCGCCGAGCCGCTGATGGTGAAATTGACCGTCAGCGCATTTGTGGTCGAACCGACACGAGAAACGGTGAGTATTCCTGTGCCAACTCCGGCCTCGGTAGCGGTTCCATCAGCGATGGTTATGCTGACTACGGGACTATCGTCGTCTAACAAATTCACGGTGGCAGAACTCGGTGAGCCGATGCTGTAAGCCGCATTAGCAGTGAGAGTGAGAATGATGGTTTCGGTGCTTTCGAGTGCGGCATCGTTGAGGCTATTGATGGGAACTTGCGTTGAAGTTTCGCCAGCAGGGATGGTGACACTGGTGCCGAGAGAACTGTAATCCACGCCAGAAGTGGCGCTGCCGCTGGTGGTGAAATTCACGGTCAATGGAGCTGCGGTAGAGCCGGCGCGGGTGATGGTGAATTGACCTGGGTCAGAATTTTCAGTAGCAGAGTTGTCATTAGCAATGACGCTGAGGATGGGGAAATCGTCATCAAGAACTGTCAGCGTGTGCAATGATTTCGCCCCGAGTGTGGCGCCTGTTGGCGCAGTCAAGGTGACGGCAAGTGTTTCCGATGTTTCCTCTAACAAATCATTGACGATGCTGTGTGGGATCACCAAGGCCGTATCGCCAGGGGCAAATGTCAACGTGCCTGAGGTAAGTGCGTAATCCGATTCTGCGGTGGCGGTGCCCGCGGTGACCGCGTAGTTGACCGAGATCGCTTGATCCATTTGGCGATTGAGCGTGACGAGTAGATCGGCGGCAGGTGCATACTCCGCAGAAGATGTCGCGGCTTTGGCGAATTCAATTTTCGGCAAAGGATTCACTGTAGAGTTGTCGCTGATGGCAAGGGTATGCGAGGTCCGCGTGCCGAATCCAGCTCCGGTCACACGACGCAAGCTGAGGGTGGCGTATTCAGTGGATTCGATGATGTTGTCATCGATGACGCGGATGCGAAAGGTTTTCGATGTTTCGCCGGGAGCAAAGCTCAGGGTGAGAGTTTTTTGTGCGACATTCATTTCATCTAACAATCCGTAGTCTACCATGTCGGCCAGGGCACCGGTGGCGGTGGTGGTACGGTATTGAAAAGCGACACTGTTCGAGGGCGAGACGCAAGTGAATGCCTGAGGCGTGCGTGGGTAGAGCGTGCTGCGAATCATCACGCCTGCCTTCGCAGATGTAGACGTGTTGGTTTGGCTGGTTACGCGGGCGGTGATGGTGGTATCGCCTTCGATTTCCTGATAGACGTAGTGGAATTCATCGGTGCTGTTCCAGACATCGGTGCCACTACCATTGACCGTAAACGTCCCTGAGCTCTGAGTGTAAGAACCCGCGATGCCGACAGCGCCGATGTCTTGATTTTTCCAAACGCCAGTAGCGCCTGTGATGTTGACATTGGTGAAAGTAGCGGTGCTCAAGGCGGCATTGTTTAAGGCGCACGAGAAAAGCCCGACGTAGGCTTTTTGTCCCATCGGAATGGTCTGCGTGGTGCCGACTTGCGTCCACGCGGTGCCATCGGCCGAACGGAATGAGGATATGCTTTCACCACTGCGCACCAAGCGAACCCAGTAAGGCACGGCGAGACCTGTGCTGTTCACATTGGTCATGTTTGAGCTGCCGCTATTGGCATAGACTTCCACGCTGACAGGGCTGGGCGATGCGCCGCTGAGGTTGACGGTAATGTTGCGGTATTGTTCTTCACCAGAAGCTGCACTGGCATCAGGAGACTCTAACACCCGACTGCCACTTTGAGCAAATTGCACACCGAGTGGCATCGTCTCATTGTCCTCGATCCACAGCGTCGCGTTGTTGATGCCGATGCTGTATCCGCTGGCGGCAGCTGCTGTCACCTGCACCGAGACATTTTCAAATCCCTCCTGCGCGGTATCGTTGGTTACTGTGAGATCCACATTCACTCCGTCCGCGCCATCGGGAATCACCACCGTGCCGGGAAGCGTGGTGAAATCGACACCATTGGTGGCGGTGCCCGTCACCGCGTAGTTGACCGTGAGTGCGCCTGTGGTGAGAGCGGTGAAATCTTTGTTGCGCCGATAGAACCAGAATTTTCCGTTAGCCGAGCCTTCTTTGGGCGATGAGTTGTAGGCATCCACGCCGACGATCACATTGGATCCATCGTTGTCGCGAATGTAGAGAGTGGCGGTGTCATCACCATAGAAAACATACGCGGGATCAGGAGTGAGAGTCACAATGATGGTTTCGGCATTTTCTAACAAAGCGTCATCGGTGACAGTGATTGGAACGGTAACGGTTGTCAGCGCGCCCGCGGTTGTGGTCACATTGGTCGTGCCAGAAATGTTCGTATAATCTGTGCCATTGGTCGCGGTGCCACTGATGGTATATTTCACCGCAACAGTTCCGGCTGTAGGGCTGGTGACGCGGAGTTGGAATGAACCATTGTTGCCCTCAGCGATGGATCCATCGTTGACGCCGATGCCGACGTGGGCGAGCGCGCCATCGTTGTCGGCGATGGTAACGGTAGCTTTGTTGGCTGTGCCGACTTGATAAATGCCATTGCTGGAAGAACCGATTTGCAAGACCACAGGCTCAGCAACTTCGCCATGGGCGTCATCGTATGGGGTGATCACGACCGATGCCGCACTTTGCCCCGCAGGGATCGTGACGGCACCGGGCAGAACTTCGTAGTCTTGTCCATGCACAGCGCGCCCGGCGACACTGTAAAAAATCGTCAGCGGATCGTTGGTAGAGCCTGTGCGACGTATCACAAAAATCCCTTGGTCTAGCGAAGCTTCCGCAGCATTCGCATCGGCGGCCTCGATGCTAACAACGGCAATGTCATCGTCCATGATGCTCGCCGTTGCATTGTTCGCTGTGGAGTCGATCAAATAGGCCGCATTGGTGGACAGTGTGAGTTTGACATCCTCGATGATCTCGGTGAGCGTGTCATTGATGGGAGTGAGCGCAACCGTCGCGGAACTGGCACCAGCAGGAATGGTCACAGAGGGACTGATCGTCGCGTAGTCGCTGCCATTTCCGGCATTGCCCGAAATCGCAAAATTCACTGCCAGCGGCGAAGTTGTCACCCCAGTGCGCGTGACAGTCCAAGTAGCGCTACCACCTGCCTCTTGGGCAAAATCATCGAAGCAGGCAATCGAGATTTTTGGCAGTGAAGTGTCGTTATCATTGATGACCTGAGTCGTCACACCATTACCCGCGATCAAGTAACTACTGTCGTTCGCCAATTCTAACACAATGGTTTCTGGACCCTCGGCAGAAGTGTCATTGGTGATGTTCGTGGTGACATCGAGAGACGCCGCGCCAGCAGGGATGGTAAAATTCTGATAGACGCCGTTGGTGATGTAGTCAGGTGAAAAATTGTAGTCCGTTCCCTTCGTGGCAGTGCCGCGCACCACCATCGTGCGCACGACGAGTGCTGATGTCGTAGCCCCCGTTCGCGTGATGGTAAATTTCCCTGCTGTGCCACCTTCTGTGCCGTTAGTGGTGGCAATGGTCAGGCGTGGCACCTGTGATGCGGTAAAATTGGCATTCACTTGGGATGGCCCTACGCTGAGTGGATTCGAAAATGTGTTCGAAAATGAATAGCCATAAGAGAGTGCAGAAAGTGTATAGGTGCCTGCGGAAAGATTCGCCAGATTGTAGAAACCATCGCTATCGGTATAGGTGATTTTTCCTGCACCGTTGCTGATGAGCACATCGGCCACGCCTGTGGAGCCATTGGTGACTCGACCAGAAATCTGATAGACGGTGGGATTGCCTGCAGTGATTGTCACAGTGCGCACGGCAGTTTTACCCTTCATGTCACTGACGCGGCAAATGATTGTACGCTGCGTGGCAGATGCGTAAGTTTTCGAGACCACGGATTGATTGAGTGATTCCGAGCCATCGCCAAAATCCCAGGAGTAGGCGAGAGTATCGCCATCCGAATCGCTGGCGGTGGCGCTGTAGGTGACGCTGGCACCCGTCGGCACGAAAAGACTGGAGGCAGTAAGAGCAAGAGTGGGTGCTTGATTGCTGGCGAAGTCGCCTTTTTGAATCATCACATCGAGCGATGGCGGTGTGGTTGCATTGCGAGCTAAGGGAGTGATGTGTAGTCCCGCTTCGTAGTCCGAAAATGTTCGGCCCACGACTACTCCCGCGTCGTTTTTGCTATCGGGCGAGCCAGGGGTGGTATCGATCTGCAACGCATTGCCCGCGATGCCAGTCCATGCACCCCACTGGATGCCGAGGCTCCAGGGTTGATGGGAGCTGATGGAATTGACGCGATAGTCGAGCCAATAGTGTCGACTGGTGTCTTTCTGCAACTTGATAGCGTAGCGGTTATTGAGATCGAGCGCAGGTTGGTCAAAGGCATGAATGCGATAGAGTCCCGATTGTGGTTCGGTGTAAATGTTGCGCGCGGTGAGCCACTTCAACTTGTTTTTCGCAAAGGTATTGTAGTGGCCTTTTTCGTTCACGCCATAGGCATTGCCCATCACGTCGAATTGATGACCATATTCTTGATTCGCTCCCGTGCCGATCGCACTTTGGCCGCTGGTATCCCAGAAATTCGCATGTGCCAAGCCAAGGGAGTGACCGATTTCATGAATCAATACCGCAAGTCCTTCGTCAAATACCCATACGCTATCACCACCGCCCCAGCCACCTGCGCCACGCGTGACACCGCCAGAGTAGCGCATGACGATGCAGTCGTAGTTTGCGGAATCGTAACCCAAACGTCGTGCTTCTTCTCGTCCATGTGATTGCATCAATCCAAGGCCATCGACCTCGGCATCCTTGGCCAAGTACCAGGTGGAGGTGTGTGGCATCACGATCGTTGGCGTCACCGCCCATGTCATTGAAAGTTTGCCATAAGAGTTTTCCTGGTAATACTTATCCGCCTTGTGCATCAATTCCTCGCAAGCGGTGCGTGAGCCCGGTTCGCGCATGTGATCAGGAAAAGCAGCGCGTATAAAAAGCACGCGCAGATTGCCCTTCACGCCGATACCAGTGGTGATGATATTCTGCGATCCAGCAGGACCACCTTGCCCTGCGATCACGGCTTGCTCGTAGATCACGGTGTGCGAGCCATCGCAGAGGTAAACGATTTTTCCTGCCACTTCCACCGCGGGTTCCTCGGCGGAATACGTCGCGTTCGCCGCAGCTTTCGCCGTGCTCTTTTCGGAAACGGGGCACCAATCTTGTTTCTCGACATTGGCGGCGATGCGTTCGCCATCTTCCAGTGGCCGCAGTGGGCTTTCGGCTACGGCAAATTGTCGGTCAATCGCGACGCCCCATACTTTCGCCTCGCGCAAAAAATGATCATCAATGCGTGTGCCATATACGTTGGCAAAAAGCGACAACTCCCCATCAGCGGAGGCAAACATCGGTTGCGAAAAAACTTCGTTCGGCAAGCGCGCTTCGCCCTCCTGTGGCATGCGAAACATCACGCGATAATCACCACTCGCCGAGACACGTTTTTCGAGTTGTGCGATGATCGGCTCCGGCAATTCCTGACGATCGACGATGGGAACGGCATTTTTCAAGGCGAGTTCTGGATTCGCTTGGATGAGAGTTTTGAAATGAGCACGCCGCGCGATCGCCAATTCCACGCCCTTGCTTTCCAGCGCTCGACGCTCCTGCGGAGAGGCTTTTTTCCATTCCTTGGTCCACTGAGAAAAGGCCTCGATTGCCGAAAAATCCACATCTTCGATTTGCGGTTTGATCAAACGCTGAGGAAATTTTTCGCGCACATTCGCTGTTGGCGCGTTCGCGTTGAATGTTGTAGCTGCTGTGGCTGCAATTGCTTCTCGGGTGCGGGGCTCGGCCGCGTTGTTCGGTGGCAATGAGGGTTGCGATGTTTCGTTAGCCTGTGCTTGATCGGCAGCATGCGTTGACTCCTTTTCACTGAGGAGAAAAAAGAACGCGATCAGGGTACAACAAATCGCGACAAAAAAAGGTTTTTTGATCATTTGATTCATGCCACTACTCTACCGGCTTTCATCGGTAAGTCAACGGAGATTTCCGATTCTGCGTTAAACGATCATACAGTTTTTTGCGAGTGAGTTGCAGGGATCAAAAGCGATGTCTGAGCCCAATGCCGAGGCTATTCACGCCACCTTTGTCAAAGATGTGAAAGCCGCCGGATTGGTGAGCGAGGGAGAGAATGAGCTCTTGATCTGGATACTCGGGCAGGGCGAAGGAGAGGTGAATCGGCAAATTGAACTTGAGATGCGAGCGATCTTCGCCGGGATGGCGTTGGTGATCCATGAGGTAAATTTTCGAGGAATACGAAAGACCGAGGCCGACGCCGAACGAGGTTGTAATGGTATCGTTCCACGGGAAATCAATCCAGCGCAGTTGCAGCGAGGCATTGTAGTCGAGAAAAGGATCGCGGGAATTTTCATCGACGATTTCGAGGCATAGCGGCAGCTCAATCTGCGGTGTGAAGGTTTCGCTATAAATTTCCCACTGAAGTGAGGCGAGATGCTTGGTGGTGGTCAGTTGGTAGAGTTCGCCGCCGGCATCGCCAGTATCGCGAGTGATTTCTCCTGAGAAAATTTCGCCAATATTATTTTTTGTAATGAATGCCACGCTGCCCTCAAAGCTCCAGCCATCGAAAATGCTTGGTGCATGATTTTCTAACAAAATGGCATCTGATTTGCCGAGGGCGAATGTCGATAACAACGGTAATAAAAGGACCGTGGAGCGCATGTGTCTGCTTGGTTGGAATGAAAGATCCATCCGCAAGGCGATCAGGTCCTGCGGATGGAGTGAATTGTGGGAAATTCTTAGCTCAACGAAGGCACTGCGACGTTGGGATCTGTTTCGGCGGCGTAGTCGACACCGGCGAGGCCAAAACCGAAGAGGCGCAGGAAGCTGGCTTGGTAGCCCTCGAAGTCAGCGAGTTCATTGAGATTTTCCGAGCAAACATTGTTCCAACGCTCGGCGACGAGTGCCTGCACGGCAGGTGTCATTTCCCAATCATCGACGCGGATGCGACCAGCTTCATCGGGCTGAGGATTGCCGTTGTAAAGTCGATCGCGCAACAGGCGGTCCATCTGCTCGATGGTGTCCTCGTGCGTGCCCTCGGCTTTCATCACTTTGTAGAGCAAGGAAATGTAAAGCGGCACCACGGGAATGGCCGAGCTGGCTTGGGTGACGAGGGCTTTGTTGACCGAAACCCAGGCTTTGCCGCCGAGGTCGGAAAGTTTGGCATCGAGCCCACGTTGCACACGTTCGCAGTCTTCCTTGGCAGCGCCAATAGTACCGTTTTTGTAGATCGGCCAAGTAATTTCGGGTCCGATGTAGGAATATGCCACGGTTTGTGTGCCGGGGGCGATGAGGTTCTCGGCGAGCAGGGCATCGATCCACATTTCCCAATCTTCGCCACCCATCACGGCGACGGTGTTTTTGATGTCATCGCCTTCAGCGGGCTGGATGGTGACTTCATCGACTACGCCATTGCCGGTGTTGAGATTTTTGTTGGTATAGGATTCGCCGATCGATTTGAGCACCGATTTGTAAACTTCGCCGGTTTTCGGATCGGTGCGGCGAGGCGAAGCGAGGCTGTAAATGATGCAATCGACCTGGCCAAAGTCGGCTTTGATCGCGGCACAAACCTCGGCCTTCATGGCATCGGAAAACGCATCGCCATTGAACGATCGGGCGAAGAGACCTGCTGCGGCGGCTTCTTTTTCGAAGGCGGCGGAGTTATACCAACCGGCGGTGCCACAGCGGCCTTCTTCTGCGGGTTTTTCAAAAAATACGCCCATGGTGTCAGCTCCGCAACCGAAAGCGGCAGCGATGCGAGAAGAGAGCCCGTAGCCCGTGGACGATCCGATCACGAGAACTTTTTTCGGGCCGTTGGCGATGGGGCCACGAGATTTGACGACGGCGATTTGTTCCGCAACATGCTGGGCGCATCCCTCGGGATGAGCGGTGGTACAAATGAATCCGCGAATTTTAGGAGCAATGATCATAATGGTGAGGAGCTTGTTAGTTGATGGGGCAGAAGGCTTTTTTGTTGTAGGGATGAAACTTATTTCAGACCGAGGACATCCTGCATGTCGTAAAGACCTGCGGGCTGGGAGCTGAGCCATTGGGCTGCTTTTACGGCGCCGGAGGCAAAGGTGAGGCGGCTGCTGGCTTTGTGGGTGAGCTCGACGCGTTCGCCATCGGCGGCAAAAATCACGGTGTGATCACCGACCACATCGCCGCCACGCAAGGTGTGCATGCCGATCTCTTTGCCTGGGCGAGCACCGGTGAGACCGAAACGTCCGTGGACGATGTCATCGTTGTAGGAGGTGTTGGTTTCTTCGTTGAGAATTTCTAACAAACGACGAGCGGTGCCAGAAGGCGCGTCGATTTTATGACGGTGATGCATTTCTGTGACCTCGATGTCGAAATGATCATTGCCAAGAATGCGGGCGGCGTGACGAGTGAGCCAGAACAAGGTGTTGACGCCGATGGAAAAATTCGGCGCATAGACGATGGGGATGGTTTTGGCAGCCTCATAGATTGCCGCGCGCTCTTCATCGGAATGTCCTGTGGTGCCGATCACTAAGCGTGTGCCGTGCTTGAGCGCTTCATCTAACACATTTTTGGTGAACGAGTGGATTGTGAAATCAATCACAGCGGTGGCCTTGGCCATGGCGCTGCTGAGATCTTCGCCCGCATCGTGGGTGGCTGCGACATTGACGCCGGCTTGACGAGCGGCTTCGATGACGGCTTGGCCCATGCGGCCTGATTTTCCGGTAACGAGAAGTTGAGGCATATGAAAATGTTAGGCTAACAATTGATATTGGCTGAGGATGCTGCGCAGGGCGATATTTTGTTTTTCATCGAGTCCGACGAGTGGCAAGCGGAACTCGGGACCACAGAGGCCCATGGCGCTGGCGGCGGCTTTAATCGGCACGGGATTGACGTCGATCGACATCAGACCGCGCATGAGTGGATAGTATTTTTTATGCAATGCGGCGGCGGCGGTGTAGTCGGCATCGAGGCACAATTGCACCAACTGACTCATCACAGCGGGGATGATGTTGGTAGCGACCGAAACAAGACCCACGGCACCGCAAATCATGAAAGGCAGCGTGAGTGGATCATCGCCGGAAAGGATTGCAAAGTCTGCAGGAAGTGCCTGCACGAGTTGGTTGATGCGTTCCACCGACCCACCGGCTTCTTTGATCGCGGTGATGTTTTTGCAAGCAGCGGCCAGACGCGCCGTAGTATCAACGCCGATCTCGATGCCCGAACGACCCGGCACGCTGTAAAGCATGATCGGAAGATTGGTATTTTCTGCGATGGCTTTGTAGTGCTGGAACACGCCCTCTTGCGAAGGTTTGTTGTAGTAGGGGCAAACTTGCAAGGTGCCCGTTGCGCCTGCGGCTTCGGCGGCTTGCGTGAGTTCAATGGCTTCTTTGGTCGAGTTCGCACCAGTGCCTGCGACGACCTCAATGCGGCCTGCTGCAAATTCTACAGCGAGGCGCACGACCTCTTTGTGCTCCTCCATGTCAAGCGTGGGCGACTCCCCGGTGGTGCCTACGGGCACGATGCCTGTTACGCCGCCTGCGACTTGGAAATCGACGAGTTTCTTGAATGCCGCGACGTCGATTTTACCTTCGTGAAACGGAGTGATGATGGCGGTGTAGGTTCCCTTGAATGACATGATGGTAGGTATGGTTTAAATTTCGATGGCTCCTTCAAAAACAAAATCGGCGGGGCCGCTGAGTGTGACTTCAGAAAACGCTTGGCCCCGTGCCGTGAAGCCAATTTCCAAGGTGTCGCCGCCGGCCACATCGACTTTCACCGGCGAAGTCGCGCCATGGAGCAAATGATGCACCAAGGCACAAGCGGTCATGCCAGTGCCGCAGGCGAGTGTTTCATCTTCCACGCCGCGCTCGTAGGTACGGATGGCGATGTGGTTCGGGCTGAGAACTTTCGCAAAATTGACGTTGGTGCCGGCTGGGGCGAATTCTTGGTGAAAACGCAGCAGATTGCCGTATTTGTAGACATCGACGTTGTTGAGATCTTTGACGAAAACGACGACGTGTGGCACGCCGGTGTTGATGAAATGAATGCTGCCTTCCAGCCCTTCGATCACGAGATCGATGTTGAGACGCAGGTCATGCGGGTCCGACATCGCAATGCGCACATTTTCCTCGATCAAATGCGCAGAGAGCGTGCCCGCCATGGTCTCGAAGGTTACAACATCCTTGACTTCGTCGGTCAAATGCGCGGTGAAACGGCCGAAACAACGGGCGCCATTGCCGCACATTTCCGCCTCGCCACCATCGGCATTGTAGTAGCGAAAACGATAATCTGCACCGTGTTCGGCAGGTTCTACGGCGAGCAAGCCATCGGCCCCGATCCCGCGATGACGATCGCAGAGTGCGGCGATGGTGTCTTCAGAGAGCGAAATGTCGAGATCGCGATTGTCAACAACGATGAAGTCATTGCCGGCGCCGTTCATTTTGTAGAATTGCAGAAGCATGGGAAAAAATGGGATGCGCAGCGGGCATACGCTGGTTTGGGAGAACTTTCAAGCCCGCATTGTGATAAATCCTCTCGCTAATATACCACCATCCACATGTTGAATGTCCATTTTTATCTGAATAGGTCACTGTGACTGCCAGTTCTCTCTAGAAACAAGCTATCTCCCTCCACTCGATAAATGAGAAGCCAGTCAGGTTCAATGTGGCAATCCCGTGATCCAGACCATTCACCAATCAACGCGTGGTCATGATGACGATCCGCTAATGCCTCACTTTTGGCTAAGATGCTCACGACTTCCTTGAGCTTGTTCAGATCTTTGCCGCGCTTCTTGATTCGCTTGAAATCCCTCTTGAATTGGCTGGTCTGAAAAATGGCTTTCATGCATCCCAGCTCTCAAAAAGTTTCTCAGTAGAATCAAATCGCTCCAAGTTACGCCCATTTCTCGATTCCTGCAGAGCCTTGATCGTTTCTTCATTTGGAATCGACACATCGAAAGGCAATCCGTTCCGCAAGGTAATCTGAGTATAAAACATACGAATCGCCTCAGTCGGGCTCAAGCCCAAACGATGGAGTATGCCTTCAGCCTGCTTTTTGATTTCAGGCTGCATCCGACTGTGAACTGCTGCGGTTTTCATGCCAACAATGTGTTGCAATGGCAACACGTTGTCAAGCGTGTTTTTGGTTTTCATTCATCCAATGAATCGGTCTGCAATGGATTATTCGAACACTCTTTTCAATTGGTCGCTGTTTATTGGAGCTGT
>Ga0209444_10000775_pt1 | contig 17759 bp, 16 predicted proteins | sample LauGreFaBDMM15DN_2_FD_188215 | JGI IMG/M metagenome (GOLD analysis project Ga0209444, IMG submission 188215) | Freshwater lake microbial communities from Lake Michigan, USA - Fa13.BD.MM15.DN (SPAdes) (version 2) | ecosystem: Environmental > Aquatic > Freshwater > Lake | place: Lake Michigan...
GGCGAATGGCGTGACTATGCCATCGACGGCCTACGCGACTATGCCCAGTTCTCAGTGTTCAAACATGCGGCCGAACAGCCGATCTATCGGATCGAAAAGCGGCCCGCCTTGGCGCGCAAGCAGGGGGCCTTTGCGGTCATCGGTCAGGGCGGCATGATCCTCAAACGGGGCCATGAGCTAGAACAGGTGCTGAAGGTCTTCGACAAGGGCAAGTTCGCCGTCGTCGACTAGGGTGCAAAAGAAAAGGGCCCCAGCTTTCGCCGGGGCCCTTCCTAAAGAAACTGACGCCAAATCTAGCGACGATCGCCAAGCAGCGAGAGCAAGAACTGGAACAGGTTGATGAAGTTCAGATAGAGGCTCAGCGCGCCAAAGTTGGTCGCCACGCCCATAGCAGCCTTATCGCCGCCCATCTCGTAATAGCTCATCTTCAGGCGCTGGGTGTCATAGGCGATCAGACCAGAAAAGATCAGTACGCCCAACACATTGACCATGAAGGCCATGGCCGAAGACTTCAGGAAGATATTGACGATTGAGGCCAGCATAATGCCGATCAGGCCCATGATCAGGAAACTGCCCATCGCGGTCAGGTCCTTCTTGGTGGTATAACCCACCAGGCTCAGGGCCCCGAAGGCCGCAGACGTGATCAGGAAGGTCGAGACGACGGAAGCACCGGTATAGACCAGCATCACCACGCCCAAGGATGCGCCCATCAGAGAAACGATCGTCCAGTAGGTGATACCGGCTGACTTTTCCGTGGGGTTACGCAGCGCGAAGCTTGAAAACAGAATTACGGCGAGAGGGGCAAAGGACACAATCATGCCCAAGATCGTCATGCCAACCAGACGGCCCTCGACAACGCGGAACATAAGATCGCGCACTGGGGGGAAGCTGGAGGTCACGAATGCCAAGGCGGCCGACAAGAGCAGCCCCAGGGCCACCTTGTTATAAACGCCCAGCATGAAGGATCGAAGGCCCGTGTCCACCGACATGTCGGCGTGATCCACCGGGATCGGACGCGCATAGCCGCGGTTGAGGTCGCTCATCGAGTCATAGCCCTTTTCTAACGCCCAACATTGGGCACCTCCCCTATATTGGGTGAATGACGCAGTTTCGCAAGCACCTCCGCATAACGGTTTTGTTAGATTGTCTAAAGATAATGATTGGAATTGCATCAAACGCACGTTTGAACCAGAAAGTCGGTCTGAATCCCGCCTCGGTGGGAAGGTGTTCATTTTGCGAAATAGCCTGAGGGCGGGGAAATTTGATGGACTATTCTGAACTTGGCCGCACCGGCCTTCAGGTCTCGCGCGTGTGCCTCGGCACCATGACCTGGGGTGATCAAAATACCGAGGCCGAAGGCCACGAGCAGATGGATTATGCTCTGGATGCGGGCATCAATTTCTGGGACACGGCCGAAATGTATTCGGTCCCGCCCAAGCCCGATACCCAAGGCTCGACCGAGCGGATCATCGGCACCTGGTTCAAGGCCAGCGGCAAGCGCGACAAGGTCATCTTGGCCAGCAAGATTGCCGGTCGCAGCCCCATGAGCTGGACCCGCGAGAACGAGTCCATGACCCGCCACACCAAGGCCCAGATCGATGAGGCGGTGGAGAAGTCACTCAAGCGCCTGCAGACCGACTATATCGACCTCTATCAGATGCACTGGCCAGACCGCGCCCTTCGGGTCTTTGGCGGTATGACCTATGCCGACTATCCAATGGATTTTGAGCCCTTCGAGGACATTTTGGCCAATCTCGGTCACCATGTCGAAAAGGGAAATATCCGCCATATTGGCGTGTCGAACGAGAGCCCTTGGGGCGTCATGCGCTTTGTCGCCGAGGCTGAGAAGCATGGCCTGCCGCGTATTGCCTCGATTCAGAACGCCTATAGCCTCATCAACCGCGTGTTCGAACTGGGCTTGGCGGAAATTGCCATGCACGAAGATGTCGGCCTGCTGGTCTATTCCCCGCTCGGCCAAGGCTATCTGACGGGCAAGTACCAGAACGGCGCTCTGCCAGCTGGCGCGCGCAAGACCCTCTATAACCGCCTTCAACGCTATGAAGGCCCCGGTGCCGATGCGGCCATCTCGTCCTATCTGGCCCTAGCGGCGCAGCTTGGCGTCCTGCCTGAGACCTTGGCTCTGAAGTTCTGCGACAGTCGCCCCTTCGTGACCTCGACCATCATCGGGGCCTCGACCATGGCCCAGTTGAAGATCGATATTGATGCCTTTCAGATGGAATGGACATCCGAGATCGAAGAGGCCGTCGAGGCCCTTCACTATGCCCAGCCCAATCCTTGCCCCTAGGGCCTGAGGCCCTTTAGCTCAGAGGCCGTCATGATCCGCCTGTTCGTCGCCTTGGCCATCCCCGATGGGGTGGCCCAGAGCCTTGCCCCCAGCCAATGCGGCATTGTTGGGGCAAGGTGGCGTCCAGCGGAGGCCCTGCACGTGACCTTGCGGTTCTTTGGCGATGTGACCGAGGTCATGGCCGAAGACCTCGATGCCGAGATGGGCAAGGTCAAAGGCAAGCCCCTGACGCTCAGCCTGTCCAGCGTTGGGGCCTTTGACGAGGGCGACCGCATCACGGCCATCTGGGCAGGACTGCACGACAATGAGGGCCTTCGCGTCCTAGCGGGCCGCTGCGAGGCCGCCGCACGCCGGGCAGGGCTCAAGCCCGATGGGCGCAAATATACCCCCCACGTAACGCTCGCCTATCTGGGCCGAACCGATCCCGCTCAAGTCGCCGCTTGGCTGGCCAGCCATGGCGACCTCAAATCCGAGCCCTTCACCGTCAGCCAATTTGGTCTCTATTCCAGTTGGCAGACCTCAGAAGGGTCGCGCTACACGGCGGAGCGAATCTATCGGCTGTAGAGCCCCCTACCCCGGCTTCGCCGGTACTTCCCCCAGAGGGGGAAAATCAAGGGCGACAAATCTTCCCCCTCTGGGGGAAGTGGCGCGCAGCGCCGAAGGGGGTATTGTTTGCCTTCCGCTTTCCCCGCGAAGGCGGGGACCCAGACCCTTTCACTCCGGCGGGAAGGGACCCACTAGGTCCCCGGATTTGTGGGTACGTGGCGGAGAGATCGTGGATGAACACCGCCTCTCAATAGATTTTGGCATTCCGATAGGCCGGGCCTATAGTCCCCCCCATGCTCCCCTCTTTGCGCCAACTGCACTATCTCAAGCTTCTGGCCGAACATGGCTCCTTTAGCCGTGCGGCAGAGGCGGCCCATGTCACCCAGCCGACCCTTTCGGCCGGTATTCAAGAGCTGGAAAAGATCCTAGGCGCGCCGGTGGTGGACCGGGCAAGGTCCGGCGTGATCTTGACCGCCGTCGGTGAAGATGCGGTGCGGCGCAGCGGCGAGATCTTGGCTCAGGCTGAGGATCTGGTTCAGGCGGCCAAGAGCACTGGCCAGCCCCTGTCGGGCCGGTTTCGGTTGGGGGTCATCCCCACCATCGCGCCCTTTTTGCTGCCACGCGTCCTTCCGCTGCTGCGCACGCAGTTCCCCAAGCTGCGGCTATTTCTGCGCGAGGACATGACGGCCAAGCTGGTCGTGGCCTTGAAGTCCGGCGCGCTCGATGCGGCCCTGATTGCCCTGCCCTACGACACCACCGGCCTGCGCACGGCCCGCGTGGGAGATGATGAGCTGATGGCCGCCTTGCCGCCCGGCCACCATCTGGGCCATGGCGGTCCTGTTTCGATGGACAGTATCGATAGTGACGATTTGATCCTGCTCGAAGACGGCCATTGCCTACGCGATCATGCCCTCTCCTCCTGCGGGCTAGAGCCGCCCAAGGTCAACAGCAAGACCGGCGAGAGCCATTTTGCCGCCACATCCCTGCACACCCTGGTTCAGATGGTCGGGTCGGGACTGGGCGTGTCCCTATTGCCGGCCATGGCGGTCGAATCCGGCCTCGCCGAGCGGGCCAGCGTCACCATCCGGCCGGTGGGCCTCACCGGCGAGGATCGTCCGCCATCGCGCGAAATCGTCGTGGCTTGGCGGGCGGGGTCCAGCCGCGCGGCTGAGGGGCGTCTTCTGGCCGAGGCCCTGCGGGTCTAGCCCGCGCTACAGCTCGCCCCGCCCAGGACGCAAAACTTGGCGCAGTGCGGGTGATTGAGCTTCACTGACCCAAGGCTGGAGACCAGATCAGGCCCCAGCTCAAATTGCGGATCATAGGGCAGAAGCGTGCAGGCCACGACCGCAGGCTGGTCGGCACCCCTGCGCTTGACCACCATGCGGCTTGAGGCACACATCAGGTCGGCCGGGTCCTTGTGCAATATGCCCCAGCAGGCCGTGGTGATTTCGGGCACATCCACCCGCGCATCCATCTCTGGAAACAGGACCAAGGCCGCTGGGTTACTGACATCGAGCGCCACGCCCATGCCCTCAAACAGGGCCTCATAGCCCGCCCGCGCTTCGTCAGCGGTCTCCCCCGCAAGACTTCTACCAGCGACTGCCAGATTAAATCCGTGCACGGACAACCAATGTAGGCCCTCAAGAGCCCTGGCCCATGTGCCCGCGCCGCGCTCAGCCTCATGGACCAGACCCGTATAATGATCGAGGCTAACGCGAAGGGTTAGGCGATCACCATATTGCGCCTTCAGGGCCAGCAAGCCGTCCTTGCGATGGTCCATCGGCTTCATGCCATTGGTTAGGACCAGAACCTTGAGCGCGCGCTGTAGCGGCACGGCAATCAAGGACAGAATATCAGGGTTCATAAAGGGCTCGCCCCCAGTCAGCCCGATCTCTTCCACCGGCAGATTCAAGTCTGCGATCTCATCGAGATAGGCCAAGGCCTCCGCGGCCGTCAGATAGGACAGGGCATCATTGGTCGGCGAGCTCTCAATATAGCAGTTCAGACAGGTGAGGTTGCACAGGGTGCCGGTATTGAACCAAAGGGTCTTTAGCCCGGCCATATTGACACTGGCCCGCACCTCACCCTTGGCGGTCAAGGCGGGGTCATAAAACTTGGCCCCATCTAACAGCGTCGGGTGTGCCGTCACAAAGGGCGATAGTTTGGGGACGATCTGGTCCATGGCCGCTTAGTCCATCAGCTTTCGAGACAGATAGACCATCTCAAGACTGACCCGTTTGGCCGACTCTTTCAGGTTTGCCGCCGCCGCGTGACCGCCATCAGTATTTTCGTAATAGAGGAAGGGCAAGCCCATGGCCTGCATCTTGGCCGCCATCTTACGCGCATGACCAGGATGGACCCGGTCATCCTTGGTTGAGGTCACGAAGAAGGGCTCAGGATAGGCCATGCCCGCCTTGAGATTATGATAGGGCGACAGGTGGCGCAAAAAGGCACCCTCGACCGGATCGGCGGGATCGCCATATTCGGCCATCCAAGAGGCACCTGCGAGCAGCCGATGATAGCGCAGCATGTCGAGCAAAGGCACCTGCACCACCACCGCATTCCAAAGATCTGGCCTTTGGGTCAGTTGCACCCCCATCAAGAGGCCGCCATTGGAGCCGCCCTGAATCCCCAGATGGCGCGGGCTGGTGATCTTGCGGTTAATCAGATCCTCGGCCACAGCGGCAAAGTCGTCATAGATCACCTGGCGCTTGGTCTTTAGGCCCGCCTGGTGCCAAGCTGGACCAAATTCGCCGCCACCGCGAATATTGGCCAGCACATAGACCCCGCCACGCTCGAGCCACAGCTTACCGGTCAGGCCCAAATAGGCCGGTGCCATGGAGACCTGAAAGCCGCCATAGGCATAGAGCAGGGTCGGCGCCTTGCCGTCGAAGGCCCGATCTTTGCGGCGCACGACAAAATAGGGAACCTTGGTGCCGTCCTTGGAGGTGGCTTCAAACTGTTCGGTGACCAGACCGCTGGCATCGAACCGCGCTGGTGCGGACTTGGCCTCAAGGGTGTGACCCGAGGCGGCATCGGCCAGCCAAAGGGAGGTGGGCATCAAGAAGCTGGTTGCGGAGACAAAGAGCTGATCATCCCGGTCACTGGCCGTGACCACGCCCAAGGTCGCCGGAGCGGGCAGGTCAAGCGCCTTGCCGGTCCAGCCCTTGGGGCCATGGCCGTAGCTCATGATTTGACCGACGACATTGGTGGTCAGGGTAAAGACCAGACGGGTCTTGGTCGACCCAACCCCATCGATCGATTGGCGGTCATTGGGCGCGAAGATCAGGCTGGGCTGGACCGAGGCGGGATCAACGATGGCCTTGGCCAGATCGAAACTAACCAAGCTGCCTTGCGCGAAGGTCTGACCGCCCGCCTTGAGCGTCCAAGCCTCCTCCAGCGTAAAGACCGCCTGACCGTTCAGATAGGCCTGAAAGCTGGTTTTGGTCGGCACGGGCAGGCGCACCGGCCCCTTGGCCGTCAGGATGTAATATTCGCTGTCAAAAAAGCCCACCGCGCGGGTGATATAGTCGGCGACATGGCGGCCCTCAGCATCGCGAATGACCCCTGGCCAGACCCCGACATCGGTCTTGGTTCCTGAAAAGACCTCGGTCGCCTCAGACAGGGCTTGGCCGCGCTTGAGGCGCTTGATGATGTAGGGATAGCCGGACTCGGTGACATTTCCCGCCGCCCACTCGCGGCCTACCAACAGCGTGTCCTGATCAATCCAAGCAGCCTGCTGTTTTCCGGCTGGGAGATGGAAACCACCGGCGACAAATACCTTGGCCTTAGCATCGAACTCGCGCACCTCGACCGCATCCTTGCCGCCGTCGGACAGGGACACAAGGCAGAGGCGCTCTTCTGGGGCCAGACAGTTGGCGCCCTTATAGACCCAGTTCGCGCCCTCAGCCTTGGCCAGAGCATCAATATCGAGAACTGTTTCCCAAGTAGGGGCGACCGTGCGGTAGCTTTCAAAGCTGGTCCGCCGCCAAAGGCCCCGCACCGCGGTTTGATCCTGCCAGAAATTGTCGATCGCTCCGGCGCGGAACGATGGTATCGGCACCCGGTCGGTCGCATTGACAATGGTCAGGGCCTGTTCATTGAGCCGGGCAAAGCGTGGATCAGCCTGAAGCAGATCCAGACTGCGCTTATTTTCCGTCCCCACCCAATCCATGGCGCGCTTACCCTCCACCTCTTCCAGCCACTGAAGGGGGTCGGCGGTCTGTTCGGTCATGGAGGAGGCCTTAAGGGTCGAGGGAAGGGTTTGGGCAAGACTGGGGGCGCAAAGGCCTGTTGCCCAAACGAAAGATAAGGCGGCAAGAGCGCGGGTCAGGGCGGGATAGGTCACGGTTCCTCGGTCTTCATGGGTGGGACAGTTTGAACACTGACCCTAGATCATTGTTATGGGGCGGCAAGTGTCCTTGATGGATCGGTCGCTCCCTAGGTGCATCAGGCGCGCGGTTAGCCTATATGGAAGCCATGACCCACCGGTTTTTAAAAATGAACGGTCTTGGCAACGACTTCATCGTCGTCGATGCCCGCCAGAGCCCCTATCGCCCGACCGGCGATCAGGTCCGCGCCCTTTCAGCGCGCGGTGATCGCGTCAGCGGAGCCATCGGCTGCGATCAGTTCATCGTTCTAGAGCCCTCCAGCCGCGCCGACCTTTTCATGCGTATCTGGAATGCGGACGGGACCGAGGTTCAAGCCTGCGGCAATGCCACCCGCTGCGTGGGCCAACTGCTCTTGGATGAGACCGGCGCGGCTAGTGCCACCATTGAAACGGCGGCCGGACTCCTTGGCGCGAGCCGTCCACCTGAAGGCCAAGTTGGCGTCACGGTCGATATGGGCGTGCCCGGTCTAGACTGGACCCATATCCCCCTGTCGCAAGAAATGGATACACGCAGCATAGAGCTTCAGGTCGGCCCAATCGATGAACCGATCCTGCACACACCAGGCTGCGTCAATATGGGCAATCCGCATGTGGTGTTCTTTGTCCCCGACATTGAGACCGCCCCCGTGCGCGAGGTCGGCCCGATGATTGAGCACCATTTTCTGTTTCCAGAAGGGGCCAATGTCGGCTTCGCCCAGATCCTCGCCCCCGACCGTATCAGGCTGCGGGTCTGGGAAAGGGGCGCAGGCCTGACCAAAGCCTGCGGGACTGGAGCCTGCGCGGCTTTGGTCGCCGCTCACCGCCGAGGCCTGACGGGCCGGGAGGCAACCCTTGTGCTGGACGGCGGCGGGCTTCACATTGCTTGGCGGGCCAGTGATGACCATGTGCTGATGACCGGTGCTGTGGCCCTCGACTATGAGGGCGAGCTGCCGTGAGCGATCCCATCGCCCCCATTCTTACCCCCGTTGCAGGCCTCGGTGTTGAGGTGGTGACCTTTGGCTGCCGCCTCAATGCTTACGAATCCGAAGTGATCCGCAAGCGGGCGGCAGAGGATGGCCTGAGCGATGCGGTGATCTTCAACACCTGCGCGGTGACCGGCGAGGCCGTGCGCCAAGCGCGCCAAGCCATTCGTAAGATGGGCCGCGAGCGGCCAGGTGCCCGCCTGATCGTTACGGGCTGCGCGGCCCAGATCGACCCTTCCGCCTTTGGGGCGATGGAAGAGATTGATCTTGTGCTCGGCAATGCTGAGAAGACGCAGGCTGGAGCCTATGCCATCGCCGCCCCCGACGCGCCGCGCGTAAGGGTCAATGACATCATGTCGGTGCGTGAGACGGCAGGACACCTGATCGACGGGCTCAAGGAGCGAGCACGGGCCTATGTCGAGGTGCAAAATGGCTGCGACCATCGCTGCACCTTCTGCATCATCCCCTTTGGCCGGGGCAATTCACGCTCGGCCCCTGCGGGCGAGGTGGTCGAGCAGATCCGTCGCCTGACCGCCGAGGGCTACCGCGAAGTGGTCCTAACCGGCGTCGATGTCACCTCTTGGGGCAGTGACCTGCCCGGCCAGCCCACCCTTGGCCAACTGGTGGCGCGCATCTTGAAACTGGTGCCGCACCTACCGCGCCTTCGCCTCTCCTCCATTGATGCCGCCGAGATCGATCCCGACCTCCTGCGCTGTATGGGTGAGGAGCCGCGCCTGATGCCCTATCTGCACCTGTCGCTGCAGGCGGGAGATGACATGATCCTCAAGCGCATGAAACGCCGTCACTCGCGCCAACAGGCGCTTGATCTGGTCGCCAGCGTGCGGGCCGTGCGGGCCGATGTCGCCTTCGGGGCCGACCTGATTGCGGGCTTTCCTACAGAGACCGACGAAATGTTCGATAATACGGTGGCGCTGGTCGAGCAGACGGGCCTAGCCTTCCTGCACGTCTTCCCCTTCAGCCCCCGGCCCGGCACGCCCGCCGCGCGGATGCCGCAGCTCGACAGAGGCCTGATCAAGCGCCGAGCCGAGCGCCTGCGGGCCGCAGGAGACGCGGCCCTGATCCGCCACCTCGAGGCCCAGATCGGCAAGGTTCTTTCTGGATTGGTTGAGCGGGCCGGTACGGCACGGGCCGACGATTTTAGTGAAATTCGCTTTGAGGGCGAGGCCGACCTTGGTCAAATTCTAGGTCAAATCGTGCCCATGCGCATTACCGGCCACGACGGCAGAAGGCTGACGGCGGTTCTCATCTAGCCCCTAAAACGCAAAAATCCCCGGGGTCATCAAGACCACGGGGACTGCGTCCCGCCGAAGCGGAAAGATTAGATCAGACTAGCTGAGGTCTTCGTTGATCAGACCAACCTTGAAGAAGCCATCGGTCTGGAGCTGGTTGACCACGCCCATAAAGTCCTCATAGCGGACTTCCTTGTCAGCGCGGATCATAACGGTCTCTTCGGTGGGCTTGGCCACGTCAAAACGCCTAGCTAGATCAGCCGCCAAGGTTTGGCGCGAGGTTGGCTTATCGACAATATAGATCGCGCCATCGCTCTGGATCGAAATGAAGGTTGGCTCCTTCTTTGGCTTCTCCTTCGGGGCTTGCGCCGGGGGAAGGTCAACCTTGATCGCCACAGTCGCCATCGGTGCCGACACCATGAAGATGATGAGGAGCACAAGCATGACGTCGACCAATGGCGTCACGTTTATTTCAGCGTTCTGACCGAGGTCGAACTTATCGCCTTTAGCGCCGGAAACCTTGCCCGCCATATTTCATTCCCTACTGGGCCGCCTCTATCCGGCGACCGAATCTCGTTGCAGCCCCCGCTAGACAGGGATCGGAAGAAACTAAAATCAGAGAAACGCCGCCGGAGCAAGCCGGTCAGACGATTCTTCATAACAGTTTCGCAAATGTCTCTCAAAGTTGGCTGGGCAAACCCGGCCCTCGTGGGTTATTGCCCCTCTATGAGCCAGATGTTCGACGCCTATGTCACTGCCGCCCTCTTTTGCGGGTCCGATGCCTTCTTCGCCCTCGGGGATGGAACGGTTCGTCTCGATGATGGAACCAAGCCCCTTGCCCCGAGCGTTCAGGCCCACGACGGGGCCGTCCTCTGCGCCGCGCCCCACCCGTCCGGCGAGGGCCTGATCACCGGTGGGGATGATGGCAAGCTGGTCTGGACGCGGCGCGAGGGTGAGGGTCTGACTTGCCAGACCTTGGCCGACGCTAAGGGCCGCTGGATCGACAGCCTTGCCACCAGCGCCGTCACCGGCCTGATCGCCTATGCCACAGGCAAGGCGCTGATTGTGCTCGACGCCAAGGATGCCAGCTTTGCCCGCACCTTTGCCCATGAGCGCTCCGTCGCGGCCATCAGCTTTGATCCCAAGGGCCGCAGATTAGCCGCAGCGACCTATGGCGGCGTGGCCCTATGGTATGCGCGAATCGCTGATCAGAAGCCGCAATTTCTAAGATGGGCTGGCAGCCATGTCGGGGTCTGTTTCAGCCCGGATGGAAAGTTCGTGCTCTCGACCATGCAGGAGAACCAACTGCATGGCTGGCGCCTAACGGACAGCAAGGACATGCGCATGGGTGGCTATCCGGCCAAGATCAAGAGCCTGTCCTTCCTGGCCAAGGGGCTGGTTCTGGCCACCTCAGGCTCCAACGGCGTGGTAGCCTGGCCCTTTGTCGGCACCAACGGCCCGATGGGTAAGGAGGCCGCTGAGGTCGGCTATGATCAGGCCGCTCTGGTGACCCAGGTCTCCGGCGCCCTGAACCATAATGTGCTGGCCGCCGGTCTGGATGATGGTCGGGTTTGGGTCTGCGATCTGAGATCCCAGAAGATCGAGACCCTCAAGGCCGAAAAGGGCGCGGCCATCAGCGCCCTCAGCATCAATAGCCGCGGCGACCGACTGGTCTGGGGTGACGAGGACGGTCAGGCCGGAACCTTCGCCATCCCCGCCCTCTATCCTTAAGGTTAGATCAGTCAAAGCCGCGCAGATCGGCGACAATATCCAGCCCATCTCGGCGGGTGCGCCAGCCATTGATCGGGGCGGTCTCATCGCGATAGCCCAGCGCCATGCCTGAAAACATCATCATCTCGGGCGGCAGATCGAGGAACTCTGCGATCGTGTGGCCCCAGCGCGCCCAAGCTTCCTGCGCGCAGGTATCGAGCCCGCGCTCCTTGGCGAGCAACATGACGGTCTGCATCAACATGCCCATATCCGACCATTGGGCTGAGCCCAGATTGCGGTCGATGCAGAAAAACAGACCCACCGGCGCGCCAAAGAACTCATAGTTCTTGGCCATCTGCATCAGACGGCCGAGCTTATTCTCGCGGGCAACATTGATCGAGGCATAGAGGTCTTCGCCGCACTCGAACCGACGGGTCCGATAAGGATCCCACAAATTGTCTGGATAGATCGGATATTGGGTGGGCTCTGCGCCGGGATTGGCCGCCTGTTTTTCAACAATCAGGGCCTTAAACCTGGCCAATTCCGCACCAGCCAAGGCATAGATCCGCCAAGGCTGGAGGTTTCCGCCGGAGGGCGCGCGCAAGGCTCGGCCCAGCAGGTCCCGCACCAGATCGCCCGGCACCGGGTCTGGCTTAAAGGCCCGGATCGAGATGCGCTGTTCGACGGCTTCACTGACATTCATGATCGGACCTTACGGGACAGACGGGGGCCATGTTAGGGGCGACAATAGGATGGGACACAGTTAGCATCCCGCCGCAGGGTCAAGGCAAGGGGGTGCGTGTGACTAAGAAACCTAAATCCAAGCCACGTCCCATTCGGGCCAAGCCACGCGGCTGGATCCACCGCCTGATGATGATCCTCTTCATCGTCGGGGTCGTCTTACCGGTGACCTTAACGCTGATCTATCGCTTCGTGCCGCCGCCCATCACCGTCCTGATGGTTCAGCGTAGCATTGAGGGCAAGGGGCTGGACTATCGCTGGCGCGATCTGGACCAGATTGCCCGCGCCCTGCCTCAGGCCGCGATGGCTGCCGAAGATGCCCGCTTTTGTGAACACTATGGCTTTGACTTCAATGCCCTCGAACAGGCCATGATCAATAATGACCGCCGCCCCGGTAAGATCAGGGGCGGCTCGACCATCAGCCAGCAGACCGCCAAGAACGTGTTCCTCTGGCCCGACCGGTCCTATGTCCGCAAAGGCCTAGAGGCCTATTTCACGGTCCTGATCGAGACCCTTTGGGGCAAGAAACGGATCATGGAGGTCTATCTCAATGTCATTGAGTGGGGACCGGGCATCTATGGTGCGGAGGCCGCGGCCCAACATTATTTCGATAAGAGCGCAAGCCGCCTGACCCGGTTTGAATCCTCACGCCTGACCGCCATCCTGCCCAGCCCGCTAAAATGGCGCGCCACCAAGCCGGGGCCCTATGTGAAGAAACGCAGTCGTCGCATCGGCGGGGCTGTGGGCACGATCCGAAATGAGGGCCTCGCCGCCTGCCTATCCTAAGGGTAAGTTCTTACTTTACGTTGCGACCCTTGACTTAATCTATGCCCCGGTTACCGATATTGCCAAAATTGGCGATGCGAAGACCGACGCCGAACCCAAAATCTGACCTTAGGGACTTATGATGACAGCCAAGCTTCTGGTTCGGGTCGCGGCAGCCGCCCTGACGTTGACGGCCTATAGCGCTGCCCATGCCGCAGCCCCTAAGCCCACGGCCGCAGAGGCAATCGCCTTTGTCACCAAGGCCGAGGCCGATCTGGCCAGGGCCAACACCTATGCCGCTAAGGCCGCTTGGGTACGGGCAACCTACATTACCGAAGACACCCAGTGGCTCGAAGCCAAGGCTGGGGCCGAGCAGAACGAATTGGCCACAAGTCTGGCCATGCGGGCCGCGCGCTATAACCGCGTTAAGCTTGATCCGGTGAACCGCCGCAAGCTGGACCTTTTGAAGCGCTCGCTGGTACTGCCTGCCCCCATCCGGCCCGGCGCCGCCGACCGGCTAGCAACCTTGGCCTCCAAGCTGGATTCGACCTACTCGACCGGAAAATTCACCTATCAAGGTAAGACCTTGACCCTGAACGACGCCGAAAAAATCCTGGCTTCGTCGCGCGACCCCAATGAGCTCAAGGCCGTTTGGGAAGGCTGGCGTACCATCTCGCCGCCCATGAGGGCCGACTATGCCGAACTGGTCTCTATGGCCAATGAGGGCTCGCGCAGCCTTGGCTATCAGGACACCGGGGCCCTGTGGCGTAGTGGCTATGATATGGACCCCAAGGCCTTCGCTCAGGAAACTGACCGCCTCTGGAAACAGGTCGAGCCCTTCTACAAGAACCTGCACTGCTATGTGCGTGGGCGGCTAAATGATCGCTATGGCGCGGCGGTTCAGCCCCGCACCGGCGCGATCCGGGCCGACCTTCTAGGCAATATGTGGGCGCAGGAATGGGGCCATATCTATGATGTGGTCGCGCCAAAGACTCAAGGTTCCAGCTATAGCCTCGACCATCTGCTCGTCAGTCGCGGCTATGATCCGATCAAGATGGTCAAAACCGGAGAGGGCTTTTACTCCTCCATCGGTATGGCCGCCTTGCCCCAGACCTTCTGGGAGCGCTCGCAGATCACAAGGCCGCGCGACCGCGAGGTGGTCTGTCATGCTTCAGCCTGGGATCTGGATGATCGCTCAGACATTCGCATCAAGATGTGCACTCAGGTGACCGCTGAAGACTTCGTCACCGTCCATCACGAACTGGGCCACAACTATTATCAGCGCGCCTATCAAGACCAACCCTTCCTGTTCAAGGGCGGGGCCAATGATGGTTTCCACGAGGCCATCGGTGATTTCGCCGCCCTGTCGGTCCTAACACCGACCTATCTCAAGCAGATCGGCCTGCTCGAAACGGTACCGGGCGCGGAGGAAGACATTCCGTTCCTCCTCAAGACCGCCATGGATAAGATCGCCTTCCTGCCCTTTGGCCTTTTGGTCGACAGGTGGCGCTGGGAGGTCTTTTCCGGCGAGGTTAAGCCTGAGGGCTATAATGACGCTTGGTGGGCGCTGGTGAAGCAATATCAGGGCCTGGTGCCGCCCCGCGCGCGTCCCGCCAATGCCTTTGATCCGGGAGCCAAATATCACGTACCGGGCAACACGCCCTATATGCGCTATTTCCTCGCCCGGATTTACCAGTTCCAGTTCCACCGCGCCGCCTGTCAGCAGGCGGGCGTGACCGGGCCGCTCCATCGCTGCTCGATCTATGGCGACCAGAAGATTGGCAAGAAATTCAACGCTATGATGGAGATGGGCCAGTCTAAGCCTTGGCCAGAGGCCCTAGAGACCTTTACCAGTCAGCGCCAGACCGACGCCAGCGCCATGACCGAATATTTCGAGCCACTGGATGCTTGGCTAACCGAACAGAACCGGGGCGAGACCTGCGGCTGGTAGGTTAAGCCAGCTTGATCTCTCGCAGGCGCTCTTGAAGAAAATCCTCGGCCGTTATGGGGTCATAATGGTCGGGGGCTTCTGCGCTGATGCAAGAGGGTAAGGTCTGGATCAAATAGTCCGGCTCGAAATGCAGGAAAAACGGCGTTGAATAGCGCGAGACCCCGCGTCGCTCGGGCGGGGGATTAACCACCCGGTGGGTCGTCGAGGGCAGGACCTGATTGGTCAGGCGCTGGAGCATGTCGCCGATATTACAGACCACAGCCCCGGGCGGCGGCGCGATGGGGAGCCACTGACCATCCCGGTCGAGCACCTCTAGCCCTGCCTCCTCCGCCCCCAGCAGCAGGGTGATGACATTGATGTCCTCATGGGCCCCGGCGCGTACGCCCGTGGCATCGGCCGGAACCGGCGGATAGTGCAAGAGCCGCAGCACGCTATTGCCCAGATCGACCTTGTCATCAAAAAAGTCACGCTCAAGATCAAGATGGTGCGCAATCGCGCTGAGCACCTTGCGGCCCAGACCATCCAAGGCCCTGTAGAGCCCGCCGACATAGGTCTCAAAGCCCTCGATCTCAGTGGGCCAGAGATTAACCGGCATAAAGCGGTTAAACCGATGGCCTTCGGGCAGATCCCGCCCCATATGCCAGAACTCTTTTAGATCGACGTGGCTGGCGCCTTTTGCGGTCTCGACACCAAAGGGAGTGTAGCCGCGCGCACCACCGCCCCTTGGCAGGCGATAGACCGCCTTAACCTCGGTCGGCAAGGCAAAGAAGGCCTTGGTGCGCGCCAGAGCCCCCTCGACCAGCTCGGGCGATAGGTCATGATCACTGACCACAGCAAAGCCATAGCGTGCAAAGGACAGGCCTAGAGCCTTTGAAAAGGCCGCAAAATCCAGGTCAAACAGGGTCAGGGACACCGGCGCGATGGCGCAGTCGGATGCGGCGATGGATGACACAGCAAGGCTCCTAACCAAATCAGGGTAACGGCACCATCATAGCGGCTCGCACCGCCCCGCATAGGGCCCCAAGTTGCTGCGAAAACCAGTAACTTCGTCGCAGGCGATTGAATACCAAAGGTCCGGGTCACCAGTGGCCCAAGACGCCAATATGGCCTAAAGACCAGCTCACAATCCGATAGGAAACGATCATGGTTCAGAAAGTTTACTCAGATGCTGACGCGGCGCTCGCGGGCCTCTTATTTGACGGCATGACGGTGATGGCCGGGGGCTTTGGCCTCTGCGGCATTCCGGAAAATCTCATCGCGGCCATGAGGCTGGCCGGGGTTCGAGACCTGACAGTCATATCGAACAATTGCGGCATTGATGGCTTCGGTCTCGGCATCCTGCTGGAAAGCGGCCAGATCAAGAAGATGATCAGTTCCTATGTCGGCGAGAACAAGCTGTTTGAGAAACTCTACCTGTCCGGTGAGTTGGCACTCGAATTTAACCCGCAGGGCACCTTGGCCGAGCGTATTCGCGCAGGCGGCGCAGGCATTCCAGCCTTCTTCACTAAGACCGGCGTCGGTACGCTGGTTTCAGAAGGCAAGGAGATCCGCAATTTCGACGGCTATGACTATGTGATGGAACGCGGCCTCGTTGGCGACCTGTCGATCATCAAGGCGTGGAAGGGCGATACCGAAGGCAACCTAGTCTATCGAAGGACGGCCCGAAACTTCAACCCGATGATGGCCACGGCGGGCAAGGCCTGCGTTGTCGAGGTCGAGCATTTGGTTGAGCCGGGACAGCTAGACCCCGACCACATCCATACCCCCGGCATCTATGTCGATCGGATCATCGCTGGGGCCCGGTTTGAAAAGCGCATTGAGCGGGTCACCACCCGTCCGCGCGACACTGCCCCCGGAAAGGGAGCCGTCTAATGGCCTGGACCCGTGAAGATATGGCTGCCCGTGCGGCGCTCGAACTGCAGGACGGTTTCTACGTCAATCTGGGCATCGGCATCCCAACCCTTGTGGCCAACTATATTCCAGACGGCATGAGCGTCACGCTGCAGAGCGAAAATGGCATGCTCGGCATGGGCCCCTTCCCCTTTGAGGGCGAAGCCGACGCTGACCTGATCAATGCCGGGAAACAGACCATCACCGAACTGGCCCAGTCCTCCTATTTCTCGTCCTCAGACAGTTTCGCGATGATCCGCGGTGGCCATATCAACCTGTCGATCCTTGGCGGGATGCAGGTGGCCGAGAACGGCGATCTGGCCAACTGGATGGTGCCAGGAAAGATGGTCAAGGGTATGGGCGGAGCTATGGATCTGGTCGCAGGCGTGCGCCGGGTCGTGGTGGTAATGGACCATTGCGAAAAGACCGGCGCACCCAAGGTGCTCAAGCACTGCAACCTGCCCCTGACGGGTGCGGGGGTCGTCGACCTCCTGATCACCGATCTGGGCGTCTTCGAAATCGACCGTAAGGTCGGCGGCATGCGCCTGACCGCGCTGGCCACGGGCGTGTCGCTCGACGAGATCGCCGCCAAGACCGAGGCTTCGTTCAAGGTCGCCCTCTAGGGGCCGTTAGAGCTCGTTCTGGGCCATCCAGCCGAGGCAGGTGGCAGCGACGTCGAGATAACCCGGCTCACCGGGCAGCCAATGGCTCATCTCTGGAAACACCGAAACGGTTCCGGAAAGGCGCGATGCCGTCTGGCGCACGGTGGCGGGCGGATGGATCACATCGCGTCCACCGGCAACGGCCAGAACTGGGACCTTGATCCGCTCGGCTGGCACCATGGTGGTCATGAAAGGGTCGAGCCACCAGTTCAGGGTCTCCCAAAGGGCGCGGCCACTTTCCGGTGTCATCCGCTCGAACACGGCGCGGCGATCAGGGCTGGAGAGGCGGTCAAGGCTGTACCCCTTGGCTAAGGCATAGTCCGGCGCCACCGCTTGGCTCCAGAAGGGCCCGAGCGCATAAAGGCTCACCGCACTGACCGCCTCCTCCATCGTGCCGCCCTGAATGCCCCAAGGGGCTGACGGGGCCAAGAGCACAAGCCCGGCCACCTGAGCCTTAGCCGCAGCCATCTGGGCCACCAGTCCGCCCAAGGAATGCCCCATTAGGACCGGCGGGGTCTCGCAGCCTCGAATGAGGTCGGAAATGTCGCTGGCATAGTCGGCCATCGACAGGCCCACCGTCTTGCCGC
>Ga0209444_10000780_pt1 | contig 17707 bp, 17 predicted proteins | sample LauGreFaBDMM15DN_2_FD_188215 | JGI IMG/M metagenome (GOLD analysis project Ga0209444, IMG submission 188215) | Freshwater lake microbial communities from Lake Michigan, USA - Fa13.BD.MM15.DN (SPAdes) (version 2) | ecosystem: Environmental > Aquatic > Freshwater > Lake | place: Lake Michigan...
ACGAAGTTAGTCGAAGGTAAGTTTCCTGATTACAACCGCGTCATTCCTAAGAACCATAAAAATACAGTCACTCTGGGTCGGGCGATTTTGCTCACCACACTTCAAAGAACGGCCATTTTGACCAGCGATAAATTCAAGGGTGTTCGCATCAACCTTGAAGCAGGCGTTCTGCGTGTGGCGACAAGCAATGCGGAGCAAGAGGAAGCTGTTGATGAAATCGAAATCGATTACGCCGGAGACAGCATTGAAATTGGTTTCAATGTCACTTATTTGATTGATGTACTCAGCAATATGTCTCAGGACATGGTTCGCATGGACTTGGCCGATTCCAACAGTTCGGTTTTGGTCACCATGGCTGAAAACCCTAATTTCAAGTACGTTGTTATGCCCATGCGCATTTAATGCCTTATCCCTTTTGTGCTTTTGCACAGTGAATTGAGTTATGAATCCCTCACAAGAATTACCCGAAGACGGCGTCAAGCCAGAGCAAGCCATGGGAGATCAGTCCTATGGTGAAAGTTCTATCCAAATTTTGGAAGGCCTAGAGGCTGTTCGCAAGCGCCCTGGTATGTACATCGGCGACACCTCCGATGGCACCGGTTTGCACCACTTGGTGTTTGAGGTGGTCGATAATTCAATTGACGAGGCTTTGGCAGGTCATTGCGATGACATCGTCGTCACCATCCATTCGGACAACTCCATCAGCGTGACCGACAACGGACGCGGCATTCCTACCGGCGTGAAGATGGACGACAAGCACGAGCCCAAGCGCAGTGCCTCGGAAATTGCGCTTACTGAGTTGCACGCTGGTGGCAAGTTCAACCAAAACAGCTACAAGGTGTCTGGTGGTTTGCACGGCGTGGGTGTGTCGTGTGTGAACGCACTGTCTAAATGGCTGCGTTTGGTGGTGCGCCGAGAAGGCAAGGTTCACACCATCGAGTTTGCCAAGGGCTTCGTACAAAACCGGTTACTTGAAATGGTCGATGGCGTGGAAATTTCTCCCATGCGCATCACTGGCGAAACTGACAAGCGCGGCACCGAAGTGCATTTTTTGCCCGATACCGAGATCTTTGTTCAAAACCACGAGTTTCATTACGAGATTTTGAGCAAACGGTTACGTGAACTCAGCTACCTGAACAACGGTGTGCGCATTCGTTTGATGGACGAGCGCACCGGTAAAAACGACGACTACTCCGGCGCTGGTGGTGTGGCGGGTTTTGTGCAGTTCATCAATGCAGGCAAAAAAATCCTGCACCCCAACGCGTTTTATGCCGAGGGTGAACGGCCCGCTGAAAGCTACGGCGGTATCCCTGGCACCCACATTGGCGTCGAAGTAGCCATGCAATGGAACGAGAGCTACAACGAGAGTGTGCTCTGCTTTACCAATAACATCCCGCAGCGCGATGGAGGCACCCACCTTACGGGCTTGCGCGCCGCAATGACCCGTGTCATCAACAAATACATTGATGAACATGAGTTAGCCAAAAAAGCCAAGGTCGAGGTGACGGGGGATGACATGCGCGAGGGCTTGTGTTGCGTGATGTCAGTCAAAGTCCCTGAACCAAAATTTAGCAGCCAAACCAAAGACAAGCTGGTATCAAGCGAAGTGCGCGCCCCGGTCGAAGACATTGTTGGCAAGGTGCTGGGTGACTATTTGCAAGAGCGGCCCAATGACGCCAAGATGATTTGCGGCAAGATCATCGACGCAGCGCGCGCTCGTGAGGCGGCTCGCAAAGCGCGTGAGATGACGCGCCGCAAAGGCGTGCTCGATGGCATGGGCTTGCCTGGCAAGTTAGCCGATTGTCAAGAAAAAGACCCAGCTCTTTGTGAAATCTACATCGTCGAGGGCGACTCCGCCGGAGGTTCTGCTAAGCAAGGGCGGGACCGAAAGTTTCAGGCTATCTTGCCCCTGCGCGGCAAAATTTTGAACGTGGAAAAAGCGCGTTACGAAAAGCTGCTCACCAGCAATGAAATTTTGACCCTCATCACAGCTTTGGGCACCGGCATTGGCAAGGTGAGCGCTGAGTCGGGCAAGTCGGGGACCGACGACTTCAACATCGACAAGCTGCGCTACCACCGCATCATCATCATGACCGATGCCGATGTGGACGGCGCGCACATCCGCACGCTGCTCTTGACCTTCTTCTACCGCCAAATGCCCGAGCTGGTTGAGCGTGGCCACATCTACATTGCCCAGCCGCCTTTGTACAAGGTGAAAGTGGGCAAGGAAGAGCAATACTTGAAAGATCAGCTTGCTTTAGACCTGTTCTTGTTGAAGGTCGCTTTGAAGGATGCCAGCTTACATACCGGCGGCGACAACCCGCAAACCCTTTCAGGTGACACCTTAGCCGAGTTGGCCCGTAAGCACCAAGTTGCAGAGGCCGTGATTTCTCGCTTGAGCAGCATCATGGACGCAGAGGCCCTGCGTGGCATGGCTGATGGGGTTGCTTTGAATTTGGACAGTTTGGACCAAGCACAGGCCTCTGCTGCTGCTTTGCAAATCAAATTGCGAGAACTCGGCAGCGGCTCTGAAGTGGCCGCTGAGTTTGACGTTCGCACCGATAAACCTATTCTTCGCTTAAGCCGGCATCATCACGGTAATGTGAAGAGCAGCGTCATCACACAAGACTTTGTGCATGGTGCTGACTATGCGGCTTTGGCAGAAGCCGCATCCACTTTCCGCGATTTGATGGGTGAAGGTGCGCGTATCGAACGCGGGGATGGTGAGCGACGCAAGGAAGAAAAAATTGGGGACTTCCGACAAGCCATGAAATGGTTGATAGGACAAGCTGAAAACGCCACTTCTCGCCAACGCTACAAAGGTTTGGGTGAGATGAACCCTGCGCAGTTGTGGGAAACCACCATGGACCCAACCGTGCGTCGATTGTTGCGCGTCCAAATTGATGATGCTATTGAGGCTGACCGCGTGTTCACCATGTTGATGGGTGACGAGGTGGAGCCACGGCGTGTCTTTATCGAAACCAATGCCCTGCGTGCAGGCAATATTGACGTTTAAGCGGCTTTAACGCCGCTTAAGCCGTGCTTGGCGATGCTTGCGGCAATCCTAGGCCTTTGTTTCACTAGAAACTCTTGTAGCCCAACTTTGACCTCTTCGCTCTGGGTGGGGTGACAACCCATCGCCTGCGCGATGGCCATGAAGGGGGGAGACAACATTCGCAACTGTGCGTGTTGTTTTACTTCTTCTGACATGGCGTGTTGCAGACCTGCAGCGACCTCATAGCCGTTGGCCCAAAACACCTGCATTACATCTTTTGTGGAGGGCGCGCGTACCAATTCGGCTTTTTGGATATGTCGACTTAAGAACAAATCGTAGGCGCTGCCCAGCCCGACGACGATGCGTGAATTTGTTTGATCAAGGTCTTGCTCCGTGTGTATGGCGCTCACTTTGCGCACTACATAACACGCGTCGATATGCAAATAAGCTTGGGTGAATGCGATGTCTTTAGCTCTCGCTGGATCGATGGCAAAAAACCCAAGGTCTACCTCTTTATTTGCAACGGCAGCAACCGACTCTTTTGCGGTGTTAACCAGTTGAATTTGAAGCTCAGCATCGAGCTGTTTTGCCAAAGCTTGTGCCAGCTCCACACTGATGCCCTGAGGCTCTTGGTTCGTAGGATCGAGTTGCGCGAGTAAGGCGTTACCTAGGTTGATGCAGACGCGAAGCGCGCCCGTGGGTGCAAGTTGCTGTGTCCAGATCATGGTGATGGCGGGTGTTGAATGGCCTTGTTTGTGCGGCTTGCGTTGGGCGCACATTGTGTCATTGAAGAGCCGCGCATAAAATCATTTGTTTTGCAAGGTGGCCATGGTTTATCCAGACAGTTTCGATGTGTTGGTGGTCGGCGGCGGTCATGCTGGTACCGAGGCTGCGCTTGCTGCTGCTCGCATGGGTTGCCGTACCTTGCTGCTCACACACAATATTGAAACCTTGGGTCAAATGAGCTGCAACCCGTCCATCGGCGGCATAGGCAAAGGCCATCTTGTGAAAGAGCTGGACGCCATGGGCGGCGCCATGGCTTTGGCCACCGACATGGCTGGTATTCAGTTTCGAATCTTGAACCGCTCTAAAGGGCCTGCGGTTCGTGCCACCCGCGCGCAAGCCGATCGCGTACTTTACAAAGCCACAATACGCCGCCGCTTGGAAACCCAGCCCAATTTGTGGCTTTTTCAACAGGCGGTGGACGATCTCATGCTGGAAGGCTCAAGGGTTGTGGGTGCTGTCACGCAAGTGGGCGTATGCTTTCGTGCAAAAACCGTGGTTCTCACAGCCGGTACTTTTTTGGATGGGAAAATCCACGTGGGCTTGGACAACTATTCGGCGGGTCGAGCGGGTGACCCACCAGCTGGTCGACTTTCCGCTCGCTTGAAAGAACTGCGCTTGCCGCAGGGCCGCTTGAAGACCGGCACCCCACCTCGCATCGACGGGCGCAGCATCGATTTTTCAAAATGCAGCGAACAAGCGGGGGACGGCATGGCAGGTGGTGAGTCTGTGCAAATGCCCGTGTTCAGTTTCATGGGTCGTGCTGATATGCACCCTGAGCAACGGTCTTGTTGGATAACACACACCAATGAGCGTACGCACGAGATTATTCGCTCAGGCTTCGACAGAAGCCCCATGTTCACCGGCAAGATCGACGGTGTGGGGCCGCGTTACTGCCCAAGCGTTGAAGACAAGGTCAACCGCTTTGCCGACAAGGCCAGCCACCAAATTTTCTTAGAGCCAGAAGGGCTGACCACTGACGAGTACTACCCTAACGGTATTTCCACCAGCCTCCCCTTTGATATTCAATTGTCTTTGGTTCGCTCTATCTCGGGTTTAGAGAACGCCCACATCTTGCGCCCTGGTTATGCGATTGAATACGATTTTTTTGACCCTCGGGAACTCAAGCGCAGCTTTGAGACCAAGGCCATCGAGGGCCTGTTTTTCGCTGGTCAAATCAATGGCACCACGGGTTATGAAGAGGCGGCCGCACAAGGTTTGTATGCTGGCGCTAACGCGGCGCTGCTATGCAAAGGCCTGCCTGCGTGGACGCCTAGGCGCGATGAAGCCTACTTGGGCGTATTGGTCGATGACTTGGTGAACCAAGGCGTGGTCGAGCCTTACCGCATGTTCACCAGCCGCGCTGAATACCGCCTGAAGCTAAGGGAAGACAACGCCGATATGCGTTTGACTGAGGCAGGGCGTCAAATGGGCTTGGTCGATGACGAGCAGTGGGGCAAATTCAACCGTAAGCGGGATGCTGTTTCACGTGAAACAGAGCGTCTTCGGTCTTTGTGGGTCAGTCCCGCTAACCTTGCTGCGGCAGAATCCGAGCGGGTTTTGGGCAAGGCCATAGACCACGAGTACAGCTTGGCGGATTTGCTGCGCAGACCACAAGTCGCGTATGCGGACCTGATGGGGCTGGATGGCGGGCGCTTTGTGTCGGCCGATATTCTGGCCTTGGACACTGTTTCACGTGAAACAGTGATCGAACAAATCGACATCGCCGCCAAATATGCCGGCTATATCGACCGTCAGAATGAAGAGGTAGAGCGTGCAGCACACTACGAAAACATGGCCCTGCCAGCAAATTTAGACTACTTGGCCATTTCGGCGTTGAGCATCGAGGTCAAGCAAAAGCTAGACAAGCACCGGCCAGAAACCTTGGGCCAAGCATCGCGTATTTCGGGCGTCACCCCTGCCGCCATCTCTTTGCTGTTGGTGCATTTGCGCCGTGCCCGCATGGGGCAATTTGCAGCCAGCGGCAAGGCGGCCGCTTGAGCCTTAGCCTAGAGCGGCGTCTTCATCAGGGGTCCGAAGTTCTGGGTTTGCATCTGTCGGACGCCCAGTGCCAGCATCTCTTGACCTATATAGACCTGTTGCAGAAATGGAATCGGGTTTACAACCTGACGGCGGTCAAAGACCCAGAGCATATGTTGACGCAGCATGTTTTGGATTGTTTGGCGGTGGTGCGGCCTTTGAAAGAAAACGTGCCTTTGGCCAAAAACCTCTTGGACGTAGGCGCAGGTGGCGGCTTACCCTCGGTGGTTTTGGCCATCGCCTGTCCCGACCTGAGGGTGCTGGCGGTTGACGCCGTGGCCAAAAAAACCGCGTTTATTCAAACCACGGCGCACACTTTGGGCTTGGCGAATCTTCAAGCGCAGCACACAAGGGTTGAGTTATTAACCCAGACATTTGATGTGGTGAGTGCGCGTGCCTATGCCTCTTTGACGGATTTTGTGCTCAGCTCACGCGCTTGCTTGGCGTCCGGCGGTTGGTGGATGGCCATGAAAGGCGTTGTCCCAACCGAAGAAATCATCCATTTACCTAGGGATATCGAGGTGGTTCAAACACAGCGGTTGTCTGTCCCAGGCCTGGATGCGCAGCGCTGTTTGGTCTGGATGCGACCTAAACAAGCCATCTAAGGCTCCACGCAATTAACGATTGTTTCACGTGAAACGGTCACATTCATCCGCCAATGGGCGGGGGCGTGCCTTACACTCTGCCCTCCCCGCAAAAGGATTACCCATGTTTGGTATTGCAGACTACCCCGCCTTTGTGCTGGCAGTCATTGTTTTTTTGGCCATTCCTGGCCCTGGCAATTTGGCCTTGTTGACGTCAACCGCCAAGGGCGGTTTGCGCGGCGGCTTGGCTGCCACCTTGGGCGTGATGGCTGGTGACCAGGTTTTGATGTGGGCGGCGGTAGCGGGCGTGGCAGCTGTTTTGGCCACCCAACCTGAGTTTTTTCAGGCGCTTCAATGGCTCGGAGCCGCCTATTTGTCCTACATAGGCTACAAAATGTGGACCAGCAAAGAGGGCGATGCGCCGGTGATCAACATCACCGCTGGACACTATTTTCGGCAATCTTTGTGGATCACCTTGCTCAATCCCAAGGCCATCATGTTTTACATGGCCTTTTTCCCCTTGTTCATAGACCCACAAGTACACGCTGGCCTATGGACCTTTGGCGTGATGGCTTTGACGGTGGCGGTATTGACGTTTTTGTATGGCCTGATCATCTGCGTATTGGCACAACGTTTGTCAACCCGTCTCCAGCAGCGCCCGTGGATTGGTCGGGTTTTGCAAAAATTCGGTGGCGGCTTGTTGGTGGCCTTTGGTTTGAAACTTGTCTTGAGTAAATAAACATGGCCAAAATCTTTTGTATTGCCAACCAAAAAGGCGGCGTAGGCAAGACCACCACCACGGTGAATTTGTCAGCCGCGTTGGCCGCCATTGGTCAGCGTGTGCTGATGGTCGATTTAGACCCGCAAGGTAACGCCACCATGGGCTCGGGCGTGGACAAGCGCCAGTTGACACACACCGTGTATGACGTTTTACTGGGTGAGAGCACCATCGCGCAAGCGCGTGTCAGCAGCCATTGGGGCGAGGCCGCGGCCAAACCCAATGCCGCCAAATACCATGTGTTGGGCGCAAACCGTGAATTAGCGGGCGCGGAAGTCGAGTTGGTCAGTCTAGAGCAACGCGAGATGAGACTCAAACTTGCGTTACAACAAGTCGATGCAGATTACGACATTGTGCTTATAGACTGCCCGCCATCCCTGTCATTGCTCACCCTCAATGGACTGTGTTCCGCACACGGCGTCGTCGTGCCCATGCAGTGCGAGTATTTCGCACTCGAGGGACTCACCGACTTGGTCAATACCATCAAACAAGTCCACGCCAACCTTAACCATGATTTGAAAATCATCGGACTTTTGCGTGTGATGTTTGACCCGCGCATCACCTTGCAAATGCAGGTGAGCGATCAACTCAAAGCACATTTTGGTGACAAGGTTTTTAACACCCTGATACCGCGCAATGTGCGTTTGGCTGAAGCGCCCAGCTATGGTTTGCCTTGCGTGGTGTTTGACCCCAGCGCCAAAGGCAGCCTGGCTTTTATCGACTTTGCCAAAGAGCTGGTCGTGCGTTTCGAAACTTTTTGATCCACAGGACAAGCATGGCGACAAAAAAAATCAAAGGACTGGGCCGAGGACTTGAGGCCTTGTTGGGCCCGACTGTCAGTGACGCCCCGACAGCATCAGACGATCGCGCACCCTCTACCTTGTCGCTGGACGTCATGGTGGCCGGTGTCTACCAGCCACGCACCCGCATGGACGAGGGTAGCTTGTACGAGCTGGCGGAGAGCATCAAGGCCCAAGGCATCATGCAGCCGATCTTGGTTCGTATCGTGAAGGCAGGTGCCCATGCAGGCAAGTATGAAATCATCGCTGGCGAGCGACGTTTTCGTGCGGCCAAACTGGCCGGCCTGAGCGAGGTGCCGGTGTTGGTGCGCGATGTGCCCGACCAAGCCGCCGCCGCCATGGCTTTGGTTGAAAACATGCAACGCGAAGACCTCAACCCTTTGGAAGAGGCGCAAGGCTTGCAGCGCCTCATCAAAGAATTTGGCCTGACCCACGAGGATGCCGCCCAAGCTGTGGGCCGCTCACGCAGTGCGGCCAGCAACCTATTGCGCTTGCTTAACTTGGCCGACCCCGTGCAAACCATGTTGATGGCTGGTGACTTGGACATGGGCCACGCCAGAGCCTTGTTGTCTTTGGACAAAGCCGCCCAAATCACCGCCGCCAACCAAATCAGCGCGAAAAAACTCTCGGTCAGAGAAGCCGAAAGTTTGGTCAAGAAAATTGGCGCGGAGTTTTCTTTGGTGGCGCAAAAACCCAAAAAAGAAAAGTCGCGAGACTTAAAGCGCGTGGAAGAAGAATTGGCCGACTTGCTCACCGCTCACGTGGAAATTCGCATCAAAAAAACCGTCAAGCGACACGGCCGCATAGAGGAAATGGGCGAAGTCGCAATCTCATTTGGTTCTTTGGATGCGCTCAATGGCATCATCGACAAATTGCGTGTCGCCTAAGTGCCAAGGACTTCAGCGGTATCCTCAGCGGATACACCATGCCATTTCTAGAATAATCAACCTTGTTCCACGTTGGAGAAGACAACCATGATCACCACCCTTGCCCGCCGCGCACTTACCGCCTCTGTGTTGGCCTTGCTGAGCCACAACGCATTTGCCCAAGAAACTTTCAAAATCGGCATCGTCAGCTTTTTATCTGGCCAAGCCGCTGAGAGTTTTGGCATACCCGCCGTCAATGGTGCCAAGGTCTTGGTGGACGCCTTCAACAAAGGACAAGCACCGGCACCCTACAACAAGCCAGGTATCGGTGGTATGCCCATCGAGGTCATCTATGTGGACGAAGCGGGAGGTGCTACCAAACAGGTGCAAGAGTTGCGCAATCTGTATGAACGCGACAAAGTCGATGTGGTGGTGGGCTATGTGGGCTCAGGCGACTGTTTGGCGGTTGCGCCTGTCGCTGAAGAACTGAAGAAGTTTTTGATTTTGTACGACTGCGGTACGCCCCGTATTTTTGAAGACAACACCTTCCGTTATGTGTTTCGCACCGCCGCACACGCCACCATGGACAACGTGTCCATGGCGCGTTATTTGAAAGCGCGCAACATCCCCGTTAAAACCTTCAACCTCATCAACCAAGATTACGCTTGGGGTCAAGATTCGCGCAAAGATTTTATTTTGTCGATGACGAACCTGTACCCCGATGCCAAAGCTGGCGTGGACCAGTTGCCCAAGTTCGGCGCGGGCCAATACGGCACTGAAATCTCTGCCCTCATGTCGCAACCCGCCGACTTGGTGCATTCCAGTTTGTGGGGTGGCGACTTGCAAGCCTTTGTGCTGCAAGCCGGGCCGCGCGGCTTGTTTAAAAAGTCCCAAGTGGTGTTAACAGCGGGTGACCATGTGCTGCCTGGCTTGGGCGAAAAAATGCCCGACGGTACGATTTTGGGTGCCCGTGGTGCGTATGGCTTGATGGCGCCGCCCTCACCCCTGAACACTTGGTTCTGGGACCTCTACAGCAAAGCCAACAATGTCTACCCTGTGCAAGCGCCCTACCGCATGGCGCAAGCCTTAATGGGCCTGAAGTTGGCTGCCGAGAAAGCCATGGCCGCCAACAAGGGCAAAAAACCGTCCACCGAAGTGTTGGCCGCATCTCTTCGGGGCAGCGAGTGGATGTCGCCTGGCGGCAAGATTCGCATGGCGCTCTCCAATGGTCAACAAGCCATTCAAGACTCCGCCATTGGTCGTACCCAATGGGATGCCACGAAAAAAATGGTGGTGCTCAACGACATCCAACGCTTTGACGCAGAGTGTGTGAATCCGCCGCTGAATGTAAAGTCCGAAGACTGGCTGAAGTCTGGCTTTGCCGGTGCCAAGTGCGATGCCAAGCCTGCAGCCGCGGCAAAAGCGGCCGACAAAAAACCTGCCAAATAAAAAGCCCCTGTGAACTTAGCCCTCACCATTGCCATTGATGGCGTGACCTATGCGTCATGGCTGTTCATCGTCGCCCTCGGTCTGACCTTGGTGTTTGGCGTCTTGAAAATCCTCAATATCGCGCATGGCAGTTTCTACGCCTTGGGTGCATACGTCACCGCAACATTGGTGTCCTTGGCGGCTTCGTGGGCTTTGCCGCCTGCCATGTCCTTGGTGGCGATGTTGCTGGCCGCGGTGTTGGTGGCCGTTTTGGTCGCCCCTTTGACCGAGCGCGGCTTGTTGCGGTTTTTTTACGGCCGTGATGAGGTCTTGTTGGTGCTGGTCACTTACGCCATGTTTTTGATGATGGAAGACCTCACCAAATTGATTTGGGGTGCCAATCCTTTCTATGTGTCCGAGCCCTATGGCATGTTTGGCAACATTGACATCGGCAACCAAACCTATGTGGGCTATGACTTCATGTTGGTGGCGCTCGCCTTGGTGGTGGGCTTGGGCGTTTGGTGGGGCTTGAACCGCACACGCTTTGGCAAGATTGTGACTGCCGTGATTCACAGCGCCGAAGTCGCCTCCAGCATGGGTATACAGGTGTCGCGTGTCTATATGTTGGCGTTTGCTGTGGGCATCTTTTTGGCCGCCTTGGGCGGCGCCTTCACCGCGCCGATGTTGTCGGTGCAACCCGGCTTGTCGGTCGGCGTCATCATCATCTCGTTTGCGGTGGTCATCATTGGCGGTTTGGGCAGCATCGAGGGCGCAGCCATCGGCGCTTTGATTGTGGGCTTGGCCCGCGCCTTGGCGGTGCATGTGTGGCCAGTGGCCGAATTGTTCTCGGTGTATTTGGTCATGGCCTTGGTGCTGATGTTTCGCCCACAAGGTTTGTTTCAGCGCATACAAGCGCGAAAAATTTAAGCCATGACTCTTAGCGCCTTGTTACTGCGAGCTTTGGTTGTGCTGCTGGTATTGGCTGGTGTGGGCTATGCCCTGCCCTCATGGATGCAATTCATGCTCACCATGGCCATGGCCAATGGCTTGGTGTCCTTGGGCATTGTGTTGCTCATGCGTGGTGGTGTGGTGGCTTTTGGCCAAGGCCTGATGTCGGCCATCGGTGGTTATGCCGCTGCCTTGGTCTTTTTGAATTGGGGTATCACCGACGCGGTCTTGCTCGCATTGCTTGGCGGCATCAGCGCCATGCTCATCACCGCGCCTTTTGCACCTTTGCTGGCACGCTACCGAGGCATTTTCTTTTCTATGCTCACCTTGGCGTTGTCCATGGTCGGCTATGGCTTGCTGGTGAAAACCGAGTCATTGGGTGGCTCGGACGGCTTCAATATGGGCCGCGTTACGCTCTTTGGTCATGCGCTGGCAGATGACGAGGTGCGTTTTGGGTTGTATGCCACCACCCTGGTCTTGACATTGGTAAGCGCTGTGTTGGCGAGAATTTATTTTTTATCCAGCCGAGGCTTGGTTACCCGTGCTGTGCGTGACAACGAATTACGTGTGGAATATTTAGGCGGCTCTGTCAGTCAAACCATGAGCTTGAACTTCGTCTTGGCCGCATTTCTTGGCGGCATGGGTGGCGCTTTGGCGGTGATGGTGCTGGGGCACATTGACCCCAACTTCAGCTACTGGACCACCTCCGGCGAGTTTGTGTTCGTGGCCATCTTGGCGGGCAGCCAAAGCGTGGTGGCGGTGATGTTGTCGTCATTGGTGCTGGAGATGGTGCGTTCTTTTTCCAGCGCTTACTTTCCCAACACCTGGCAATTGGCGCTGGGTATTTTTCTGTTGCTGGTGATTCGGTTCATGCCACTGGGCTTGGGCTCTTTGTGGAGCAAGACTGAAAAACCTTCGGAGAAACAGTTATGAGCGAAGCACTGCTGTTGCACGCCCAAGGCTTAAACAAACAATTTGGCGCGGTGGTGGCCGCGCAAGATGTGAGTGTGCGCGTCAAGACCGGCGAGCGGGTGAGTTTGATTGGCAGCAACGGCGCAGGCAAGACTACGTTTGTGAACATGATCACCGGCTATGTCCGCGCCGACAGCGGCAGCATATTGTTGGATAACACCGATATCAGTCGCATGAGTCCTCGCCAAATCACCCGCATGGGCGTGGCGCGGTCGTTTCAAATCCCGCAGCTCTACCCCAGCATGACGGTGCTGGAAAACATGCTGGTGGCTTTGGCCTGCCATGAAAACCGCTTGTCCACTTGGTTGCCTGCTGCCACCTCTGCGCGGGTGTTGCGAGCAGATGAGGTGTTGTCGCGCTTTAACCTGCTCAAGCACCGTGACCGCTTGGTGTCCGAGTTGCCAGGCGGCCTTCGCAAACTCATTGACATCGCTTTGGCCATGACCGGTGCGCCGCGTTTGTTGCTGTTGGACGAACCCACCAGTGGTGTGGCGGCAGAAGAAAAATTTCCCATGATGGACACCATCATGCTGGCCTTAGAGGGTCAAGCCTTGACCGTTCTGTTTGTGGAACACGATATGGACATCGTCAACCGCTACTGCGATCGCGTGGTGGCGTTTTACAGCGGCCGCATCATTGCCGATGATGTGCCTTCGGTGGCGTTGGCGCAAACCGATGTGCGACGCTTCGTCACCGGCGAGCGACTGCCCGAGGACGCGCCCCATGCTTGAGCTTCGCGATGTGCATGTAGATATCGCTTCCGCGCAAGTCTTGCGCGGACTGCGCTTGCAAGTGGGCAAGGGGCAGATGGTGGGCTTGGTCGGGCGCAACGGTGCGGGCAAAACCAGCACCTTGCGCAGCATCATGGGTCATTTGACGCCACGCACAGGGCAAATTCTTTTTGACGGCCAAGACTTGGTGCAGATGCCTGCCCATGTGCGAGCCGGTTTAGGCATCGGCTATATGCCCGAAGACCGCGGCTTGGTGCCTGAACTGACCGTGGAAGAGAACATGGTGTTGCCCTTGTGGGTCAGCCCCACACTTGATTTGAGCGAGCGATTGAACTGGGTATACGAGGTCTTGCCCGAGCTCAAGGCCATGTCCGATCGGCGGGCTTTGTTGCTGTCGGGTGGTCAACAAAAAATGGTGGCGCTTGCTCGTGCGTTGGCGGTAGGTACGCGGTTGCTGCTGCTTGACGAGCCTTTTGAGGGTGTGGCGCCGGCCCTGTCCATGCGTTTGTCCGAGGTGATTGGGAAGTTGAAGTCCACTGACTTGTCGGTCTTGATTGCCCAATCGGATATCAACCATGCCAACGATTTGTTGGACGCGCAAGTTGTGATCGAGCGTGGTGCCAACGCCGCTTGATCTCTCGTCATTGCGTTTTGTTGTCATTGCGAGCGAAGCGAAGCAAACCCCCCGCCTCTAAGCGCGTCAGAGCCAAGGGCTGCTCGCTCCGGGCTTGCACCATGTCGCTACGCAGCCCTTGACCCTGCCACGCTTTACACCGTCTATGTGAACCGCCGTGACGTCATCTCTGGCTTGCGGCGCAGGTCGGCCGCAGCCGACGTTGTGTAAGCATGGAGGCGAGGCCGAACCTGTGGTGCGAGTCAGAAGGGTTCAGCAGTTTGCTTCGGCCTGTGGCCTCGCAATGACAGGGGATTGTCTCGCTGCGCTCGCAATGACGAGGGTCAGTACAAAAACACCTTGCCGGGGTTCATGATGTTTTTCGGGTCCAGCGCATGTTTGATGGTGCGCATCATGGCTACCGCGCCGGCGCCGGCCTCTGTCACCAAAAAATCCATTTTGTGCAAACCAATGCCATGCTCGCCGGTGCATGTGCCTTCCAGCGACAAGGCGCGGGCAACCAATTTGTTGTTCAGGTCCTCGGCAGTGGCCCGCTCTTGGGCACTGTTGGGGTCGATCAAATAACCAAAGTGGAAATTGCCGTCGCCCACATGGCCTACCAAGAAATACGGGATGCCCGAAGCATCCACCTCAGCGACAGAGTCCAGCAAGCAGTCGGCCAAGCGAGAGATGGGCACACAAGTGTCGGTGCTGATGGCCCGGCAGCCCGGGCGGCTTTGGATGCCCGCAAAGTAGGCGTTGTGACGAGCCGTCCACAAGCGGGTGCGCTCTTCAGGGGTGGTAGCCCACTCGAACGCTTGGCTCTCAAATTCAGCGGCGATTTCTTGCACGGTTTCGGCCTGCTCTTTCACGCTGGCGGGAGAGCCGTGGAACTCCATCAGCAGCATGGGCTGCTCGGGCAAAGTGAGCTTGGAATGCGCGTTGACCATGCGCACAGCGTTGGCGTCGATCAACTCGACACGCGCAATCGGAATGCCCATTTGGATGATTTGAATGGTGGTGAGCACCGCCGCTTCGATAGAGGGAAATGAACAGGTGGCCGCAGAGACGGCTTCGGGCAAGGGGTAGAGCTTGACCGTGATTTCAGTGATGACGCCCAAGGTGCCTTCGCTGCCCACCATCAAGCGGGTGAGGTCATAGCCAGCAGAAGACTTACGCGCACGGGTGCCGGTGCGTATGACTTCGCCGCTGGCAGTAACCACCTCTAGGCCTAAGACGTTTTCGCGCATGGTGCCGTAGCGCACCGCGTTGGTGCCGCTGGCGCGGGTGGCGCTCATACCGCCAATGGTTGCGTCCGCACCGGGGTCAATGGGGAAAAACAAGCCCGTGCTTTTGACTTCTTCGTTCAGTTGTTTGCGTGTGACGCCTGCTTGCACCGTGACTGTCAGGTCTTCTGGGTTGATGGACAGCACTTTGTTCATGCGGCCTAAATCGATGCTGATGCCGCCCTGCACCGCCAGCAAATGGCCTTCCAGCGACGTGCCCACACCAAACGGAATGATGGGCACGTTGTAGACCGCAGCCATGCGCACGGTTTGCGACACATCATCGGTGCACTCAGCAAACACCACGGCGGCCGGTGGCGGCACGGTGGTGTAAGCGGATTCATCGCGGCCATGTTGTTCACGCACCACCAGTGCGGTGCTGCAACGATCGCCAAAGTGGGCTTTGAGCTCGGCGATCAGCGCAGCGGGAACCTCGCGCTGGTTCACTTCGGGGATCAAATGTTGGACGGCGGTGGGTGCATTCATGGCGGCTTCTCCTTGAGATTCGCATTCTATGCAAGAAGCCCAGTCTCGTGTCTCTCCTTGGTGCGGGCTTGAGCGCTCAGGACCATAAGCCGATTTGTGCGCTTATATGCAAAGAAATGCTGGTTTTGCCGCCCTGATGAGGGATGGGCACGGGTCCTGGAAACCAAAAACAATTATTTTTTTACGGGCAGTCCAATGCCTGGGAAGATCTTGATAACCGCGCTGTCGTCTTCTTTGGCAAAGCCGGCGGTGCTGGCTTGCATGAACATTTGGTGCGCGGTACTCGAAAGCGGCAGGGGAAATTTGCTCGCCCGTGCCATGTCCAAAACCAAGCCCAAGTCTTTGACAAAAATATCCACCGCTGACAGCGGTGTGTAGTCGCCCGCCAGCACATGCGCCATGCGGTTCTCAAACATCCAACTGTTGCCCGCGCTGTGGGTGATGACCTCGTACAAAGCTGCTGGGTCTACGCCTTCGCGCAAGCCCAGCGCCATCGCTTCGGCGGCGGCGGCGATGTGCACACCTGCCAGCAGTTGGTTGATGATCTTGACTTTGCTGCCTGCACCTGCGCTGTCGCCCAGCTTGTAAACCGAGGCGGCCATGGCGTTCAACACCGGTTCGGCCAGCGCATAGGCGGCGGGTTTGCCCGCGGTCATCATGGTCATTTGGCCGCTGGCAGCCTTGGCCGCGCCACCGGAGATGGGCGCGTCGACATACAGCAGACCTAATGTCTCCAACCGCGCTTCCAGCGCCACAGACCAGTTGGGGTCCACGGTTGAGCACATGACAACCACGCTGTCTTTGGCCATGCAAGCCACAGCGCCTTGCGGGCCAAACAGCACCTCCTCGGTTTGAGCCGCATTCACCACTACGCTGACCAGCACTTGGCAGGACTTCGCCACTTCGGCGGGCGTGGCGCAGGCCACACCGCCAAGCGCGGCAAACGCCTCGGCCACACCTGGGCGAGCGTCGCACACATGCACCTCGAAACCGGTGCGGCGCAAACTACCGGCCATGCCTTGTCCCATGGCACCCAAACCGACCACCCCAACCTGTTTCACCGTCAGCATCTGCCGCTCCTGAAAACCCCAAGCGTAGCCGAGTTGCGCCAGTGCTGAGAGAATGCGGGCAACCTCAGGGACAAGAAACATGGCGAATCGACTCACACAAATTGCTACGCGCACCGGCGACGATGGCACCACCGGCTTGGGCGACAACCGTCGCGTCAGCAAAAACAGCTTGCGCGTACATGCCATGGGCGAGGTCGATGAACTCAACTCGCACATTGGTGTGTTGCTGTGTGAAGACATGCCCGACGCTTTGCGAGCGCTGTTGATCGAGGTGCAGCACCAGTTGTTCAACCTCGGGGGCGAGCTGAGCATTCCAGGCTTTGAGTTGCTCAAAGCCGAAGCAGTGTTGGCTTTGGACGCAGCGCTTGCCGAGCACAACGCAGCTTTGCCTAAGTTGCAAGAGTTCATCTTGCCCGCCGGTTCGCGGGCCGCGTCGCTGGCGCATGTCTGCCGCACCGTGGCACGCCGTGCTGAACGCGCGGTGGTGGCTTTGGGCGCCGAAGAGGCCTTGAACGACACGCCGCGCCAGTACCTCAACCGTTTATCTGACCTGATGTTTGTGTTGGCCCGTGTGCTCAACCGCATGAACGGCGGCGACGATGTGTATTGGAAGAGCCAGCGCTTGGCCGAGGCTGAAAAGCCCTGAAAGCCCAACCATGTTGATCGAGCTCAGCTTGCTATTGGCCATGGCCAACCCCGCTTCTGCCGCTTGTACCCGAGCGGGGGGCACATTGACCTTTGTGCAAAGCGACAAAGGCGAGCAAGGGATGTGCACCCTGCCCTCCGGCGTGGTCTGCGATGAATGGGAATTTTTCAGGGGCGAATGCCCAGCAAAGAAAAAGCCCGAGGACGGTAACGAAGCGCCCAAAGGCAAAAAAAGCACTTAGGTCGGCGGCGTCTCTTTCATGGCCAAGATCCAGTCCACCAGCAATCGGATTTCTTCTTTGCTCAGGTTTAAAAACGCCGGCATGAGGCTGCGCCCACCGCCGCCCCATACGCCTTTGCCCCCATTGCGGATTTTTTCGGACAGGTAGGCCACAGCGCCTGGGTCGCCACGGTACTTTTCGGCAATTTTTTCGTATGAAGGCACCGCCATGGTGTGTTGCTCAATGCTGTGGCAGCCAAGGCAGGCCTTTTCTTTGGCTAATCGCATGGCATCGTCTTGCGCAAACACCCACAAGGGGCTGAGGCAAAGACTCAAAATGACGGGCTTGATCATGGGAAAAATTCCTTTAAAAAAGAATAATCACATATAACTTGCCAAAACGCAAAAGCCTTACAAACTAAAGGTTTGAAAGTACCCGGGGATTTAGCGCGGGGCCAATAC
>Ga0209444_10000781_pt1 | contig 17705 bp, 15 predicted proteins | sample LauGreFaBDMM15DN_2_FD_188215 | JGI IMG/M metagenome (GOLD analysis project Ga0209444, IMG submission 188215) | Freshwater lake microbial communities from Lake Michigan, USA - Fa13.BD.MM15.DN (SPAdes) (version 2) | ecosystem: Environmental > Aquatic > Freshwater > Lake | place: Lake Michigan...
TTATCAAGGTGCTCTCTATCATGGGCGGCACTCAATTGAACACGAATCCGGGCCTTGCCTTTGGCAACAACGGGGAAAAAGAATCCGATCACATAAATACCTTCTACCAATAGTTTGGCGGCCATTTCTTGTGCCACAGTTGCTTCGTACAGCATGATGGGAACAATGGGATGAACACCGGGTTTGATGTCGAACCCTGCCTTGGTCATTTCGTTTCTGAAGTACATGGTGTTCTCTTCAAGTTTGTCTCGTAGTGCAGTGGTTTCGCTAAGCAAATCAAGAACAGCTATTGATCCGCCGACAATGCTGGGGGCCAATGTATTAGAAAATAGATAAGGCCTGCTGCGCTGGCGAAGCATTTCAATCACTTCCTTTCTGCCACTGGTGAATCCGCCAGAAGCACCGCCCAGGGCTTTGCCCAGTGTACCGGTGATGATATCGATCTTGCCCACCACACCACAATGCTCGTGGGTTCCGCGACCAGTCTTGCCCAGAAATCCTGAAGAATGACATTCATCAATCAAAACAGCTGCATCGTATTGTTCAGCCAATGCCACAATTTTATCGAGTTGGGCAATGGTACCATCCATGCTAAAGGAACCATCGGTTACAACAATGCGGTTCCGCAAGTGTGAAGATGCTTTTAGTTGCACTTCCAGGTCTGCCATGTCGTTGTGTTTGTAACGAAAGCGTTGGGCCTTGCACAAACGCACGCCATCAATGATGGAGGCATGGTTCAATTCATCAGAGATGATGGCATCTTGTTCATGGAACAGGGGTTCAAAGACACCACCATTCGCATCAAATGCGGCCGCGTAAAGGATGGTATCTTCCGTTCCAAGAAAAGCAGAAATCTTTTGTTCCAGCTCCTTGTGAATATCCTGTGTTCCACAGATAAAGCGGACTGAACTCAGTCCAAATCCCCTTTCATCAATGTATTTTTTTGCAGCCTCGATGATTTTTGGATGGGATGACAGACCGAGGTAATTGTTGGCACAGAGGTTGATCACTTCCTGTCCACCAACGGTGATGACAGGACCCTGGGGGCTCTCAATGATCCTTTCCTGCTTGAAAAGTCCTGCTGCTTTGATTTCAGTGAGTTCTGCCTGAAGGCGTGCGGTGATGGATTCGTTCATGTAAATCGTTTTGGGAATACAAAATTCCATTAAAATTTGCAACTATGGCAAAGAAATTGCCATAACTGTTGGCGTTCTCCGGATAATTTCCTTTTTCCCGTTTTCAAGACCTTGACCAATTGGAGCAGCAAGACCAGATCCGCTCTTCAAGGCCCCTTTGGCATGCATTGCCAAGGTATCTTTTGCCCCAAAACAGTATTTTTTCTTCGGGCTTGTAACTTTTTGAACTGACCTTCGTATTACAAAGACGCCCATCCACCAAAAACGAAATGACAGAGAGAGAATACAATGACTGTGTTGATGCCCATGCTGATGGTGTGTTCAGGTTCATTTTGAAGAACCTGCAGCATACCGAGGATGCGCGCGATATTGTACAAACTGCCTTTGAGAAAATGTGGAAGAACAGGGATGCGGTGGTGAGAGAGACAGCCAAATCTTATCTCTTCACGGTAGCCTATCACCAAATGATCGACCATATCAGGAAAAGCAAAAAAATGAAATTGACTGATTCATTCAGTGAGGATAGCCGGGTCAGCAGGGAGGTTTCACCATCACTAAAAAGGGAGTTGGAAATGGCCCTTCAACAATTGACGCCCTTGCAAAAATCTTTGATACTCCTGAAAGATTATGAAGGATATACGTATGATGAAATCGGAAAGATAACCGCATTGAACCCCAGCCAGGTAAAAGTGTATTTACACCGCGCAAGGCTTCAGCTGAGAGATTTTGTGGGAAAACCTGAAAACATCATTTGACCAAGGAACCGTACTGAATAATAACATAAACTTCCAAAGAACAAGCAGATTAAACCCCAAGCAAGATGATCAATTTACTGAATTACGAAACATTTTTCCTGCTCTATGCAGATGGCGAATTGTCGCTGTCCGAGGAGGAATCGGTTTTGAAATTTGTAGAACAACATCCTTTGCTTGAGGAGGAATTCAATCGCATCAATTCATTAACATTCACTCCTGACAAGGGTTTGGTGATGATGGACAAGTCAATGTTGCGAATTCAAACCCCCGAAGAAATTGAACCCGTTTATTCATTTGAGCCAGACCCCAGCATTGTTTATCCCAACAGGGCCGGGTTGTACAGAAAGGAAAATGTGCTTCCTGTTTATTGGCTTCGGATGGTTGCCGTGGCGGCGGCCCTATTTTTTACCATGGGCATTGCCTGGATGGTCATGGGAGAGAAGGAAAACATTCCCGCCATTGCCAAAGCAAGCCGCGGTGCCACAAGCCCATCATCAACTGAAACAGTGGATATGTCCAGCCCTACAATAATATCTCCATCATCTGAAAATAAAATAGTGGTATCAGCGCCTAACTTGTCTCATCGGTATGTTGCAGGTCAAGAAAGGACTCTCGCCCAGACAGCTTCTTCCATGAACGCAGTAGGAACTGAAAACCCTGAGGGACAAGTGACCATTGACCTTCAGCAGACCACTGCCATCCTTACTCCGCAGGTTGTTGTGCCCGATCTTGCTGCTGTTTCATCGCCGCAACAAATTTCGGTGCATCAGAAGAGCAATCTCTCAGAAGCTGTTTTGTTGGCTGTCGCTGAACGCATCGCAAGCACTGCAGCGCCAATGGCGCCTGAACCCAACGCCACCATGCTCATCAATGCTGCAATGAAAGAGGAGAAAAAATCAGGATTCCGTGCCATTCTTCGGACCATCAACAGAAGGTTGCTGGATGAACAGGAGTTACCTCAGGACCAGAAATTCATTCAAGTCGCCAACTTTAATATTCCCGTCAATAAATAGAATCATCAATAAAAATAAAGGTATGAAGCATGTAGCAGTGATATTGTTATTAGGTACGTTGTCAACACAAGTGATGGCACAAACCGATACAGTCAATTTGAAAAGGGGTACGACGATCATGAAGATTGGTAATATGACCATCATAAAACCCAATCAGCCTGATTCCAGCAAAACCGATACACTGAAAATTGGAGCGGGCAGCCTGATCATCGTGGGAAAGGGCATTGCTGAAGGGGTTAATAAATTGGGGAAGGCCATTGAAGGCATCGATATCAAAAAAATTGCAGAAACGGCCAGTGATGTGCTGAAGAAAAAGAAACCTAAAAAAGTCTCTACCAACTGGCTGGTGTATGACATCGGTTTTGCCGGATACAATGACAATACCAATTACGCCACTGCTGCAGCACAGGCATTTATAAGGCCTGCAGGAAGCGTGCCAGCGTCAAAAGGAGATTTCGCCTTGAGAACTTCCAGGGTCTCCAATTTCAATCTTTGGTTCTTCATGCAGCGGGTGAGCATCATTGAGAGTGTATTGAACCTGAAATACGGTCTGGGTATTGAGAGCAATAACTATTTCTTCAAGACAGGTATTACATATGTAGATGACATAGCTGTTTATACGACGCGTGGCGGAGTGAATGAATTGGACAAGAACAAGCTGGTGGCCAATTACCTGACTGTTCCGGTGATGCTGAACATCAACACCAATCCGATAAAAGGCAAAAGAGGATTTCAGTTCTCTGCGGGCGTGAGTGGAGGGTATCTTTCCAGCGCAAGGCAGAAGAAAAAAGGACCTCTCGGCACTGATAAAACAAAGTCCAACTTTAACCTCGAACAGTTCAAGCTTTCTTATGTAGCGGAATTGGGCCTTGGTCCTGTAAAATTGTATGGCTCTGTAGCATCAAGCCCCATGCACCAATATGGTCTGGAACAAGTGCCGTATACATTGGGCCTGAGGTTCTCGAATTGATGAATGCGCAATCAGAACCGGTAGCTGTTCAATAAATTTTCCCTGTTCTGTTCTGGCCTGAATTTCAACACATGTTCTTGTTGGGACGCTATGCGTTGTTGGTTATCGGATCCCAGTATTTCTTTCAGGAGAGATGCCCATTCTTCCGGCAGTTGCGGATCTGCATACCAGGCATGAGGTCCGCCTGCTTCTGCGAAACAGGATCCTTTGGATATCAGCACCGGGATTCCTGATTCGATGGCTTCAATGATGGGAATACCGAATCCTTCAAAGAGTGATGGATAGGCAAATACTGTAGCGCCCTGATAGATGGCAGGCAGGTCACTGAAGGCCGCATGGTGGATCAGGGCGACTTCCTTTTCGATATTCAATGCAGCGATGGTGCTTTTTACTTCGTCAAGATATGTTGTTCCTTTTCCAACCAGTACCAGTCCAGGTCTTGCATTGTTGGGCAGTATGGCAAAAGCCTTTAGCAAGGTGATGGCATTCTTTCTTGATTCAATGCTTCCCACCATGAGGATATATCTTTCGGGCAGATCATATTTTTTTCTGACAGCTGCTATTTCTTCTGGTCTATGTTTATGGCGAAATTGTCGGTGGCATCCCTGATAGATTACTTTAATTTTTGCAGGATCTGCTTTCAGAAATTGAATGATATCTTTTGCAGTTTGTTCACTCACCGCAACAATCCTGTCGGCCACCCTGCAGGCATGTTTCACTTTTTGGTGGTGCATCATCACATCAAACCTTGAATAGAATTGCGGATAACGCAGGAAGATGAGGTCATGGATGGTGACGATGGTTTTGACATGCGAAGGAATCCCCATAGGCAGTTCGTGGCTCAAACCGTGGTAGATGTCGAGCGAAGAAAATTCTTTTGCACTGATGGGCAAGGTTGATCGCCAAACTGCTGCCAGTGGGGAAGGCTTCATCCAGGATGGAGGAGTGATGATCTTCAGGTGTGGATCCTGCAGGTATCTTTTTGTTTCGGGTCGGTTTTTTATTTTTGTGGTATAAAGACAGTAGTTGTCGGTTGTGCCTTCTTCCAGCAAGGTATCCACAACGAAGCGGGAATAGTTACCCAGTCCTGTGAAATTGTTGAACAGTCGTTTGGCGTCAAATCCGATTTTCATGATTGCATAATCTGTTTACTTCCATGCCCAGACATGGCCAGTGCGCGTGGCGGGTCTTGTTACATATTTGACCTGATAACCTTTGGCCATCAGAAATGCTGCCATTTCCACTGTTGTGTATTGCTGTGTCTCGTGAGTTTCCATGGCCATTCTTTTGATCCTGCTGAAATAGTTTTCGGGGAGGTTGAAAAGAATATCATACTCGGCTCCTTCACAATCCATTTTCAGCAGGTCTATTGTATCAATTTTATTTTCATTGATAAATGTTGACAAAGCCATCACCTGAATGGAGACCTTGTGAACTGCATTTTCAAAATGAGCTATCCCTGAAATAGAAGTGAAATCATCAGGAGCATCAGTAAAAATATCCATGTGGCCATCCTCTTTCCAGAGCCCGAATGGATGCTGGTTCCAGTGGTGGCCTGGATATTGTGCTTTGTGTTTTTTCATCAGCTGCTGCAGGAAGGGCATGGGTTCAAAGGAGTGGACGGTTGCATTGGGGAAGCAGCGGAAGAAATAAAGTGCTGCATATCCCACATTGGCTCCCACATCAAAAATAACGGGATCTTTTGGGAAGCCCTCATGATCAAAGTGGAGCATATACTGGTCATCAAAAAAACATTCCCTGAAAGGGCCTATCATTTTTTTGGGAACCCGGTAAACATGTCCGTCTTTGAATCTGAAAACAAAATCTTTTCCGGGATGAATGCCCATCTTGAATGCCAAATATTCCGGCCAGTTTTTCAGTTCTTTGAAAATGGCACCGTAACGCTGGAGTTTATACCCTAATTTTCCTCCCTTCATGATTTCGGAGTGTTCTCCCTGCAGTTGCGTGATCGGTGATTCATTCATGGTAGAGGCCAATGTTTAAAAGCAAATTAACGCAATTTCATCCTGACAGCAAGAATTCATTGCAGCCGGATCAATTGATCTGTTTTTTTTCCCACAGCAACAACAGCGATACGCCAAATGGAAAATTGATTTTATTCAGCAATGATCTTTCAAATGAAAATATAGACTGAAAAACTGCATTGATGAAGCCTGATTCGATCATGTCATTGTCTGGTTTCAGTTCTTCTTTTTTTGTTTGGGTAAATATTCTTTGGAGCGACCGCACCAGAAAAATGGGCATGAACAAAAAGAAATTGAAATAGGTTGTCCTGATCAGCCTGCCTCCATGAGGAAAAAAAAGGTTCAGCAATTGGTTCTTCCGGTAGCGGCGAAAATGATGGTTGACCACATCGTGGTTGCTCCACAGCGACATGAAAGCAGGAACAGTGATGAATATTTTTCCTCCCGGTTTACACACCCGAAAAAGTTCGCTGATTGCTTTTTGATCATCTTCCACATGTTCCACCACATCAAAGGCACAAACACAATCAAAAGCGTTATCGGGATAGGGAAGCTCCGTTATCGAGCCCTGATCGATCTTCATTTTCAGTACATCATGGCAAAAGCGATAGGAGGGCTCATCATATTCGATGGATTGTACAATGCCAAAGGGTTCCAGCATTTCGGAAGACCTGCCGGTTGCAGCACCCACATTCAGGATTTGAAGTGGTGCACCTTTGTATACTGATGTTTTGAATTGGTCAAGGATGATACCTTCCCTGACACGGAACCACCAGTGTTCACGCTCCATTTTAAAGTAATCATCCAGAAAGTTTCTGTCCATATCAGATTGTTATTCCCTTTCGTTATTGGCAATATCAGAAAATAAAATGATTGTCGTCCTAAAATACAATCATATTTACTGAAATTTGTTTGAACTCGAAGATATAAATGGGATTCAATAACTTAATACAAAAGATAAAAACCGCCTGGCCTAAGGTATTGACGATCTTATGGTTCCTTCTTCCGGCTGTCTTTGCCATGGTCAAATACAGCTTGGGCACCAAAGCATATAACAACTATCTCATTTATAAGCATGTCTTTTTGAATATTGTCCGACAAGCCAATCTCTATGATTTTTATCCGGGCAGTTATCTCTATCAAAACCATTATGGTCCCAGCTTCAGCTTGATCATCGCTCCCTTTGCCTTGATGCCCGATTCTATTGGCATTTTGCTTTGGTGTTTGGCGAATGCCTTGTTTTTATTTTATGCGATAAAAAAATTACCGCTTGAGCCCAAGGCCATCCAAATGGTCATGTCCATCTCTTTGTTGGAAATGTGTGGTTCGATCCAGAGTCAGCAGTTCAATCCCATGCTCTGTTCCTGGATCATTCTGGCATTTGTGCATGTGATGAAAGGAAGAACAGCCATTGCTGCTTTTTTCATTTCGGGAGGATTGCTGGTAAAGTTGTATGGAATTGTGGCATTGCTCTTTACACCTTTCAGCGGACGGTATCGTTCGATGATCGTATGGATGATCACCGCAGTGTTGATACTGGCCTGTATTCCGATGTTGTATGGTGATGCATCTTTTGTGCTGCATTCCTATGTTGACTGGTACCATCGATTGTTGGGCAAGAACCAGGAAAACATCATGACCAATTTCACGGATGGTATGCAGGATATTTCTGCGATGGGGATGGTCAGAAGAATTACGGGCATCAGCAGTTTATCGAATATGTTGTTTCTTTTTCCCGCAGGAGTACTGACCCTGCTTCCGTTGTTGAAGAGAACGCATTATGATGACAATCGTTTCAAGTTGTTTTATCTGGCCCAGGTCTTGATCGGGCTTGTCATCTTCAGCACTTCCGCTGAATCGCCTACCTATGTGATTGCGGTTACAGGATTTGCGATCTGGTATGCTGCATTTGGTGAGGATCGTCCACAATGGATGAAGTGGATGTTGGTGCTGTTGTTTCTGTTGACTATATTATCGTCAACCGATGTATTTCCTTCGTATATCAGGAATAGTTTGATCAAGCCTTATGCACTGAAGGCCCTGCCCTGTGTATTGGCATGGGGAGTAATAACGGTTCAGTTACTGTTCTACCGGAGAGGGAATATTGATGCTGCGCAAACAACCGGGTGATTTTTCTACTATTGATGATGCATATTCCTGCATGGTGAGGAATTCACCTTCTTTCTTAAGACCCTTCAACAGTTTTTGCAATCGTTCAACCAAATGAGCTCCACAGATGCTTCTGGTGTATCGGGGTAGTCCGTATCCGCTGATGTCTACAAACTCCCAGGGATGGAAGTATAGGCTCAGCACACCATCATTCCTGAGTGTTTTGATGGCAAGTTTCCTGTAGTATTCAAATGGAAAATTTTTAAAGCTCAGCCAAAACAAAGGAATCCTTAACGTGGGACTCACTGATGCAGGGATCCGCAGGAGTTCATTGTCGAAGTAGGAAGTCTTTGGTAAATGCAGGTTGTTGTAGCGACCGGGCAGCCATGTCGGGTGGATTGAGGCGTCATAGGAATAACCGGCATTTTTGACTGCATCAACTGAAACAGGCATCATTCTTGGCATTCTCAATCCTGTGATTGATTTGCCTGTCAGTTCCTCCAGTTTGGATTTGGAATTCCTCAGGTCTTTGGTCTCAAACTTGCTGTGGTAATAGGTATGGGAAGCAATCTCGTGTTTTTCGCTCAGTTCCTTTATCTGCTCGGGAAAATATGCTGCGAAATGGGCCGTGGTAAACAAGGTTGCTTTGATGTCTTTATCCGACAGGATTGGAGAGATTGCCTGAAGCCCAGACATGCCTACCGCCATTTGCTCAGTGATGCTCAACGGTCTTCCATATTCCATCGGCATATCAAACTCTTCCACATCAAAGCTCAACAGGATGCTCTTTATCATAAGTTGGCATTTCTTATGATATAATGTGGTCTCGATTTGCTTTGCATAAAAAGTTTGGCAATGTATATACCTATGATGCCCAATACCAATAAGTTCAATCCGCCGAAGAAGGAAATGGTCAGCATGATTGAAGCCCATCCCGCAACTGTATGCCCTGAAAACAATGCAGAGAGCACATAGGGCAGGAATAACAAAGAGATTATTGAAACAAGTATTCCTAAATAGGCGGAAAAATACAGTGGTTTGGTGCTGAAGGAAGTAAATCCCCTTATGCCAAGATTGAACATCTTGGCATAGGTATATTTGGTTTGCCCATGTTGTCTTTCATTGGGCTCAAACTCGATGCTGACCTGTTTGAATCCCATCCACTTGATAAGGCCCCTGAAAAAAAGGTCCATCTCATTGAAACTTCGCAGTTGTTCCAATGCTTTCCCGCTCACCAGTCGAAAATCTGCTGATCCTTTTTCCAAATAGACTTCAGAGAATTTTGAAGTGAAACTGTAAAAAAGGGAAGAGGTTTTTTTCTTTAGATAGCCTTGATGGCCTGTCTCTTTGCGGCAGGTTCTCACAATCTCATTTCCACGCTCATATTCCTTCAGCATCATGGGGATCAATTCCGGTGGATGTTGAAGGTCGCAATCCATCATGATCACTATTTCTGCATCTGTATGGTCAAGCCCCGCCTTGATCGCAAACTGGTGACCGAAGTTTCTTGAGAGTTCAATGTATTTTACCCTGTTGTCAATTTCTGCAAGTGATTGAATGCCGGAAAGTGTCTGGTCTGTGCTGCCATCATCAATAAAAATGATGTTAAAATCATAATTGGTTTGACCCATGCACTTTGAGATTTCCTCATAAATCGGCCTGATGTTTCCCTCCTCATTGTGGGCCGGCAGTATCAGGGAAACTTTTTTCAAAAATATATATATTAAAACACAAGTTATTTAAATTTTCGGCATCATGAATGTTGTTTGACTGCTTGTGTATAAATATTTGTAATGGGTTTGTCTTTGGAATATGCAAAATTAACCTCTCTCAACCTCCCTAAACCTCTCTCAACATCTTCAACTACTTCCTCCCCCGCTTGATCTCTTCCACCACCGCTGGATCAAGCAGTGTTGATGTATCTCCGATATTGTCGAGCTCGTTTTCTGCAATCTTGCGGAGGATGCGGCGCATGATCTTGCCACTCCTGGTCTTGGGCAATCCTGAGACCAGTTGTATTTTATCCGGTTTGGCAATCGGGCCGATGATGCGGCTCACGGTTGCAGTGATATCCCGGCGGGTCATTTCCTCATCCCCATGGGTTCCATTGTAAATGACAAAAGCATAGATGCCCTGTCCTTTCACATCGTGGGGATAGCCCACCACGGCACTTTCCACAACACCTGCGTGCATGTTGATGGCATTCTCCACTTCGGCGGTACCGATGCGGTGTCCGCTGACATTCAGCACGTCATCAACGCGCCCCGTAATCCTGTAGAAACCATTGTCATCCCTGTAGGCACCATCACCCGTGAAATAGAGGTTCTCGTATGTGGCAAAATAATTGGTTCGGCAGCGTTCATGGTCGCCATAAGTGGTCCTGAGTGTTGCAGGCCAGGGCGACTTGATGCAGAGGTTGCCGGTTACGTTGTTTTCTGTGATTTCAACGCCCTTCTCATCCACCAGCAAAGGCTGCACACCCGGCATGGGCAGGGTAGCATAGCTTGGTTTGGAGGGGGTGATGCCTGCCAAGTTGCTGATCAGCACACCACCGGTTTCGGTCTGCCACCAGGTATCCACAATTGGGCATTTTCTTTTTCCAATGTGTTCATCATACCATTGCCAGGCTTCTTCGTTGATGGGTTCCCCAACCGTGCCCAAAACCCGAAGCGAGCTGAGGTCCTTGTTCTGCAAGGGTCCCAGTCCGAAGGCCATCAGGCTTCTGATGGCGGTTGGCGCTGTGTAGAGGATATTGACCTTGAACTTGTCGATGATGTCCCAGAAACGGCCTGCATCTGGAAAGGTTGGAATCCCTTCGAACATCAAGGAAGTGGCTCCTGCACTGAGCGGCCCGTACACAATGTAAGAATGCCCGGTAATCCAGCCGATATCAGCCGTACAGAAATGGATTTCCTGGGGCTTGTATTGAAATACATTGACAAAAGTATAGTTGGTATAGACCATGTATCCACCGCAGGTATGCACAACACCCTTGGGCTTACCGGTTGATCCTGAAGTGTAAAGAATAAAGAGTGGATCTTCGGCATCCATGGTTTCAGCAGGGCAATCAGGATTGCCTTCGGTTTCTACTTTTCGCACTTCATCTTCCCACCATACATCGCGCCCCATGATCATGCTGACAGCAGTTCGGGTATGGGTGTACACGATAACACGTTTGACAAACTTGCAGCTGATCAGTGCATCATCAATCACATTTTTCAGTGCGATGTCTTTGGCGCCACGGAAGGCACCATCGCAGGTGATGATGAATTCTGCATTGGCATCCTGCAGGCGGTCGGCAATGCTTTGTGCACTGAAACCACCAAAAATGACGGAGTGGATGGCTCCAATCCTTGCACAGCCCAAAACGGCGATGGCCAGCTCAGGGATCATCCCCATGTAAATGCAAACACGGTCACCTTTTTTGACGCCATTGTTTTTTAATACGTTGGCAAACTGATTCACCTTGGTATGCAGCTGTGCGTAGGTGAGCATGCGGTGGTGATCATTCGGGTCATTGGGTTCCCAGATGATGGCAGGTTGGTTGGCCTTGTCGGCAAGGTGCCTGTCGATGCAGTTTTCTGTGATGTTAAGCTGTGCTCCACTGAACCATTTGATGGAAGGCTCCTTGAAATTCCAATCCAGGACCTTGTCCCAGGGCTTCTTCCATTGAAAATGGCTGGCTATATCCCCCCAAAAACCCTCAGGGTCTTCAACACTTTTTTTATAGGCTTCCTGGTAACCCTCATACGACGTAATCTGATATGGATAGCTCATAAGGCATTTAAAATTTAAGAATGGTAAGTTAAAAAAAAACAGATTCTTCCCGATATATTTTTATCTTGACAGCAAATTAACCGCTTAAAACAATTGCCTGACATGCAATCAACTGCAGAAAAAAAAACCATCAGAAAAGTGATATTCGCCTCCTCTGTAGGTACGCTGATCGAATGGTACGATTTTTACATTTTTGGTAGTCTTGCGCCCATTATTGCGATGCAATTTTTCCCCAAGACCAATCCCACTGCTGCCTTGCTGTCAACCCTTGCAACTTTTGCAGCGGGTTTTATTGTCAGGCCTTTTGGCGCCCTGGTCTTCGGAAGGCTGGGCGATATGGTCGGCAGAAAATATACGTTCCTGCTTACCCTGATCCTGATGGGAGGCTCAACCTTTGCCATCGGATTGGTACCAGGCTATGATACGATTGGCTTTGCCGCCCCATTGATTGTATTGCTCCTGCGTTTGGTTCAAGGCCTGGCACTCGGTGGAGAATATGGCGGCGCGGCCACCTATGTTGCTGAACACTCACCCGCAGAACGAAGAGGATATTATACCAGTTGGATACAAACCACGGCTACCCTGGGTTTGCTCTTGTCACTCGGTATTATCCTGATCACCAGAAAAAGCCTTGCCCCCAACGATGCAGATTCTATCCGGGTCTTTGAGGACTGGGGATGGCGGATCCCATTCTGGTTTTCTGTTGTGCTGGTGGGCATGAGCATTTATATCAGGCTGAAGATGCATGAATCACCGCTTTTCAGCAAGTTGAAGGCGGAAGGCAAAACCTCCAAGAATCCCATCAAGGAAAGCCTCATGCACAAGGGCAACCTCAAAATGGTTTTGTTGTCCCTTTTTGGTGCAACAATGGGACAGGGAGTGGTTTGGTATACCGGTCAGTTTTATGCCCAAACCTTTTTGGAGACAGCCTGCAAGGTTGACTTTGAACAGACCAGGACCATCCTGATTTGGGCCATCATCTTTGCCACACCGCTGTTCATTTTCTTTGGCAACCTCAGCGACAAAATCGGAAGGAAATGGATCATCATGGCGGGCTTGTTCCTGGCGGTGATTTCCTATCGTCCTATTTATACACAAATGCTGGCGGTGGCTTCTACCAAAGATGTGGTGATGGATGACAGCAAAACCAAGATTGAAAGGCTGATCCGTCCTGATGATGTAAAAGGACACAGCATTCAAACCACCACCACCATTCATTTGTACCAGAATGGGATCACAGAAAAACTGGTCCACAATGATACGCTCTATGCCAATGGCCTGGAAAAGCCCCAGACAGTGGACAAGCTTTCCAAAGAGCTTCCTGACGATGGTTATTGGACCATGGTGGCCTTGATTTTCGTTCAGATTGTTTTTGTGACCATGGTCTACGGACCCATAGCAGCATTCCTGGTAGAAATCTTCCCCACAAAAATCAGGTATACTTCAATGAGCCTTCCTTATCACCTGGGGAATGGCGTATTTGGAGGCATGACACCGTTTATTGCGGTTTTGTTGGGAACCCTTTATGCGGGTGATGTGTTGGTTGGATTGTGGTATCCCATTGCCATTGCTGTGGTATGCCTCGTGATTGGTACCATCTACCTGTCCAATAAAATTGACCCTGAAGTAAACGATTGATGCTGACAGCCTGTCTGCATCGCCTCAAATTGTAAACGCAAAAACAAAGAAAATGAACACGGTTAAAAAATATTTAGGCCTTGTCTGGATTGCCCTTGCGGTATATTCTTATAGCATTTTGTTAAAAACGGCCTTGGAGCGGATCAGGCTGGTGCCAGGCACCGATACCATCATCCAATGGGGTATATTTGCCATCATCTTTTTGCCCATTGCGATCGGGTTCGTGATGTTTGGTTGGATGGCATTCAAAGGGGCTTATGACCAGTTGCCAGTGTCCAGTGATGAGGTGAAAGACTAAGCAAAACACATGTCCATCAAAGTTGATCATATCCTCAAGCAGTACGGCGATCAGAAAGCGGTAGACCATATCAGTTTTGAAGTGGGTGCTGGAGAGATTGTTGGATTTTTAGGTCCCAATGGTGCCGGAAAATCCACGACCATGAAAATGATCACCGGCTTTCTTCGTCCGGACAAAGGACGCATAGAGGTCTGCGGCATTCCCGTTGAAGGGGAAGCCATCGCCACCAAAAAAAAGATTGGATACCTCCCCGAATTGAACCCGCTTTACCACGAAATGTATGTCCGGGAATACCTGGGCATGATGGCTGGTCTTCACAAGATAACGGCTCCGGCTGAAAGGATTGAAGCCGTGATCAACCTCACAGGATTAACGCCAGAATCACACAAGGAAATAGGACAATTGTCAAAGGGATATAAACAAAGGGTTGGCCTTGCAGCGGCCTTGTTGCATGATCCGGAAGTGCTGATCCTGGATGAGCCAACCACGGGCCTTGATCCCAACCAAATTGTTGAAATCAGGGAAGTGATCAGGAGCCTGGGCAAGAACAAAACCATTCTTTTCTCTACCCATATTTTGCAGGAGGTAGAAGCCCTTTGCGAACGGGTCATTGTGGTCAACAAGGGCAAGATTGTGGCAGACGATAGCATTAGCAACCTTAAAAAACAGCAAACCTCTTCCAGCATTCGGGTTGGATTCAGGGAAGAAGTTTCCAAAGAAGCCCTTTCGGCCATAGCCGGTGTCAGGGCCGTGCTTCAACTTGGCGCAATGGAATGGGAACTTGAAACCACTGATCCAGATGCATTGGGCAAAGAACTTATGGGTTTCGCTTTGCAACATAATGTGAATATCGTTTCTTTGCACACGCAAGCCCGGCGCCTGGAGGATATTTTCAGGGATCTTACCGGGGAGGCCATTTGATTTTCTCCTATACAAGCAGAACAACCCTTAAAATAAATCATCATGAGTTTAATTGCCAGCATCCACGCCAGACAAATCCTAGACAGCCGTGGTAATCCCACAGTAGAAGTTGATGTCATCACCGAAAGTGGTTTCATTGGCCGTGCAGCAGTTCCATCGGGAGCTTCCACCGGTAAGCACGAAGCCGTTGAGCTCCGTGATGGCGACAAAGCCGTTTATGTAGGAAAAGGCGTGTTGAAGGCGATTGACAACGTGAACAATATCATTGCCCCCAAGTTGTTGGGTGTACCTGTAACCGATCAGGCCCTGGTGGACAGGATGTTGATTGATATAGATGGAACAGCAAACAAAGCCAAATTGGGCGCCAATGCAACGTTGGCTGTTTCTATGGCTGTTGCCAAGGCTGGTGCTCAAGCCAGCAACCTCAACCTTTACAGGTACCTGGGCGGTGTAAATGCCATCACCCTTCCTGTTCCGTTGATGAACATCCTCAACGGTGGCGCACATGCCGACAACAAGATTGATTTCCAGGAATTCATGATTGTGCCAACTGGTGCAGCAACCTTCAGCGAAGGACTCCGTTGGGGTGTTGAGATTTTTCACCAGTTGAAAACAGTATTGAAGCAAAAAGGATACAGCACCAACGTAGGTGATGAAGGTGGATTTGCTCCAGACATCCAAAGCAACGAAGAGGCGATTGAAACCGTATTGCAAGCGATTGAAGCGGCAGGGTACAAGCCCGGTGAGCAGGTCTTCATTGCCATGGACGCCGCCACCAGTGAAATGTACAACGAAGCCGACAATACCTACAAGTTTTACAAGAGTTCAGGAAAGGTCATCAGCAGCGATGAGATGGTTGCTTACTGGACGGAGTGGGTTGATAAATATCCCATCATTTCTATTGAAGATGGCATGGCAGAAGACGATTGGGATGGCTGGAAGAAATTGACCGAATCAGTGGGCAACAGGTGCCAGCTGGTGGGTGATGATCTTTTCGTGACCAACGTATTGCGCTTGCAGCAAGGAATTGACAGGGGTATTGCCAACAGCATCCTTGTAAAAGTGAACCAGATCGGAACAGTAACAGAAACCATCAATGCTGTTCGTTTGGCACAAACCAATGGATATACTTCGATCATGAGCCATCGCTCTGGTGAAACAGAAGATACGACCATTGCGGATTTGGCTGTGGCACTCAACTGCGGACAAATCAAAACCGGTTCTGCCTCCCGCACAGACCGCATGGCAAAATACAACCAGCTTCTCCGCATTGAAGAAGAATTGGGCGTGAATGCAGTGTATCCAAAAATGTAGTTTTGGGCTTACCCCGTAACATGAAAATCCTCCTCGCACCAGACAAATTCAAAGGCAGCATAGACTCCATCACACTCTGCAGGTTGATGCAACAGGAAATTATTGCATCATACCCCGATGCTGAAGTGGAATCCTTTCCCATGGCGGATGGTGGCGATGGATATGCTGCCATCGTTAAGCATTATTTCAATACCAGTGATGCTCAGGTGCTGACCGTTGATCCTTTGGGAAGGCAAATCAAGGCCACTTATCAAATCTCAAAGGAAACATCAACTGCCTATATTGAAATGGCGGCAGCTAGTGGTTTTGCCCTGCTTGCTCCCCATGAGCTGGATCCGATGAAGGCTTCCACCTATGGAACCGGACTCATGATCCTGGATGCCATCAAAAGAGGATCCAAAGAAATCTTTTTGGGCATTGGCGGAAGTGCCACCAACGATGGAGGAACAGGGATGGCGGATGCCCTGGGGTATATGCTTCTGGATAAAAATGGTGATCCTTTGGAGGCCTGTGGCGAAAACCTGGCTTCCATCAATGAGATCATCATGCCAGAAACAGATGTGCTGGAAGACATTCATTTTACAGTGGCCTATGACGTCAGCATTCCCTTTTTTGGCCTCGATGGGGCTGCGCATGTTTATGCTCCCCAAAAAGGCGCGGATGCAGCGCAGGTGGACGAATTGGACGAAGGATTGAAGCACCTTGATACCGTTTTCATGAAGTATTTTGGGCGGTCCGTTGAGGTGGCTCCCGGTGCAGGTGCAGCAGGAGGAATGGGCGGCGGATGTGATATTTTTCTGGGGGCAAGGCTGGTACCAGGGGTTGATCACCTGATCGCTGCTGTGGGCCTGGACAATAAAATTGCATCAGCGGATATCCTCATCACCGGTGAGGGAAGGCTGGACGAGCAATCCTTTCAGGGAAAGGTCATAGGAAAGCTGGTCGATCACGCCAGAAAGCATGGTACAAAGCTCTATGCTATCTGTGGAGACAGTTCAATGAACATCAAAGACCTCAATGCAATGGGCGTAGACAGGTTGGTTACCCTTGCTTCACTGGCAGGTTCTCAAGAAGAGGCCATGGCCCATCCAGACAAGTTTCTGTCTGCCGCAATAAAAAAAATACTTTAGATTTAAGGTATGATGCGATGGCCATACTTATCTCTATTCTTCTTCTTGGGTTTTCAAATAGCAGATGCACAAACATTGAAATGGGACAAGCGCTTTGACCAGGCTGTTCCTGAAGATTGGTTGGTGAAACCCATCAACACAAAAGCCAATGTTTACCAAACGGAGAAGGAGGGAGATGTTGTTTTGTACAATGGTTTGGTGCGCAGAAGTTTTAAGGTATCTCCCAATTTTGCCTGTTATGATTTTCAGAACATGAGCAGCTCCCAGCAATTGCTGCGTGCCATCAGGCCTGAAGCCAAGCTCATCATTGATGGAAAGGCATACAATGTTGGTGGCGTGATTGGCCAACAGGAAAAAGCATACCTGCAACAAGAATGGATGAAGGGCTTCAAGGCCGGGGCAGATGATTTTATTTTTACTGGTTATACGGTCACCGACATCAAACCATACATCAACTGGAAGAGAACAACCTGGGCATCGGTGAACAAACAGGCCACCGGAAAATCATTGGCCGTCAGCTTCAGGTCTGCAGTTCCTTCACTCAAAGCCCTTAGCGTTGTGGTTCATTATGAACTATACGATGGGATTCCCCTTCTTGTCAAGTGGGTGGAGGTCATCAACAAAAGCAATAACAACATCGTGGTGAACAGGATTGTCAA
>Ga0209444_10000785_pt1 | contig 17665 bp, 15 predicted proteins | sample LauGreFaBDMM15DN_2_FD_188215 | JGI IMG/M metagenome (GOLD analysis project Ga0209444, IMG submission 188215) | Freshwater lake microbial communities from Lake Michigan, USA - Fa13.BD.MM15.DN (SPAdes) (version 2) | ecosystem: Environmental > Aquatic > Freshwater > Lake | place: Lake Michigan...
TCTTCTTAAGTCTATTAATCCCAACTGCTTGCTGTGGTCTTGTTTGGTTCAGTGGCAAGGGCAGAGGTATGGTTTTGACAGGCGCCGAATAAGTGGGTCTTATCTAAAAGAAGCTCAACTTCGCAGAGAAATTTTAACTCTTTTAGCAAACCGTGAGGGCTGGAGTGATTTAGTTAGAGAAGCGCAAGAATTAGGAGATAAATTTAGACAATTAGCAGCTGGATCTCAGTGGCTACGAGCGTAAAGAGAACTACAGTTATTGATGGCAACAAAGCTTTGGCGATAGCGGATTTAAGCCTTAGCTTGGCAGAGAAAATTATAAATACAAAAAACTAGAATTTTATCAAGCTTTGCATTAAACTCTATCAATCGCCCTTGGCCCGATTTTTCGATGGACCACATCAATAATCCAGTTCATAACACCTTTATGGCCATGGCAATTGCTGCGATGCAACGCACAGCATTAGAGGAACGCAGCGGCGAACCATTTGGAGCAGTTATTGTTAAAAATAACGAGTTAGTTGCAGTTGCTGGCAATAGTGTTGGTCGCGATAATGATCCCACCGCCCACGCGGAAATCAATGCGATTCGCGCTGCTTGCAAGGTATTAAATAGCTGGGATTTAAGTGGCTGCATTCTTTATACCAGCTGCCAATGTTGCCCGATGTGTTATTCAGCAGCAGCTTGGGCTGGCATAAAAAAGATTTACTATGCTGCCGGTTGGGATGACTACAACGACATCTACGACGATCAAGCAATCGGTCGTGATTTACAAAAGCCTGATCACTTAAAAAATCTTGCCCCCGAGCAATTGATGCAATCGGAAGCTGTTGAGGTATGGCAGGCGGTGCGGCGCGATCGGGGCATCACAACAATTCCGGCCCGTTTGCCAAACGCTTGAGATACAGCGCCTCAGTTCCAGCATTTATCCAACCAGTAGCGATGGTTTTGGTGTGAACATTACTAACCCTGCCGCGATGGATGTGAGATATACCGGCCGGAAATATCACTAACTTGCCCCGTTCTGCCTCCTCGTGATGATCCTGCCAATGAAATTCCGTGCCCCCTTGAGGTAAATCATTGCAATAAAGAATCCAGGCCAATAGGCGATGCACCGGTTCAGTGGCTTCTGGGCTGATTGTCCAATCGCAATGCCACGCCTTAAATCCTTCGCCTGGGGCATAACGCTGCAAATTAAAAATTGGATTCACAAATAGCTGCTGCTCAGGGCTGCATTGCAGCAGCAGGGGCCTTTCTTCTAAATATCGATTCAGCCCGGCACTAACGCCTCGCACAATTACATCTGCCAAAGCAAACGCTTCTGGATCACTGCGATCAATCGCCACCAAGCTGATATCGGTAGAACGTTTGGTGGCTTCCATTTTGGAGCTGGCACCCACACCAAAGGCAACACCAGGGGCTTGTAAATCGGAGCGGCGATCAAAAAAGCTGATTACGGCATCAGCCAAGGCTTCATAGCCAGCATTGCGATAGGAGGCGATCAAGCGCATTTATTCAATTTTTGGGTGGATGGTGATGAACACTAGTTTTGATACCCGCCGGCTCTAAACCAAATGAAACGTCCGTCCACGCTTTTATGCGTGTTTGTGACGCTGCTGAACGATCGGGTAGGAGAAAGCCTGGTGTTTCCGCTGCTGCCATTTCTCTTAGCTGGTTTCACCAGCAGTGGCACCACCTTGGGGCTGCTGGCTGGTAGTTATGCCCTGGCTCAATTTTTAGCAACGCCATTGATTGGTGCATTAAGTGATCGCTTCGGGCGCCGCCCAGTGATCGCTTGCTGCGTTGCAGGCACAGTGCTGGGGCTTGGTTTATTTGCAATTACCTTAGAAATTGATTGGCCTATTGCCAGTGCATGGCCCCTGGCGCTTCTATTTTGCGGACGTTTATTAGACGGGTTCAGTGGCGGTACTGCCGCAAGCGCTGGGGCTGTGCTGGCTGATATCAGCAGCCCTGAAAATCGCGCCAAAGCATTTGGTTTGATCGGGGTGGCCTTTGGGCTTGGCTTTATCTTGGGCCCCGCTCTAGCTGGAATCTTGAGCCGCTGGAGCGTTACTTTGCCGGTGTGGATTGCAGTGGCAATTGCAGCAATAAATCTGCTGCTGGTGTTGCTCTTGCTGCCAGAAACCCATCCAGCAGATCAAAGACGGGCCCTGCCTAGCAAACGAGCACTCAATCCTTTTACTCAACTGCTGAAGGTGTTTAAAAATCCAAAAGTGGGCAGCCTCTGCATTGCATTTTTTCTGTTCTTTCTTGCCTTCAACGGTTTTACCGCTGTGCTGGTGCTGTTTTTTAAACAGGTATTTAATTGGGGGCCAGGCCCTGCCACTAGCGCATTTCTGATCGTTGGCGTGGTAGCAACCGTGGTGCAAGGGGCATTAATCGGGCCCCTAGTTTCAAAATTTGGTGAACAAAGGCTCACATTATTTGGCCTTGGCCTGGTGTTAGTTGGTTGCCTACTAATTCCTGCAGCCCCAATTGGCAATGCCCAACCGGTGGTTTTTAGCGCCGTTGGCATATTGGCCCTAGGCACAGGGCTTGTTACACCTTGCTTGCGCAGTTTGGTATCTAGGCGCCTAGATAGCGATGGTCAAGGAGCTGCCCTTGGCAGCCTGCAGGGTTTGCAAAGCCTGGGCAGTTTTCTTGGCCCGCCTTTGATGGGGTTGGCCTTTGAACAACTGGGGTTTAGCAGTCCGTTTTTGTTGGCTGCAGCCTTGCTGCTAGGGGTGAGTTTCCTACTGCTAACGGAACCTTTAAACAAGCCAATTAGTGTTTTGTGATTGGCACTTAAACCCATGGCCGCCGTTGCACTAGCTCCAGAGCTCTACCTAAATCGAGAATTGGGTTGGATTGATTTCAATGAACGGGTGCTAGCTCAGGCAATGGACGGCCGAACACCGTTGCTTGAGCAAGCTAAGTTCAGCGCAATCTTTAGCAACAATCTTGATGAATTTTTTATGGTGCGGGTGGCATCTCTGAAATCACAAGTGGAAGCTGGTATTAGCAGCTTGAGTGTGGATGGGCTCACGCCACTGCAACAACTAATAGCAATTCAATCAAAATTAAGGCCAGTTTTAGAACAACAGCAGCAACACTATCGCGGTGAGCTAAAACCAAAACTAACCGAACATGGCGTATTTGTATTAGATTATCCTCAGCTAAATAATAAACAAAAAGAATGGATTGACAACCATTTCCGTGCTGCAATTTTCCCAGTTTTAACACCTCTTGCCGTTGATCCTGCTCACCCATTCCCGTTCATTAGCAATTTAAGCCTTAATATTGCGGCTTTAATTCGCGATCCAGAAACAGGAGAACAACAATTTGCGCGGGTAAAAGTACCTCAGAAAAATATACCAAGATTTATCAAAATACCAACAGAACTTGCAGATCAAGCAGCTCCCGTTCTCTATAGCGCCGTTCCCCTAGAGCAGTTGGTGGCCTTCAACCTCGGGCTGCTCTTCCCTGGCATGGCAATTGAAGGGCACTATTTCTTCCGCGTTACACGCGATGCAGATTTGGAATTAAGGGAACTGGAAGCAGACGATTTAATGGTGGCATTACAGGAGGGGCTACGTAAAAGACGCATGGGTGGAGAGGTGGTGCGTTTAGAAGTAACAGACGAAATGCCACAGGATGTAGTTGATCTACTGATGGAAGGAATGGCGGTAGAAGCGGAGGATTTATATCGCATTAATGGACCACTCGGCCTAGATGATTTATTTGCTCTCACCGGCGTAGCGCTTCCGCAATTAAAGGACGCTGCTCAAGTGGCCCGCATCGCTGCACCGTTAGCACGGGCCCAAAAAGCATTGCTCGCTGATGGCTCAATCAAAGCAGAGGAATTTGAAAGCGTCTTTGATGTTTTAAAGCGTGGCGATGTGCTTCTGCATCACCCCTACGACCTATTTAGTTCGTCGGTGGAGGAATTTATTGGCCAAGCGGCAGATGATCCCGATGTATTGGCAATAAAAATGACATTATATCGTGTATCTAAAGATTCAAAAGTTATTAGTTCTCTGATAACTGCAGCTGAAAATGGCAAACAAGTAATGGCACTAGTAGAACTAAAAGCCAGGTTTGATGAAGAAAATAATATTCAATGGGCTAGGCAACTTGAAAATGCTGGTGTGCACGTGGTTTATGGCGTTATCGGCCTTAAAACCCACACCAAGGTAACTCTGGTGTTGAGGCGCGAACGCGAGGAACTGCGTTCCTACGTGCATGTGGGCACTGGTAACTACAACTCCAAAACCTCCAGGCTCTACACCGACGTGGGCTTGCTTAGCGCCAGGCCTGAATTGGGGCAGGATCTAGTGGAACTCTTTAATTATCTAACCGGCTTTTCAAAACAACAAAGCTTCCGAAAACTTTTGGTGGCCCCCGTTACCTTGCGCGCAGGCATGGAATCTCTCATAAAAAGAGAAATCGAACATGCCAAGGCCGGCACCGAAGCTCACATCATTGTAAAAATGAATTCATTGGTGGATCCTCGCATCATCTCACTGCTTTATGAGGCTTCCAGAGCTGGAGTGAAGATTGAACTAATTATCAGAGGTGTATGCAGCCTGCTTCCAGGCCTAGAGGGCCACAGTAGCAACATTTCAGTAATAAGTATTATCGGACGCTTTCTTGAGCATTCGCGTATCTTTTGGTTTAAGAACGGCGGCGATGCTCAAGCTTTTATTGGTAGCGCCGATTGGATGGGCCGCAATCTTGATCGCAGGGTGGAAGCGGTAACGCCTGTGGAGGATCCTGAATTACGTAGCAGTTTGGAGCAGTTGTTGCACATTTACCTGGCTGACAACCGCGGTGCCTGGGATATGCAACCAGATGGCCAATTCCTGCAACGCCTGTGCAATGAAAACGAGAACAACTCTCAACTTGAGCTCATGGAAAACTGGAATGCAGTTCAAGGGCAAAACAGCTAAACAAATTGGTAGGGCTCAAATAACTAATGTTTCTTATGGATAAAAGTTAAGAACTATGAGCAAAAACCAAACAAAAAACCAATCTCTAAACCGGCCCTTATTAGCTATTTCAAGGCAGTTAATCAGTGGTGCCCAAGCTTTAGGAGGAACATCAACAAAACGGTAGATTTTGTTTAGCGTTGATTTGCGGATTGTTTTCGCAAGCGGCACACAAATTAGCTGATAGCAGTGCTATGTTCTGGCCAAATTTAATATGAGAGGCCAGGGTGATGGGGACACCACTGGGGGCTCGAGCAGAAGGTGAAAAACCTTTGGCTCGCCCTGCACAATTACGCAGCACTTCCAAAACAAGTGGCCGATTGAGCACGGATTCAATCGGTTGGTATTTAAGCAATATTGGAAGGGTCCCTCTGCTCACTGCTGCAGAAGAAATCGAACTTGCCCACCAAGTGCAGCAGATGAAGCGACTGCTGGAAACAGTAGAAGCAGAGCGCACTCCAAGGCAGCGCCATCAAGTGCGAATGGGTTGCCGCGCAAGGGATCGAATGATGGCAGCCAACTTACGTTTAGTTGTTAGTGTTGCCAAAAAATATCAAAATCAAGGCCTTGAATTGCTTGATTTAGTGCAAGAGGGTGCGATTGGTTTAGAGCGGGCCGTTGATAAATTTGATCCGGCGATGGGATATAAATTCTCCACCTATGCCTATTGGTGGATTCGCCAAGGGATGACCCGCGCTATTGATAACAGTGCCCGCACCATTCGCTTACCAATTCATATCAGCGAAAAGCTCTCCAAACTACGCCGTATTACAAGGGAACTTTCCCATCGGTTTGGACGCCAGCCAAACCGGCTCGAAATGGCCCATGCCATGGGTATGGAACCGGAGGAGCTGGAGGAGCTGCTTAGCCAAAGCGCCCCTTGCGCTTCCCTTGATGCCCATGCCAGAGGAGAGGAAGATCGCAGCACCCTTGGTGAATTAATTCCAGATCCAGCCAGTGGCGAACCGATGGAGGGGATGGATCGCCGCATCCAAAAAGAACATCTCGGCACCTGGATTACCCAATTAAACGAAAGGGAGCAAAAAATTCTCAAATTACGCTTTGGCCTAGAGGGAAGCGAACCCCTTACCCTGGCTGAAATTGGTCGCCAGATCAATGTATCTCGGGAACGAGTGCGGCAATTAGAAGCAAAAGCAATACTTAAATTGCGATTGATCACCAACCAACAACAAGCAGCCTAATAATTAGGTGCTTACAGGTTTAGCGCTGATCACCGCTTGGTTAGGAGCTGTTTTTATTTTTGCTAGTTTAATAAGTAAGCGCTGGCCACAACAACAAGAATTAAGCCGAAAGGTTGTGCATATCGGCGCAGGCTTTGCTTTACCTATTGCTTGGGCTACTGAGATTCCAGTATCGCTTGCTCTTGCTGCTGCTGCACTAGCTAGCTCTTTAGCTCTAATAAATCATCGTTGGCGGCTTTTAGCTTCCATTGAAGATGTAGGACGTTTTAGCTACGGCACTGTTGCCTACGGCGCTTCTATCACTATATTACTTGCATTTTTTTGGCCGCAGCGGGCAGACCTTGTATGTGCTGCCGTTTTAACTATGGCCTTAGCTGATGGTTTAGCTGGCTTGCTTGGGGCTAATTTCTCCTCTCATCGCTGGCAAATATTTGGGCAAACAAAATCAATCATTGGCACCGCCACCATGGCTCTAGTAACACTGCTGGTGATAGCACTACTCCTACCCAATTTGCCGTGGCATGTAGTGATTGCAATCGCTACAAGTGCAACTTTATTAGAACAATTCAGTTGGGCCGGCCTCGATAATCTCACTGTGCCCTTACTCGTGGGCGTAATGGGCGCCTGGCTAAGGGGCTAGAAATTAACCAACAGCTTCTGCCAATTGCTCCAATAGAGTTTCAGTAGTAGCAAGGTCGATGCAGGCATCAGTAATACTTTGCCCGTAGGTGAGCTGCGTAAGATCAACCGGAAGCTTTTGATTACCGGCCACTAGATGGCTTTCAAGCATCACGCCCATCACTGCACTACCGCCTTGCTTTACCTGGGTTGCCACCGCTTCTAACACCTCCCCTTGGCGGCGGTAATCCTTATTTGAATTGCCATGGCTGCAATCCACCATCACCCGATGGGGCAAACCTGCTGCCTTCAACTGATTCTCAGCTGCAGAGATCGCTTCTGGGTGATAGTTAGTGCCACTGCCACCACCCCTTAACACCAAATGACCATCCGGATTACCGGTGGTGGAAACAATGGCTGCATGGCCTTGGCGGTTGATGCCAAGGAAGTGATGGGGGCGAGAAGCGGCTTCCATTGCGTTAATTGCAACAGTGAGGCTGCCATCAGTGCCGTTTTTATAGCCAATTGGCATCGATAAACCAGAAGCCATCTCACGGTGAGTTTGGCTTTCAGTAGTGCGGGCGCCAATGGCGGTCCAGCTGATTAGATCAGCGATGTATTGGGGCACCACCGGATCAAGAAGTTCAGTGGCAGCAGGTAAACCACGTTCAGCAAACTGCAATAACAAATTGCGCGCTCGCCGCAAACCTGTATTGATGTCGTAACTGCCATCGAGATGGGGATCGTTAATCAAACCTTTCCAACCAACGGTGGTACGCGGCTTTTCGAAATAAACCCGCATCACAATTTCTAAACTCGCCTGCAATCGCTCACGAATTTGCACCAGGGCGCCTGCATATTCTTCCGCAGCACCTAGGTCGTGAACAGAGCAGGGGCCAACGATAACTAGTAAACGACGATCTTCTCCCGCAAGGATGCGTTTGATCCGCGCTCGCGTGTTGCGAACAGTGAGGGCAGCCCTTTCGGTGAGGGGCATGTCGCTCTGCAAAATAACGGGAGCCACCAGTGGGCGGGTCTCCACCACATGCAGATCAGAGGTGGGCTGCATAACGGGGCACAGGTGCCAGCTCCTTTGCACCCTAAAGGGTGAAGAATAGGAACAAATAATTTGTATCGCAGATGCTCATCGCCTATCGCGCTGCCGCTAGTGCCCGTGAAGCCCTCGGTGTGCCCCCACTGCCACTTGATGCCGCGCAAACCCAAGCGCTTACTGAGTTATTACAGCAACCACCCAAGGGGGAAGGCAGCTTCTTGCTCCAGCTGCTGAGTGAAAGGATCCCCCCTGGTGTGGATGAAGCGGCCTATGTGAAGGCCAGCTGGTTGGCAGCGGTAGCAAAAGAAGAACTAACCAGCCCCCTGGTGAGTTGTGAGGAGGCAGTGCAGCTGCTCGCCACAATGATTGGCGGCTACAACGTGGCAGCTCTGATTGAATTGCTATCACACCAAAAACAAACCATTGCGGCAGCTGCAGCAGAAGCGTTAAGCAGCACGGTGCTTGTTTATGAGGCGTATCACGATGTAATGGAATTAGCAATTAGTAATCAATATGCAAAGCAGGTAGTTGATAGCTGGGCGGCAGCTGAATGGTTTAACAAAAAGGCGCCACTGGCGCAGGAAATAACCGTTCGGGTATTCAAGGTTGCAGGAGAAACAAACACCGATGATTTATCACCTGCCACCCATGCAACTACCCGCCCTGATATTCCATTACATGCCCAAGCGATGCTGGAAACGCGAATGCCAGGGGGTTTAGCGGAATTAGCTAAATTAAAAGCAACGGGCTATCCGATTTGTTATGTAGGGGATGTAGTAGGCACTGGAAGTTCACGTAAATCAGCAATTAATTCGGTGTTGTGGCACATTGGCAACAACATTCCCCATGTACCAAATAAACGTAGCGGAGGAGTAATTTTAGCAAATAAAATTGCACCGATATTTTTTAACACCGCTGAAGATTCAGGGGCATTACCTATTGAATGCGATGTTAGCCAATTAAATACAGGTGATTTAATCACAATACGGCCCCACGAAGGAACGATAGAGCGAGCGATTGGAGAAGAAAATTGCGGAGAGATAATCGCTAGATTTGAATTAAAACCAACAACATTATGTGATGAGGTGCAGGCGGGCGGGCGCATACCACTATTAATTGGTCGCGCCTTAACAGATAAAGTACGAATGCAACTTGCTATGCCAATCTCTGATGTATTTATACGCCCAAAACCTACTATTGAGAATACTAAGGGTTTTACTTTAGCCCAAAAAATGGTGGGTAAAGCCTGTGGGCTTGTTGGGGTGCGGCCCGGCAGCAGCTGCGAACCGTTGATGAGCACCGTTGGCAGCCAAGACACCACAGGCCCGATGACCCGTGATGAATTAAAAGAATTGGCCTGCCTAGGGTTTTCTGCTGATTTTGTATTGCAAAGCTTTTGCCACACGGCTGCATATCCCAAGCCGGTAGATCTCAAAACCCATGCCGAATTACCAGATTTCATTGAATCCAGAGGGGGTGTGGCCTTGCGGCCAGGTGATGGCATCATCCACAGCTGGTTAAATCGCATGTTGCTGCCCGATTCCGTGGGAACCGGCGGTGATAGCCACACCCGTTTCCCATTGGGCATTTCATTTCCGGCCGGTTCCGGCCTGGTGGCTTTTGCAGCAGCGATCGGCGCGATGCCATTGGATATGCCCGAATCGGTGCTGGTGAAATTCAGCGGCTCTTTGCAACCCGGTGTAACCCTGCGGGATGTGGTGAATGCAATTCCCTATATGGCAATCAAGCAGGGGCTGCTAACAGTAGATAAAACAAACAAAATAAATATTTTTTCTGGCCGCATTATGGAAATTGAAGGGCTACCAGATTTAAAATTAGAACAGGCATTTGAATTAACTGATGCCACGGCAGAACGCAGCTGCGCCGGCAGCACAATCAAGCTGAGTATCGCAACTGTTAGCGAATACCTACGCAGCAATATTGCGCTACTAAATAATATGATTAGCAATGGCTATGGCGATAGCCGTAGTTTGCAGCGGCGGATTAAGGCGATGGAAGCATGGCTAGCAAATCCAGTGCTACTAGAAGCTGATCAGGATGCTGAATATGCAGCGGTGCTTGAAATCAACCTAGATCAAATCACTGAACCAATTCTTGCCTGCCCCAATGATCCAGATAATGTAAAAACCCTTAGTGAAGTAGCTGGCGATCAGATTGATGAGGTATTTATTGGCAGTTGCATGACAAATATTGGCCATTACCGGGCCGCTGCAACCCTATTAAAAGACGAGGGGCCCAATGCAGCAAAGCTCTGGGTTTGCCCGCCTACCCGGATGGATGAAGCGATGTTAAAAGAGGAGGGCTACTACGCAATATTTGAAGCAAGTGGTGCCCGCATGGAAATGCCTGGATGCTCGCTATGCATGGGTAATCAAGCCAGGGTAGAAAATAACACCACGGTATTTTCCACTAGCACCCGTAATTTCAATAACCGGCTTGGTGATGGCGCCCAGGTGTATTTAGGCAGCGCAGAATTGGCCGCTGTATGCGCTCAACTCGGCAAGATTCCAACAAAAGAAATATATCTTGCGTTGGCAGCAAACAAAATAGACCCAAACAAACAAGAGCTCTATCGCTATTTAAATTTTGATCAAATCAAAAACTTCAGTGATGCCACTTGCTCAAGCTGATTCCAGGCGCTCAGTTCAGAGGTGACCCACCAACTGGGGGAATTGCTGCTGCAGGATTTTTTGCCGAGATCGCAGATCCTCGAGCAGCAAGCTGATCGCTGGATTATCAAGCCATTCAGTTAGCAGGATCAGAGCTTCACCACCGATGAAGTCATGTTTCCAGTCAAGCGGGCTGAGGTTGCTTTCAGCAGCAAGGGATATACAACTGCCGTAGGAAATGCTTGAAGCATCTTCCGTTATCCGATCCCATGGGCCAATGTCATAGCGATTAAGCGAACTGATCCCAGTAAATCCCCTAGCGCGAATAGCATTAGCAAGCTCTGGATAAAGATTATCGGGCACAATGAGTGTTGGAAACTTATTAATATCTCCAAAGCTGAGGCCTCGCTCATTGGCCAGTGGATGGCAGTAGCTAACCACCAGTTCGCCAGGCCAATCCCAAAGGGGTATTACGGTTAATTCAGGGGATGAAGGTAAACCCTTGAGGTCACTTGTTATCAAAGCATCAATGATCCTGCCTTGAAGCAGTCCAAGCATTACTGCATTGCCCCGGTGGTCACAGGTACCGAGAAGCCAACCAGGCATAGGGGCCGCGCAAAGCTGCGGCCTTATGTAGTGGGTGGCATCAAGCCGCAGGGGACGGTGGCCCAGGAAGCGAGCCTGCTGGTGAACAAGCCGCTGCAACGCCAAAAGGGTGAGGTCTCCCTGCAGCTCAAACTCAGCGTTCCTCACCAGCTCAAGACCTAAGACCTTGAGGCTGGCTCGAATTCGGCGTGTTACGGAGCTCTCGTCGCAGTGGGAACTACGTGCAGCAGCAGCGCCTGAACGCAGCCACTGCACTAGATCCAAAGCCTCCATCTGCTCAAGAGCTAGCAATTTGTTATTACCAGCTTTAGTTGGCTAAAATAACATTAAATAGCAATAAAAGCACATACAAAATCACATGCCAGCTTGCGAATAACGCAAGCCCCTTGGCTTAGCCTACGGCTTCATGATGCTTAAGTTATGTGTACCTGATTCTTTATTGGGCAAATTTCGAGATATCGCGGGCATTACCTACTCATGGTAGTAGCAATATGCAGAACTACATTAATATCAGGCTTGCGAATCTTGCAATTTTGGGAATCCCCCCCAAAGGTTAAGAATAAAATCCCACATTTGCTCTAAATTAAGAGAAATTCTTCAACAAACAAGTTGAGATATCTAAAAGATGAAGAACATTATTCAGAATCGAGTTTTAGCACTCTCATTGCTTAATATTCTTGGCAGCTCCCATATGGTGTCAGCCAGAGAGCTGCGCGAAGCTATAGCAAAGGAACTTAATTTAGATTCAAAAGCATTGAGCCAAGCGCCTGATCTACAGCAAATTACCTTTAATAATCAGTTTAATAATCAAATAGACTTGGTTTTATTATTTCTATTCAATTCAGGCCTTATAGAGTGCCCATACGAAGCAACCTATACGCTCAGTGAAGCTGGCAAACAGCTGCTTGCGAAATCTCCTTCCGATCAGGAACTGCACGATAAAATGTCAGCAAAAATCAAGCGTCTGCCGGCTGAAGATTTTAAAGAATTCATACTTAGTTTGCGTCAATTAAGTATTGATTTCGCTCAGGAAATCGCCGATCAAATACCAATGGATGATGATCCGGAAATATCAGATTCCTAGATCAAATTAAACCCTAAATTCTCCACCCACTGAATAACCGTCTGCATTTGACCAGTCAAACTTCAGGGTTCCAATGCGCCCACCGGCAACACAAAAACGCCATCGGAGCGTTGATAGCCTTAACCCTTGCCGCACACCACCGCCAGGAAAGCTGGCTCCCCTGTGCGTTGAGTATCAATTTGTTCACAAAACTGCACGATTGCATCTACTTCCACACCATATTTATCTCGGTAATGGAATATTTCGCCATCCATCGCCTGCGCTAGCACCCGCAGGTCGCGTATCACAAGTGATTCAAATAAAAAACCGAGCCATTCCAGATCACTAAGCAAGCGATCTAGGAAATTCATTTACAGAAATAACGCCCAAACCAGGCCGCCAAGCCAAACTGGGCAAACGCAAGCTTGTTACACCCCTGAACCAGGAAACCCTGCTGTTTGAACCAGCCCAGCCGCAGCTGGGGGCACTGAAAACAGTGCTGGCATTCCCAAGCACCTACAGCGTTGGGATCACAAGCCTGGGCTATCAAGTGGTGTGGGCAACCCTTGCCAAGCGGCCTGATGTGGATGTGCGCCGTTTATTTACAGATCAAGGCGACCCATTGCATCGCCATTGCGATCTATTTGGTCTTTCCTTGAGTTGGGAACTAGATGGCCCGGTGTTGCTCGATCTTCTGCAGCAACAGCGAATTCCGATCTGGGCAAGCCAACGAGGTGAGAACGATCCCCTTGTATTTGGCGGTGGCCCTGTTCTCACTGCAAATCCAGAACCATTGGCACCTTTTTTTGATGTGGTGTTGCTTGGAGATGGAGAAGATCTACTACCAGCATTTATTGATGCGCTGCAATTACATCGCAATGCATCCCGCAGCCAACGCTTACGCCAATTAGCCCAGCTGCCTGGCGTTTATGTGCCGAGCCTTTATGTGCCGCGCTATTCCAAAGTGGGCCTGCTGGAACGAGTGGAACCAATAGAGGCAGGCATTCCAGCAACAGTGGCTAAACAAACCTGGCGCGGGAACAACCTCACCCATTCAGAAGTAATCACTCCAGAAGCTGCCTGGCCCTCAATCCACATGGTGGAAGTGGTTCGTAGTTGCCCGGAGTTATGCCGGTTTTGCCTAGCCAGTTACCTAACCCTGCCGTTTCGCACGCCATCACTAGAAGCAGACCTGATCCCAGCGGTGGAACTTGGTTTAAAAGCCACTACACGGCTTGGCTTGCTCGGTGCATCAGTTACCCAGCATCCTCAATTCAACGATCTACTGAGCTGGCTAGCTCAAGATCGCTTTGATGGTATTCGCCTCAGTGTGAGTTCAGTGCGCGCCGCCACTGTTACACCTCAATTAGCTCAAATCCTCGCAAAAAGAGGTGGTAAATCTCTCACGATTGCGATTGAAAGCGGTAGCGAACGAATGCGGGAAGTAGTTAATAAAAAACTAAATACCGATGAAATTTATGCCGCTGCCAGATACGCAAAAGAAGGCGGATTAATAGGCCTAAAGCTATATGGAATGGTGGGCTTACCAACAGAAGAAGAAAGCGATGTGGAAGCCACTGCTGATCTCTTGCTAGCCCTTAAAAAAGCAACCCCCGGCCTACGTTTATCCCTTGGAGTAAGCACTTTTGTGCCCAAAGCCCATACCCCTTTTCAATGGTATGGCGTGCGGCCAGAAGCAGAAAAACGCCTAAAGCTGCTCGCCAAACGTTTACAACCAAAGGGAATTGAACTGCGGCCTGAAAGCTATGGCTGGAGTGTGATTCAGGCCCTATTTTCCCGTTCTGATCGCCGCTTAGCGCCAGTTATTGCAGCAGTTGGCAGCCAAAACAACAGCCTAGGGGGTTGGAAAAAGGCCTATCGGGAACATGCCAATACCCTGCCGCCTTGGCAGGAGCTAATCCATAACACCTGGAACACCTCGGTGGTGCTGCCCTGGGATCACCTGGAAGGGCCTCTAGCTAAGGCCACCTTGGTTGGTCATTTGGGGCGGCCAACAGGCAGCCCGTAATCCAGCCAGCAGTAACCAGCCAGCCACATTGATTCGCCCGTCGTAGAGCGGCAAATCGCTGGCATGTAGTAACACCAAAATCAATACTGCCGCCCACCATGCACGCTCAAATACAGGTCCGGTTGCCATACCCAAGCGGGCAGAGCGCAACAAAAGCCAGGCCACCACTCCCACCACCAAAAGAGCCACCGGCCAGCCATGGCTGATCGCAAGATCTAAGGGCAAATTATGGGGATGGCCATGCCATACACCCGTTCGCGAGGGATAAATCAAACTGAAAGCAGCTGCCCCCCAGCCCAGCCAGGGTTGTTCGGCAACCAATCCCGCTGCTACCGTCCACTGCCCAAAGCGGGTGGAAGCTAGGGGCCTATCACTAAAAGCCAGATCGCTAAGCCGGCCCCAAATCGCCTCTGGTACCAAAGCGCGGGCGGGCTGTTGTAAAAAATCCGGTATTACTGGCAACACAGCAAATCCCACCGGTATTAGTAACAGCAGCATTAGCGGCATTAACCACAACCAACGGGCCGGGCCCAGCACCAAAGGCAAGGCCAGCACGGCTGCTCCCCAGCCATTCCGGGAATCAGTGAGATAAAGGGCTGCCAATTGAGCAATCAGCAAAACCAACAACAACGGCAACTGCCAGCGGGCTTTACCAGCCTGAAACCTGCTGAAACATTCAAATGTTGCTGCTAGAAGCAAAGGCCAACTGAATGCCAACCAAGCAGCGGCGATATTGGCGTAATCAAATAAGCCCGACAACCTTCCTGCCGGCATGCCCCCTGGGGCCATATGCCAAATCAACAAACCGCCAAGGGCTTGCCAGGGACCACTCCAGCCAAGCCATAACTGGCCCAAACCGCTAAAAATCACCGGTAGCGTGCCGGCAACGAATAACAAAGCGATCCGCCGTCGCGCCTCAGCAGTGGCCACATAGGGCTGGAATCCCCAAAAACCCCAGAAAAATGGCAGCCAATTCATTAGGCCAAACCAAGCCAACCAGCCACTGAATGCGCGGCTTGCACCAAGCAGCATTAACACTGCGATCAATAAAAAAATACGGTTAAGGCGATCGTTCCACCACGGGCGCCTGTGGCAACGGCTGCCTTGCAACAGGGCCCAAAACAGCGGCGGCACCGCCAGCAACAAACTGCTGGGCAACAAAAAAACCCCAATCTGAAATGCAATCCAGCCCGATGCCGTGGCTGCCGCAGGCCGTTGCCCCTGCACCCTGGTATTTAAGGCTGCAAACCGCATAGGGCTAATCAAACACCGCTGTGCGGCCGCGATAAACCATTACCTGATCGCATATATGCAATCTCACTGCCCGAGAAAGGGCCAAACGCTCCATATCTCTTCCTTTACGAATTAAATCATCCACATCATCCCGGTGGCTCACATGAACAGTGGCTTGCTCAATGATCGGGCCGCCATCGAGTTGTTCTGTTACGTAGTGGGCGGTGGCACCAATTAATTTGACGCCACGCTCCCAGGCCCTTTGATAGGGATTTGCACCGGTAAAGGCGGGTAGAAATGAATGATGAATATTGATCACCTGATGAAAAGCATCCGGCGGATCAAAACTACTTAAAAATTCTGGTGTAAGCACCTGCATATATTTAGCAAGCACCACCAGCTCGATTTTATGTTCTGCTAACAGTTGCAAGTGCCGGCTTTCCGCCTCTGCTTTATTTGCCGCATTAACAGGCACATGTTCAAAGTGGGCGCCAAATTCTTCTGCAATTCCTGCAAGATTAGGATGATTAGATATCACTAACGGCACCTGCATTGGCAGCTCTCCAGTACGCACACGCCAAAGTAAATCTAATAAGCAGTGATCTTGTTTACTAACAAAAATTGCAACCGGCGGCCGGTGATTAGAAAAATTTACTTTGTATTGGCCGTTTAAACGTTGGCAAAGGGCGCGGGCTGCAGGGCAGATCGCCTCCCGCGGCAAGCCAAAACTTTCCAACTCCCATTCAATTCGGCTTAGAAATAAACCAGCACCTTGATCGCTATGGTGATCGGCATGAACAATATTTCCCCCATTAGCTGCCACCCAGCCTGAAAGTTCACTTACTAAACCAGCACGATCTGGGCAGATCAATTGCAGAATTGCGGTGGCGATTGTCATGATGTTAATTAACTCTGAAGCGCATTAAATTGTTGCTCCCTACAAACGCGAAGCTGGTTTTCAGCAGTAAGCAAAAAATTAAAAATTCCCTGCTCTTTTACCTGATAAAACACCAAGCTACCTTTTGGTTTGCGTTGCACCACCCCAGCAATTGTAAGAAGCTTGAGATGCTTAGACACCAAGGCCTGGCTAAGGCCAGTGGCCTGCACTACAGCCGTTACATTTAAGGGACCCTCCCTTAATACTGCAAGCACCATCAGGCGATTGGGTTCACTGAACACCTTGAAATACTCAGCAAGCGCTTCTGGAGAGGTGCAATTCAATCAAAAAGATATTAATAACACGATAAAGATATCGTGTAGGAACGATTTCATCAAGTCATTCACTGAATTTCGTTCGGTTTTCCACTGCCTGCAAGCAAGCCCTCCTGGTGAGGGCCATCGAGGTGAGCGTTGGGCTTTGCCAGCCGGAACTAGGCCAACAGCTGCCATCGGTAACCAACAGGTTGCTGCAGGTATGAAAACGATTCCAACGATCCAGCACTGATCGCTCAGGCTTATCGCCCATGGGTGCACCACCTAATTCATGGATGTAGTAGCCGGGTGGTGGCACCGCTTGGGAGCCGGCGGCACTAGCCGTTAGCCATGGTTCGATCAATGCCAAGCGGAACAAATCTTCGATGGGTTTGATCTCACCGCCCGCTGCCTGCACCACGGTTTGAATGCGGCTGAGCATCAAATTCACCAGGGTTTGTTCTGCTATGCCCCAAGCCATTGCGATATGGGCCACCGGTAAACCCCAAGCATCACAACGGCCGTGATCAAGGCAAACGCGATTGCTGGGATCTGGCAGCACCTCCCCATGGCCAATTAAAAAGCCAATTGCCGCCTTTGGATCACGACGCAACAGGGCAGGCGGATCCAAGCGCTGCACCCCACACCAAAGGCCATAGCCATCGCCAGTATTAGGAATAAAAGCGCTTTCAGCCCCCGACAAACCGGTACCCAGAGGCGCTGGTGCCTGGGGTGGCAAGGCAAAAAAGCGTGCAACCGACACATGATCCATCAAGCCCAAACCGAGCAGGCCATAGGGATCGATCAAGCCCTTGCTGCAGCGATCATCACGGGACAACAGCAGCAAACGCAGGCTTTCAATTGTGGAAGCACAAAGCAACACCAGCTTTGCTTTGGCGCGATGCATGGCACCGCTAGTGGCATCAATAAACAACACCCCCTCAAGTTGATCTTGGCTTGGCGATAGCAACAGCTCAGCAACAACCGCGCCACTGCGCAGGGTTACCAAACCGGTGGCCAGGGCAGCAGCTAGGGCACCACCCTGGGCGCT
>Ga0209444_10000790_pt1 | contig 17628 bp, 15 predicted proteins | sample LauGreFaBDMM15DN_2_FD_188215 | JGI IMG/M metagenome (GOLD analysis project Ga0209444, IMG submission 188215) | Freshwater lake microbial communities from Lake Michigan, USA - Fa13.BD.MM15.DN (SPAdes) (version 2) | ecosystem: Environmental > Aquatic > Freshwater > Lake | place: Lake Michigan...
ACCTGAGCAAGAGCGAAGTAAAAAGCTGGCCAATAATCGGTTGGGGAGCCCAAGCACTGGACGTAGTATTCGTGGACCGCAGCAGCAAAGAGTCCCGCAGCGCCTCGCGCGCCGCCCTGTCTGATCGTGTTCAGCGAGGGCTCAGCCCGGTAGTATTCCCAGAGGGCACCACCACCGAGCGCGGGCTTTTAGAATTTAGTCCCGGAATGTTCTACACGGCCGCAGAACTAAACGTACCCATCGTGCCCTTTGTGATGGAATATTCCGACCCCAAAATGGCCTGGGTTCACGACGACACCTTCGTGAGCCACCTGCTTAAAATGCTGTCTCGCCCCGCATGGAGCGTTGACCTCTACATCGGAACCCCCCTGCGCAGCAACGACGGGGCAGCACTCGCCGAGACCGTGCGGGCTTGGATGCTCGAGCGGGTCAAAAAATAGTTGGATATTTGCCCAAGACCAATGGCATCATCCGCATCATCCACGTTTTTTGTAAGGCTCAGCAAAGGAATCCTCGCACTTAGCCTTCTTGGTTTTGGGTCCTGCCAGCGCGAACTGCTGACCGTCAACGACCTCGACCTTACGCTGCGTCCTGGGTTGGTAATGCCCTTGGGCCAAATAGACCTGACCCTTGTCGATGTTTTTAATCCAGACAGCAGCCTGGTTACGACCGATCCGGACCAAACCTACCGCCTGGTTTAACGTCAACGGCGACCTCACCGTGGGACTGCCCGCCAACCTTGACCGCCTCAATGCCAACGTCGGCCTGCATTGGATGCTCTACGAGAAGTCCTACCGCAAGAACGCCAAGGCGAGAAGAGTGGAAAAGAATGAGAAGTGCACCGAAAAAAAGAAAAAGCAAGAAGTGAAGAACCAGCCCCCCAAGTCTCAAGCTCAAGGTTATCTCGAATGTTATTTCTCGGGAAGTATTTTGTTCATTATCCCATTCGTTGCATTAAATTCTTGTTTTTGGTCAGCTTCATTTATCAAGTCCTAATAGATGCGCAATACCACCCCTATCTGCCTACATTTGCAAACTCTGATGAATGCTTATCACCGCAGCGCGCAAAAGCGCATATTTGATCTTACGTTTAGCATAGTTGTGCTACCTTTTGCCCTGGTTGCTGTGGTTCTTGGTTCAATTCTAATCCTTGTGACTACAGGTGGTTCGTTCCTATACTGTCAAAAACGTGTTGGTCGTGATGGCAAAGAATTTACGATTTATAAGCTGCGAACGTTAAAGAGGAAGGCATATGATGATTTAAGCGGAATGCGACCTAACGATCCCGATTTAATTGGTGTAGGGCGTTTCCTACGAATTTGGCGTATTGACGAACTTCCGCAACTTTTGAACATTATTAAAGGCGATATGAGTTGGGTTGGACCAAGGCCTGAGCGTCCGCACATTGTGGAACGTTGTGCGAACGAAATTCCAAACTACCTCAAGCGCCACGGAGTTTTGCCGGGTATAACGGGGTTGGCTCAAGTAAACAACCCCGACGCGACGCCCAATGATAACGCTGAGAAGTTGTCTTTTGACCTAGAGTACATTGACAAGGCTAGCCTTTGGATGGATTTGAAAATCCTATGGAAGACATCGGTCACCATCGGATAAAGAATCGATTCGTAGGACTTTTTTCAGTCTACGCAAAGGACCGCCCAGACTACTTATTTGAAACGTTATGGTCCATTCTAAGGGGTCAGACGCGTGAACTGGATCGATGCATTGGAGTCATTGAGGGTCAAATAAGCAATGGCCTTGAGGCGGTTGTCTCAGAGTTTTCAGAGGTTCACTGGATTCGGATTCCGCGTGTAAAGAATTACATGTCCTTTGGACTTCCCACCGCATTGAACCGCGGAGTTGCCGAATGCCACGCTGGCGATATCATTCTTAAAATAGATACTGATGATTGGTATCCGAGCGACCGGGTTGAGCAAACCCACCTCGCGTTTGAAGCAGACAAAAATCTTGCGCTGTTCGGGGGACAAATTAGTGAGTGGAACCAGGATGGCACCGAGTGCATAGGCAAACGTTTAGTGCCCACAGATTGGTCAGAAATTAAAAAATTTGGTCGGCGTCGGAATCCATTTAACGGCCCTACCGTGGCATTTCGATATGAGGCAGCCCAACAGGTTGGAGGTTTTCAAGATGTTGGAGCGAATGAAGACTATGTGCTTTGGAGTGCGCTACTACAAGCTGGATTTGCAGCTCAGAATACCCATGCTGTATTGGCTTTAATGCGGGGCGGGGATTCCCTCGTGGCACGAAGGAGCTCAGCGCGGACTCGTCGAGGCGAATTTCAAGCGCTTCGGGCTATATACCGCAACGGATATTACGGATTTTGGACGTATGCAGCTCATGTTGTTGGTAAGCAAATAGTTCGACGACTCCCCGTAGCGGCGAGTCGGTCCCTCTACCGCTCTGTGCTTCGGTCGGAATCACAAGAGCATGAGCACCCTCGTATCAAAGAAGCACAGTTCGAACTGAATAGATTCAGAAATCGAATTCTCAATGCCAAGGATGTTTCAGCAGTTGTAGTTAGTTACAATCGATTTGAATTGCTTGCCGAGGTGATCTCAGGTTTGGCCGCTCAGCGATCGGTCGCTGAGGTTTTTGTCGTAGACAATGCAAGCAAAGATTGCATTTTTACCTTCTTATCAGGGCGATTTAGTGAAGGGTCAATTGATGGACAAGAAGCGCGTTTTTTTTCGAGCGACTTGAGTATTCGCGTTCGAAAGCTTGAAAGCAATAGAGGTGGTGCTGGCGGTTTTGCCGAGGGCATTCGCTGGGCGATGAATGACTCCAACAACCCCTTTGTTTGGATCATGGATGATGATGCAGTTCCTACCGAAGGTTGCCTGCAGACCCTTCGTTCACGGTCGTTGCTCATGGATTCTGAGGTGACCGTTCCACAAATTGTGGCCCATGGCACGACAAAAATGACCTACCGTGAAAAAGGGTGGAGGCCGCACCTTGTCACGAACTTTTCGACACCCCCAAAATCGGGCTACATCGATGTGTTCTCATTCGCGGGGCCTTTGTTTCGGCGTGAGGCCTTAAACCTTGTTTCGGTCGATTCTTTTGCGGAGATGTTTTTGCACTACGATGATTTTTACTTTGGGTTAAAGCTGCAGTTGGCCGGTTGTGAGGTATTCTATGACTCAGAGGCTATAATCGATCATAGAGAGCATTCAGCCATGCACCAAGTACGCATCACAGAGAGGTCGGTGCGCCTAAGGTATTTCGGACTCAGAAATCGACTTTGGCTGCTGTTGAACGAGCCAGCGATTAAGGTGAATAGGGCTCAGCGCATATGGGCCTTCTTATTTGCGCTAGCGATGGGCCTGCGTCGCGCGATGAGCACCCCAAAGTACTTATTGCGTGGGCTCCAAGTCGTGATTTGGGCATTTTTGGACGCCCTTCAAGGACGTTTTACTCGAAAGTTGCTTTGAAACACCGAACTTTAACCTAAGGATGAAGCAACAGAAAAACTACGACCTTCTTATTGTAGGTGCAGGGCCAACGGGGGCTGTAGTCGCCCACCAGGCAAAAAAACACGGCCTCAAGGTGTTGGTTTTAGATCGAAGGTTGCACATCGCTGGCAACACGTATACCCGGCGAGAAAATGGTATTGACATCCATGAGTACGGTGCGCATATTTTTCATACCTCAAACCAACAAGTATGGGATTTCGTGCAGCAGTTTGCATCGTTCAACAATTATGTGAATTCGCCGTTGGCCTACTACCAGGGCACACTGTACAATTTGCCGTTCAATATGAACACGTTTTACCAACTGTTCGGAACCATTACCCCTTCTGAGGCCCGCGATCGAATTGATGGAGAGGTAAAGGCATATCGTGACCTCGAGCCCCAAAATCTTGAAGAACAGGCGTTGAAATTGGTAGGCTCTACCGTCTATACCAAACTGATCAAAGGCTATACTGAGAAGCAGTGGGGGCGCCCGGCCACCGAGATCCCTGCCTTTATTATTAAGCGATTGCCGCTGCGGTTTACCTACAACAACAACTATTTCAATGACCCCTACCAGGGTATACCCATTGATGGCTATACGGAGCTATTTCGACGAATGCTCGAGGGCATTGAAGTACGGTTAGGGGTTGATTACCTCGAGGACCGTGACTTTTGGCGAAGTCAGGCCAATGAGGTTGTTTTTACTGGAGCAATCGATGCATACTTTGACCATGAACATGGTGAATTGGCATACCGAAGCTTGCGCTTTGAGCATGAGTATCGGTCAGACGTTTCAAATGTTCAAGGGAACGCAGTGGTAAACTACACTGATGCGTCGGTTCCGTATACGCGGATTCTTGAGCACAAGCATTTTAATCCATTGCCTGATGCTGAAGGTACATGGTTAACTCGGGAGTATTCAAGATCGGGAGGTCGAGGAATTGAACCCTATTACCCCATTAATGATCCGACGAATCAGGCTTTGTACGCGAAGTACATGGCACGGGCTGATCAGGAGACCGGGGTTCATTTTATTGGTCGGTTGGCAGAGTACAGCTACTTTGATACGGATCAAGTTATAGCTCGTGCTTTAGCGTTCAGTCAACGGCATTTCACGGATGGACGTACCTAGTTTCGGCGTATGCATTCTGAGTCACGGGTCTTCTATTGACACCGTTGAACTCTTGGAAGAATTATTTCTAGAACACGAGGTTCCCCATGCGGTGGTTGTTGAAAACGGCGCAAACCCGTTGGATGTAGAGCGCTTCGAAGAACTCGCCCTGCGGCATCCCAAATTAACCGTTATTGAAAGTCCCAATTTAGGATATTCCAGTGGCAACAATTTAGGTCTGCGCACCCTGATGAACAAAGGCTGCGAGTGGGGCGTGGTTTTTAATCCCGACGTTCGACCAACAGGTGACCAAAAAATAGCGGATTGGATTAAGGCATCGGTAGCTGCAGGGTGCACGGTGAGCGGTCCAATGATTTATGACGCCTCAAACAGAGTGGTGAACCCGCTTGATGTCCTCAGCCCATTTAATGCGGTGGTTCCGATGCCTACGAAACGAAAGAGTCGGATTCATGCCACGACGGGCTGTGCACTGGCCTTGAACCTGGGCGCATTCTTTGATTTGGGTGGATTTGATGAGGGTTTCTTTTTGTACCGTGAAGAACAGGCTCTCGGATACAAGCTTGAGGCCAATCACCAACAATGGTACTATTATCAAGATTTTGAAGTGTACCACCACCACCGTCGAAAAGTTGAATCGTTGCGGTCTTGGCTGGCCCACCGAAAGTGGGAATTTCAAAGTACCCTTCGAATTTTTGCAGTCTACCAAAAACGAAGCCGCCTTGGCATTTGGTCCTACCAAGTGCTATTTGTAACCAAGTCTGCTCTTTATCTACTCATGTTGCCGTTCTTTGCGCGTCGATGAAAAAGCCACTTGTTCACGTGCGGCTTGCGGGAGGGTTGGGCAACCAACTTTTTCAATGGGCAACAGGTTATGCCATGTCTCAAGTGGGAGGCGCTGAACTGGTTTTTGATCAGGTATCGGGCTTTAAGACCGATTTCAAGTACCATCGTAACTATGAGTTGGCAGTATTGAGTCTTGAAGGTCGTCCGGCTTTGCCAACGGAGATTTTGCGATTTTGGAGCATTTGGGGGGCATACCAATTGGGGGTTCGACCCAAGCTGGACTTCAAGACGTATTTCGAACGCCCTAATGTGTTCTTGGATGAGCTTTTGCTTCACCCAAAAGACCAGACCGCCTTTTTGTCGGGTTACTTTCAATCTCCTCAGTATTTTCGAGGGCTTGATGCAGCGATTCGCGACCAAATTCAACCACCTGAGCCAGATTACTGGGTGTACCGAGAGTTGGGCTACCAAATGCGTTCTGAGAACTCTCTGGCGCTAGGAATTAGGCTTTATGAAGAAACGAGCGATCCGGCCTACCACGCACATAAAGGACAATTGCTCACCGTTGCTAAGGTCCAGTCTGCACTGGACCGACTGGCTCAGCAAGAAGGCGAGCTCTCGGTGTATGTGTTTTGTACGCATCACGCTCCTGATTTGGACCGACTGGTATACCCCGGACCAGTAAAGTTTATTTCAGCAGATGAAGGTTACAGTGACACATGGGACGGACTCTGGCTTCTTAGCCAATGCCGCCATCATATCTTTAGTAATTCTTCTTTTTATTGGTGGGGGGCTTTCTTGAGTGAACGCCACTACCAACATTCTGAACAAAATTTTCTCGCTGCTGACAACTTTTCGAACCAGGCTATTTATCAACCCTACTGGGGGAGGTTTTAAGCTCCTCGAGTTGACGTACGTATTCGGGGTCGAATTTGGTGAAGGTCACGTAGCACAGGGCCAAAACAGCTGCAGGTACGGGATCTCCAATGGTTCCAAGAAAGAGAAAGTTAAAGGCATAAAGGGTTAGTACTGCACGCCCTTGGGGAATGCGTACAAAGTCCCAACGTGTGATGCCCATAGTGTAGGCAAACAAGAAGGCGACCGTGCCAATGATTCCTGCCTCGAGAAACAGCGCGGAACCAATTGAAGAAGGGCGGGTGACGATGTAGTGACCCTCATTGGCTTCGAGGTAGTAGTACAGTTCAAATGAGTTGATCCCCGTCATTTCAAGCGACTGAACACTGGTAATAATGTAGCTCCCAATTCCGCCACCGAGAGGATTGACCAGGCCGTATAAATAGCCTCCATAGACCGTTACAAACCGATAGCCTGATTCATTAATGAGCGTGGTCCATGTATCGGTGTTCCACGTAAAGAATACATTGTGCACGAATTGAAGTGAACGGGGAACGTCGGTCCCGAATTCTGCATAGAGCAGCGCTACGCCGAGCAGCGTTCCCGCAAAACCTATCAGGCCGGGTAGGTTTTTCCAGGTAATGTATCCGGCTAAGTATGCTGAGAGAAGAACGATGTCGGTAACGGAACGTGTGACGCCGATGTCCCACACAAATACGAATACTAACAACCAAATTCCTTTGCCCTTGAAGGGGTGGAGTCGGGTAAAAGCAAATACAAAGGCAAAAATGTAGTGCATGGCGTACGCTGTGTACGCGGGCTCGGGGTAGAGGCCCGTAACCCCGCGACCGCTTCCCATGGTCTCTTCAGACATGCGCGGAATGAAGATGGTAATTATGGAATACAAAAAACCGGGCAATGTACCGGTGCGCTGCATTGCCGCGATGACGATATTGGCGGCCAGCACTGTAAAAAGTGCTTTGACGATGAGCTCATAGTCTTCGCGGTCTACATAGAGGACGCGGTAAAATATCAAGGTCGCATTGACGATTGCTAGGTATGATCGTAAAACAGACATTCCCTGCCCGTAGTCAATAAAGGTGAGTACCGCCGAAATCGCAAACAATACCAAAATGAGCACGTAGGCCATTGGCAGCGAGGTTTTGCGGTTGATTGAGAATAGTGTAGCGTGCGGAAACGTTTCAACGTGCGCAATCCCAATTGGAATGAAGAAATTGGGCAGGAAGAGTAAGTGGGCTAGGATTTTCTTGATCACCTCAAGAACGATTGAGCCCTTCGACGGAACGAATAAAGCCTGTCAAGTCCGCGCATAGGTATGATGTGCCCCCCTGAAAGGTCGTGGAGTTGGTAGCCTTGATCTTGAAGTACACGACTTAATCGGTGTTCGGCCCAAATGCATCGAATTTTTAAATCTTGTGCTTTTTGATCGCGAAGCCCTGCATTCTTCCATCCGTGCAGCAGCGACCCGCGCAAATAGCGGTTGATGAATGCTCGGTAATTTGGGTCCGTGCTAAATACTTGATCCCATCGTTCTACCGCGTATTGCAGTGAAGCCCTTAATTGATCAAACGCATTAGCCGAAGACACCCAAAAAATCCATGATGCGTAGTACGACAAGCCTCCGTGTTCGGTTTGAAAGTCTTCACGACGCGGGTCACCATATATGCCTGAAATCGCTTGTTGCTGCCAGCGAAGAATTTGCATCTTCCAGAAGGTGACGCTATGGTGTATCAACGCCGTATCGTTAAGGATTAGCGTTGGTCCAGGGTTGACGAGCTCCATTCCTTCGAGATAGCCCGAAAATTCGGCAAATCGATTGCTGCCGTGCACGACTTGAAATTGGCTCCCTGTCCAATTTGATTGCGCGTGGTTTTCAACCACCCAAATAGATTTGGGATCGATCAATCCTTTGGTGAGACGGTTGAGTACGCGTTCCTTAACGGGAGTCCAACGGTACGCTACTACAACTGCGTTCATTCGGTTGGAATCAGCAAGAAGACAAGCACAAATCCAAGTCCGGCCAAGGCAACACCAAGTACGAGGTGCTGCCACCAGTCCATACCCACACGGTCTAGGGGGAATTGCGGACTGTCAACCAATTGAATCAGGGGGGTCTCTTTGCGCAGCCCAATTTCTGCAAGCTTCAAATTCTTGATCAGCTCACTGTACAGCGCCGAATTAATTTGGAGCTCAACGTTATTCTGGTTTTGGCCAATTCGAAGTACCTGACGCGTAGGATTAATATTGATGTCGCTCAATGAGGCCGAAGCTACGAGGTTGCCTTGAAGCAGTGCATGCACAGAATCCACCTCGCGGCGCAGTACTTCAAAGTTCTTTTTGGCTTTAATCGACACTGTTTCTACATAGTAATCTGCGGTACTACGCACGCATTCTTCGGCAAAGCGCTTGGCAAAAAATCGATCCTTGTGCTTGACTTCCAACGAGATGATCGATAATTTAGTGTCAGGCTTTTGTACACTCATTACGGATTCAATAACTTCTAGGTGAATCAGTTTGAGCAGACTGTCTTGAATGGGCGTGAAAACACTACGGTCAGGTGTGAATTTAATTCCTTGGAATATAGGTCGTTGCGCAATCTTCGAATCCGTAAGGTAGCGGTTGATCAGCAGTTCGGTTTGCCCGTCGTCAAAAGTGACCTCGCGTAGTAGGGTTCGTTCTACTTGGCTTCGGGTTGAAAACAGTTGAACGAGGGCCTCACCTTTAAAGATTCCGCCCGGGTTGTTGCCGCCAATGTCGATACCGAACTGTTCGAGAAGAAGTTGCCATCCACCAGAATCGTCATCTTCAACAGCAATTAACACACGTGCGAGTTGGAGCTTGGGGTGCGTTAAGCCGTACAGCCCACCAGCGATCGCGCCAAGAAAAAGGAGAATTATGCCGGTCTTTTTGTACCTGAGAGCCAAATTTTTGCGCAATTCAAGCTGTGCAAGCAGTGCTCCGAAATTCATTTTCGCCGTTAAGAGGCCGAGAAGTCCAGGAGCACTCATTGAATTAACTGTAGTATGGTGATGGTCGTGGTCGTGAGAAAACCCAAGAGGGAGGTGACGATTGCAACTTGTGCGGGGTCAACCCGTTGCTTTTCCATTCCGTATTTTAAGTTTTCAGGCACTACAACTTGTGCTCCGGGAGCCACTCGCGGGTAAATGCGCACCAATCCATAGTTAAGGGTCGATCGGGTTTGGCCGTTTTGGAAGAGTACGTAGGTTCTCGATTTTAGTGCAGCTGCGTCAAACCCTCCTGAAGAGCGAATGTAATACTTAGCGCGTCGACCCTGGCGGTGCATTACAAACGTTTGTTTTTGAACGGCACCAGTGATGCGTATAGAATTCGAACCCTCAAGGGCTAGCACGCGGTCACCGTCTTGCAAAGCAAAATTTAAACCGTTAACCGATGTAGCATTGATCTGAATTGCAATGGTGTCGTATTCTTGCTCGGTTGGTTTTTTTTGCACTGTTGAAAGCAAATTAGCTTCTGTAGAGTCAGAAGTCATTTCGTCGGCGATTGACGATGTAACCTTGCCTACCGGCCGTAGCACCATGATTCCGTTGGGGTCGGCAAATGGGCTTAAACCTTGGGCTTGATTGAAAATTACTTTGAGTTTATCGTAACGCGTCGACAGGGAGTAAACCCCTGGCAAGGTCCACTCGCCCTCTAATGAAACAGCACGCTGGTCATTGATTTCGGGGTTTTGACGAACCATTACGACATCGTTTGGTTTGAGTTCAAATTCTGACGACTTGATCAAGAGCGAACTGTCTATTTCAACCCGAAAGACTTCGGCAAGCTGGGTCCGAGACCGCAAGCTTCGGCTCACTACGACGCTTCCTTTAAGCGCTTTTTCAGTGAAGCCTTGGGTCATCGCTAGCGCATCGGCCAGGGTGAGGCCGGCGCCGTACGCGAAACTACCAGGTTTTTTAACCTCTCCGAGAACTCTGATTTTCTGCGGAACCATGAAATCTGAAAGACTAAAGACAATAATCGTATCGCGGCGTTCTAGTGCAATACTGGCTAGGTCAGCTTCCAATGAAAACATCAAGTACTTCTTTGGTTGGCCGAGGGGGCTGCGAACAATGAGTCCTCGCCCTTCAAATGCGTCGGGGTGTAAGCCTCCAGCGGCGTTGAGTAATTTACCTACGCTGAGCTCTGGGGTCCAACCGAAAATTCCGGGATTATATACCGCCCCTTCGACTACTGCAAACTGATCGCGCGGGGCATCTGAGCTACGGGCAGTGAGCCGGTCTCCGGACTGGGGCTGATTGGTCCATTCCGACTGAAGTAGGTTGAAATTGATCAGGCCCTTGTCGGTTTCGTACCGCGTGCCGAGAATGTGCTGCTTGTACGCATTGTCGGTAAAACCACCTGCAAATGCAATTCCGTCAGCGTAGGTTTCATCTACTTTAAGCTCGTAATACGCCGGACGTTTGAATTCCCCCTCAAGTGCGACGCGCTTCTGGTAAAATGGAATGCGAATGATGTCATTATTTTGAAGAACTAGGTTGTTCACCGTCCGTCCATTGATCATGAAGTCGTAAAGGTCAATGTTCGCAACGACGGAACCGTTGCGCACCAGTTCAATGTTGCGGTAACTGCCCTCAAGCATGGGGCCACCGGCCACGTAGAGCGCATGCATGACTCCCGAAATTGAAGGAATGGTATACTTACCCGAATTTTTGGCACCTACCACAAATACGCTGATGCTGCGAATTTTTGAAATGCTGAGCTTCAGTTTCGACTTTCCGGTACCAAGCGTTTGGTATCCGTTGCGGCTCATGCGGACCTTGATACGTTCCTCAACCTCGCTGAGTGCCAGGCCTGAAACCTGTACAATGCCACCGAATGGAATATTTACACTACCCTCGGGACTCACTGTGAGTTCCATTTCTGTCTCTTGAAACCCAAAAATGACGAGATCGATCACGTCGCCTGGGCCGACGATGTAGTTCTCGGGTGTCGGAAAATTTTCGCCCGGGGCAAATGAAAAACTTGCATTCTTAAAAAAGTCCGAACCAAAAACTTCGAGGTCGGGTTCGCCCAACACGCTGTCTTGAATTTGACCATTAAGAAGCTTACCGAGCTTATTGGCCGAGCGAACGGAATCTTGAATGCGCTGAAGCTCATTTTTCAAAGCCCGCACCAGCTGGTTGCTACTCGGATCACTGGCCTCAGAATTAGTATTTTTAGGATTGCCCTTCATGCTTTCGCGAATCCTTTGGGCTTCAGTAGGGCTTAGTTCAGTAGTCACTTGTGGCGCAAAGTTTTGCCGTGCAAATTGAGCGCGGCCCGTGAACGTGGCGCCCAAGAGCAACCCGAATAAGAGAATTTTTCGAAGCATATGCTACAAAAATACGCCATGCCTACCTTCACCGGCCATGAATCGCTTCAAACTCTTTACAGGACTTCCCGTGAGGCTTATTGGTGAAGTGGCTTTATTTCAGTTGTTAAGCTATGTTTTCCCGCTCTTAAGTCTCCCAATACTTAGCCGAATGCTCGGAATTGTGGAATTTGGGAACCTCTTTTGGCACATTTCTGCGGTTGGACTCATTGGCATTCTTTCCAATTATGCCTTTGATTGGAGCGGTACGCGTGAACTCTTGCGCCAATCTGAGCCCGAGGGACAGCTCCGCGCTTTGGCCCCAATTCTGTGGTCAAAGTTTGCCCTGGCACTATTGGGTATCGCCTTACTCCTTAGTATCTATTTTATTGGTTTTCTGCCCCAACTCGAGCTGCATTTGGCCGCCCTGTTAATGCTTGAAGTCGCCCTTTCAAGTTGGGTGCCAAACATCTACTTTTTGGCACGGCGTGAGACGTCAAAAACAGTTCAATTTCAGCTTTTCGCGCGGTCGGTTGTACTCATGGGGTTGGGTGCCAGCCTGCTATTAGAGGTGAAGCTCACCGCCATCGACTATGCCCTTCTTTTGGTGCTGAGTCAAGCGGTGCTCCTGGTGCTGTCGCACGGCATGCTTCCGAAGTCGGTGATTCGCTTTGCCGTGGCCCCCAACGCCATTGTATCGGCACTTCGTGACGGATTCCCCATGTTTGCCACTTTTGCACTAACCCACGCCTATACCACGAGTAACGTACTATTTGTGGGGTATTTTGCCGGAGAATCAGAAGCAGGTCGCTTTGCGGCAGCTGCCAAACTCATGGGTACGGTTACGCAGTTGTTGGTTGGCTCGACAAGTTTGGTACTCTTTCCTGGCGCGGTGCGCGCAGCCTCTTCAAATGAGGGTCAAGCCGTGCTGCGAACTAACCTGCGGTTCGTCGTCACTGGCGGACTTCTCATCGCTGGTCTCTTTACACTTTTTGGAGGTCAAATGGTCTCTTTGGTATTTGGCCCTCAGTTTTTTCTAAGTCAGGGTGCAGCCACAGCGCTCGGTCTTCTAGCGCTTTTTGTGGGGATTAGTAATGCCTACGGGACGCAGGGGCTCATCGCTGCTGGTAAAGAGTCCGTCGTGGGTCTCATCATTGCGGCGGGCGCATCTGTAGCTTTACTTGGTCACTTTTATTTGGATTCACGGTACGGTGCCGAGGGCGGAATCGCAGCTTGGATTGCGGCAGAGGCATTGGTTGCGGCGCTCAGTATTTGGGCCTATTATAGGTTTCGCTCTTCATGAAGAACATCGTCCAATCCTTTTGGCTTGCTGGTGACCGGGTCGGGCGTGCACTTGGTCAAATCATTGTCGTCGGGGCCATTGCGCGAGGCTTGAGCGTGCCTGACTTCGGGATCTTTTCATGGGCACTTGCCGCAGTTACTACTGCAGGTTTAATGAGTTGGGCGTCAGTTGATACAGCATTAATTCGCTGGTGGCTCAGCGATTCTACCCAATCGCTTAGGCGGCTTCGTGCCGTGTACTATTCACAATGGATACTTGCCGGAATCAGTTTTGTCGTTGTTGTCTTGCTATCAACGCAGCACCTCGCAGGGCAAATGTTGGCCGTGGTTCTCGGACTCAGTTTGGCCGCGCAAAGCACGGACATCTTGCGTTACTGGAACGAGTCAAAGCGTAGCTCAAGTCGTTACGTGCGCTGGGATCAGGCCCACTACTGGTTCTTTTTGACGGTAAAAATTGCGGCAGCGAAATCGGCAAACCCCTTAGCTTTTATCGCGGCCGCCTTTGCGGTAGAAGGTTTGACAAAGTCGGTGCTCATGGCAATACTTCACCGGGCTGAACTGAAAGGGCCACGTTCAAGCCACAAGGAATTGGGCGCATTCGCCGCCCAGCTCAGCCCGCTTTTTATCGCGTACATGTTTGGAATGGCTGCACTCAAGTTGCCCCAACTTTGGCTTGAATCGGCCGTTGGCCCGCATGAAACGGCGTACTATGCCGCCGCCGCGCGCATTGTTGAGCCCTTAGCCTTTGTGCCTTGGGCCCTCATTAGCCCTCTTTTTGTTCAGTTTGTCTCGGCTTCTGAAGTTCATGTTCGGGAGCGCTTGCAGCGCCAAATGATGCGCCTGAGCATTGGCACTGGACTGCTACTAGCCCTCGCATTGTACCTCTATGCACCTCAGATACTTGGAATTGTATTTGGTGCCGAATACCGCAGCATATCGACACCCGTCCTGCAGGTGTTGGCCTGGACCTTACTTCCACAGTTTGTACTTTTGGTACTTGTACGAGAGGCAATCGATTCGGGCCGAACCGTAATTCTTGCCCTACAAGGTTTGTTGCAGCTTGTGTTGCTGTCAATGCTTCTTTATCAGGCCGGCCTTTCTGCAAAAGGGCTAACGGCTGAAACCGCCAGTCACGCGGCATTGGTCGCTGCGGCAGGGTCGGTTTTGCTGCCAATTATCTCTCGATTTGCGTCACAGCGCCAACGGCCGAAGGGTTCAGTCTGAGGATTCCGGGTAAAGCCTGTACTTTTGAGCATGCGAAAACTGTCCTATCTAATCTGCGGCATGGTGCTGCTTTGCCTGCCGCTCTCGGCTCAGACTGTATCGGTGCTCAATCCCTTCTTGGACGACGCCTTGCGACGGGCCCAACTCTGGGGCACGGCTCCCTTAACGAGTAGCCTGTGCATTCGGCCGGTGCACGCCGACCGCGTGCTTGGATTTCGCGACCCCTTTAGCCAAGATTCAGCGTACGACTTCATTCGTGCTGCCGGAATCAATACCCCACTGAACATTAATCGCCCCGAATTTCATCAATTGCTGGAACGCAAGCTTCAGCCCGTTTTGGCACCGGGCGACACCAATTGGAGGCTGCCTGCGTCCATTACGGCACGCCGACCCTCGAAGCCAAAGGCTCTTCAGATAAAACTGGTCCCCCCCAACATCAAACTTCAGTACAACAGCCACCACGACCACGGATGGCAAGATGGCCCGATGGTGCCTAACCGTGGAGCCCAGGTCTTTGCCAGCGGCGGAGTCCACCTAAAATTTACTATGTTCGTCGAGGCGCAGTTTGCACCTGAGGTAGTGTATGCACAGAATCGGGCAGTACCTAATGGATGGAATCCACCGGTGCGCATCCCAATGGGTATGTCGGACCGGCCAGAGCGTTTTGGTACCGAAGCGTACCAGCGAAATTTTTTGGGACAGAGTTACTTAAGGGTTAATCTTGGGCCAATTTCTGCAGGTGTGAGTTCAGAAAACGTGTCCTGGGGGCCGGGTCCATACTCGGGATTGATTCAAAGTAACAATGCCCCCGGCATCCCTCATTTGGACATTCACACGAATAAGCCCATCAAAACAGCCATTGGAAGCTTTGAAATGATGGTACTTACCGGCAACCTTCGCTACAGTGGATTTGGCTATGATGCGGGTCCGAATCCAGGGGGAGCATATTTGCCTGATGTATTCCGTGTTCCGGCACGTGATTCGTTAATTAGACTTTATTCGTCATTGGCTGGTGTCTACAACCCGAAGTGGTTTCCAGGGCTCTCATTAGGCGCGACGCGTTCAATTTGGACCGAGGGTCCTATTACTCCGGGCTCCGTGCCCTGGCCAACCTACCTCAGATTGGCAGTCTCATCGCCTACAGGTCTTTGGTACCAGGGTGCCTACGACCAAATGGCCAGTTTGTTTGCGCGCTACGTCATGCCCGAGAGCCATGCTGAAATTTGGGTAGAATACGCACTAGACGATGCACGAGCAGATTTTGAAGATTTCTTAGTATCTCCCGGGCACTCCCGTGCCTACCAAGTTGGGTTTCGCAAACTGCACGAGATTAACGGACAAAAGGAGTATTTGGATATCGGGTACCAATTGATTCACTGTGAGGCCGCTAAAGAAGTTATGATACGCAGACAGTTTGGCTGGCCAGTATTTTATGATGGGGACTACACCAATTATGGTCAGGTTATGGGTGCCGGAATTGGCACTGGAAGTAATATGGTGCTCTTTCATGTGGATCGTGTAAAAGGTAAACGACGAGTAGGTGGTTTCATCGAGTGGCTTCAGCGCAATAACGACAATATTTACTCAGGTCGCACGCCTTGGTTGGGGACGTGGTACGGCTACGATTTTACAAAAAAGTACACTGAGGTTAGTTTAGGACTCAACGTTCAAGAAGTTCGAGGGCCCTATCTATATTATTTAAAAGCCATGTTCACCCAGACCTATAATTGGAACAATTGGTACCACCCGACTCGTGGCTACGATCCTACCATTGATTCTCACCGCGCACCAGGCAACAATGTATTTGGGGTCAATGTGTACACGGGTATGACCATGCTCTTTTAATGCACTTATCGTGCATCAAGTGTGCTGCTTAGCTTTCTAAAACTAATATATTCACGTGCAATGAGCGGGGTTCGGGGGCACTTTGGCAAATAGCATAGCGCGTCCCAAAAGCCGCGAAGTACATGACGTCGGTACTCTTTACGGTGCCGCAGTACGTTGATTGCCGACCCAACCCAATGGGGCAGAAGGGCCCAAAGTGGGGCATACCTCATTGCGAACAACCAAAGGTTGCGGGCCTCGCGGTAGGCCTCTTCAGGGCGACTTCGCGTAACGGATTCAAAGTGGTGTATGGGCGCAGAGTATCCCTTTAGTATGTGGTAACCATGCCGGTAGAGTTCTGCGGCGAGGTGAAGCTCTTCTTCTTGGCGAACAAGGTAGTTGGGGTAGCCGCCTACCTTGAGAAAGACATCTCGGCGCAGTGCGTGTGCCGTGCCGATGAACTGCCGAATGGGCTCAGTTGCTCCCGCTGATTGTGCCTTCTGCAGGACCTTCTGACTTTGGTTAACGTTAATGAGCGGAATTCCTATTGCCGCGGTTTGCTCGTCGATAAACTGCGCGGAGATCTTAGAAACGATGTCAACTTCGCTAAAAACAGCGTCGTCGTCGATCGAAAACAAAAGCTCGCCCGTGGCGATTTGAGCGAGTTTGTTCCGTGCATTGATTAAGCCAACCGAAATTTCGCTCCGAACTAATCGAATGCTTGGGAAGTATTCTGCCACAAAATCTGCCGTGCCGTCGATTGAGCCGTCGTCCCAAACGATGACCTCGTGTACATTTTGGCTAAGTGCACTCGAAATGGCCTTGGCAAGCTCGTCCTTTCGGTTTTTGGTGGTAATGACAATGCTGCAGCGCACAGCGCAAACCTACGGCAGTATCTTTACTGAGTGCGAATTTCCCCTATCTTTCAACGTTTGCTCGTCGTCCTGTTTCGACGGAGTCCCCAATTTTTTTCAAAGTTGGTGCCTGAAAACATGGCCTCTGTACTGCGGCAAATCCAGGCCACAAGTGCAGCATCCTCTTTTGCAACTCGAGCGGACTACTTTGAGTTTTTAGCTACTAAAACAAACGCCACTCAGTATTGGGAGTTTGAGGTTCATGAAGGGGCATCAATAAAGTTGGCTCTAAAATCCTTTAATGGATTGAGCGAGCTCCATGGATTTGATTCGTTTGAAGGTCTTCCCACTTCCTGGACCCACGGCTCAGGCACCACCTTTGCCAAGGGCCACTTCAATGTGGGTGGGCAAATTCCCCAAATTGAAGATGCCCGAATTCAGTTTCACAAGGGGTGGTTTGAGGATGTTTTGCCAAACTTTCTCGCCAGCAACCAGACCAAGGGGGCAAATCTCATCGTCCATTTTGATGCAGACCTTCACTACCCAACGGCTTTTGTACTAGATCAGCTGAATGATCGCCTCGAGGGTACCTTACTGATGTTTGACGAATGGACGGGGGGCGAGGCAAGGGCCCTTGAGAATTGGCTTAAGGTACATGGGTGCATAATGAATTTTGTAGCGTGGGTGCCCAATGTGAACCACGGACTCCCAGTTCAAGTCGCGGGATTCTGCGTGAGGTCTTAATCTTCGCCCAAACGCTTAATAATGGGTTGACTTCATCCCATTGAGAATGCCTAACTTTGTACCTAATGCCCCATACCATGCGTT